>Ga0315288_10009967_pt1 | contig 11970 bp, 16 predicted proteins | sample YL17G11_20_MG_FD_203454 | JGI IMG/M metagenome (GOLD analysis project Ga0315288, IMG submission 203454) | Sediment microbial communities from Yellowstone Lake, YNP, Wyoming, USA - YL17G11_20 | ecosystem: Environmental > Aquatic > Freshwater > Lake > Sediment | place: USA: Wyoming | collected...
ACAGGTATGATGGACAATCCAGATATTCTTCTTAACCCCACATTTCAAACTGAAGCAGCAAAACGCGTTGTAAAGACAAATAAGAAATGGGCAAAAATTATTGGCATCAATCAGGCCGCACGAACAACATGCATTAAACCCTCTGGAACAGCTAGTCTAGTATTGGGCTCAGCTTCCGGCATTCACCCACATCATGCGCGGAAGTACTTCCGTCGTGTACAGGTTAACAAGTTGGATCCTGTGTATAAACACTTTAAGAAGACCAATCCTCATATGTGTGAGGAGAGCGTTTGGAGCGCCAATCATACAGATGATGTAGTTATATTTCCGGTTGTAGTTTTTGATTCAGCCATGATAAAGCCTGACCTTAGCGCTCTTAAGCATCTAGAGATTATTAAATCAACACAAAAGCACTGGGTTCTTTCAGGTACGAGCGATGTCAACAAAAGAGATGTGTCTCACAATGTTTCTTGTACAGTTATTGTAGGCAAAGATGAATGGGAAGAGGTTGCCAAATACATATATGAAAATCAAAAATTCTTTTCAGCAGTTTCATTCTTATCTAAGTACGGGGATAAGGATTATAAGCAAGCACCCTTAGAAGCTATAACAACCCCTGAAGATGAGGAATTGTGGTATAAGATAATAACGGACTTCAAGGCTGTCGATTATACACAACTTATGGAGGACGAAGATCAAACCGCCCTTCAACAAGAAATGGTGTGTGCCGGTGGTCAATGTGAACTACCAATTTTAAGCAACTAGAGGTCGTATGAGACTTGAATGTAAGAGAAGTGATGTCACCACCAAATGGTACGAGCTCAATCTTATGCCGTTAGATGGTGACTATTTTGCAGTTGTTATTAGTTATGGAACTAAAGGTTCCAGTGGAGAAGATATGATCTGCCAGAATGCAGTGTGTGTTCCGCCAGAATCTCCCCGGCATAATTATTCAGAAGCATTGGACATAATAAATCAAAAAGTACAAGATAGACTAGCTATCGGCTATGTCCAAGTAGAAACCAAAACGGAATGAATGTTAAATTTAAGTATAGGAAGCAATCAAAAGAAAGTAACCATTGTCAATGTAGAAGCTCGTCCTGTTAAGGATGGTAATCCTAATGAGAGGATTTTTATTTCTACTAAATCAGACGATGGGGCAGAGTATAAGTGCAACGAGGTTTGGGTTAAGGATTATCAAGGAAACTTGGTAGTAAAATCGTTGTGGCTAAATTATGATGACACAAAAGAAAAGCTATTAGCTACCAGTCTTCTGGGACAACTTCTAAGCCTTCTCAACATTGATAACACAAATGATCTTGTAGGGAAAGAGGTAACCGTGAAACCCAAAGACAATGGGTTCATGGCAATCTGTCTATAAACTAACAGAGGGCATATGCACCCATTCAATGGTATGTACAAAGTAATGTACGAATCGGTTCGTATTGAGAAGCCGAAAACGTCAGTCGGGTTAAAGGGACTCCGTGCGTTTCACGATGGCAAGAATCCCGAATATTACTGTAGTAATTGCAAGTGCAATAGGTATAACCCGTGCACATGCAAACGCAAGGACGTCGAACCTTAAATCGGCTGGTGGAGATGGCATAAGAGAGGGCTTGAAAGAGTCCTCTCTTTTATATACAATAGTATACCCGGGCCTGTATTAGAATCGATTGTTATTGGAAGATCAACCGGCATGCGGAGACGACAGCTCTCCTTAAATCTGTTAAAAACAATAAATGCTAACACATCAGCATCTTTCGCTGGCACCTTTACCTTCGGGTCCGCCCGTCCGGTGAAGAGCGTTGCTCCTGCTTTCGCTTACGCCTAAGCATACAACGGTCAGAACATAGACATGAACAAGGTCATAGTGTCTATGTACTTGGGACCTGACAATCAGGACAGACTGATTAGCTGTTAAGGTATACATGATTGTCCTAGAAACCTTATCGGCGAAATGTTACTCATCTGGAATCAAAGCATGCTACACCGGAGAAATCCGAAAATTGCAAGACGGCGGCGCGCTACCGCCCAGGTCCACTAGAAGCTCGAGCCCCTTCGAGCTTCTTTTTTATATCACAATTAAACCAGAAAAATTAAATTATGTATAGAGCTTTGCAACTTAAGAGACTCCTAATCTATTCCGATATATATGGATTAGGGCTAACACAAAAAGATGTAGACCATCTCCAGGTAGTCTTTGACGCATACAAATCATTAGTAACAATGGAGTATATCTATAAAGCAGCTACCCCTGGCTATGATCTTGTACTGAATTTGAATATGAATGAAAAAGAGCCTTATCTTAATCTCATTAATCATGAGCCTATAGTTACCGCGGCAGGTTATCCTGTTATAAAGATGGATAATATTTATTTGAAATTTCTTCCTCAAGTTTCTGATCTAGAATTTCTTAAGACTGCTGCAGATTTTATTCCTACATCAACAGATAAACATCCGCCAGCAAATTTGATTTTTGATTCTGTTGATCAAGTAAAGAAACAAATTATTAATGATGAGCTTCCTTACTATAAACCAGACTACTATAATCCTCTCGATCCCGATACAATAGATATGTTGTATATGTGCGCAGGGAAGAAGTCTCCTAAGGTTGAAATAAAGAAACAAGATTATAACGATATGCCTATATACATAAATCATATCGTAGAAGTTCTTCAGCTCCCCGATGATAATAGAATTGCTTTTTATGTAACAAAAAAGAATGCTGGTTACTATAGCAGAGGCTTTGAAACAGGGCTTGCTTTCTATACAGTAAAAGTTGGCGAGGCTGCATATAATTGGACAGACCCCGATCGTTATTTTTCCCACATAGATGGCGATACAAATCTTCCTAAAATCTTTTATATAGACCCCCATCCGGTGTTTCCTAAAGATAAAGATGTTATCGATAACTACAGACGAGGACAGAATGTTCTTACTATCGATAATGCAACTCTCGATACGTTGGTAAAAAGATGGATAAGAAAGCAGCAGGATCAACAGAACGAAGCGCTTGCTATAAAAGCACTTGAAAGTAAACTCAAGAGCAAAATAGATGGATTAGCAACGGGCAATGAGTTTGCCTATAACGATGTAACATTTAGAAAGAACGAATTCGAATACGAAGGACAGATTATTTCCTGCGCAGACGTAGAAATGAAAGATATTCTGGGCAAGTTCGCGGGACAGTACTCTGAAGATCATTTGAATTTCGATCGCATTCTTGATACCTGGATGCGCGAGCTTTATAGAAAAGCAACTTCTGGAACAGTACCTGTCAAAGGAAAAATTGGGGATGTTAAATTTAAGCTGGAACACACTACAAGGAAAGCAAAAGATGGAGTAGTTACGCATGTCTATCGAGTCAATGACTGCCGTATAAATAAAGATGAAGTTGAACAAGTTATTGGCAGAGCAATTTGTTTTCCTGATACAGCAACCTTTGAAGAATTTTGTGAAACCGTTGCACATTGTTCTCTGAAATACCATAAATACCTTGCTGGCGGAATATGCGTGAATGTTCGTGATGAAATTTTCGGTCAGAACATGGAATTTAAGATCACATTGGAAAGACACAAGAATAAGAATCTTATTGTATTTAACGGGAAGAAATTCAATGTAAAGAATACAAATAGACTCCTCTCTATTCTTACAGCTCGCGCCATGTCTCGAGTTATTGATATACTTCTCGACGACAAAGTTGCTGGCATGGGTGGAGACGATATAAAGAGTCTTATGACAACTGGTCGACAACTCCTAATTGACCAAAGAGCTCGCGAAGAGAACTTACTTAAGAGCACAATCGATATGTTTGGTGTTGAGCATATCGACGACTTCCACGCACAAAATGGTAAATTGCTGCGAGGATATCTTGTAAAAGGCGGCTTGAGAAACTATGTTATAGAAGAAAAAAATCTTCTTGTTTTTGAACATCCGACAGGAAGATATATATGCATGATAGACCGTGGAACCAATACCGAACATACAAATACCGTTCGTCTTGTAAATAGATTCTACGCATTATCTAACGATAGCAAACTTGCAAAAGAAATTTCTACATTATAATTAATGAACAAAGTAGCAGCTGCATCTGCGGCTGCTACAAACCTAAAACAAAAAAGTGGTACACTTTAAAATCTTAGACACAACAGGATTTTCCACGCATGATAAGCCTGCCGACGAAGCCCTGGAATATATGAAAGCCTATATACAATCAAAGGGCGGATGGTTTTATATCAATACTGGCGTTACCAATATCGATACCACCACTCCACAGGATCTCGAGGACGCTTCTACAATTACAATAACAAACGTAGTTGTAGGTGGTACTCATGATTCAGAAATTAGCAATTCCTAAGGAGTTAAGACAAAAATTTCAGAATAGAGCCGAGTACGATAGAAGCTTCGGGGAAGAAGTATGCGGAGTAATGATTGGTACTTCTGGAAATCTCAGTGGTTACTTACAAGATATTCGTATGATTAAAAACGTTGCAAGAGATAGATATGCGGGATTTATTATGGATCCAGAAGAGTTTCTCAAAGCCGTTACCGATACAACATTGTATGCCGAAGAACCTGCGTATAACTACCTAGGAATCATTCATTCTCATTACAGCGATAAGCCATATCCATCTATTGTTGATTGGTGCAGCGCAGTTGAGAAAGGTATGTATCATGGGCCCTATGTTATTTATAGTGTGCCAGAAGAAAAATTCAACGGATTCTACTGGAATGGAAATGAATTTTTGAAGATGGAGTTACTTTGAAAACGAACTTAAAAGTTATGGTTATTGGAGCTGGAGGAAACGGCTCCTTTTTCTTAAAGCACATACACAGATTAATACGTAAAGGACAAATTCCCGACGGTGTTTCTTTCACTGTATTCGACGGAGATGATGTTGAAAAGAAAAATACCGCTTACCAAGACTACGAAACCAAAGATATACTTGAAAATAAAGCCAAGGTTATGTCTGTACGATATGACATGCTGGCTAAAACTCACTATGTTAAAGATGCAAAAGACTTTGCAGGGTTTGATACTATTATCTGCTGCGTGGACAATAAGGACTTTAGAGAACTTATGTTTCGTTATGCGGACAAGCATCCAAATGTATACTGGATAGATGTGCGTGCAGAAGGACAGAGTGTAGTTATCTATACGCGGAACAAAAAGAATATCCTCGATGTTATGTTAAAGACACTTCCTAAAGAGTCTAAAGGAACATCTTGTCAGCGTGAGTATGAATTGAGCAATGGTATTGTACAGATGGGGAATCAAATTGCCGCCGTAATTACAGCCCAGTATTTCTTGAACTATATACGCGAGGAAGAGAACCCTCCTGTATTTAACCATATGTTCTAATGGACTCAAATACTTTTCAGGTATGGGATGACTCCATACGCATATCCTTTCTAGAAGATCTTGTAAAATCACACAAGGGATATCGTATCAGTGTAGTAAATGTCCTGGATAATATAAGTCATACGTTTACAAGCGAGGAACTACTTACACTTCTTAAAGGTATGCCTTATAGCATTTACAAAGAACATTCAACTATTGTGGGTAAACTTAGAGCGTGGCTCGAAGACGAAGAAATAAAAATTGTAGCTAGAGAGAAAATCAAACATGAAATTGTACCAAAAATCCCGGACTGGAAACATCAAGTACTTAGAAATCCAGGCAAAGGGGTCAAAGCTTATAACAACGTGGGGTATACTCGACGGAAAGACACAAACCACCGAAAAAGTTTGTAAACCAATGAATAAGAGGAAGAAGAATGAGCTCACAGCAGAACAACAAGCGAAAGCCGAATGCGACGCGAAAATCACCCTCAAGAAAAAAGAAGGTTATTCGGAAGAGCTACCCGGCGACAAGCATGAGCTGGGATCAATTTCTCTCGACGATATCCCAAAGGAATTCTGTCCTGCTAAGCCAATCTCAGACTGCCCACAATCTGTATTAAATTCGCATGAGACTATTGCACAAAGGAAGTACAATGGACATTGTGTATTCCTGGTTAAGGGCAAGAAGAAAGAAAAAATCTATTCCCGCAGAATGGAAGACCTTACTCCACAATGTAAAGATCTTCCATTTATTAAAGATCAAATGTCTCTTGTATCTCCAGGGGAGTTTGTACTCAGCGAGGTTACATTTGAGCATGCAAAACTTGGCAAGGAAATACCACGATTTGTTGCTCAAGTAATTCGCAATGAAACTCCGTCGGAGGCTATGGCTCGTTATAAAGAACTTCTTAAAGAGGGTAAATTCTTTTGCCGCCCCTTCGATATCCTATTCCATAAACATAAGTTTGCAGGAGATAAGAATTATATCGACCGTTGGGCGCTGCTGGGTTCTTTGAAGTTAATAGATACCATAGATTTTCTTCATTGGTGGGGACCTGAAAGCGTAATGGTGGAAGAGGCCAGAAAAAATAACTGGGAAGGATTCGTTCTACGAAATATCGATAAGTCCCAGATCTCTTATTCCATGGATGGCAAAGCCCACAGGGAGGGCTCCTACAAGTTCAAGTTTACAAAGACCGGTGATTTTGTTGTCGATAAAGTTCTTAAAGGAAAAAGTGGAAAACATTCGCAATTCTATTCTAAATTTAGTATAATAGAATACAGTACTAATGGGGACGTTATTGACAGGGGGTATGTCGGTCCCGGCACTTTAACTCATGAACAGCTGATAGAGTTGACAAATGAAATAGATACCGGGAAACGAAGTATCCCCTTTGTCGTTGAGATAACTTATCAGTCTTTGCATGATGAAACGGGTAAGTTAGAATTTGGTATCATAGAGAGGTTACGTGAAGACAAAAAACCAGAAGAATGTGTCACCGAAGAATGACCCCGAACGTTTACATTCGTTAGAGGATAAAGATTTTGAGACCTGGCTGGAAACCATCCCAGCCTTACCTACCTCAGAACAAATTCCGGAGTATCGTAAATATGCAGAGGAATGTGTTTTAAAGAACAAAGAAGTTTTGACGTTCAGCGAATGGAGAAATAAGCTATGATTGATCTTATGATTGTAGCTTATTTTTTTACAGGGTTGGTTCAGGATCTATTGATTACCTGGCAAACAACAAGTGTAATAGAGAAAAGGCCGGCGTTGAGTGGAATATTGGCCGCGCTAAATACCATACTAGCAGCAACTGTCTGGCATATGCTTATTCCGGATATAGGACTAACCTTCTGGATAAACGGCATATCTTATGCTATTGGCGGTGGATTGGGTGTATGGTGGACAATATTTTACAAGAAGAAAAAGCCATATATGAAAGGATAACGCCATAAAAACATCCACGTTTAGTCGGATTGCAGAGATCTTCATAATACCTATAGTGATAGTAGGTACTTATTATTTCTCGCAATCACCAAAACCTCAAACAATCATTCTTTCTTCGGTTGAGATTGCTAAAATAAACTATGAACAACAAAAGGATCTAGCTTCACTAATAGCTTACGGTCATGCACTCGACACATCAATGTTGAATATGGATTCTACTAGAGCCTATCTGCAAAGTCAGTTTTTCAAGATGTTAGCAAAAGAAGCGGGCAACCTTTACAATATCCCACAAAACATTCTTTATGGATTATGGATGCGCGAGAGCAGAATGGATCCTAAAGCAATGGGAGATATGAAGTTCGACTCTACTGGAAGAGTTATACCAAATTCATTTCGAGCATTCGGCCTAGGTCAGATTCATCTCAAAACCGCCCAGGGTCATTATGACTCAGGTATGACTCAAGCACGCCTAATGGATCCAGTAGAAAATGGATTTGCCTCAGCCAAGATATTAAGAGATTACGCAGATATGTTTAATGGAGATTTCAAATATGGTATCTCTGCATATCAACAAGGGCCGGCAAATACTCAAAGCCAATGGAAAAGAAAACAAGAACCAAAAAATATATCTTATGTACTCGACGTCTTACAAAATGCCGCGGAGATAATGCACTGAACTCAATAGTTGACCAACTAGAATTAGTGGCACTGGCTCAGGTAGGAAACCAAGCCGCCAAAGCAGCTCTTATAAAAGTAAATATGCGTTTCATTATGGGAATAGCACGAACGTACCAACATCAAGGAATGGATCTCGATGATTTATATCAGGAAGGTTGCATAGGGATTCTCCGTGCAATAGAAAAATTCGATCCTGAAGTTGGTACGAAGTTTCTCACATACGCATCATGGTGGATTAAGCAAGCTATTTTACAAAGCTTAGGTGAAAATACCCGACATATACGTCTTCCCGCCAATCGTGTAAATATACTTGAACAAGTAAGGAAAACAAAATCTCATATGTCTCAGTCCCTTCAACGGGAACCTACCGAGCAAGAGATTTTAAGAGAGATGGATATCGACGAAGCAGAGGTCTGCAATCAATACAGTATAAGTTATCATGGGCCCATACAAGAAGGCAATACCGGACATACTCTTATTGTAGATACTCTTGCTAACGGAGAAATACCACCTCCAGATTATGCTTTAATGAAAGAGGCATTTAAGAAAGAATTTGAGATGGTACTCAATCGTCTTGAAGTACGCGAAATCAAAATTCTTAAAATGTTATATGGAATAGATTATGAGAGATGCCACACACTTGAAGAAGTAGGCGATGCATTAGATCTAACTCGTGAACGTGTACGTCAAATCAAGATGAGAGCCTTGAAAAGTCTGAGGCGGCATGATCGTAGAAAGCATTTAGAAGGTCTTAAAAATTAACCTCGTCGCGCAATGAGCGACGTTAAAACAATACTTAACTTATGACAAGAAAATTCATTAACACCCTCGGTGAGGATTATGACAATGCTATAAAGTTTCTCTCCAGCGCTATGATACTTGCTGTAGATACAGAAACAACTGGTGTAGAGCCACTTAGTAATAATATCCTCCTTATAAGTATCGGCAATGCCGACAATCAATATGTCTTTGACGTAGCACGTCTGGAAGAACATCTCCAACCTCTTCTCAATATACTCTCCAATAAGCTAATTACGAAGATTCTTCATAACGCAAAATTTGATTACAAGTTCATTAAGCGGGTATTAGGTGTTTCTACAGAACCATTGTTCGACACCATGATCGCCGAGATGCTGCTTCTGAAAGGCCGTAAAGTTCAAGGATTCGCCCTTGATGACGTAGCGGATAAGTACTTGGGTATCAAGATGAATAAGGATATCCGTAAGACATTCGGAGATATGTTGTATGGAGATACTTTTACCGATGATCAAATATTTTACTCCGGAGAAGATGTAACGTATCTTCATAGAATCAGAGAAGAACAACTTAAATTCATACGTAAACATGGTTTGGAAATAGTTGCAAGAATCGAGATGGACGTTATTCCTGCAATCGGTGACATGGAACTGGCGGGAATGTTTATAGACAGGACGAAGTGGCTTAAGGCAGAAGAGGATGCAAAGGTACTGCGCACGGTAGCACAGAAAAAACTGGACGCTTACTTTAGCCCCAGTTACGGCCTGGATATGTTTGGTAATTGCACTTTGAACTACAACTCGCCTAAACAGCTATTACCCGCTCTTAAAGCTATTATCGGGGACAAAGCGAAGGGGCTTGCATCAACAAATGAAGCCGCCCTTAAGGAAATAGATCATCCTATCATAGAAGCGCTTCTCGACTATAGAGATAAGCAAAAGCGTATCTCTACATATGGTTCTTCTTTCCTCGACGATGTTAACCCTACAACTGGTAGGATACATTCGGAGTTCAGTCAGCTGTATACGGATACAGGAAGATTCTCAAGTTCAACCCCAAACCTGCAGAACATACCGAGAGAAAAAGTATACAGAGAAGCATTTACTGCTGGCGATGACAACTATAGAATTATAACCGTTGACTATTCAGGTATGGAACTTCGTATTCTCGCAGATCTATCTCGAGATCCTATTTGGATAGAATGCTTTGAACGAGGGGGAGACCTGCACTGTGAAGAAGGAACTCGCATATCTGGAACAGTTATTCGACGTAAGGGAACTAACGGGCCGGATGACCCCGGAGAAAATCCTCATCTAAGACAGCCTTATAAAAGTTTGAATTTTGGAGTTGGTTTGACAATACATGACCAACTAAAACCCGCTCAATTGCTGGAAACCCTAACGTAAACTACGTGGGCAATCAGCAGCCAGACGACGTAGAGATACGCACGCAATGGTTCAACGACTGATGATTCTGTTTGTGGACGGAATCTGATAATTAAAAAATACTATGAAAACAAAAATATGTACATGTTGTAATAAACGAAAGTATCTTAAATATTTTCATAAGCAATTAGCTAAAGCAGGGGGTGTTCGATCTATTTGTATTAGTTGCAGATCTAGAACACGAACTGATATAAACACCGAAGCAGTTAAGAAAGCTAAACTAAAATATCGACATTCAAAGCATGGAAAAATACATGAGCAGATATATAATAATTCTGAAATTCATGCGGCAATGACCTATCGATGGGGGCAAAAAAATAAATACAAAGTAAATGCAGCAGCAAAAGCTAGAAGAGCTATAAAAAATGGTGTGTTAAAAAAGAAAACTACTTGCGAAATATGTAGCTCTAAGAAAAATATTCAAGGTCATCATAACGATTACACAAAACCATTAAAGGTTAGATGGCTTTGTGCTAAATGCCATAGACAGTGGCATGCAGATAATTAACACGGCGGGCTCTGTGTTTGTCCACAAACTTATACACAGATGATGGTATAGTCTAAACTATATGGTAACATATAGAGGTTCCCGAGATGGAATGGGGCCACGCAAATTTTCAAAAACTACTGGTATACCCTATGAGAAAGCAAAAGCAAGTGTATCCAATTTCTGGAAGATGCATCCACTTATTAAGAAATATTTTGATGCACATGTAGCACGCAGTATAGATGCTAAGTGTATTCGAAATCCATATGATGGTCGGCTTCGCTGGTTGGATGGTTTTGATCTTGATTCACAAAAAGAACAAGCTCGTGTCCGAAACATGTGCATGAACTTTCCCATGCAAAGCGCAAATGCCTCTGCGACAAAACGAGCCATGACACTTATACGTGAGCATCTAAGAGGTAAAGATGCTGAAGTAATTTCAACCGTACACGATGAAATACTTGCGCGTGCGCATAAAGATATTGTGGACGAAGTATACAAGATAGTCGTTGACGATATGGTTAATGCAGCTAAAGAGTTTATTAAGAATGTACCCGTTGAGGTCGAAGGACATCTCGACACGTGCTGGAGTAAATAATGAAAAAAGAATTTGACGCAGTTAAAGATAGTGGTAAAAGACAAGAGTTCGAGACCGGTTCCAAACGAGATACGCGTGAGGGTAAAGGGCGTTTTGATTTAATACCCGTGTACCCCATGCGTAGATTGGCGCGCCACTATGAAAATGGTGCTGTAAAATATGGAGACCGTAATTGGGAATCTGGTCAACCGCTATCACGATATTTAGACTCCTGTGAACGACATCTGTATGGAGTCAAAGAAGGATTAATAGACGAAGATCATGCATCTGCAGCTGTCTGGAATATGTTTGGGTATCTCGCAACATGTCAGTGGATAGAGGAGGGCAAATTGTCTGCTGAACTCGATGACCTTGGGCACACATCAAAAGGTAAAAAAGTATGAAAAAAAGATACTATCTCGCACACCCTTTAAAGATCAGAGGAGATATTCGAACTCAGGAGTTGCAGTTTGAAAAGAATACTGGAATCGAATTAGTAAATCCTTTTTATGATCCTAAGGGAGAGTCACACGAACGAGAAGACATAAAAGCGCTAGATGCAGCAAACCGTTCTGCCTGGTCAGGCCAATTGAACTACGAACGTATTGTAGAAGACGATGTTCACGCCATTGATAGCTGTGACGGTACCGTAGGTTGGGTCGAGAAAACGGTACATACTGTGGGAACATATATGGAATTATGGGATACCTATTTAAAGGGTAAGCCTGTATAC
>Ga0315288_10009968_pt1 | contig 11970 bp, 7 predicted proteins | sample YL17G11_20_MG_FD_203454 | JGI IMG/M metagenome (GOLD analysis project Ga0315288, IMG submission 203454) | Sediment microbial communities from Yellowstone Lake, YNP, Wyoming, USA - YL17G11_20 | ecosystem: Environmental > Aquatic > Freshwater > Lake > Sediment | place: USA: Wyoming | collected...
TTCTGCCCACCAGGGTCACCCTCGAGGATGAGACGGATGTCTTGGTTGTGCGCCCAGCCATAGCCGAGGGGCGTTGAATAGAGACTGGTCGCCAGTGAGGAGTACGAGCGGTCAAAGCTGAGGGGTCCTGCGGACGTCGGTATCGCGAGGTCCTCAACCGGGTAGTCAACCCCTCCGGTGAATGTGTTGATAGGGCGGCCGGCCCATGCTTGGGATTTGCTGGGGAGGGAGAAGATGCACTTGCGGGGATCTCCTTCCCCGCATGAGGAAAAGCTGCTCCGCGAGGCCACCCACCAAGCCCCACTATCCAGTGTCCACTGGATCGTCTTGCGCATGAGGGTGCGGCTCCAAGGGGCGACCCAAAGGAAATGCTGAGCTTTGTATGGCTGGTGGCTGTACACAGGGTGGAGAGTGCAACTGACTACCGCATTGAAAGTCCCCTTCCGGCAAATCTCTGTCTCGGCAGAGTTGTACACCGGAATACTCGATGATCCGGTCCAGAGTGCTAGGTTGTATCCGGAATTCCCTGAGAGCCAGAGATTGCTGTCGTTATAGATGGTCCACGATGCAGTGCATGTTCCCGAGGTGCCGGGACGCAAGCTGTCCTTGGGGCAATTGCTTGTGAAGTTCTCGAAATTCACCCAGGGGTGAGGGCCCTCGGGCGCTGATTCGGTGACTGTCACGCCGCTTGATAGCAGTCCCGCAGGCGCTGCGCCCTCCGCAGTTCCGTCATCGCCGGTCAGGGGCACGGGCAGAGTTGCAACTGCGACAAGTGCGCCGTCCAACAGGAGCTCGGCTTGGATGTGGAGCGGCTCCTCCACGAACCACGGAATTCCGATGGTCGCTGTGCCGTTGGACTCACTGGGGTTGACGTGGATGATCTGCGTTCCAGGGCCAATTGCCTTTGCGCCCTCAACCCCGTCGGTGAGAGGTCCCGGGGGAGCGATTCGCACTTCAACCTTGACCTTGGGCGGAATGAACTCTCGACTTACGATTTCCCAGGTGACTTCGAACTTCTCGCCTGGGGCCACTTCGTCCGCCCCAGATCGCAGGAGTAGTGGAGTCCCCCCATTGGATGGAGCTTTCGATTGCGGCTCGGGCCCCGTCACAATCTCGGCGCTGGGGTCCTCGGTTGGCCGGGCCACGGGCAGAGCAGGGGGGCTTGATTCAGGCGCTGGTCGGTCGGGCAGCAATAGAGAAGCTGCTGGGGCAGTCGTGTAGGAAGGCGCGGCGATTCGCTCGAACTCAAGAGCATTCGGTAACTGGTGAGATGCGATAGGAGGCCGCGCCTCGGGGGCTGGGATTTCCATCACTACGCCAGCGCTGAGCGGCAAGGCAGTTGCGGCTAGGTTCGGGACGGCTAGAGACAAAACCACCAGGGCATGGAAGACCCTGGTGGCATGTGAAGACGACTTGCGGGATGACGATGTCAGATTGGCTTCAGTGCCCGCATGGATGTCCATTGCCCCCTCCCGTGTGCGCACTAGACTGACGCCTATTCGTGTTGTTGAGCCTAACACCAGTATTGTAGCCATGTTCGATCACGGCGCAAGTGACTATTCTCGCTGTGCCCGAATCCCATGCGCATGCCCGGAAGGGTGGGGGGCAAGCGCGCTTCCTTCGGTGTGAGGACATGGCAGGCGTCCTGCTAGGTGGACTGGATTGGTTTCCCGGGCGTCCCCGGGGGGGCCGAACATAACGACTCTCGCCAAGGAGGCACACTCCTTCGAGGGGGGATTACATAGAAGAGTCGGCTCGGCGGTAGCCGAAATACCGGGCGATGCCGGTTGGGCCCGTGAATCCTTGCCAGGATGGCAAGTGCTTTTTAAGCCCTGCGGCCTCCAATGGGAGGTCGAAGGGTCTGTGTTTTCGGCTACGAGAGCGGGTGACGGGATTTCCAGGCCCGCAGCCAGGGCGGGCGAACCCGCGAATGCTTGCTTGCACCGAATGGGGAGTGTCGGGCGCGGCTACGCCAAATGGGGCCTGGGCAGTTCCCGAATAAAGTGACCTTCGCGCATGATTCTCTTTCCTTGGACGAAGATACTTGCCGCGAGTGGGTGCATGTGGCGAATGCTTCGCTGCAAAGCGGAGCTGAGGGATGACTCGGAATAATGCGACTCCCGCCGAGGAGTCACTATCGTTGCACCGGTTGCAGATACGAGAATCGGCTCAAATGAAGCGGAAATGAGGATTGATTAGGCGTGGGCCGAGGAGTCCTTGCTTAGAGGGTAAGTGACTTTCAAGGCAACCAGCCTCCGATCGGAGGCCGGATGCGCTTTGTTTTGGCTGTGTGAGCGGGTGACGGGATTCGAACCCGCGAATGCTTGCTTGGGAATAGGGCGACTCTCAGATCGCCCGGATGCCTTGTTTTTCCCTGATTCTCTGCGATGACGCCGTCGCTGTTTCGACGAATAAAGCGTCTCAACTCCGCTCGATTCGCACGGCATGCATGCGCTTACCGGCCCAATTCTCCCCGCGTCACGTTGTCTACTGGTTGATCGCTATCTGCGGCACTCGCCATTGCCCGTAGGTAGCTGTGAGGATTGGTGGAGAAGTCTTTGGCCAAGCGCAGTTGTTTATGTTACCTCATCGTAGGCCACAAGGGAAGTGGATGCGCACTCTGTGAGATGGCGTCCGCGTCAACGGGCAGAGATGTATTTGACGGGACTGCGGGCAATCGATTCCACCGGCATCACGTCATCCAGATCGTATGCCCGCGATCCCAGCCCGAGCGCTTCGCCGTACTCGAGGACCTTGTGCGGATCCTTGAGCGGCCCGTGCAGTTGTTGGAATGGATGGCCCCGGCGGTCGTGGATCTCGAGCGAGGTAGGCAGGTTCTCTTCGATTAGCCTAAGGTCCGCGGTGAGGTCGAGGGTTGACTTCTCGAGTGCCAGGATGTCATCCGATCCCAGGAGACCCACGTCGGGCAAGATTGCGAGGGTGGTGAATCCGAAGCAGTCACACACCGGCGTCATGTTGGTGGCTAGGCTGAGGTGAACGGTCTTTCCGGGAGCGAAGGTGGAGAGGGTGATGGCCGTGCTGATAGCGCACGCTTCCTGAAAGGCGTGGAAATTGACCGGGTCAATGCGCAAGCTGCCGGCCGGGGCCACTCTCAGGCAACGCCCGCACTGGTTGCATTGCTCAAGATGGAGGTGCAGCTCGCCGGGCCGCTCCTTGTCCTCGACCAGCGCAAGGTGCGGGCACGACTCGGCGACTTGCTTGCGCACTGCGGGATCCGGGCACTTCTCGCTGAACCAATAGCGGTCGAAGTGGCAGGTGTCGTGCATTGCGCCGCGTGTCTCGCCCACCATGCAGCCCAGGGCCAGGTTCTTGATTGCGCCGCCGAACCCGCACGAAGGGTGCCCCTTGACGTGGGCGAAGTTGACCAGGAAGCTGGCGTCTTCGATCAGCCCGGCCACCTTCCATTCGCGGATGTTCTTGAAGGGGCGTTCGTGAGCATAGAAGTACTTGTCCTGTGGGCCTCCCGCCGGGTACACAGGGCAGCCGATGATCTCCGGGCTGTACCCGCGCAGTTCGGCACCCTCCACATCCCAGGTCACATCGGCCACGAAGGGTTTGCCGCCGCCGTCCTTCACGGCCTGCACGACCTTGCGCACGAAGACCGGGGGGATGGTGGAGTAGTTGAGGTTGTTCCCGGTGTGCATCTTGATCACGACCGTTTCGTCCTTCACTCGGTCGCGCAGATGCAGGCGGTCGAGGATGAGATCGAGTTTGGCGGGGAGAGTCTCGGAGGCCTCGAGCCGCGTTTGATGTGCCGAACCGAAGTAGACAGGACTACCCATTTGACTCTCACTCCGCCGACAAAGAATGCTCACTGCTGCAGCCGGTCCAGGCCAGGCGGCCCACTCGCAGGCCCGTCATGCATGGGTCGATTCTACCAAGTTGTGCCAACCGAAAACACCATCGAATGTGGTTTGAGTGTCTCCCGCCTCACACAGCGCCCCGGCAGCCGTTCTGCAACCCATTGAGGACGGGAGCCAAGTGAGTTCTCGCCTCCCCCGACCAGGCTGGCATGGGAAGGGTCCCCCTTGGAATCATCCGAGCAATCCCCCTGATCTGGCTTTGCTCGGTCGAAGCATTCGGCATATTCTCTGATTGCAGGTCGAACCTGCCAGTCCCCGACACCTTGCAAGCGATCGCGGCAATCTCTCCTCACGCTTCCCACTAAGCGTTTGCGGACCGCGTTGGCACTTGGAGGGAGGGCGTCCTTCGGACTTCAATGCAGCTTGGCCTTGCGAATCGCGAGAACTCGTCGCCACACTTGCTTTAACAGTCGCGGGTCGGGAAACACCGGGGAATGCCATTCGGGGGTAGCTTCGCAAAGTCATCGTGCCGGTAGTGACGAAAACCCCATCGAGAATCCGACGGAATGAGACTACCGGTCCTGGAGCGGGGGCTTCGGAGCTCACTCTTACGCTCGCGAGCCTGCCCACAGTGCCGCGAGACTAGCGAGCCCGGAAGTCTTCGATGGCGAGATTGATCATTGCGATAGAACGGACTTGACCAGACGTCGATGGGGGACTGCTCCCGTCTATTGATTCTCATCAGGAGCCAAATCGAAGCATGTGGCGGACCCCAACTCTCCCCAAGTGTCCTCCTTGCGCCGAATTCCAATGGAACCATCCGAGTCCTGGGATCTGGGGCTAGAATGAGAACGCCCCAGAATCGATCGACCGGGCCAGAGGGGCGATATCTTCGTTCCAGAGAACCTCGGGATAGACCTCCCAGGTTTCCCTATGATGAGCAGACTCGCCTGGGGAAATGACTCCTATTGGGCCGATTGTCTCCAGTTCGATGAACTTGGTCCCGCAGTAGCATTCGCTCGAACTGCCGAGGTCGCAATACTCGGCTCCCTTGACGTAGTCTGCCCTTTTGACGAACAAAGTGCGATCGCGCCAATAGGCTAACCACCCTCGAGAGTTTGGGTAGCCTATCTTGAGTCGACCCTCCCTCATTTCCGCCCGAACGAGGATGCGCTCATTGCCAAGAGACAAGCAAGGTGATCCGACATCCGAGTACGGCCACAGAACAATCGATCGATTGGGGAGCAAGTCAGACTGGCGCTCGCCCATCACGGACTGAGGAAGAATCGCGACGCCCCCGGGCTTGAACATGGTAGTTGCCCAAAGTGCGCACCGGACGCTCCCAGACCCACGATTTGTGAAGGTGTGATCCACAACAACCTTGTGTGGATCGGACTCGAAGCGGAGCGTGAGTTGCTTTTCGATTCCCGTCTCCGCCTCGGCCTTCTGCGCCACTCGGACACCGTTCTCCATCATTTGAATGTCGACTGGGTCGTTGTCGGGTAGATAGGTGAGTGCAGGATCCTCAGGGGCTCGCCAAAGACGATGGCCGCCATAGAATCTGAACTCCCCCCTGCCGGGGCGATCCATGGTCTCCTCGGCAAACTCTGCAAACATGTTAGGACTGCCAGGGAGTTGGAGCGAGATTACTCGGGGCCCCACATCCTTTGTGAAACGGAGTGAGAGCGTCCCATTCGAGACCTCAATGCAATGCATTCCAAGGAATCGGACCTCATGAACCTGCACGGATAGTCTCCCCTCTCCAGCCCTCGATTCCGGCTTGGCACTTCGCGCTTTCGTCCAGTTTGGCCTTTCCGTTCCCACGAAAGGGAGTGCATGTGCACTGCTTCCCGAAGCGAACAGAATCCTAACGGAGTCCGCGGTCAAATCTGGGCCATGCGACGGAAACTTGGAACCAAGGCCGGATAGAGACCATTGTAGATTGCGTAGGATTCTTGGTAGGCACCAGTCGCCGAAGGATCTGGGTGAGTTGTGCCTGTGATTCTGACAACTTCCTTGACTGCCGTCTCGACATCTGCCCAAATCCCGGCGCCAATTCCTGCCAGAATAGCAGCTCCGTACGCCGCGCCCTCAGTTGTGTTTACGGTGACCAACTCGGTCCCGAGAATACTAGCCAGGATCTTCTTCCAGACTTCGCTCCTGGCACCGCCGCCAGACATGCGCACCTGCCGGGTCTCGCCTAACCCTGCGTCGCGGATAAGCGCGAAGCAATCCTTAAGACCGAAGGCCACGCCTTCAAGAACAGCGCGCGTCAAATGGCCGCGCCCGTGCCGCAAAGTCAGGCCAATGAATCCGCCGCGTGCCAAGGGGTCAGGGTAGGGGGTGCGCTCGCCGGAAAGATACGGGAGGAACTGCAGTCCCTCGCAGCCAGGCGGGATGGCCTCGGCTTCTCTTTGCAGGTCCTCAAAGCTCATCCCTGGCGCCAGAGTATCGCGATACCACTGCAGACTGCCTGCTGCAGACAGCATCACGCCCATGAAGTGCCACTTCCCAGGGACGGCATGACAGAAGGCATGCAGGCGACCCGCGGGTTCCACCAGGGCGTCCGGAGTTGTAGCGAATACAACGCCGCTGGTCCCGAGCGTAAGCGAGACGATCCCCGTTTCCACCGCGCCAACCCCGACCGCCTGGCAGGCCTGATCTCCTCCGCCCGCAGCCACTGGGGTGCCTGCTGTCAGCCCGGTGGCCGCCGCCGCATCGGAAGAGACATGCCCAGTAAACTCAGTGCCCTCGAAGGTCGGTGGCATCCAGCGATCGTCAATGCCCAGTGTGGACAGGACATCTCCTGACCAATCGCGATTCTTCAAATCGAAGAGCACTGTGCCTGAGCCATCGGCCTTGTCCGTGGCGTAATCGCCGGTTAGCCTGTAGCGGATGTAGTCCTTCGGGAGCAAGACATGCTTCGCCTTGAGGAAGACTTCTGGCTCGTTCTCGCGCACCCACATTATCTTGGGCGCAGTGAACCCTGTCAGGGCCACATTGCCAGTGATGCGAATGAACTTCGCCCTGCCCACTCTACTGTGAATCTCATCGCATTGGACCTGTGTGCGATGGTCGTTCCATAGAATTGCGGGGCGCAGGACCTGACCATTCTCGTCCAGCAACACCAGTCCATGCATTTGCCCTGTCACCCCTATAGCTCGGATCTGCTCGCCCTTGACTTCTGCCTGCACGAGGGCAGAACGGATGCTGACCGAGACTGCCTCCCACCATTCAAGAGGATCCTGCTCTGACCACAGTGGTCTGGGAGATGTCAGAGTATGGGGCGACGATGCAACGGCAGCCACGTTGCCGTGTTCGTCGATCAACAAGGACTTGCTGCCGGTCGTCGAGACGTCAATGCCAAGTAGGTAGCTTGAGACCATTCTTCATCTCACTCCGAGTAGCAAGTCCACGGTCAACTGATCCAAGCGCTCATAGCCTAGACCGCGGCTGGCAATAGCCGCCCTATCAAAACGCTGAGCCCTGAGGGCTGCTGCTCTGTCCGACGTGTACTTGCCGAAGTAGGGCTTCATCGCGCCGTCGTCGGCGTTGATCTCAGCGAGCAGGGCTTGGATCTCCGAATCGGTCGCGAACCGGGCGGCTTTCTCTTTCAGGACGAGATACGTCCGCATGCAGCCACGCGCGAAGTCTTTGACGCCCTCATAGTCTTCGGTCCGATAGGCATGCGCATCAAAGTGGCGGCTGCCCTGATACCCGACCTCCTCAAGGAACTTGACCAGGAAATATGCCGCTTTGAGATCGCGCGAACCAAAGCGCAAGTCCTGATCGTACCGTCCGGGATATTGGTCGTTCAAGTCGATGTGGAACAACTTGCCGGCTTCCCATGCCTGTGCCACACCATGCATGAAGTTGAGCCCAGCCATCTGCTCGTGAGCCATTTCGGGATTCACACCCACCATTTCGGGGTGGTCAAGCGTGGTTATGAATGCCAACATATGCCCCGTTGTGGAGTTGTAGAGATCGCCGCGTGGTTCGTTGGGTTTGGCCTCCAAGGCGAAGCTCAAATCGTACTTCCGATCAAGCACGTACCCGCACAGGAAATTGAGGGCCTCGCGGGTGCGTTCGATGGCGGTCACCGGGTTCTTGCTGGCATCTGTCTCTGTGCCCTCGCGGCCCCCCCAGAAGACGAAGATTCTTGCCCCCAGTTCCACGCCCAGGTCGATTGCGTCCATGGTCTTCTGCAGGGCATAGGCGCGCACCCTCGGGTCATTCGAGCTGAACGCCCCGTCCTTGAAAACTGGGTCGCCGAACAAGTTCGTTGTGGCCATTGGGACGACCAGGCCAGTCTCTGCAAGGGCAACTTTGAAGTCATGCACAATACGGTCGCGATCGTGCGGGGTGGCATCGATTGGGACAAGGTCATTGTCATGGAAATTGACTCCGTATGCGCCGACCTCGGCGAGCAAGTGCACCAACTGAACTGGCGTTTTCGGGTCGCGCACCGGGGCGCCAAACGGGTCGCGGCCGATACTGCCGACCGTCCATAGACCGAAGGAGAATTTGTCTTGGGGTTTGGGCTCATACATGACTGACTCCAATGGGAAGCGAGTGGCATTGTCTGGGCTCGTTGGGTGGCCGGAATCTTCCGACTCTCTGCGAGCGAGAACGAGAATGGGCATTGCCGAGCGTGGGTGCCAACATCCTTCTGGGGCGAGGTCCCGAAATGCGCCAATACGGCATTGCCGAACTCGGCCCCCTCATGTTGCAGTGCTCGGGCATCTCTGGAATGGCAAAGGCGAGCCCGCCAGGGTGACCTTAGAGCGAGCATCATAGTTGCCTGGTGATATTGGCTGGCCATGGCCAAATGGGACGCCATCTGCTCCTAACTTGTCGCGAATGGGGGGATCGCTCGACGGATCCTAGCCGATCCCGACTTGGCCAACTTGCCGCGCATGAAACTCGACAACGGAGATATGGCCCGAAAGTTGTGGATTGGCGTGAGAAAGGTGGGGGCGTGATCTTCGGCTGCCAAGGCCAAACACCGGCTGATGAACGGGGGGAGGATACGCCATTTTGAAGATTACCACGGAAGAGGCGAATGGGGTAGCGCCGGATTGTTCGCACTATGGCTTCCATCGACTCCTTTTACCCGCCCATCTCGGCTCCGAATTGGACCTGTCTTGGCGTCGAGAAGTGTCTCTTTGCAATGTCCCTCCTTCTGTCCCTTTTGGCCCGACGACGTACAATCTCGTGGTGGCCGGGAGCCGGTGCGTCGCGGTACCTGGGTGGTCTGGTTGGCTTAGTGAGAATCACCAGTGGATCCCGGCTAGACGGCAGGAGGATGCCATGAGCCGCACATTGGCCTACATTCATACCGTCCCCTCCCTGGTTCCGCTTTTCGATGAGCTGTCCAAGGAACTCCTGCCCGGGGAGGCAGAAGTCTTCCACATCGCCGACGAGGTGCTGCTCAAGTTAGTGATATCTCAGGGGGGCCTCTCGCCCTTCATCTACCGGCGCGTGGCCGAGCATGTTGTGGCTGCCGAGGCAGCCGGTGCCAGCGTGGTTCAGCTTACCTGCTCGTCGATTTCGCCCTGCGTCGAGGTCGTCCGTTGGTTCGCCAGCGTGCCCGTCCTCAAGGTCGATGAACCGATGGTGGACCAGGCGATCGCTATGGGCAGGCGCATAGGCATTGCCGCGACCGCCGCCGCCACCCTCGGCCCAACTGCGGACCTGGTCCGAACTCGGGCGACAGGTGCGGGCAAGGAGGTGCAGATCGAGTCGGTCCTGTGCCAGGGGGCCTACGAGGCACTCCTCGCAGGGGACATGGGGACGCATGACCGCATCGTGCGCGATCACCTGCAGGGGCTCCTACTCCGTTCAGATGTGGTGATCCTGGCGCAGGCTTCGATGGCTCGGGTCGTGGCAGGCATTTCGGCGCACGAGCAAAAGGTGCCTATCCTGACTAGCCCGCGGTCAGCGGTCCTGCGTGCTGCGCGAGTCCTGGCCGGCGATGCTGCTTAGCCACTCGGCTGCGGAACGGGGCAACGGCGCGAATCTCAAGGAGGCCAGAACGAAGGACGGCCATTTCCAGCAGATGCCAGGCCGGTGAATCCCTACCATCTTCTGGGTCAGCAATCCGCCGCGCGAGGAGGCGGGTGCCGCGATCACCGGCGAGCGAGGGGTTCAACCTGCAATGTTTCTTCCTTCCAGGAGTTGAGCGACGAAGCAACCAAGAAACGCCAAGATAGGGTGCGAATCGCCGTCAGGTAGGCCTGGTCGGTGACGTACGCCGAGACCTGTTCTCTCCCCGGGAACATCCACGCGATTGCGGTCAGAATGAGTGGCGAAACCAAACCTTTCGCGCAGAACGGCCCCTTGTCAGGCGGTCTATTCTCAAAGATGAGTTAGGCTTTGGTGAGTGGCGTCATGCGCAATCGCGAAACGACGGAATAGAGAGTGACGGGTCAGGTGGAGTAAGGGGTATTCTGGAGTGCACGATGCTAAGCGCACAGGCTGGCCATACGACGTGACAATGGAAGACCCGCTGATCGATCCCTCGACACCTTGACGGAATCGGTTGACGGAGCATCTTGCTTGGTGGATCTATGTCCAGTGTCGGGCGCATTCTGCTCTTGGCCAATGAAAGCCCTGGCCAGGGCTTCCTGCAAGAAGGTCAGCTTCTATTCACCACCTCGGCCAGCTGGTCGGGCGTGGGCGCGCCAAAGCAGCCTCTCCTGGTTGTGGCCAAAGCGCCGCAAGCGTTGCCAGAGTGGATGCACCAAGCGAGGGGCATACCCTTAAGAGCTCCATAAAGGAAGCCCGCGTTGAAGCAATCACCTGCGGCGGTTGTGTCCACGACCTCCACAACAAAAGCGGGATCCTTCACGGTCTTCCTTCCCTCTTTCGCGATCGCTCCTTGGGGCCCCCGCTTAATGACTACGAGCGGGGCGATGTCAGCCAGTTGATCCAAGGCATTCTCAACCGTATCCGCGCCGGTGAGTGCCAGGGCTTCCGTTTCATTGGGTGCGAATGCATCAACCGCCCCGAGCGCCTCGGCGACCCCTGGGGTTCGCAGCGTGACGTCGACAGACTGACAATCCATAAACAAACGGCTTTCCCCACGGCGAGCCGCAGCGAACCCCTCCATGGCTTGGGGGCCATAGTACAGGTGAGGGAGCATAAGCCAGCGGGGACGAGATCGGGTGATGTCATCGATCGGGAGGATCTTCTCATATCCCTCCACAAAACTGACAAAAGCCCGGTCGTGTGGGAAAGACAGCGCCACGGTCACGAATCTCCGTGAGCTCTCGTGGATTCGGAAGAAGCCATGGTCAATTCCAGCCTCCGCTGTAGCCTGGAGCACGAATCGGCTTGCGAAGTCATTGCCAAAATCACAAACCCATCCAGTTCGGATGCCAAGCTGGTTTAGAGCGTAAGCGGTGTTGAAAGCTCCCCCGGGCAGGATGTCGAATCCACTTGCGAACACCTCCGAACCAAGCCGTGGCATGTCGGGCAAACCGGTAAAGATGATGTCGAGCGTGTAGCAGCCAGTTAGCAACACATCCAAGCGCTGGGACATCGTTGTTACTCCGCCCAAGTGCCGACATACAATGAATGAGCGTGAAGATACGAATCAACAAGGGCGGTCGCCCGCGTGTATGAGAGAACGAGGGGGTGCACCATCAGCGCCGCGATGGCCTCTCTCCGGGAATGGGTTCGAAGAGCTTCCACCGTCAATCGCTCGTACAGTTTCACGGATTGCATGAGGACTTCCTGTGGTTTGGGAATATCGCCGATGGGCACAGGCCGTATTCCGCCCTTGTCAACCACGCAGCTTACCTCAACCACATCATCGGGGGACATACACGGAATGGCAGGACCGTTGCGGACATTGAGGCCAATTTGGATCTGGTCTCCCGTTGTCAGGGCCTCAATGACATCAAGGGCTACGCCCGCATACCCCTCCGCCTGATGGGCTGTGTTTGTCCCAAGCTTTTGGGCCATTCTTGCATCAGCCTCCTGGGGGGTTGGCGCCCCTGGTTGGGCGTAGTACATGTAGGTGGAGGCCCGCCTGGCATCAAATGCGGCGTAGATCTCTAGCGCAGCCCGAGCGTTTCCCGCAATGTCCGGTGCGCGCAGTCGGTCGATGAGCTGACGGTTGAGTTGAGCGACCTCGACACCC
>Ga0315288_10009969_pt1 | contig 11970 bp, 13 predicted proteins | sample YL17G11_20_MG_FD_203454 | JGI IMG/M metagenome (GOLD analysis project Ga0315288, IMG submission 203454) | Sediment microbial communities from Yellowstone Lake, YNP, Wyoming, USA - YL17G11_20 | ecosystem: Environmental > Aquatic > Freshwater > Lake > Sediment | place: USA: Wyoming | collected...
AAATATAAAGCTGACTCCTGATAGTATTGATATCTGCCTGCTTGTTTTTAACTAAACGCTGATATAAATATTCCTGTCCTTTGGTGTCGCTTAAAAAATCCTTCCGCTCTTTCTTCTTTTTCTCAATGGAATATTTCTGAGTTTCTTGAACTGCCCTTAAAGCTACCATCTCGTTCTTTTTCTCTTCAAGATCATCTATTTTAGTGGTTAATTGTTCTTTCAGGACGCTAATTTTCTCTAAAGATTTTCGAATTTCAACTTGCAAATTTTCCAATGACTCAAGCTCGGAAAAAAAATCAGATAATTTGTCCTTAACTAAAATAATCTCCAGAAAAGAAGTCTCGTCATATTTATACATTTCCCTAATCAATGCACCCAAAATCACTTTTTCGTCTTCTGCTTGTTGCTCAAGTCCTTGAATTCCGAGTTCAGCTGCCGAAATATCCGATTCCAGGCTTCCGATAATCAACTGGATTCGTTTAATTTCCAGTTCAAATGTTTTTATTTGCTTATCTAAAAGCCCGATTTCTCCTTCCAGACTTTTTGACTGACCCTGAATTTGTTTAATGCTTTCTCTGTATTTCTCTATCTCTTTGCTTAACTGCTCAACCTGGGCATTTAATTCGGCTCTTAGCTCTTCCACCCCATTTGTATTTTCTTCGCCAGCCGACCAACCGATAAAAGGCGTGGCTAACAAACAAAAAATGATTAAACTACAAAAAAAACCCGAAAATAAAAAGAACGGGCAGACTCCAAAATCCTTAAATTTTTTATCAGTATACATTAAATTAATAGCCATTATTTCTCTTCCTTCTCCTTCTCTTGGGCAGGTGGGACTTCCCCGGAGGCCGCAGGAACTTCCTCTCCAACTTTCTCTACCTCTTCAATTTTTTCTTCGACTTCCTCTTCTAAGGCCTTTAATTCTTCCTCAGAGCGCGGCGGGGAAACCAGAGCAACTATTTCTTCCGGATTAACCGATATTTTTACGCCATCCGGGATTTTCAAATCTTTAATATGAATTAAATCATCAAAAGTCTTAAGAGCTGAAATATCAACTTTTATTTCATGAGGAAGATTGGCCGGTAAAGCTTCGACTTCTATCTCGGTTATATTCTTTACCAAAACTCCTTCTAAATTTTTAACAGCCGGCGCTTCGCCTTCAAAAACTAAAGGCACTTCGGTGGTAATCGGCTTATCCATTCTTACCTCATAAAAATCTATATGGATAAACTTATCGCTCACCGGATCTCTGGACACGTCATAAATTAGAACATTTTTATCAGCCTTCGGCTGACCAGCCGTAGGCCGGGCCTTTTTATCATTAATCTTTAATTTTATAACCGTGCTTTCCCCTGCTTCTTTGAAAGTCTTTTCAAATTTGGAATAATCTATTTCCAGAGGAATTGATTTTGCTTTCAGGCCGTATATAACAGCCGGAATAATCCCCTTTTTACGAAGGGATTTTACTTTTTTGCCCAAAACTTCTCTAACTTTTGCATTTAGTTCTAAGGTCATATTTAAGAGTATATCAAGCTTTTATCAAAAAAGCAATTTTTTGTTTTCTTTTTCTAATTTTATCTGTAAAATTTTTTAAGGCAAGTGGCAAGAATTTTAGGAGATATATTTTTCAGCGTAACATTTCCTATATCCTTTAATAAAACCATCCTAATTTTACCGCCCACAGACATTTTATCTTTTTCTAAGTGCCTGATTATATCTGGGATCGATGCTTTCTTAGGAATATAAAATTTAAATATTGATTCTATTAATCTATTATGTCTCTCAAAAAAACTTTTTTTTATTAAGCCGACGCGCTTAGCATATTCTGCACAAATACGCATACCAATACTTACAGCCTGTCCATGCTTTAATCCGTATTTAGTCAGTTCTTCTAACGCATTTGCTATTGTATGCCCATAGCTTAAATGGTTGTGAATATTCTTATTATCATAAAAATCTCTGGCTACAAAATGGCTTTTTATCTTTAAAGATTTATAAATTAAATAGTCAAATGGGAGATTCTTCAAGTTTTCTTTGTTATGATAGATAGAACCCTCGACTTTATTTAGTTCTGTTTTTGATGAAATTAAACCATGTTTAATAACCTCAATTAAACCATTTTTTATGTCTAAATCAGAATTTGTTTGTAAGAATTTTGTATCACAAATAGTCAAAACCGGGCTACTAAAATTACCTATTAAATTTTTGCGAGAACAAAGATCAATTGCTACCTTTCCAATGATGGCATCGGCCTGAGTCATAAAAGTAGTGCCAACCTGAATAAAATCTATGCCTCTGAAATAAATGGCAGCGGCCAATCCCGCTATGTCAGATATTCTTCCGCCGCCTATGGCCACTATACAACTTTTTCTATCTAGTTTAGACTTCTCATAATGTCTCAGTATTGCCAAAAGAGAATTAATAGATTTTGCTCGTGAGATTGGAAAAATTATCAAATTCTTTGAGATCTTGATTCTATGATATAATTGCACAAGCTTTTTATAATGCGACGAATAAACCTTTTTATCTATTAAAAATAATACTTTACTATAGCAAGAAGACCGGATAATCGAAATTAGATAATCCAGAGAACCATCCCCAACAATAACACTTTGGGTGCGGTGATTATTTAATTTAAATTTATACTTTTTTAAAGACATAGCTACTGCATTTTTCTATATAATCATCCACAATATTCAAAATTTTGAGCCAATTTTTATCTTTTATTGAGTCGGGCCAATTACTTTTGTAAGAAATTATTTTTTTTAAACATTCAATTAAATGGGTGGGAAATACGTTGCCCGAGTACTTTAAAAACTGTTCATCGGAATAGCAAGTTCTACCTCTAAAAAACTGAATGGCCAATTTTGTTATATTTAAAGCATAATGAATAGACTGCTTAATTTGTTCTTGAAACGCTGTTTTTGTGTTGAAACTCTTCTTCAAAATATTACGCCGATGTAACCACAATATTTGGCCTATACTATTTAAACTCCACTTTCTAATTTGTTCTCTATCTGGATGAAAATAAATTAATGGTCTTTTACCAAAAATCATTACCTGTTTTCCTTTACCTAATTCTAAAATTGTCTGCAGAACCTTTCCATCTAAGCTGATTAAAGGAATATTCGGACTCCTAAACTCTTTGACAGAAATTGCTAATCCGCCTAACTTTACTTTGTATTTTTTTTGAATTTCTTGAAATATATAAGCAATAATCAGCTTATTATTTAAGGTCATCTTTCTTATTACAACTATAAAATCTAGATCGCTCCAACCAGGAATTAAAACTCCCGAGCCAACGCCACCAGAAGAAATAACATAAATCAAATTCTCTCCTAGCGCCTTTTTTAGCTCTGCCACTATTTTTCCTAAGATATAATTTTTAGTGACTGGCCCGGAACCAACCTTGTTTCTTTTTTCCATATAATTTATAGGGTGTTACTGCCAAAAAACGCATTAATCTATAAATTAAAAAATAAATTATTTTTTGAATTGGCATCTTTAAAACTTTTTCAAGCTTAACTTTTCGTTTTATATGCTCCACTCTCTTCAGTTTCTCTTCGGAAAATAAAACTCTTATTTGTTCAATGCCTTTCCTAATTCTAAAAAAACGCCCTAAATATGCCATCGGCGTCTCCACTGAATAAAAATAAACCGCACTTTTAGTAATTTTTCGAATATTTGGATAATAAATAACGTGCAAAAATTGATCTTCGTTTAACAAATTATTGGGTAATCTAATAAAATTTTTTCTCCATATAGCAAATAATCTTCCGACAAAATATGGGTCACTGCCCTTATAAATATTTTCTTCAAATTTAACTTTAAAAACATTGTGCCAAAATTTATGCCATGGGTTTTTAATAAAACGATCTTTTGGTTTAGAGGCTGAAAACACAATTTTAATATTATTGTTATCTATGAGCGCGTCTAAACAATTGAGAATTACGCTCTGATCCAAGGAAATGTCGTCATCTATAAAAACCAAAATATCGCCTGCTGCAGTTTTTGCTATCTTATTTAAGCAAGCTGCTTTACCACTAACCTTAGAATCATTTGTTATTATTCGGAAATTAGGCAATTTAAATTCTCCGCTAATTCTCCGTGTAATATTTTCCGTATTATCCGTACAATGATCCAAACAAACAATAAATTCGCAATCAAATCTTGATTTTGGCAATATTTTCATTGCCTCGTCAACTGATTTCAATGTTGATTCCAAAAAATTCTCACTATTATGGGTAGGCACACCTACAGTTACCCTAAATTTGTTCATTGCTAAATTTAATTTTATATTTTAATTATTTTAAGTGCTTTCTCAATCGCCTTTTTCTCACTACTATAAAAAGCTTTTTTAACGGCATCTTCTCCGTCGAATGCCCTAACTTCTTCAAACCCCTCATGTTTTAACGGTTTAAAACTAATTCTATCTGCTTTAACCAAATACAAAATTACTGTTTTTTTATGTTTAGCAAAGCCATATTTTGGTTCAAAAATATAAAAATTTTTCTGAAGCAATTTAATTATTTTACCTCTTTCTAAACCCGCTTCTTCTTTTGATTCTCTTAAAGCTGTCTCTTCATCTGATTCATTCTCTCCTATGTGGCCTTTTGGTAGAACCCAAGGACCATCCTTTTTTTTGAGAAGAATAATCTTAATTCCGCTCTTCTCAATTAAATAAATTACGGCACCGGCAGATTTATGTTCAATTACTCTATTTCTTTCTTGTTTTGCTGCCCTCTTAACCAGATCAGAAATTTGACAGAAATCATTATAAATAATCTCATAAGAAGCTACTTTTTGATTAATTTGCTCTATATGGGGTCTGATTTTTTTTGCTATTTGATGGCAGGGTTTTCGAATATTAAAAATTTTATCTACATCAGACTGATTAAGCCAGTTCATCCGATCAAAAGAAGGATATAAAAATTTAACCAACTGCGAAGTTGAAAGAATTTCTAAATTTTTATATGCTTCTTTTTTTGACAAATACTTAATTCCTGCTTTTGTTTCAGGCTGATAGTATGGATAGATAATCATCGAGAGCTGATTTTCTTTTGGTAATTTAAAATCCAATTCGGAGAGTTTTGCTAAACAAATTTTGGCTTTAAAATTAAAATTATGTTTGGAGTCTAAATGATTAATTAAATGTTCTCTTAGATGGATTGGTGCCCACTCATAGCCGAAAACTTGATTATTTTCAACATCATAAAAACTAAATTCATCAACTACAAACTTTTTACTTAAAAGCCCAAGCTCAACAGCCGCTGAAGTCTTGCCCAAATTTTTACCATTATCGCCAAATAATATGGACTTATTATCTTCAACAACTGCTGTAGAACCATGTAATAAAAGATAAGGCTTATCTTGGGTGCAAAAATTAGCAAAACGAAACAAAATCTGTAGAAGGCCAATTTTTACAAACGGATCGCATAGATTTTCAATATCCGGAGCAGTTAATTCCAGTAATTTCGACTTCCGATTTAAATCAATGCGCCGCTGTTTAGCCGTCCTAAATTTAACTACGCCGTCAGCTTTCTGTTTCTTCTGCGAAAATTGATTCAATAAATTAAGCATTCTTTTTAACTTCGATGATGCCTGAAATTTTATAATTGCTGGGCCTATTTGAAGATATTTAATCATATAAATTTTAAGTTTATTCTTTTTATTTATTAAGTAAGGACGAAGTATTGTGCTGCTTCGTCCTTCTAATTAATGAATGTTTTGATAAATAAAAACGCCATTTCTTTAACTGTCAAAAATTCTTTCACAATTCTTTTCATCGCTCTAATGGAATCGGAAACATGTAACCGATTCTGTGCTATCTCATATCTTAACAATCCTTTGCTAATTTTCTCTTCAAGATTTTCTCCCAAACAAAGCGCATATTTCTTGCGAAGACCGCTTTGATTAGCTTTTCCTCTAAGCTGCTTAAGCGTCTGCAGAATATTCTCTTCTGAATGCCTAACAATCAATAATGTAATTTTACCACCCAGTAAACTTGCTATCGCATATGGGTAACAATCTTCATCTTTATTCTCAAGATAAATTAATTCTGCTTGTTTCCTAGTAATATAAATATCCTTTCTTAAAATAATCCAAAAGCCTGCTTTTTTAATATCGTCTATAATTTTCTCTGCAATCAAGTCTCTGTAAGCATCGGGCTTCAAAACAATCAAGCCACATCTTTTCATTCTGTCTTTCATTTCTTCCTCCTTTCTTTGTTATTAAAAGAACTACTTCAGTCCCTCATCATATATTCTATCATATCATTAGATTATTGTCAAATTACAAGACCTCTCTTGCTGCTAGGCAATAAGATCTGGTTTCATTACAATTTCCGTTATTTATTTATAACCATCCAAACAGAATATCTAAAAAATTTGAATAAATCAAGTTTTTTATTTTGCGTTATTTGAGGTATTGAATAAAATCTAAATTTTGTATTTTTAGGTACCAACCTTTTTAATTCAAAAATAGTCGGAATGTGGGCGTATCCTTTCGAGGCACCTATAACTTTATTTGACTTATAAATTATGTCTCCTGACAACAGCCCTGTGTATTCTGTATTTCTAAGTCGTACATAAAACATAAAAAAGTATCTCCAAATATCCCGCACTATATTTCTTAAAAAGAAAATGGGTCCTCTGCCCAGATAAAGTTTATTAAAACTTTCGATAAATACGGTTCCACCATTTTTTACCACTCGCAACATCTCTTCAACGGCTTTTTTTCTTTGTGAAAATGTTGCTATGGCATTAATTGAAAAACGAGGACAAAAAACATAATCGAATATTCTATCTTTAAAGGGTAAGTGCGTCATATCTCCAAGTATAAAATGAGCGTTGCTTAAATTAAGTTTTTTTGCTCTCCGTATAGCAGCCTCAATTGCTCTGGGCGTTATATCAACACCAACAATATCAAATCCAAGTTGAGCTGCACCGATAGAAAACCTACCAAAACCACAACCCAAATCTAGGATATGAGCAGCTGAATTTATCTTCTCTAATAACTTCTTTTCGACCATTCTAAGAGGCGCTTTAGTATAATAGGCTACCTCTCCTGTATAGTGAGAAATGTTTAATTCCTTAATCTTTTTATAATAACTTCTTTGATTTATAGTTTTCATATCCCTATTCTAGCAAAAAATTATATAACTACTCTATCCTATCGCTATCAAAAAGAGCTTTTATTTTCTCGGCTCGTATAAAATCTTTAATATCATGGGTTATTTTCTCATTTTTTAATTCTTTAATACTAAACCATCGCGCTTCGCTGTGTTCTTTAGAACTCCTAATTTCTCCAGAAACATATTCACATAAGATGCCAATGGAAAACAACATTTCACCCTCATGTTTTCCAGACCATAAATTTATAGGCACTAAAATTTTAATATCAATATTAGCTTCTTCCTTAGTTTCTCGCTTAACAGCATCAGCAAGAATTTCTCCTTCTTGAACCCTTCCTGCCGGAGGTCCCCATTCTTTCGGCGGATTATTGCGTTTCAAAAGCAAAAATTTTCCATCCTTAATAACAAACGCCGAAACAGCAATTTTTGTTTTTTTCTCTTTCATAAATTTATTCTACCCCTTCAATAAATTCAGGGCAAGTTCTTAGATAGATTCCAAATAAACTAAAAATTGATAAAAACTGAAAAAGAGAACATCTTAAGCGATATTCTCTTTTATGTTTTATTTGATTCCAATATTTTTTAATTCTTGTTTATCAAAAATGACTCCTACCTCATGGAGAAAAGCAAGCTGGTCGCTACTAGAATGAACAAGGTTACGACAGATATCGGTTCCCATGCTTCGGATAGTTCCAGTCTTAGCCTTAGATGGTTCAGTAAATCCCACCAATTCGCTAAGTATTTCAATGGCATTCTCGCCTTTAACAATAAAAACAGTTACCGGGCCAGATTGCATAAACTGTGAGAGATCATCAAAATAATCATCGTCTCGATAGTCTTTGTAAAATATTTTAATATCTTCTTTTGTTAATGTGGTTGTTTTGATCGCCACAATTTCCAACCCTGTCGCACTGACCATTTTTAAGATAGTTTCCGTCAATTCTCGCTGAATACAATCGGGTTTTAAAAGGCACAAAGAATGCTCTACCATTTTTAACCTCCTTTTCTAAATGGATTTGCTAAATTCTTTGAATTTTTTAGGTCTCAAGAATTCCAGAATCCCAGAATTATTTGCTTTTCAAAGAACTAAACTAATATAAGATATTTTTTATTAAAATATAGTTTCGAAGTTTTTTATAAAGGCATTGATAATATATTTATTGGTTTCCTTTGTAATAGCCGGATGAATGCAGGGGCATAAAATCCTATTACCAAGATTGTCAGATAGTGGAAGCCTTTGTCCTTTCGTATGCGCCTTTATTAATTTATTACTTTTATAAGTAGGGGGATTGGCAACCACGCACCCTATTCCATAATTGTCTTGCAGGGCATTTTTAAGTTTGTCTCTTTTAAGCCCGTGAGAATTCTCGGGTAGAATCATGGTATATAAATAATAAGAGTTTCGACTATTTACAGAATCTTTCTGAATATAAATTTGAGGAAATGAAGAAAACGCCCAATGCCTTTCTTCTGCTCGGGCTCTTCTTAGGTTCACCATTCTCTTCAACTTCTTAAGTTGCACCCTGCCAACAGCAGCCTGAATTTTTGTAATTTTATAATTGCTCCCCAAATTTTGTAGTTTATCCGAAAGTTCTCGATCGTCTGTCACTACCATTCCGCCCCTTCCTAATGTAGTAATAGTTTTCTTTGTATCAAAACTAAATATTGTAGCCCAAACACCCTTGCCCACATGGTGACCTTTGTAAGTAGTGCCACAGGCTCTGGCCGCATCGCATATTATTTTTGGCTTTTCCTCCTTAAAATATTTATAACTATTGACAATTTCTTTTAATAAATCTGTTTCTGCTGCCAAGCCATTCATATGAGTAACCACGATAGCTTTTGTTTTTTTACTTAACCGTTTCTTAACATCATAAGAATCGATATTAAGCGTCATCGGGTCAGGTTCGCACAAAACTAATTTAGCCCCACTTCTGATAATTGCCAAATGCGTTCCAGGAAAATTAATCGCACAGGATATAATTTCATCCCCGGGTTTAATGCTAAGAGCACTTAAGACAAGGTCCAGGGCTGCGCCCGCGCTATTTAATGCTACTGCATATTTACAATCACGCAAATTCAAAAAATCAGTTTCAAAATCCTTTGCTTCTTTATCGTCCAAGAATCCAACGCTTGGATCCATCGATTCCTTGAACGATCTATTGGCCATTATCACTTCCTCTTTGCCATAGATGCTTCCCAAAGCAGGCTCTCCTTTTTGTAGCAAATTTTTCTGCTTAATATCCATATGGCCTTTGAATATTGCTTAATTTTTTATTCAGAAGCCTATAATTAAGCTCCCATAGCGCTGTTTTATTACTATCCCACTTTAATTTCTTCATCGCTTCATCATATGTAAACCATTTATAGACGGAGTGTTCATGACTAATCTTGATTGTTTTTGACATTGATTCTACGCCAAAAGAAAATTCAGGAACGATCAACGTATCTTCTCCCCAAATAAAACCACTGATATTAACTACAGGGATAGAGGCAGTAGAACTTAATTGAATCATTTTTGACTGTGGTGAAATACCCGCCTCTTCATAAGCTTCTCTCGTTGCTGTCTTAATCGGAGTCTCTCCCTCTTCACCGCCCCCAGCGATACCTTGCCATGCTTTCAAATCATTTCTTTTAAAGAGAGCATATAACAGCTCGTTGTCTTGTCTGTAAAACGGGAATATTAAAATTTGATAAGGACTTCTCATATTTATTTTTAATATAAATTAATAATTTCTTGGATAAATTTCTCCATTTCTTGTGTGCCATATCTTTATTCCTTCCACTCCCTCCAAAAGGGTTTTTTATTTTTCAGCCATTCTACTATAGCATCCCTCAAAGTCATTGGCAGGACTTTTTCTTTTGCGAATGATTTTAAATCTTTTAAAACAAATTCGATATGGTCTTCTCTGCTTTGAAAATTTGTCCCTTCAATTTTGCCGCTAAAAACTAAATTAATTTCGTGGTGTTTTTGACTGCTATCTTCATAAATGTGTTCTACGGCCCCGATAAAAGAAAGATTCATTACCGAGGCACCTAATTCTTCTTTAATCTCCCTTGCCAAGGCCTTCTTTGTGTTCTCCCCAAACTCAACATGTCCGCCGGGAAAAAAGTAATAATCCCCGCCTGTCTGTTTGCACAGCAAAACTTTATTATCCACCAAAATAAAAACTCGAGATATAATCTCGATATTTTGGTCCCTTGTTTTATTTACATGATTAATTTTCATATAAACTCATCTTTTATTCTGGCTTCCAAATAATTTCATTTTTATATTAATCTCGGCTTATAATCAGCCGGTGCTTTTGCCAGAAGCTCTTCGAGTTTTTTACGAGAAAGCAATCCTGCCCTAGCTCCCATATTCTGGGTGACGGACATCGAATTAACCGGCCCCCACCTTAACGCCTCTTCAATGCTCTTGCCCAACAAAGTCGCCACGGTAAATGTTGAAGAAAAAGCGTCACCGGCGCCGGTGCGATTGATAGGTGGCTTGGGATCGGGATAGGGCGGCATAAACCATATTTTATCGCCATCGTAGAGATAAGCGCCCTTTTTCCCATCAGTGATGACCACAATTTTTGGCCCGAGATTATGTATTCCGCTAAGTAATTTTGTGATATCGTCTTCTCTGATTCCTAAAATTCTTTGCGATTCTTCTCTGTTGCAGAAAAAAAGCTTGGCTCTTTTATAAATTCCCGCCAGGACGGATGTGCCGAATTTAATCTGATAGGTTCCCGGCTGAAAAGCGAGATTAATTTCGGAATGCTTATTCAAATATTTCTCTATCTCTGAATGAAAAGGAAGAGAATTGGGACCTGCCGATGAAAGATAAATCCATTTCGGGCTCCCTATTTTGGGAAGCGAATACTCAAAATCCTCGTGTTTTATCAAAATCGTCCTCTCCTCCCTGAAAAGAAGAACATAATGGTAATTGGTTTTTTTGTTTTTTTGAATTTTTACGAATTCGGTGCCGACTTTTTCTTTTTTCAGGACATCAAGACACTCTTTGCCGTAATAGTCGTCTCCGAGATTGGTGACAAGAGCGCTTTTCAACCCGAGCCGCGAAGCGCTGACAGAAGCATTGGGGCTGTTGCCGACTGCCGGAATAATATAAACGTCCTCATAAGGAATTTTGTCGCCAAAATTCATGCAGATTTTTGTGCCGCCATCATCTCCGTTCTCAACTGTCGCTTCTTTTATCTTGATAAAGGCATCGGTGACAATATCGCCTATGGCGATAAAATCATAATTTTTCATATTTTTATTTTCTTTTTAAAACTTTTTTAACTGCTTTAATAATCGAATTAATACCCATTCCATAATATTCAATCAATTCGTCGGGCTGGCCGGATTGACCCCATTTGTCCTGCATGCCAATCATTTCAATCGGAACCGGGAAGTTTTTTGCCAAAACTTCTGCCACGGCCGAACCCATACCGCCCATTACTTGATGTTCTTCAACTGTTACCATGGCCTGGCATTTTTTAGCTGCGGCAATAATTGTTTTTTCATCAATTGGCTTAATTGTATGATTGTTGATTACCATTACGTCAATTTTTTCTTTTGCCAATTTTTCCGCCGCAACCAAAGCATTATAAAGCAACGGCCCGCAACCGATTATTGCCACGTCCTTGCCATCCCGGAAAATCTCGGCTTTTCCAACCTTGAAAGGCGTCTTGTCGGTTGTAAAAACCGGCGTGGCTTCCCGGGCAAACCGCAGATAAACCGGACCTTTGCATTTAGCCGCTGCCAGAGTGGCTTTTTTTGTTTCAATAGAATCACAGGGCGCCAAAACTATCATGCCCGGCAAACATCTCACTAAAGCAATATCCTCCAAG
>Ga0315288_10009970_pt1 | contig 11969 bp, 12 predicted proteins | sample YL17G11_20_MG_FD_203454 | JGI IMG/M metagenome (GOLD analysis project Ga0315288, IMG submission 203454) | Sediment microbial communities from Yellowstone Lake, YNP, Wyoming, USA - YL17G11_20 | ecosystem: Environmental > Aquatic > Freshwater > Lake > Sediment | place: USA: Wyoming | collected...
TCCAGAGCCAGAGAACGGAGCTTGCGACCACCGGCACGATCGAGGGCAGGTAGAAGATCGTTCGGAAGAACGCGAGGCCCTTCACCTTCGCGTTCAGGAGAACCGCGAGGCCGAACGCGACGATGATGCCGATCGGCACCGCGAAGACGGTGTAATACGCCGTGTTGTAGAGCGAGTCGAAGAAGAGCTTGTCGCGCATGAGGGCGGAGTAGTTCCCGACGCCGATCCAGGTCGGCGGTTTCAGTGCGGTGTATCGGCAGAAGCTGAAGAAGATGAGCGATAGGACGGGGTACAGGGTGAAGATCGCCAGGCCGATGAGCGCGGGCATGACGAAGAGCAGGCCGTTTCGGGTGTTTTGTCTCTGGAATGTGGTTTTCGCCATGGCACCAGGTGGGTCCCTCTCCCGGCGGGAGAGAACGGCTCGTGAGGACACTCGCCCTCCCCAAGAGAGGGAGGCGGCTCGTGAGGACACTCGCCCTCCCCAGGGAAGGGAGACGGCTCGGACGGAGCCTCGCCCTCCCGAGGGAAGCTAGGCGACGAGGACGGGTGCGCCCTCGGCGATTTCGTGATATATCTCGAGCGTCCGGCGGGCCATCGCGTCCCAGGAGAAGTTCGCCACCTGATCGAGCCCAAGCGCGAACATCTCCGCCCGAAGGAGCCGATCGAAGAGCACCCTCTCAAGCGCATCCGCGAACGCATCGGAGTCGAATGGGTCAACCATCAGCCCCGCCTCGCCGACTATCTCAGGGAGCGACGCCTGATTTCCCGTGATCACCGGAGTCCCGCACGCCATCGCCTCGACCGGAGGCAGCCCGAATCCCTCGTAGACGGACGGATAGACGAAGACATCCGCCGCGCTGTAGAGAGCCGGCAGGTCCTCATAGGGCACATAGCCGGTGAGCAGCACGTCGTCCGCCAGGCCGAGGTCCTCGATCTGCTTCTCGAGGCCGGCCTCCATCCAGCCATATTTCCCGACGATCACCAGCTTGTGCTCGCAGGGATGCGCCGTCTTGAACTGGGCGAACCCCTCCAGCAGGCGATGGAGGTTCTTCCTGGGCTGAATGACGCCGACCGTGAGCACGTATGCGCTCTCGATTCCGTATTTCTCCGCGACCGCGAGAACGGCTTCCTTGCCGATCATGGTGCGGAACTGGTCATCGTGTCCCTCATAGGTGACGGTGATCTTCTCGGGATCAACGCCGTAGAGCGCCACAAGCTCGCTCTTCGTGAAATCCGAGGGCGCGATGATCCGGGCGGCGTGCTTCTTCGCGAACTTCACCGCGCGGTTCAGAATCCAGCGATCCTTGAACGAGAAGAACTCGGGATAGCGCTTGAACGAGACATCGTGAATGGTGGTGACGGTCGGGCACAGCATGCGGGGCGGGATCGTATACTGGACGTGGGCGACCTGGATGCCGTCGTCGCGAACGGCGTTCGGGAACGTCCATCCGCTCCAGATTCGGCTGTTCGCGGAGTGGAGCACGCGGGCGCGGATATTCCTGGAGATGGAGAACTTCGGCTCGGGGAGATGCGCGTCGAGGTAGATGATGAACTCATCGCCCGAGTTGATGTGCGAGAGTCCATCAATCAGCCCGCGCCAGTACGTGGAATCCCCCGTAAAGCGCCCCTGTGTCGGTCTGCCGTCAAGTCCGATGAACATGATATTGGTTCGCCGTATCGGGCCGTTCCGCCAAATCCGTCCCGCTTACAGCGGGATCCCGCCGGAAGCGGGAAAATCCGAAATCGGGCGGATGCCTGGTGCTATGTTCGCCGTCAGTCGAGAAGTTCCTTGTAGACGGCGAGCGTCTGGGCGGCGGCCCACTCGACTGAGTACGTTTCCGCATGCGATGCGGCCGATTGGGCGAGCGTCTCCCGCATCCACTGATTCTCCAGAAGCGCCCCGATCTTCGCGGCCAGTGCCACGGGATCTTGCGGCGGCACGAGCGCGAGGCACGACTTCCGCTCGTTGATCTCGCGCGTCGCCGGAAGATCGGATGCGATGATCGGCTTCCCGTAGGCGATCGTCTTCAGCAGGCTGCCGGAGTTGCTGATCTCGTTATACGGCGCGATGACGATATCCGTTGCCGCCATGACCAGACCCACCTTCTCCTCCGGCAGATAGCCGGTGACGATCACGCGGTCCGAAAGCCCCTCCGACCGAATCCGCTCGATAACCTGATCGTGGAAACCGGTCCCCTGCGTGGGATGCCATCCGCCCGCGATGATGAGCGACACATCCTCGGGCAACGACCGAAGCGCTTCGAGAGCGATATCATAGCCCTTGCGCCGAATCATGAACCCGAAGATCGTCACGGTGCGCCTTACGGAAAGGCCCAGCTCGGCCTTCGCATCGTCCGGCGAGTTCGTCGGCATCTCAACAGGTGGAACACCCTCCGGGATGACCCGGACGATCTCGGGACGAACGCCGAGGCCAGCCAGCGTCCGCCGATATTCCTCCGTATGAACGATGAGCCGGTCAATCTCGTCGCCGCGAAAGAGCCGCCTGTTGAACCAGCGCAGGTACGCCGGTCCGAAAAGCGACCGCCTGGTGTGCAGGTCAAGCTCGTGGAGCGTCACGACGAGCGGCACATTCAGCTTGACGATGGTGCGCCTAAATGTGTTCCGATAAATCCTCATCCCGCCGAAGAAGGGATACTGGTGCTGGATGTGCGCGATGTCGCCCTCGTTCAGCTTCGAGGCGAGGTAAGATGGCGACTTCGGAGCATCGCAGTCGAGGCTCACGATCTCGATCTCGGCGTGTTTTCGAAGCTCGGCGGCCAGAGCGCGCGAGTAGTCCGCGATCCCGCATCGGTCTTCCCAGGTTGTAGCGAAGGTGATTTTCATGGGTTCCAGGTTCAAGGTTCAAGGTTCAAGGTTCAAGGTTTTCCCGCCGGAGGCGGGACAGGTTACAGGTTACAGGCTTCAAGGTTTGCGGGCGCGTCACTCAGGCAAGCTCCCGGTACACCTCGACTGTTTTCTCAGCGATCCTGTCCCACGAGTGCTCCTTCGCGTATTCCAGGGCGCACTGCGAGAGCTTCTGGGCGAGCGGCGGGCCCTGGAGGACAGAATCGAGCTTCGCGGACAGGTCGCGGGCATCTCCGCGCGCGAAGGTGAGCGGGCAGCCGTGAGACTGCTCCGGATCCACGAAGCACGGCATGTCCGAAGCGACGATCGGCTTTCCGTACCCGAAGGCGACCTGGATGGAATAGGACCCCGTCCCGGCGATCTGCGGGAGGAGGATGATATCCGCCGCCCGGAGCGCTCCCGCGACCTTCTCATCCGGCAGATAGCCGGTGATGACCACCCGATCCGCCAGGCGGAGGGAACTCGCTCGCCGCACGAGCGAATCCGCATAAACCGCCTGCGCCTCCGTTTGCGGACCTCCGGCGATGACGAGCGTCGCGGGGCGGCTCAGCATCGGAAGCGCGTCCAGGACGGTCTCATAACCCCTGCCGGGCCGTACGAAGCCGAACACCACGAGGAGTCTTCGTCCTTCCAGGCCGAACTCGCGCCGAAACCGATCGCCAAGCGCAGGATCGGGATTCGGGGCGGGAACGCCCATCGGGATCACGCGGATCCTCGACTCCGGGATTCCCCTGCCCTTCAATCGCGCCGCCTTCTCCGAATCGTGGACAACTATCCTGTCAGCGACCTCGAAGGTCCGCCGCTCGATGACGTTTCGATATGGTGGAAACGCCGCGAGAATCCGCTTCATCGCCCTTCTGATCGGCGATCCGGGCAGACTGAGTCCCAGGACCTGCGCCGCCGGGTCGAGCGTATGCACCGTGAGCACGATCGGCTTTCGGATTGACGTCATCTGCTCGAAGAACTTGTTCTGTCCCGGCAGAACGCTCCCCCAGAATGAATACTCATGCTGGACGTGGACGATATCGCGGGCGTTCAGGCGGTCGGCGGAATCCGAGAGGTAGGTCTCCCACGGCGAGACTCTGTCCCAGACCGGGACCACTTCCAGGTCCACGAGCTTGCGCAGGCCATCCGCGAGGTCCGCCGAGTAGACGCATATTCCGCATCGCTCAGCGACGCTTGTGAGCATTCCGACCTTCATGATTGGGCGCTCCGGGGACGCCGATTGAGTTTCCTGAGATTGCGCTTGACACACAGCATTGCCAGAAGCCAGTAGGAGAGCAATCGAAGTGCCCCGGCCCGCAGGAGGCCCTGGTGCTTCCGCCAATACAGGTATTGGCTTGCGAAGAGCACTGCGTTCGCCTTGGGCAGGCCGTACTTGATGGCGCTTTGGGAAGCCACGTGAATCACCCCAACGTCACCCAGATAGTAGACCTTCCAGCCGGCCTGTTTCACCCGGAGGCACCAGTCCACATCCTCATAGTACATGAAGAACCTCTCGTCGAGCAGCCCCACGGCGTCCACTACTGCTCTCGTCGTGAGCAGGCACGCCCCCGCGAGCGCGTCCACCTCGGCGTCCACCGTGAAATCGGTCCTGAGCGGCCCGAGGTTCATATCGTGCCACTCGCGAATGAACCGGTTGCGGTAGAGCCTGGTGAGGCCAAGCACCTCGCGGATGAAGGTCGGGAATCGCTGGCCGTTGACCTGCACGGTGCCGTCGGGTGAGATCAGCTTCGGTCCGACCATACCGACATCCGGATGCTTCTTCATGAAGTCCATCATGCCGGCCGCCGAGCCGGGGAGCAGCTCCAGATCCGAGTTTACGATCATGAGGAAATCGCCGCGCGCGCGTCGCAGCCCCGTGTTGTATCCGCCCGTGAATCCGAGGTTTTCCTTGCTCCGAATCAGCACCGCGTCCGGAAACTCCTGCTCGACCATGTCGGCGCTGTCGTCCTGCGAGGCGTTGTCCACCACGATCACCTCGAACGCGATGTCGTCCGTGTTAGCGTAGATGGACTTCAGGCACGCGCGCAGGAGATCGCGGGTATTCCAGTTCACGACGACTATGGAGATCTCGGGCTTGTCTGTCATGCCTCTCCGATCGAAAGGGTCATAGTGCGGGCGCGGCGGGACTCTCGTCGCCGGCGGTCGTGTTCTCGACATACTTCCCGAGGACGGTTTGCACGTCGCCATCGGCGCGGATCTCGCCGGAGTCGAGCCACATCGCCCTCGTCGCTACGTCGCTCACCGCCTTCAGGTCATGAGAGACGAAGAGGATGGTCTTCCCCTCGCTCTGCAGCTCGCGGACCTTCTCGTAGCATTTCCGTTGGAACTGCTCGTCCCCGACGGCCAGCACCTCGTCCACGAGGAGAATATCGGGGCGAACCTGAATGGCTACCGAGAATCCGAGGCGCATGACCATTCCGGACGAATAGGTGCGCAGCGGGGCGTCAATGAACTCCTCCAGCTCGGCGAACGACACGATCTGGTTGAAGCACTTGTCTATCTCGCGGCGGCTCATGCCGAGGATCGAGCCGTTCAGGTATACGTTTTCGATGCCGGTCAGCTCGGTATGGAACCCGGCGCCGAGCGCGAGGAGCGCGGACACGCGGCCGTTCATGGTCACCGTGCCACTGGTGGGCTTGTAGACGCGCGCCATGGTGCTGAGGAGCGTGCTCTTCCCGGATCCGTTTTTTCCGACGACCGCGAGCGTCTCGCCCTCCGGGACCGTGAAGCTGATCCCGTTCAGCGCGTGGACGTAGTCATGGGTTCGGCGGCTGAACGAGAGCGCGAGCGACTTCAGCGACCCGTGCCTCTCATGGCTCAGCCGGAATGTCTTATGCAGATTCTCGATTACTATTGCGTCCATCGGCTAGACTCGCTCCGCGAAGGTCCACTTTCTGCTGTTGAAGAACGCGTAGCCCGCGAGAAAGATCACAAATGAAGTCAACGCGGCAAGCGCGAGATACCGGTAATCCAGCGGGATGTCATGTATGGTGGCGGTATTGAACGGCGGCAGAAGGATCTTCCGGTAGGCAATCAGCAGCAGCGACAGCGGATTCAGGTAGTAGAGTACGACCGCCAGTGAGTGCGGTATGCGGTCGGAGTGAAACACGTGCTCCACCATGTACATGATCGGCAGAGCGAAGTAGAAAAGGTTGAGGATCACTGTGGCCATGTACTTCACGTCGTCATAGAAAACGTTCAGGCACGAGACGAAGAACGCGATCCCCATGTTCAGCAGCAACTGGATGAACACGATCGCCGGCAGCACAAGCCAGGTGACTTGTATGGGCGTGCCGATCACCAGCAGGTATACGAAGAACACTCCGAGCGCGAGGATGAAATGGATCAGGTTCGAAAGCACGATGGACGCCGGCAGGATCTCCCGGGGAAAATACGTCTTTTTCACGAGGTCGCCGTGGAACAGCACGGACATCGCCGAGTCCATCACGGACATCTGGAAGAACGTCCACGGCAGGAACGCGCACAGCAGATAAGCCGAGTAGTTCGGCACTCCGAGCTTCAGGATGAACTTGAAGACGATGGTAATCGTGGCGACCTGGAGCAGCGGGTTCAGGAGCGACCAGAAGAACCCGAGGACCGAGTTCTTGTACCGCACCTTCAGGTCGCGGACGACGAGGTTGTAGAGAAGCTCGCGGTAGCGGAGGAGCTCGGCGAATTCCTTGAGCATCTCAGGCCTCCGCCCTGCCGCCGACGGGTCTCGCGGGCACGAGGAGTCGGAGCAGCTCGGTTCTCGGGATGAGCACTTTCCGCTTGCCGGCGACTCGGAATGCGTCCATCTTGCCCTGGCGTATGTAGGATCGGATGGATGATTGACTGACCTTCAGGTACTGCGCGGCCTGCTCGATGGTGAAAAGATCGGAGAATTCCAGCTCCATAGATGCCATCGCTCCTCCCGACCAGTGATCAGTGACCAGTGATCGGTGATCGGTGAAAGGCTGACGCCAACCCACTGGTGACTGATCACCGGTTGCTGATGACTTCGTCCGCGGGCACAGTATACGCTCGTTGCCAGTTGTTGTCAAATGCTGAGAGACACGCAGCCTCGCGGGCGTCGCCAGAAATTAGCGTTGGGCATTTGCGCACGCTCGCCGTTCAGGTATGCGATGGTGTCCCGCGCGTAGTCGCGGGCCTTCGCGCTGCGGTCCGTGCGCGCGATCTCCTGCAGAAATGGTATCGCTTTCGGATTCTCGGCGTGAGTCAGCCCGTGTATCGCGCTCATCCTCCCGCACGCATAGGGACTCTTGAGAGCGCGTATGAGCGCCTCGAACCCGATCTCACCGCCGATATGATCGCCGAGAGTGTCGCCCGCTATCCAGCATGCATAGGCGCGATTGTCCGGAAGCCGCATGAGAACGGAAACCAGCGCCTCGGCGAGTTCCTGCTGCTCCTCGGCGGGGCGGTCCCCAAAGCCGTCCTCTGCTGCGAATATGAGGTTCCACAGCCCCCTCCGTCTCTTGAACAGCGGCCCGCGCAGGACGCTCAGCACCTTCCGCCGCACCACGGCCTTGCGCGGAGCCATCCAACTGAGCGACATCTCAGCTTCAAAGGACACCTTCTTGTGGGCGTCCTGAAGCAACTCGACCAACCGGTTCAACACCTTGGCACTGTGCACACCGAGGCACCCAATTGCGCCTGCGGCGGCTGCTCGGACACGGGCGTCAGGATCCCACAGCGCATTGACTTCCTCCGCCACCACCTCCGGCACGTCGTTGGACGACTCGAGTTCGCTGAGCGCCAGGGCCCTGGTGCGCGGGTCGTATCCCGGCTTGGAGAATCGCAGGAGCGTGGGACCGATCCTCCGATTCCAGACGTCCTGGTCTATTCGCTCGTGCTCGTCGCGCCATTCTCCGCCGGGCCACTTGTGGATCTTCTCCATCAGCCGGCGCAGGCGCGGGTGGTTCCCCTGGGCGCCCTCCAACTGAGCGGCAAGTTCCTCCAGTCTGCGGGCATCCTCTCGGAGTTGTGCGTTCATTCCCCAGGCACCTCCACACCAGCCGATGAGCTAGAGCCCTTCCCATTCCTCAGGAGTGATCCCGGCCTGACGAAGGACGGACCGAAGGGTTCCGACAACCACTTCCGAGTGCCGGGGAACCACCGTCGTCACGATGCCATCATGGGTCCGTTTCGCGAACTTGACGTGGCTGCCCTCTTGTCCGACCTCCGCGAAGCCCGCCGCCAGGAGCTTTCCGCGGACGGTCCTGAATGGCAGAGGCTTAAGCGGCATGAACCTCTACCTCGACTCGCCGAACGCGCGGGGTCTCCGTGGCGCATGGGGGTGTGAAATGAAGCTTCAGGGCTTCGCTGAGGTTTTCAAGCGCTTCGCTCTCGGTCTTGCCCTGGCTTGCGACGTCAACTTCCAGGCACTGGGCGACAAACCACTCGCCTTCTTTCCACACGCTAGCGGTGAAACTTTGTGTCATAGTGGATCGGCCTCCCATTGACCAGATTCGTACTCAGATTATATCACACCAGACCGATTCAAACCGCTTTCCGGCGACTTCATTCCCCGCCGTAGATCTCCTTGTAGTAGTTCCACTCGGGGTCGGTGGCCATGCGGATGAAGGCGACCTGTCCGGCATGGTAGTAGTCTTCGGACGTGATGCCCATGATCGCGAGGCCGAGCGGAGTGGGGCCCCCGAAGAACTTGACCACGCTGTCCAGCGGCGTATCGGCGAACCTCCCACGCAGGAACGCGCACAGGTTCTCGTGGGATTCCGCGAGCAGATCGAGAAGCTTCGTGGTCGCCGCCTCGCGCTCCAGCATCCCGCCGAAATCCGGGAACTCGCCGGTCTCCAGCATGACGACCGACGCGCGGTCGTCCGCTATTAGATGCGCCAGGGTCTCGCGGATGGACTTGCACTCGGGATATGGCTTCCACTCCCACTGATCGTCACGAAGGCCCTTCAGGTGAGCCAGGAAGTTGCTTCGGGACTTCTGAACGGCGGTGATGAGTGTCTCGATGTCGAATGCCATGCTCGTGCCTCCGGAATGCACGACGGCAGTATAGGCCGATGCGGGGCGGAAGTCAACGGGTGATCTGTGCTTGGTGGATAGGAGGAGGTCACGGCCCCTCAGGTATCCCGCGAATTCCACTGACCGTGACAAGAGCGAGGGACTTGTCTGCCATGACGCCCTGTGGTATGACAGGGAAAACCACCGACACATCGTTCAGCGTTGTCATCGAGTGTGAACCGGCTGCCTTTGCCCTAGGCATCTGGCTGGCGGGGACGAATCCCGCATCGGCGCTGAGGAAACCTCAGTACAAACGGCTCGTCATTGTGGCAATCTCTGTATTCCTGCTCGGGATGGTCACCTTCGTGTATCTCTCCGCTACCGACATGCACAGTTCAGCGAGAGTCACCAGCCTGATGAAGATCTTCACGATACCGTATGTGCCCCTGCTGATAGTCTGGATCTGGGGGCGCGACTGGACGAGTTTCAAGTTGACTCCGTTGATCTCCTACGTCGCCGCCCATTCATACGGGCTATACCTGTCACATGCGCTCATTTTCAGCCTCTTCTTCAACCTCTACACTCGCACTGGAATCCGGGGATACGGGGCGACGTACCTGATCGGCTCACTCGCATCAGTGGCACTGGTATGCCTTCTGCTCCCATCGCTGTCCAGGCGCGTCATGATCCGGCGGAAAACAGGGGGATAAGGCCTACCTCATCAGCTGGCGCAGACAAATGGCCGGTTAGCTCCGCAGAGCCAACCGGCCATTTGTTAAGCTGGCGATGACCTATTCTTCCGCCCCGTTACCGAGGAAGTACCGTCGGCCCTGGAGGGCTTAACTACCGTGTTCGAGATGGGAACGGGTGTACCCCCTCCGGTATGGTCGCCAGCAAATCAGTTATCAGTGAGCAGTTCCCAGCGGGAACGCACATGAAAAACTGCATAGGTGGGATAAGCTTGATCTGCGGCATGCTGCCGTAGATCTGTTATTTAATGGTCAAGCCCTCGGCCGATTAGTACAGCTAAGCTGAGCACATTACGGTGCTTGCACCTGCTGCCTATCAACCAGGTAATCTACCTGGGGCCTTACCCCTGCCCGAAGGCAGGATGAGAAGTCTAATCTTGGGGTGTGCTTCGCGCTTATATGCTTTCAGCGCTTATCACGACCAAACATGGCTACCCAGCGTCTGCTCCTGGCGGAACAACTGGTACACCAGAGGTCTGTCCATCCCGGTCCTCTCGTACTGGGGACAGCTCCCCTCAAACTTCTTGCGCCCACGACGGATAGGGACCGAACTGTCTCACGACGTTCTGAACCCAGCTCGCGTACCGCTTTAATGGGCGAACAGCATAACCCTTGGGACCTAATCCAGCCCCAGGATGCGACGAGCCGACATCGAGGTGCCAAACCTTGCCGTCGCTGTGAGCGCTTGGGCAAGATAAGCCTGTTATCCCCGGGGTAACTTTTATCCGATGAGCCATGGCACTTCCACACGTTGCCATAGGATCACTAGGCCCTGGTTTCCCATCTGCTCGAGACGTCTCTCTCGCAGTTAAGCTCCCTATATACCCTTATGCTCGACACCTGGTTTCCAACCAGGCTGAGGGAACCTTTGGACGCCTCCGTTACCTTTTGGGAGGCGACCGCCCCAGTCAAACTACCCGCCTGACACTGTTCCCTCGAAGGATGACTTCTCGGGTTAGAACCCCAAGATAACAAGGGTGGTATTCCACTGTTGTCCCGATTGCTCGGGACTCCCACCTATTCTCTACATGCTATCCCAGAATCCAATATCAAGGTGTAGTAAAGCTCCACGGGGTCTTTCCGTCCTGTCGCGGGTAATGCGCATCTTCACGCATGCTACAATTTCACCGAGTCTATCGTCGAGACAGCGCTCAAGTCGTTACACCATTCGTGCGGGTCGGAACTTACCCGACTAGGAATTTCGCTACCTTAGGACCGTTATAGTTACGGCCGCCATTCACCAGGGCTTCGATTCAGAGCTTCCCTTGCGGTGACCCCTCCTGTTAACCTTCTGGCATTGGGCAGGTGTCAGCCCCTATACCTAGGGTTTCCCCTTAGCAGAGACCTGTGTTTTTGGTAAACAGTCGCTCGAGCCTTGTCACTGCGACCCCGATGAACCGCTGCGTTACAGCATCAGCCCACCAGGGCACCCCTTCTCCCGAAGTTACGGGGTTAACTTGCCTAGTTCCTTAACGATAGTTATCTCGCGCGCCTTGGTATCCTCTACCTGCCTACCTGTGTCGGTTTGCGGTACGGGCAGATACGCACTCACTAGAGGGTTTTCTAGGCGGACTCTATCTCCACTTCGCTTCGGATCTCTCCTCCACTCGTCCGCTGCCGGAGCTTTCTATCCGGACGGATTTGCCTATCCGGCTGCTCCTACAGCAGAACACGGTCAACCAACCCCGTGCTTGAAAACGTTGTCCGCGTCACCCCATTGTTGATAACGCACGCACCTGGTGCTGGAATGTCAACCAGCTGTCCATCGCCTACCCTCCGCCTGAAGCGGAGACTCGGCTTAGGCCCGACTAAACTCAAGAGGACGAACCTTCCTTAAGAACCCTTAGGCTTTCGGCGGAAGAGATTCTCACTCTTCTTCTCGCTACTTATTCCGGCATCCTCACTTCCTTGCAGTCCAACCGTGCTTACGCTCGATCTTCAATCCGCAAGGAACGCTCCTCTACCACTCCAGCTTGCGCTGAAGTCCATAGCTTCGGTGGCTGGCTTGAGCCCCCATACATTATCGGCGCAGAGTCACTTTCGGCCAGTAAGCTGTTACGCACTCTTTAAATGATGGCTGCTTCTAAGCCAACATCCTGGTTGTCTACGCGACTCTACATCCTTTTACACTTAGCCAACTCTTAGGGACCTTAGCTGATGGTCTGGGCTGTTTCCCTTTCGACTACGAAGCTTATCCCCCGCAGTCTCACTCCCGCGCTAATGTTTTGCCATTCGGAGTTTGGTTGGGTTCGGTAACCTGGTAGGGCCCCTAGCCCATCCAGTGCTCTACCTGCAAAACACAACACGCGAGGCTGCACCTAAATGCATTTCGAGGAGAACCAGCTATCTCTGAGTTCGATTGGCATTTCACCGCTA
>Ga0315288_10009971_pt1 | contig 11969 bp, 14 predicted proteins | sample YL17G11_20_MG_FD_203454 | JGI IMG/M metagenome (GOLD analysis project Ga0315288, IMG submission 203454) | Sediment microbial communities from Yellowstone Lake, YNP, Wyoming, USA - YL17G11_20 | ecosystem: Environmental > Aquatic > Freshwater > Lake > Sediment | place: USA: Wyoming | collected...
TAGAGTTGTAGATGAAAAAGGGACCTAACGTGGCCAAACAAAGGTGTGATTTGAGACCTGTGGCCAGTTTTTGACCAGTTCCGACCAGACCAGCACGACCAACACCGAAAAGGACCCGAGCCGAAATGGCACCGAAAAAACAGCCTGCGAAGGCCAAAGCAGCCGCCAAAACACCCGAGCCGACCCCGGAATCGCCGGTCGATCGGATCAGAAACCGGATCAGCAGATTCGAAAATCTGCCCGCCGAGATCCTCGATGCAAACCCGCTCAACTGGCGAACGCACCCGGAGGCCCAGCGAGCAGCGATGGCGGGGGCACTGACCGAACTCGGTTGGTGCGGGGCGGTCATGGTCCGCAGCACGGGGCACGGCCGGTACGAGGTCATTGACGGACACTTGCGAGCCGAACAGCCCGCCGGAACGATGGTGCCCTGTCTCGTTCTCGATGTGGACGAGGGGGAGGCCCGCAAGATCCTCGCATCTTTCGACCCGATCGCAGCGATGGCGGGGATGAACGGCCTGAATCTGATGGCACTGATGGACGACACAACATTCGAAAACGAGCCACTCAGCCAAATGATGACCGCGCTGATGGCCTCAATACCCGCAGACGAAGCCGCCGCAGCCGCACTCAGCGCCGAGGGGACCGTCCTGGCTGCCCTGTCCACCGACGGATACGAGCCCCGAAACGTCGTCCAATTGGGGGAAACGTGGTCGCTCTCTGACCGTCACTTTCTCATGGTCGCAGACGTTTTCGATTCATGGCCCGAAGCGTTCGCATTGTGCCAGAAAGTCACCCCGAAACCGCTGTATGTCCCGTACGGCGGCCCGCTGGTCGCCCTGACCGTCACTGCGAAGCTGAGGCCGATGGTCATCGTGCAGCCGGTCCTGTTTGTGGCCTCGGTCACTCTCGACTGGTGGGAGGACGCTCATTCAACTGGATCGGTGGTGAAACTATGACGCCAGTTTATTTTCTCGCCTGCATGATGCTGGACGCTCTCATCGTCAGCCGATTCCATGACGCGATTTTGATCGCGATGCCCAACATTCGGACCCGAAAACACATCGCCGATATAACGCGGTGGGTCGATCAGGGCAAAAAACTGATCATCGACTCGGGAGTTTTCGAGGTCTGTTCGCATCACGCCAGGGCTCACGGTCTCAGTCTGACCGGGGCGCTGTCGCTTCCGCCCGAGCAACTCGATGGATTCCCGCAACTGCTCGACCATTATCTGAAGACCGCGAAGCTATTGCCGGACACTTTCGCCCTGGTCGAGATCGATGTCGGCGGGCGCGAGTCCAAAATCCGCACGCGGGCCTACCTTGAAAGCGAGGGTCTGACCGTTTGTCCCGTCTTTCACCCGATCATTGACGGATGGGACTACCTGGACGAACTGGCGAAAAAATATCCGACAATCTTCGTAGGGAACATGGTCGATGCCTCGGTCGGTCTGCGTCTGAAAATCATGGCACGGCTTCAACAGTGGATGCAGCAACACCCCGAAACCTGGCTTCACTTGCTAGGTGTGACCCCGTCGCCGACGCTCGTGTCGATGCCGACTCATTCCTGCGATTCGTCGGCGTGGCTGGCCTCGGTCAAGTATTCGCAGGGTCGCTGGATGGGCACGGCACTCTGGAACAAACTCGGCGGGTTCACTCGCGAGCTATCCTATGCCCGTCTCAAAAAGGACCGGGACAAACTGCCCGGAGCCAACCACCAAAAATCGAAAGCGGTCGTCTGTCTCGACGAACACTGTCAGGCCCTTATGAACGCACACTATGCGAGCCGTTTTGAGGATCAAAACAAGTGACACCGGCCCTCGAAATCTATGTCCGTTTCCAGTTCGAAGCGTTCCACCGATGGCCAGAAGCGCCACCGCAGCACGCATACTTGGCGAGCCCGCACCGGCACATTTTTCACTGCCGGGTCGGGTTCAAAGTCACGCACGAAAATCGGGATCTGGAGTTCATCGAACTGAAACGAATGGCGACCGAGGTCGCTTTGCGGGCGAAACCAAAAGCCGAAACCTGGTCATGTGAAACGTGGGCACGGCATCTGGTCGAGCAACTCGGGGCACACTTTGCGGAGGTCGAAGAAGATGGAGAAAACGGCGCGCGTTTCTCGATCGTTTGAGGTCGTTTCGGTCGTCCTGTTTCTCGCGGCGATCGTCGTCGCGAACTGGTCCGTCAGTCGCTGGGGTCAAGCTGCACTGCCATTCACGGCAGCGATCTTGATTCCGTTCGACATGCTCACGCGCGACACATTGCACCGGCGCTGGTCGGACAACGGGCCGCAGTATCTTTGGCCACGCATGACCGCTCTCATCGCCGCCGGATCAGTTCTGTCGTTCGGCCTATCGGTCGCAGCGATGCCGATCGCGGTCGCCAGTTTCGCAGCGTTCGCAGCCGCCGGGGCTTCCGATGCAGCAGTGTATCAGGCGCTCGCCGGACGATCGGCCCTGACCCGAATGAACGCATCGAACGCGGTCTCTGCGACGGTCGATTCGATCCTGTTTCCGATCATCGCGTTCGACACATGGTCGGCCCAAATCGCAGCCGCGCAAGCGGGCACAAAATTCGTCGGCGGATTCCTGTTCTCTGCCGGGTTCATTTTTCTCTGTCGAAGGATCAGCAAGCGATGACGATCACCATCACAAAGCGACTCACGTTCTGCGCTGGGCACCGGGTCCTCGGCCACGAGTCGAAATGCGCTCACATGCACGGCCACAACTACGCAGCCGAGATAACGGCGACCGGCAACCTGGACACGGTCGGGCGGGTCATCGACTTTTCTGAAATCAAACGGATAGTCGGAGGCTGGATCGATCGGTATTGGGATCACGGTTTCCTGATCCACATGAACGACCACGATGTCGAGGCGGCGCTGCTGTCCGTGCCGGGGTCGAAACTTTTCGTCATGCCGGACAATCCGACGGCTGAAAACATGGCCAGTTTTCTACTCGGAATCTGCGACAAACTTCTCAAGGACTCAGGGATCCGAATCAAGCGGGTCAGGATTCACGAAACGGAGACGTGCTATGCCGATGCCGAAAACGTATAGGATCAACGAGATTTTTTTGACCGAACAGGGCGAGGGATTTCACGCCGGGATGAAGGCGGTTTTCGTCCGATTCACCGGGTGCAACCTGCGCTGTCGCATCGAGCCCGGACCGCTGTCGCCGGGGGGATTCGACTGCGACACCGAATTCGAATCCGGGCGGTCTCTGACTGCCATGCAGATCATTGAATCGATTCAATGGGAGGCCCGCAAGACCACGTTTTCTGTCGTCCTGACCGGCGGCGAGCCGGGCCTACAAATCGACGCCGATCTGATCACCGAAATGAAAGCCGCCGGGCTTTGGATTGCGATCGAGACAAACGGGTCGATCGAACTTCCGCCGGGGCTGGACTGGATCACCGTCAGCCCGAAGGTCGCCGAACACGCGATCAGACAACTGACCGCGAGCGAGGTCAAGTACGTCCGAGGCTACGGGCAAGGCGTCCCGAAAACTCGGGTCGTGGCTTCGCATTATTTTCTCAGCCCTGCATTCGAGGGCATTTCCGTTCCGTCACGAACTTTGAAATGGGTCGAACAACTATGCCAAAACAATCCACCCTGGTCGATCAGTTTGCAGCAACACAAACTGGCGGGGCTCAGGTGAAACAACCGAGGCCACTCAGCCGGGGGATTTTGGTCCCGATCGGCGAACCGGAACTCGCGGTCCAGGTCTTGCTGCACGCCATCGGGGAAAACATCGAACGCGATGGCCTGATCGACACGCCTGCGCGGGTCGTCAAGGCCCTGCGCGAGATGACGGAGGGCTATCGGATGGACCCTCAAAAAATCCTGTCGAAGCGATTCGATGTCGTATCGACCGAGCCCGTTTGGCTTCGCCGGATCGACTTCACGTCACTCTGTGAACATCATCTGTTGCCATTCGTGGGCACCGCGGTCGTCGGATATCTGCCGGGCGACACGGTGATCGGTCTCTCGAAACTGGCCCGGCTGGTCGAGTGTTTCGCGCGACGGCTTCAGGTGCAGGAACGCATGACCGAACAGATCGCGACCGCACTCATGGAACACGGGGGGGCACGCGGATCAGCCGTTATGATCCGCGCGCATCACTCGTGCATGGGATGCCGGGGAGTCCGCCAGCAATCCGCCGAAATGGTCACGACCTGTTCGCTCGGCGAAATGCAAAACGACCCGCTGTCGCACGCTCAACTGTTCGCGACCTGACGGCTTTTCTTCGGTCGCGGGCCACGGGGCCGAGGGATCGCCGAAAAGGCTTTCAACTGCGCCATGGTGATCGAATAGTCCCGACCAATCCGCTGCCCGAGTCTGCCTGTCCGACAATAACGCCGGACGAGCGTGTCCGAGATCCCCAAAATGAAAGCCGCTTCGATGGTCGTCAACCGTTTTCTGTCCATGCTGGTCATTGGTCTGGTCCTTGAAAGTCTCAACGAAAAAAGCGGGGCCGCACAATGCGACCCCGCAACACTCAGCACGACACTACGCACCGAACCGGATCGCCCGCTGGAAAGCCGCAGACGTTCGTTCAGCGTTCTTGCCGAACAGATTCAGCCCGACGCGGCGGTCCTCGCGAGCGTCAGCGTCAGCGACCCGGATCGACCGGTCATTCTGCAGCCAACCGCTGTACGCATTGAAAGCGTTCCACGCGGTCGCACCGGCGATCTGTTCTTCACGTTCAAACCGTTCCAGCATCGACCCGATCGCGGACATTGCTTTCAGGCGACCGGAACCTTGCGTCGGGGATTCCGGGATCTTGCCGAAATCCAGTTCATACGATTCGAGCAGAAAGCGCTGAATCCGTTCCGATGTCCATTCGTCGGCGGCGAGTTTGTCCATCGCTTCACGGCTGGATTCGATCGCGTGACTGTAAAGCCGCAGCGCTCGTTTCGCTTCGTCGAGTCTCGACATCAGATTTCCGGTATGGCTGGTGGTGAACCCGGCCGTTTCCTTATTCGCCGAGCCGATGCCGTCCGGGATCACGGCATGCAGCGTATTCGAGCAGACTACCCGAACGCTCGTCGGGGTCATCCGGACGGCCGTCATTCCGTCGAAGCCGTTCGACAGGCACATATATGGAACCATGACATCATCGGCACGCACCGAGAACGATTCGCCACGGACGAGGAACCATACTTTTTTTCCGCCACGGATCGAGCCCGCAGACTCAACGTGAACCCGGTCGTCGTTCTCTGCGAGGGCTTCTGCGAACGCAGCCAGTTCAGAGTTCTGAAAGGCTTTCCAGTTCTCACCGACGACACCGAGGACCGATTTCGATCCGTCAGGATTCTGACGGATATTCGCGCGGTGCTTTTCAACAACGACCCGCTGTCCGTCCTCGGTGAGAGCGTACAGGGGAGACGATTCGACCGTCCAGTTAAGGCCAGCCAGTTCGAGGGCTTCGGTCGGAGTCGGAGCCGATGCGACAACGGTCCCGAGACCGTGCCACGCAGGAACCTGATTCAGAACCAAACCGTCGGTCGAGGTAATTTCATGGGCCATGATAAATTCTCCAGATCATTCGAAACAGGGAAAAACAAAACACCAAAACAGGGGGCCGCAACAAGCGACCCCCGATCAACAACTCAGGCAAGCAAACGATCGAGGAACGAATCAATCGCACGGGCCATCGATTCGTCGTTTGGTTCAAGGTCACAAACCAGCCCGTCACATTCTCGAACCGCTTCGTCGCGAACTTCGTCCATCAGATCGTCGATGCACTCGCAATCGAGGACCGCAATAACATGATGGCATTTTTCGCGAAGCGCCAGGGCTCGCAGGTCATTATCAACAGGCGGGGCAACGAATTTTGTGGACATGATTTTGGTTCCGTTCGAGACAAGTGAAACACAACTCAACTGAACGCAGTCTATTCCGTCATCGGAACAATTGCAACGACAGTCGCAGGTGATTTATGGAAATTCAGAAAATAAATCCGACGGCCATGACGAGCGACGAAATCCGTGTCTTTTTCAAGGGATCGGCGAACACGATTCCGCTTCTGGAAAAATACAACTGCCCGCGCAACGCCGACGGAACCTGGTCGATGTGGGCGGTCCTCGCGTTCATGGCAATCCAATTGAAACGCGGGGGGCGGCCTGATGATTCAGCAACCACCGGCGAGTGAGACGGCGATCGACTTCAACGCGATTACGGTCGCGCAACTGATCGGGCACGTCAATACGCTGGTCCCCGGCACACTGAATCAACGGCTGGTGAAGCACTGGCGGGAAATGTGGGGCCGCCGAGTCGCCAACGCAGACGGCACGTTCAATTTTTTCCGATTGGTCGCAGCCGTCCGTCTGCATTGGGAGGAACGGGTCGAGCAGAAGCCGTTCAACCGAGCGGCCTACGTTCAGCAACAGAAAAAAATTGCGCTCGCTCAGGCGAGGGACATCGGGGAAATTCCGGCGGTCACCGACACCGGCCTGCGAACGGCCTGCGACTCGGACCTGATCACGTTTTGCTCGACAGCGTTCCCGGACATTTTTTCGCTCGCGTTCTCTGACGCACACAAAGAACTGATCGGCGAGATTCAAAGACTGATCGAGACCGGCGGGCACAAAGCGTACGCGTGCGAACGCGGATTCGGAAAGACGCAGATCAGTGTCGCCGCTTGCATGTGGGGGGCACTGACGGGGCGGATCAGTTATTCGATGATCGTCGGGGCGAACTCGGAAATGGCGACCGCCCAACGCGACGGGATTCGCAGGCGACTCGAAACGTCGGTACCGCTTCTGAATCTGTATCCTGAAATCTGCTACCCGATGCGCGTTCTCAGCGGGTCAACAAAACAAACCGCAACGTACCGGGGGAATTTGCTTCGGATCAAATCGCGGCCCGATCTGATTCTGCCGTATATGCCAGGCGCACCGGGGTCCGAGGCGGTCATCAGTTGCACGGGGATCGACTCGGGATCGATCCGAGGGCGAAACTATGACCGCGTCGATGGGAGCAACGTCCGCCCGCAATTGGTCATGCTGGACGATCCGCAGGACGACGCCACCGCACGGCAGCCGAAAGAGGTCGCCAGCCGATCCAAAAAAATCAGGCAAGCGATTCAGGGGGTCGCAGGCCCAGGGGCAAAACTGGCGATCCTGATGCCTTGCACGGTCATCGTCAAACATGACCTGGCCTACGAATTCACCGACAGAACTCAGCGGCCAGAATACGCCGGGGTCAGGGTCGCGGCGATGCCACGGATGCCGGACGACCTGCGAGCCGAGAATCCGAGATGGATTGAGTACGACGAACTGCGTCGGGAGGATCTCGCCGGGGGAGACAAAGCACGGACACGGGCGACGGAATTCTACAAAGACCACCGCGCCGAAATGACCGCAGGCTGCGAGGTCACATGGGCCAGCCGCATCGAGCCGGGTGCCATCGACGCGATTCAGGGCCTGATGGATCGGTACCTGTCCGACCGCTTGTCATTCCTCGCGGAGCAACAACAGGACCCGCAGGGCGAGGACGACCTGTCGATCTATCTCGATCAGCGCGGGATCGCATCGCGTTTCAACGGCATGCGACGGGGGGTCATTCCACCGCAGGCCACGATCGTGACAACCGGGATCGACGTGCAGGAACACTTGCTGTATTTCGCGCGGTCCGCATGGTCGCCGGACATGACCGGTTGGCTTTACCAATGGGGCACGTTCCCGAAACAGCCCTCGCAGGATTTCCACCACCTGGCACCGCCACGGACTTTGCGTGCGTGGATCCGGTCAGAATATCCACGGCAGCAGTTCACCTGGGAGGAAACGCTACAAATGGCGATCCGGGCCCTGAACAAACAACTGGACGCGGAACCGCTGGCGATTCCCGAGGGGCCGAGGCTCATCGACTGGCGATGGCACAAGTCACGCAAGCCGATCGCGGCGGTCGCGCTGGAAGAAAAGTTCGCCGGACTTTTGATACCGGCGGGCGGGGTCGCGGTCGGTGGAAACGACAATCCGATCAGTTCAAGACCGATGCCGCTCAAATCACACCGGGTCGGACCCGATGTCGAGTGGTATTGGAAACGGGAGCCGGGCGAGCCGAAAGGGGTCCTATTCGACGCCAATTTTTTCCGCTCGCAGTTTCAAAAAGCGCTGGCAACCGAACCGGGGTCACCGGGATCGCTGACCTATAACGGCACGGTCGAGGATACCGTTCTCGCGTCTCATCTGGCGGCCAAAGCGGTCAGGCTGTCAGTGGACACAAAACGCGAAATCGAAATCTGGCAGAACAAGCCGGGCCGGGATCAGGATCACTGGCTTGACTGCGCGATTATGACACGGGTCGGCGCTGAGGTCGACGGGCTTCGGACACCGGGCAACAAAATCGCCCCCAAACGCCAACGGAAAAAACTCACTCAGGCCGACATCGGCCTCAAAAAACGGGGGCGATGATGCAACACGGACTCGTCGAGCCGGAGGAATGCTGTCACTGTGGCGGCCCGCAATTCTTAATCGAACGCCAGTGGAAAACACTCGGAGCGATTCAAGCGGTCTGGATTTGTACGGTCTGCCGTGCTAGGAATGTGACACGCACCCCGAACAATTTTCACGCCGAGAAAGAGAAAGCCGACGACGATGGCGAACGAACTACCAATCGACGACGCGGCCAATATGCCGAAAAGAAGCGTGGTCGGCGGCGAGACAAATGAAGAACACTCACTGACCGACCGCATCGCGTACGAGCGCTACAAAAATCAGCAAGCCGCAAGCGCAGGACTGCCCGCCGGGCGATCAACCCTCAAACGAACCCGACTCACTCATCCGAGGCCATAATGCCAAAACGACAAACACTCACGCGGACAGCGATGCGGATCAACCGGCAAAAAATCCAGCGACCGAACCCGGCGAAACCGACCCGCAAGGTCGTCCGACTCGATGCAGCCTATGACGTGGCGGACATGGCCGACACGGCACTGACGGAGCTATTCGGTCGCGCGGGCTTCGAGTCCGGGCTTTCCGCGCTCGACCCGCAGACTCGCCGGACACTGATCGACCGGAGCCGGTACGAGATTCTGCAGGCGAACGCCTGGCTGAAGGGATCAGCACGGTCCGCCGTGAATTGGGTCATCGGGCGCGGCCCGTTTCTCGAAGTGAAACTGGATGGCAAGCCGGAGATCGCACGGGCCATCGAACAGAAGTTCAACGCATGGATGAAACTTGTCAAAGCACCGCGCAAACTTCGGACCATGTGTTATGCCAAAATCACCGACGGGTCGGGCATGGCGCTGGTCATCACGAACGAGAGACTCAAGGGAAAAGTGAAACTGGATTTTGTGCCCTTCGAGGACGATCAGGTGCGAGCGCCGTTCGGACAACTCTCGAACGGAAACTGGCAAGCGGCGTACGCGCTCGACGGCAAGGAACTGGACGTGGCTGGCAATCCGTTGCGGTATTGGATTCTCGACCAACACCCCGCCGACAATCCCGGCGCGCAGCCGAAGCCGATCGACGCAGAATATGTGATCGATGTCTGGTGTCAGGAACGACCATCGCAGGGGCGAGCCGTGCCCGAAATGGCGACCGCAATCGGCAACGGGCCGATGATGCGGATTTATCAAAAAGCGGTCCTGGATGCCGCCACGACAGCCGCAAAGCATACCGTCCTGATCGAGACGAACGTCGATAAATTCGATGACGGCGAAATCGTGTATCAGCCGGTCGATGCAGCGGTCGAAATGCCGATCACCTACGGAACGCAGACGTTTTTGCCGGAGGGCCACAAAGCCAGCCAGTTGAAAGCTGAACAGCCGACGGCCACGCATTCGGAGTTCATGCGACACAACGTCAGCGCAGCCGGCAGGCCGATCGGACAGCCGTCGCACATAGCGACAGGCGATGCCATCGGGTCGAACTACGCATCGGGACAACTCGGTCGGCAAGACTACGAGACCGATGTCGATGTACAGCGTCAAGATTGGGAGACCGAGGGACTCGACAAACTTCTGACGCACTGGCTTCAGGAGGCCGCGCTCGTCGGCGAGATCCCGGCAGAGTACGCCGACGGACTACCTGCACACGAATGGCGCTGGAACCGCAAGCGCCATCAGGACACGATGAAAGAATATACGGGCCGACAGGTCGCCGTCGGGTCGGGTCTCACATCGCCGTCGTTCTGGCAAGAGGATGACGGGGTCGATCCCGAAGAAGAAGACGCAGCGTCGGCCCGGTCGCACGGGATCACGATCGAACAGTTCCGCGAGGCCCGTTTCCGGACATTGTTCCCGGTCGCGGCGATCGCAGTTCTCGGCGCTGGACTCACGCCAGCACCGGCACCACCAACCACCGGCGGACCGCCGGACAAGAAAGCGAAGGCCACACGATGAGTAAGCAAGCCAACCGCCGCAGGATCGCCAAACTCGAAGCCGCAGGCGGAATCAATATCTGCATTCCCGGCGGACTCGCAACCCTCGAAGCGTCAGCCGAAACCACGGGCAAGGTCCGTAAGTTCAAACTGCTCGCCTACACCGGGGGAAAGTGCAACATTCCGGGCTGGCCCGCGCCGGTCGTCTTCGATCTGGCTTCGATGACACGGGCGTCGAAAATGCCGATTCCCGCGCTGCTCGATCACAAATCCGATCAGGAGGTCGGCCACACGATGAACGTCGTCATCGAGGCGACACGGATCACGGGCTTTGCGATCACGTCAGCCGCGACACCATTCCGGGACAAGGTCGTGGACAGCGCAGCGGACGGATTCGAATGGCAATTGTCGATCGGCGCTCACGCCGAAATGGACGATCTGGAAATGGTCGCCGAGGGGGTCGAAATCGTCGCAAACGGTCAGGTCTTGCATGGCCCGTTGATACTTGCTAGGAATTCGGATCTCCGCGAAATCACTTTCACATCGACAGGGGCCGACACAACCGGCGCTGTCGCAACTCTGGCCGCATCGTGGGCCGCTCACAATCAAGGACCAACCAAGATGAAATTTGCCGCCTACTTGCGTTCACTCGGTTTTGTCATCGCAGCGATGACCGCCATCCAACTCGACACGCTTCGCCCGACATGGGCCGCAGCGAACCCGAACGCCGAGGATGACGTTCCCGCGCCAGCCGACCCGCCAGCACCGGCACCGGCACCAGCACCGGCACCCGCGCCAGCACCAACGGCGGGCGATCCGCCAGCACCAGCACCAGCACCAGCACCAGCACCGCCCACACTGACCAGCCGGGAGCAACTGGAGATCGAAGCCGAAAACCGAATCACCGCAGTCGATGAGGTCATTTCCACACTTCGTGCCGAAGATCCGACGACCGAACTGCCGACCGTGGCCGGGGTCGCCGGACAGCAAGTCAGCCTGCGAGCTCACGCCATCGCCAACCGATGGAGCCCTCAAGAGGTCGAACTGCACGTCCGCCGCCAGCGCCGACCTGGTCCGATCACGCCGGGCCGCGCTGGAGTCCGTGGAGATCGCGCGACGATCCTCGCGTCGCTTGCCGGAGCGATCATGCAACGGATCAACGTCCCGATTGACGGTCGCGCTTTCTTCACTCGCGAAGGAACTCAACTGCTTCAGGCCTCGGCAAATCTGCGAGCGCCGGTCAACAGCACCGCGCGGCAACAGTGGATGGATCAGACTTCGCGCTGGAACGGTTACGCGCTCACCGACCTGATGAACGTGGCCGCACGCGAGGACGGGATCGACCTGCACGCGATGGGCCATCCGTCGTCCGATGCGTGGCTGCGAGCCGCATTCTCGACGACCACGATTCAGGATATGTTCACGCAGTCGGTCACGGCACGGCTTCTCACGAAGTATGAGGAAATGACGTCGCCGCTCGGTCAGATCGTCACCGAAACCGACCTGCCGAACTTTCTGGCACAGGAACGCAAGCGGTTGGATGCAGGCGGGGCCAAACTTCGCCGCATCATCAATCAGGGGGTCGCTCGCGACATGACCCTGAATTCAACTGGCGAAACGTACCGCGCCAGCATGTACGC
>Ga0315288_10009972_pt1 | contig 11967 bp, 21 predicted proteins | sample YL17G11_20_MG_FD_203454 | JGI IMG/M metagenome (GOLD analysis project Ga0315288, IMG submission 203454) | Sediment microbial communities from Yellowstone Lake, YNP, Wyoming, USA - YL17G11_20 | ecosystem: Environmental > Aquatic > Freshwater > Lake > Sediment | place: USA: Wyoming | collected...
GTTTCTTGTGGAAGCGATCACGGCGCATCGCAAAGGATTTCCTGCGCCGCTGCTGTTGTCTGCGTAGCCTAAAACAAGGTCAGAGGGCTGAACTGTTACCACGTAGGCTATTTTCGCTGGCTGAATGCTCAGACCTCTGCTATCGTGGGTTCCTAGAAAGATGTCGTGGAAGATCCGCTAGGAAACGGATCGTGTCGGGTTGCACTCCCTATCCACGACCCAGGATAGTACACCCTTGACAGCGGGCTGTCAACACATATCGCAGCTCTTTGTCGACTGACAGCGGAGCCACCTTTTCCGCCGATTGCACAGTCTTGACGAAAGCCGCACGCTTGTCACATGGCAACAGAACTGAGGATTCGGAACATGCCTGAGAGCCTTCACCGCTCCCTGAAGATCAGGGCCGTGACTGAGGGTGTCGATCTAAACAACCTCGTGATTGAGCTACTCCGCCAGGCGATGGAAAAGCACGGCCCGAAGAAGTAGCCAGCTCTGGCACCTTGCTGGTTTGCCTGCTGTAGCTGACGCAGACCATTCTAGCCACCTGCCCCACGTTGCGCGTGGAGGGCCTACAGCGCGTCCGTCCCCCAGGTCGATAAAAGCATCGACTTTGCCCCCCGGACGCAGGGGCCGTACAGCGCCCGCCGAAAACGGGCTATTTCTTTGTGGCCTCAGCTCGAAACCCGATTTGTGGCCTTCCGGGCCTCGAAACGTCTTCAGCCACGGGTCAAGGCGCGATCCCCGGGGGCTCGGACGTACTTGAGTACCCTCTCCTAGCGCCCGTGATAGCCTGGCAACCGTGTTGGACAAGGAGATCCAGCGACACAAGCGCTGGCTCAAGAGTCTCGCGACTGAACGCTTCGGGAAGAAAGACGAGGACGCCGCGTAAGACAATCGGCAGTTCTTGAGACGAAGGCCCTCGGCGAATTGGGGGCTTTTGTGGCTACGCGGTCTTCGTTCCCTTGATGATATCGGCCAAGCGATCCTTATTCTTCCTCACGTCCGAATCGTTGAATGAAAGCGTGTCGTATCTCGCGTCAACGCTGTCGTTCTTAAGTGCTCGATAGATAGGGTAATGTTGGCGAAGGTACGTCTTTACTTGTAGGTCCCTCATGGCGTGGTCGCCCGGATGAACGCCCTTCGTTGCAAGGAAGGCATCCACATAATGAAGCGCTGTGTAGAATATTGCCACGACTATCCATTCGAGGTACTCCGGGCAGTTCGCGATCAGGTGTTCGAAGAATCTGCTGTTGCGTTCTGCTTTCTGGAGGTGGTCTTTCTCGCTCGGCATTAAGGCTTCGCGTAGATGATCTGCCCGCCGTCGGGGATTAAGTCAACCAGCTCACGCTCGCCGCGGTGAATCACTAAGAAGTCGAAAGGCACCTCGTCGAAACTGTCCATGATCTCGAGTTCGCGCGAGTAGATGGCCTCGTCGACCAGGTCATTCTTCTCTCTCACAATCGTCCAAACATGATAGACGTTTGCCTCTTTCTTGAGGCAGATATGCTCAACCTTGGGAACACTGCTCAATGCGCCCCTGACTCGTTCTCGAATGATCTGACCCGAGTCACGCGGTGAACTTGTGGTTGTGATATACAATTCGCGCGTCCCCCTCGCACTCTGTTCCATCACAGAAGGCGATTGAGCACGGCCAGCAATCTCCATTCCTTTCACCATTCCTGTCACCATCCCTTTCGCCACTCCCCTCAGATAAATCAGACCGAGAAACCTAGATAGCTCCGGGTTGAGCTTGGATACGCCAGTCACCGGAAGACTGAACAAGGGCTTGTCAAAATCGCAGACGTCAGATTCCGTCATTTCGTCGCCTGGCCTTTCAAGGCCTCAAACTGACGCAAGTTCTCAAGGATCCAGTGCGCCAGACTCTTGGCCTGGTCGAGCTGGAGCACCACGGCCACCTGGAGTTCACGCACGATGTCGGGTGGAGGCGGGTCTCGGCCAATCTCGGGGCCGAGACCATCGGGAGTAAGTGAATGAGTAATTGTGGTCGGTATGGCACCTGATTCCAAGAAGAGGTCAATCCTGAAATCACCTCGGCCGGTTATACCCCCATGGGCTCCGTTCACAGCCACGACCCGATATTCCGAACTCCGCACATACTTGAAGGTGAGCTCACCCTGGTTCGTGTCCATCCTTGTATCCCCTTGGGTTCAGATTGTGCTCTCATTATACAATGGTCGTCAAGGGTGAGCAAGTGGACGAGTGCATTTAGGCTTTGGACAGTAAAAATGCGTAGCAGATAACCCTCGATTCTTGACACGCCCCGAGCCTCCCTTGAAGAGGGGGCTCCACGGGAAGGAGAGACCCGGGAGCCCCTCGTCGTCCGGACGAACATTCTCTATCCATGGCAGTAGGCAGCACACTTGCAGCCCTCGAGGCCGCCCGCCCTACCATCAGGCGCACCTCGTTTTTTCAAAGAAAGGTGGAGAGCCCCATCCCTCCAGGCTGTCGGGGCCCTCCAAGTCGGTTTGTTGCCCGCGTCGCGGCCTCTACGGGTCGCGCATGCCGTATGGTTGCGAGCACCGACATTCTCTCATCTCTTCATCGCCTCGGCCTGGTTGCGCATCCCGACCAGCGCTCTATCCCAGGCAGAGACCGGGGGAGCCTCGCTGCCGTCCTCGCTCATCCCGTGAACGGCCCACCATCCGCAGGACAAGTCTAGAAGGCCGTCGCTCTCTAACCGGTGACGACAGGTTCCATAGGGCGCTGGTTCGAGCCCCAGGGGACAGCGCTTCATCGGTTGCCTCGCTTTCGCCAACTGGCATACTCAGCTCTTGCCCGTTCGGCGCTCTCGTCCGAGCTCCAATCTGGGACGGGCGGCGCCTCCTTGGGCCCCTCGACTTCAACGACGACATCGGGTGTTGGCTGCTCCCCGACAGCAACGGGTGTCCAGGCCGGGTTTCCAACTGGTGACTTCCCGGCGCCCGGCCAGATGTCACCGATGTTGTACTCGGCACCGTCCAGAGTCGTCCGGCAGATGCACACCCACTTGTAGGTCATTCCATCCCCTTCCTCAGCAGCCGGCCATCGAGGCCGTCACGAAGAATGTCGCGGGGTTCCCCTGGCTTGGGAGGTTCAGGAGGCGCACCGCCTGGTCGCCATCGGACATACGACTTACAGAAGGAGGGTGTGAACTTTTCGCAGCCTTCCCCGTTCTTGGGCTGGGGCAACTCTTCGACGTGGATCTCTCGCAGCACGGTCTCGCCCGTGTCGATGCGGAAGTGCTTCCGTCCGCATTGATAGGTGAGAAGATCACGGCCGCCCCGCGTCTCCCGCGCAACGAAACGCAGTTGCTCGGGGAGGTCGTCCACGAGCGCCCACGCCTCACCCTCTGGCGGTTCATCGCTGTACAGCCCGGGGACCCAAGTGTCGCCAGCTCGCCATGAGTAACCCGCCCAGGCGGTGTTTTGTAGGCAGATCGCTTGTGTCATAGTTCGACCACGCTGAGCCGTCGCGCAGGAGACCGGGCGGGCACCTCAGTGAACTCGGCGTTGAAAGGTTCCCATGCCGCGTTGTCGGGGGGCTCGGGACATCCGCGCTCCCGTGCCAGGTTGTCGAAGATTTGCCCGGGCATCCACACGAGCCCGCCCAGGTTGCAGCGGTGGAGGCACCTGAACGAGAGGGGCGCGTCCGATGATGCAGGGAGCCGCGGCTTGTGCTCTTCGCGCTTGATCTCGCGCGGTTCTGCGCGAGACCCCGTCTGGTCTCTCGCGTGGATGATCTCGGCTCGGACGTCCTTCTCGCGCTTGCCCTCCTGCCTTCCGAGGATGCCGTCTGCGATCCGACTGATGACCTCGTTCGTCCCTTCGCTGCATCGGAGCCGAGGCATCTTCAGAAACGCCCTTTCAAGTTTCTTTGAGACCTTCCCCTTGTGGATGAGAGAGTCCCAGTATCGGCCTGCCAGCTCGTTTTGTTCTGGAGTTCTGGGGTTGCTCCACGCTACGTTCCCCTTCATCTCCTCCAAGGCATTCAGTCGCATCTCGACGGTGTTACGCATCGGGGTTGCCTTTCGCCGCAAACAACTGCTCCAGCCGGGCAAGTCGTTCCTCGACATCGGTGCGGGCGTAAGTGTCGAAGATCAACTTCGCTGCCGGTATGTTGGTCACCTTCCCCGTCGCCGCACTGAATAGCCGTTGAATGAGGTGTCGCTTGCGGTCTCTCTTTTTGACGGGCTCGTCAAGGAACTCCCGCAACACCTCAGCCAGGGCAAAGCCGCTGCGAGGCCGACCTGCCGGGTTGCCACTTTTCCCCGGCTTCCACGAGGTCGCGGTCGCGTGCCTGTTCTTTGCCTGCTTTACAGGCTTGGGGTGAGTGGCGACTGTGGAATGCCTTCCGTGTTTCATTCGACCGGCTTCACCAGGTGCTTCGCAGCCGTGAACCCTTTGCAACCTCTCAATTTTTCGAAGGTTTCGCCGTCGAGCTTGCAGTTCAGGAAATCTGCACCCGCGATGTCGGTGTCGCCGTTGAAGTCAGCGCCCCGAAGATCGCTATGGGCGAGACTGCCGTGAATCTCCGCTCCTCGCCAGTCGCTCCCGCGAAGGTCTGAGTGCTGGATTGAACCGTCCGGCGTCAGCACCGTATCGCAGAAGTCGCTCATCCGCATAGAACCGTCACGCACTTCTACGGAGATCGTCTCTCCGGCCAAGTCCGCGTTGTCGAGACGGGTTGCATTTGACTGAAGGAGCTTGTCGATCCTCCCATCCCAATTACCCTGAACCAAAATCCTGCCCCTGCCGCGATCACCGCCGCTCGTGTCCCTGATGCAATCGAGGACATGCCCCTCCTCGGTTCTCGGGAAGCGGTCGTTGTGCTCCGGATAAAGTGCCTTCCCGGCCATCTCGTCGAATGCGAGACCTTGCAGCGGTTTCCGTTCGCTCTCGCCCTTCTCGGGTGCCGGCTCGGTCTGCCCAGCGGGCTTGCCGTAAAGTGCTTCGCCCATTTCCTGATCTGTTTTTGCCATGTCTCGTTCTCCTTTCTCCAAGTCAAAGTTTTCCGACCACTCCGTGCGCTCTAGTAGTTCTCCTTCACAGCGGTCATGCGCATCATGAGGCTGCAAACCAGCTGATCCTCTTCCCTCGTGGTGTCCGTGGTCGCGTCGAGCTTCGCGTCAATTGCCGTGAGCCGTTCCTGCTCGAACGGCGTAAACCGCGTGTCAGTTTGCATGACATGCGTCAACCCCTTCCATGCCGTGTGCAGCCCGTCTGTCGATTTCATTTGTCGTGTTCTCCCTTCACCGTCTCGTATTCAGTGCCGGTCAACGACCGGCTCATCTTCCGTAAATCGCCCGGGCGATCTCCTCGTCGGAGCGCTGTCCGAAGCGGGACTTCGACTTCGCCGCCGCCTCTGCCTGCAACTCGGCCCGGGTCGCAGTCGGTCGAGCCAGGGCGCGTGCCGCCGCCTTGTCGTCAGGCGACACGGGAGCCGCCTGGTCGCGTCGGGGAAGGGGACCTTCGCCAAGTACGTTCGCCATCAGACTGGCGTTGTCGAGGCTTGCCTCGACTATGGAATCCCACATCCGCTCGCGGGAGTCGCAAACCTCCCCTTCGCTGCTGTAGATCGCACAGAATGTTTCCGCCTCTTCTTTGGGCAGTTTTAGATAACGTGCCTTGACGTCCGAAGTTTTCACTCTCTTGCCTCCACCCTTGCCCACAGGATCAGAACCGAAACGAAAGCCAGCAAGGCCCACGAAACCCCCATGCCGACCGACCAAATCATGCAGGAGCTCCTTCCGCTGGAGCCGGCACGGGAGGCGCTGAGATTTTCTGGGGGAGGTTGGGGTGTGTAATCCCGATAAAACTCCTGGTGACGACGCTGACTCCCTTGAAAGTTTGTGTGGGCTTACTGACGCCTTTGAAAAATCGCTTCATCCTCGCGCCCTCCGTTTTCTCTTGCCCGCCAGAGTCCGCACCGCTCGCCCAGGCTTCGGCTGTGCCGAGTGTTCCCGGGCGTAAGAGCAAGCGCCGTCGAGCCAGTACCGGCACCGCTCCTCAATGCAATCTGAGAGGATGGGACACGTCATCTCACCACCTCCGCAAAGCGCAAGTGCGCCTTATCGAACCGCAACGTGAACTTGCCCGTGCCGCCGTTCCTGTTCTTGGCAACCTCTACGTGCACAGTCCCGAACTCGTCCCCGTCGGGGTGAAGCAGGATGACAGCATCGGCGTCTTCTTCGACCTCCCCGCTCTGCCGAAGGTCCGCCAGGGTAGGGGCCCGGTCCGCAGCATCCCGCCCGACCTGAGAGAGCGCGAGGATCGGCAAAGCCAGTTCACGGGCGAGTTGCTTCAGGCTCTTGGAGATCTCCCCGACACGCTCATGCCGGGGCATCCGGGGATCCCCATGACGGATGAGGGTGAGATAGTCCACGATCAAGAACCCAACGCCCTTCCTCCGCATCCACCGGGCCCGGGAGCGTAGATCGGCAAGAGAGATATTCGGGTTGTCATCGATCAGCAGCGGCAGCTCCGCGAGCCTGCCGGCCGTCGAAACCAGAGTCCGCCATTCCACAGCATCGAGATGTCCGTTTCCGATGCCGGTCGCCCGCAACATCCCGTCTATCGAGAGACCGCGCTCTGCGATCTGCTGCTCGCTCATCTCAGCCGAGAACAGGCCGACGGTGACCCCGCTCCTCGCTAAGTTCAAGGCTATCAGCTCCGCGAGGGCCGACTTCCCGACTGACGGCCGGGCCCCGAGGATCGTCAGGGTGCCGGACTTCAACCCTTGCAGTACGTTGTCCAGGATTCCGATGCCCGTACAAAGGCCGTTCAACCGCCCGCCCGCCTGATGCCGCTTCTCGATAGCATCGACGGCGTCCATGACGGTCTGCCGCCACGGGACAAGCTCCTGCTCCCTGTCCACACTCGCAGCGGTGAGGGCTCGCTCCATCTTCTCGGCCAGCTCTTCGGCGGGAACGGTGCTGCCGATCTCGTCGAGCACCTCTCGGGCCGCTTCCTGTAGAACCCGCTTCGCCGAGAGGTCCCGGATTCGCCTTGCGTAGAAACGCATGTTTGCCGTGCTGGGGATCGTCAACTCGCCGAGCAGTCCGAGGTCCACCGTCTGCTTCCGCCGAGCCAGCTCGTCGGGCAGAGAGACGAGGTTCACCTCTCCCCCCGACACGATGATCTCCCGCACCGTGCGGAACACGGCCGAGAGCTTCGGGTGTGAGAAGTCCTCGGGCCGAAGCCCGGTGTCATCTACGAGCCTGTTCTCCGCCAGAACAGCACCGAGCAGGTTCTTCTCTGCGGTCAAGTCGCTCAGGTTCATCCGACAGCCTCCCGTGGTGCCTGGTAGCCGCACCCCTTCACCCCATCGCACCGGCCGCCCTCGGCCATCGGCTCATCACAGCGAGGGCAATGGACGATGTCGGGAACATGACGCCGAGACGTGTCTTTCGGCGGAGCTGCCGCCTGTAGGTACTTCTCGAAGTTCGACGGCCTGAACAGCGTTGAAGGGCAAAGGTACTCTGACATTTTCGGGTCGCCCTTCCATGCCCTGACCCGCGAGTCAATCACCCGCTTGAAGTCGATCAGGCTATGTCCTTCGGTTGCCCTCGCAGTGATTGCCCGCCGCGTCTCCCCGGTCGTTGCCTTGAAGGACTTCCCCGTCCTCTCGTTCAAGTACGAAAGGACCTCCTCCACGATGCCGGGGTCTGTAGCCTTGGCGGGTTTTTTCTCGGGTCTGGGAAGGGATGGTGCCGAAGGCACAACCTCTTCTCTTATTTCCTTTTCTTCTTCTAAGCATTTGTGGGTCTTTTTCCACAGGGGTGGATTTTGGCCCCTATGGACGTTTTCCAAGGTTTTTCCCATAGGTGCGCTTTTGGCCCCCATGGTGACCACAGGTGCGCCTGGCATGGCGTACTCGCTGCTCTTCCGGCGGTGCCGGAAGTAAAACGCTCGCCGTTACCGGACGGAAGAGCCACACCAACAGGACAAGGGCGCTGTCAGAGATGACAGGTCCGGAGGAAGTATGAGGTAGAACCCAGGTACGTAGCGAACAGCGAACCGGCTATATGGCGTTGGGGAGGAGGTCGAGCAGGCGTGAGAGAGCGAGACCTGATATCCGGTGAACCGAACCGATGTGAAGCCGGACGGCATCTGGGGAGGCGGTACGTCTTACCCAGGGAGACCCTCCTGCCTTGCCGTGGGCGGCTGTCGGCCGCGGCAGAAAACTTCACCCGATAAGGAAACCCCGAAGCGGGGAGGGGGCAGAGGGAGACAGATTCACGTGTAGTACCGAGGAGGCAGGGCCTGAGAAGCCTGGCAACAGAGCGGAGGAGAAAACCCTGCGGACCGGGAGGACGAGGGAGTGGAAGGGAATCCGGCTGAGAACCCGCCGCTTGCGACGGCACCACACATCAGACCCGAGGACTGGAAGCTCTCAGGAAGCCGAAACCGGCTGTCGCACTTTCGTCGGTGCGATAGGGGAAGGCGTGGACGAAAGGTGATGGTGACGACATCCAGGAGCCGAGGGAGAGCGGAAGTGAAATGAGCCAGAAAACCGCACGGGGGCAGCCGAATCCTGCAAAGGATACCGAACGGGAAGGGACCCGGGGGTGGAGGTGCCCGGCTCGAAGCCCACAAGGCCATGGACGCCCGGCAATCGTGGATGGGAAGAGAAGTCACGGAGATGAGCGTGAAAGTGGAACACGTGCTGGAAAAGGTCTATGAGCCGCGACGATTGCTCGATGCGTGGCAGCAAGTGAAACGGAACGCTGGGGCAGCGGGGATCGACCGAATGACGGTAGAGGAGTTCGAGAGCAGGAAAGAAGAGCTATTTCCGATCATCTACCGAGAACTGAAGGCGGGGACTTACCGCTTCAAGCCGGCACGGAGGGTGCTGATTCCCAAGGAGGGATCGAAAGGGAAGTTCAGGAAGCTCGGGATACCGACGGTACGTCCATACTGCACCTCCCTTGTCAGGCTTTAGGAATGCGGCACTTTCTTGTCGTTGAGTTTGTACGACTCAGCGACGCGTCTTCGGAGTTCCTGCTCGTCATTATCCTGAAGAACAATCCAGAACGGTAATCCGTATTTCAGTCTTCGCGATTTCACATATCCCCTCTCTATCCAATAGTAGACGACATGGTGGCTGATCTTGAATTTGTCGGCAACCTCTTTGACTGTGAGCTCATCCGGACCTTTGAGCTGGGGGGAGGGAATGGCGTGGGTACAACGGATATTCCGTATCTTGGACTCCGTGAACGGTCCTCCCTTCGAGCTGCGCAGTCCTTCCTTATTGAATGCGTCAGCGATTTGATCGTCTGGAAGCTTTGCCGCGAGATCTCTGACCTTCTGGACAATCTCATCTCCATACCGGATTTTATCACATGCCTTCAGAGGCAAATTGCACGAGATATCTTCCGTTGCGCCTCCCTGCCAGCGAACATGTAAAAGGAGTTTCTTCGGTTCGGGGATTTTTTCGGCGGTGATGTCTTTGATAAGCAGCCTGAGGATGCGCTTTCGGTCCCGAGCCTGAGTTGTCGACGCCTTCCAAAGACGCGGCAAATCCTGCGCAAGAGCGAACACCCTCTCCCTCTGCTCGGGAGTCATTTCCAGGTGCTGCATCTGGCTGAACTCATGGTGCTGCTGCTTGACCTGCTCGAGGTTTGCGAGAGCCTCATTCCAGCGTCTTTCCAGCGTGGAGGCGACCAGTCGATTAGCCGGATCGACTTCCTCATATCGTCTTTGGGCAAGAGAAACCTCATATTCCGCCCTTTGGACTCTCATTCGCCACTGCGCATCAATGGCCTTATTCCGATGCTCGACCTGTTCCATCGCCTTCAGAGCGATCGCGAACTGCTCAGGTTTCAATACCTCGAGGAGGCGTGCGCTAATTGCCTCATCCGCGATATCGCAACGAAACATCATGCAGGAAGTGCCCGTCAACCCGTCCCGTTTGCGCCAGTTACATTCGTAGATTGGATAAAGCCCCCCGTTTCCCTGATAGCGGACCGTCAGGCGCCGTCCACAGATTCCGCAAATGAGCATGCCTTGCAGAAGTGCGATTCCTTCGCGGGCCGCAGCAGGGAGCATCGTTTCAATCCCATTGGTTTGATTCTGCTGTAGGATCGCGTTGTTGTGAAGGAACTGATCCCAACTGATATACCCCTCATGGTGGTCTTTGATGGTCACCTGCCAGCTGGACATCGGCACGGATTCAATCTTGGAGCAAATGCTTCCGTCTGTCGATAGGGTTCTCCGGTATCTATAGCGTCCGTACACGTACACGCCTGCAAAAGAGGGGTTCTTGAGGATGCCGCGTACTCTCTCATAGGTCAGGCGACCCCAGATGAGCTTGCCCTTCCATACACCCCCGTAGGCACGTTTGGGAAACTTCAGGTTCAGGTGGCCGAACTTCTGTACGACCGCGTAGCCGCTGCCGGTTTGCTGGAATGTCTCAAACAGGAGCTTGACGACACTGCGGACCTCCTCGTCGGAATCCGGAACTATACGGCCTTCCTCATCGTAGCAGAATCCGACAGGGAGGGGGAAACGCAGCGCCCCCTTCTTGGCCTTGTTCAGTTTTCCCCCCTGGAGGCGGGCGCGGATGAAGTGCAACTCGGCTTGTGACATTATCCCCTTCATGCCTAGCAGCAGTTGGTCGTTGAAATCGGTGGGATTGTAACATCCGTCCTCGTCGATGATGAGGGTATCGGTGAGGGAACACAACTCGAAGAGGCGATTCCAATCGCTTGAGGAACGGGACAGTCGAGAAGCCTCCAGGGCGAAGATCGCCCCCACCTTGTTCAAGGAGACATCTGCGACCAATGTCTTGAAATCTTCCCGGTTGGTCATATGAGCCCCCGAGATTCCCAAGTCGCCATCCAGGACTCTTATTTTCTCGGTCTGCCACCCACATTCCGACGCTTTGCTCTTCAACGCGTACTGTCTTTCGGTACTTTCCTGATGGTGCAACACCTGCGCCATCGTTGATTGCCGAAGGTAGACATACGCCATTCTTTCTGTATGGTGCGGATTGATTTTGCCCATCATCGATACCCTCCCGTAGATCGATCAGGCAGTTTCTGTTCGCAGCCAAATGGCTCTGCAGCATATTGGCGAGTATTGTCCCGACAGACGCTACATCGATGGGAATAACGTCGGCAGGTGATCCATCCATCTGTTACAGTTCTTCCCTCCTTCGAAGAAGCTCCCGATTGATGTCGCAGATGCGTTCCAGGAGTGTTTTGAGTTTCTGGTAGTTGGCGAGGGATCGCGCGACGTGTTTCTGGAATTGCCGGGGAACGTAGTCTTGCTGGGGTTTTTGATCGGGATAACTGACGGAAAGGTAGTATTTGGGGCCATGCCCGGGGCCATCCACACACTTGCATCCGGGCTTTCCGCAGCGGATGTAGCGCTCGATGAGAGAGCCGCGGAGGATGTGCGGATCGATGGCGGCAACCCGCTTGAGGAGGGAGTTTCTTCTTGTGCGCAAGAAAGTCTTCGATTTCTCTTGTAAGTTCATCTGGACAGTTAATAGACTGTACAGATAGTATATGATCGGTGGGCATCTGTCAACCCCTTTCACGATTCTTTTCATCCCCGATACGGGCTGCAATCTCCACCAATTCCCGCAGACACTGGAAAGAGAGGATGGGAGCGGGAAACTCGCGTGGATCGTATGGGCAGGGATCTGCCTGATCAGTCCATTCTCGGGGAACGGCAAATGTTCCGCTATTGGTTCCTTGAAGGATCAGGGTATCCTGCCCTGCGACTTTCCGTGTTTTGAGAATCCTGAAACGCTGTTCTCGTAGTGGATGGAAGGGATGGGTGATTTTGGTCCATCCGAAATCTGCGTTGCGCAAGAGTGCTTTTAGCGTTGACCGTCCCTTCCTTCGAAGACAAGGTGCTTCAACGTGCGGTGACGATGATCCTGGAACCGCTCTACGAGACGGAGTTTCTGGACTGCTCGTATGGATTTCGGCCCGGGAAATCGACGTTCCAAGCGCTGGAC
>Ga0315288_10009973_pt1 | contig 11967 bp, 8 predicted proteins | sample YL17G11_20_MG_FD_203454 | JGI IMG/M metagenome (GOLD analysis project Ga0315288, IMG submission 203454) | Sediment microbial communities from Yellowstone Lake, YNP, Wyoming, USA - YL17G11_20 | ecosystem: Environmental > Aquatic > Freshwater > Lake > Sediment | place: USA: Wyoming | collected...
CTTGCCCTCAACCTCATCAAGAAAACCAAGCCCCGCAAAGCCAGCGTCCGGGGCAGTATCAAGAAGGCCGGCTGGGATAACTCCTTCCTGGAGGCAATCCTGGTCGGATAAGATGCGATTGCCCTGGCCGGTGGCTGCTCGTCGTAGACGGCGTCCCGGACTACCTGGCTTGGGCGCTCCGCGCCCGCCGGGAAGGAGGTGAGGAGGGGAGCAGACAGTCGTCTAGATCGTCCCGACGCACCTATTGAGTCTCGCATATAAGAGTTACAATGCACAGGCGCATTCTTGCCAGGTTCCGGGCGGCTTTTTCCGCTCTTGGCAATGTCACTATATTTTGCGAGCCTCAATAAGTCCGAGAAGGAGGTCTCAATGAGATCGAGAGGCAAGAGCGGATTCACGCTTATCGAGCTGCTGGTAGTGATCGCCATCATTGGCATCCTGGCAGCGATGGTGTTCCCGGTGTTTGCGCGGGCGCGGGAATCCGCGCGCAAGGCGGTGTGTCTGTCCAATGTGAAGAACATCGCCCTGGCAGTTCAGATGTACCTGGGCGACAACAACGATACTCTGCCTCCGAACGAGCACGGGCAGGATGTGATTGACTACTTCGAAGCCGCCCCGGGTGCGACTGAAAGCAGCTGGGATGACTGCCAGCTTGGGCAGCTGTCTGACGCCAATCCTTACCTGCGATGGCCGGTCATCCTTGACGAGTACACGAAGAACCGCGATGTCTGGCGGTGTCCGAGCGAGCGCATGATTACCGCTGCCCGCTTCATCCTGCCCTATGCCAATTGGCTCGGCTACCTGAAGGCCAACGTAGGCACGTGGGCAGAGGTGTCAGGGATAGACGGGGACCAGGCAGGACCGTGTTGGACTTCCTGGCCTCCCGGTTGGGGCGGCGACGTGACCGACTCGATTGGCCAGAATCGGTTGGCGACCGGCTGGCTCGGGCAAGTAGCCGCGGCCAACAAGGTCTTCGAGTGGGGCTATTCGACGAACGGGCTGGAAACCAGGGACAAGAAGCTGGCGGCGATAGACCAGCCAACCAGCTTCCTCGTCGTCGCCGACGGCGGGTTCGTGCCTGACGTGATCTCCGCAGGCACCGTGGCGGCGCCGGAGCTGTGTGCGCTGTCCTGCGGCAACTCGCAATGCGGCTGGGCCGACTGGGCGGCCTGCGCTTCCTATGGCGCCGACTGTGGGCTGTACAACCTCGCGCCCAACAATGGTTCGTTCCTGCTGGACCCGAACCTGCGCAAGCCATATGCGCGCCACCTGGGAGGCAACAACTTTGGGTTCCTCGACGGGCATGCGCAGTGGATGAGCGGGGACGCGGCGCTGGTCAAGATCAAGGATGGCGATCTCCAGGGAGTTCCAGTAGATTGGGGGCCGAGTTCGGTGTGCGGCTTCTCTAAGAAGTACCCGGGCGTGCCGGTCCTCTTCTAGCATGCCGACGTTACCATGAGCCGTCGCCGACAAAAGTCGAAAACGGGCGGAGCGCCCATCTGGGCGCTCCGCCGCATTCTTAGGAAAGCCCGGCGCGCCTCACAGCGGCACGTTCGTGGCCCAGGCGATCAGGGAGCGTAGGAAGACGGTTACTGACGACCCGATGATTACGCCCAGGACGAACTTCATCGCCTGCTGGTGCAGCCTCAGGCCGCCGTAGCGCATGATGACGGCCTTGACCAGCCAGGCGATGAAGATGGCGGGGAGAAACCCGTCCGTGACCCAGGCGCAGGCGATCGGCAGCGCCACGGGATGGAGAGGAAACCCCACGATCTGCATCTTCAGCGCCATCAGAGCCACGGTGGCGACGATGCCGACTCCAACTGCGGCCAGCGCCGAGTAGTCGGGTCCGGTGGGATTGTTGAGGGCATTCGCCAGCAGTAGGGGCGTATCCAGGGCATGGTCGTTCGCCCCTGGGTCGGCATTGCTCCAGACGCCGGCCCTGTAGACCACATGGAGCGTCGCCCAGAAGACGCTCAGCACGGCCACCGGGGTCATTGCCACCATCAGCCAGGCGAGCCTTCTGCGATCCATGCGTCCGCCCTCGGTGAGCTTGAATGCTTCCAGCGTCCAGGGCTGAGGATGGTAGTCGAACTCCCGGGTGACCGGATAGGTGAGCCACAGCATCCCCTGGGCCTGGCGCGACATCGAGTCTGTCCCGATGACCATCGGAAGGAAGTGGCTGGGTCCGACCCACCAGAGTTCGAACTCAGGGGGCGCGAGCTGGGCGCGGATGCGAGTTACCGCCAGGCCGAGCAGGAGGAACTGGGCGGCCCAGGCCAGCGTGAGCGGGGCGGTCATGCCGCCCCGGGAGAAGAAGTAGATGAGAAAGCCGAGGGCTACCCCCAGTCCAATCACGGCGCCCCGATAGCTGATCGCCTCCTCCGAGTCGTCGAGGCTGGAACGGAGTCCCAGCACCTTGCGGAGGACCTGGCGGAGGTAGCTGCGGCCGAGCCAGAGGACGGAAGCCACCAGCGCGATGAACCCGCCCAGCGATTGGTTGTCGATGTACGGGAAGCCCGTGTAGATGTTCGTGGTCCAAGCGAAGTGCGTCGCGATGATAAGCTGAGCCTTGAACATGAGGTTGAAGAACCAAAGCGAGAAAGTCAGGTCGAGTGGCATCAGATAGCAGACTCCGACCACGATGGGCTCGGCGGCCATGGATGATTCCCGGATGGCGTTCCATGGCGGCAATGGCTGGATGTAGGGCCCGAGGTCGAAGCTGAACGGCATGCCCGGCACCGACGGGCGAAATGCGTGGAGCGTGTTGAGGATCTGTATGCCGGCCGTCACGAGGAGTCCGGCCCACATCGCCCTGCTTGTGAACAGCCCGTAACGTCTTTCGGTGATCTGCAGCGGCACGGCGGTCGCCGGGAAAAGCAGCCTGTCCTCATCACACCAGCGACGCCGGAAGATGGAGCTGAGGCAGACGAAGGCCAGCATCAGCGCCGTCACCATCGCGCTCCACCACAACGCGGGACCCAGCCAGGCGAGGACCACCGGGGCGCGGTAGAGCGTGGAGTACCCCTCGAAGAGGCCGCTGATGACGTCCGGGTCGGAGACGGTGAGCCAGCTCGGCAGGTAGGGCAGCACCACTTCGGCCCATTGGTTTGACGAGGTTGCGAACCAGAAGGGATTGGAGATCGCCTCGGGCAGGTCGGGCAAGAAGTCGACCCCGCACCAGCAAGTCGCCAGGGAAAGCACGAGGTAGATGGTCACCAGCTCGCCGGCAGAGAAGGCCCACCTCGGCCGCCAGCGACGCAGCAGCGCGTTGATAGCTACCAGCCCGACCAGGTAGCAGACACAGTTCTGAAAGATGATCCCTGGGCCGACATAGTACCCGAAGTGCCAATAGGTGTAGGCTATCCAGTAGGCGTTGAGAGGCGTGGCTGCCAGGCCGATGAGAACAGCCCGCAGGCTGACGCCCCGATGGCGCACTGGCTGAGGATGTGATCTGTCGGCCACCAACACCGGAACTCCTCCGACGCTGAGGGGAGTCCATGAGAGCAGTCAGCCCGCCGGATGAGCCCCATCCGCGCGGCATGGTCATCTCCCTCTCAAACCGCCGTCCCTCTTCGGCTGCGCCCGGACAGCCCCTGCGCGCTGAGCGGCGAACACCGGGTGCTGAGGCAAGACCACCACTGCCCAGGGCCCTGCGCGCAGGCGTCGGGGAAGGCATCGCGCTTGTGGCGGCAGCAATCTTGACGAGCCCGCATGAAATCGTTATCATATTACTGTTGTGTGTCTCGGCAGTCAAGACTGGCCGGCGGCCCGCTCGTCGCGGACGGGCGTCGAGTGGCTTCCATCGAGCGCCGTAGGTTGGTTGAGGTGAGTCGTTGCTGCAGAGGGCCGAATGTGAGAGAGCACCAGCGGATGGGTGGCTCCGTCCGACCTTCGTCGGACCACCGTTGAAGATCGGCTGGGACCGCAAGGAGTTGCCGGCCTCCGGGTTCCGAACCCAGGCAGTCGGAGATGATGTTCTGGTATGGATCGGCCGGACGGTCGACCGAGACACTTCGCTGGAGATCATCCCGAAGTAACGGCGCAGGGAGCGTCGGCCGAGCAGGCGAACATGCGCGGCGGAGGATGTGCCGCAACGTCGAGGAGATAGAATGCTTGGTGTAGTTCTCGTTGGGGATAGCAGGGCAGCGGTCAGGAAGTTCGCGGACCCGGAGCCCAAGCCGGGCGAGGCACTCGTGAAGATTGCGGTGTCTGCCATCTGCGGGAGCGAGCTCCACTCTTACCGCAGCCCAGAGGGCTCCCGGGGCAAAGTCGTGGGCCATGAGATGGTGGGAGAGGTCGTCGCAGTCAACCAGACCGCGCACGTCGCGGCGGGCGATCGAGTCGCCCTTCAGATCATGACCGGCTGCGGCCGGTGCTACCATTGCCTTCGCGGCGACTACGAGCACTGCAAAGACATGGGCTATCTCATCGGGGGCCACGCCGAGCTGATCGCCGCGCCTGAGATGTGCTGCCTTCCGCTTCCCGACGACGTAAGCTGGGAGCAAGGGGTGCTCCTCGGTGGCGACACCATTGGAACGACCTACCGCTCGCTCAAGCGCATTGGCGTTACCGCCTTCGACACGGTCGCGGTGCTGGGCTGTGGGCCCATCGGCCTGGGGATGCTCGCGCTGCTGCGCTTTCTCGGCGCTCGCGTCATCGCCGCCGATGTCTCCCCTTATCGACGCGAGCTGGCGCGAAAGCTGGGCGCCTCCAGCGTCCTGGACCCGGGAGAGGAGGATGTTGTCGCGTCGATCATGAACCTCACGGACGACAAAGGCGTCGACGTCGCCCTCGATTGCAGTCCGTCTCAGGCCACTCTCACAGCTGCGCTCGAATGCGTGCGCAAGTTCGGCACCGTCGGCCTGGTTGGGGAGAAGGGAGAGTCGACTATCCATCCCAGCAACCAGTTTCTCCGGAAGGAGATCACCGCCGTCGGCTCATGGTACTACAACCCGAGCGACTACTACGAGATCATGCAGCTTCATCGACGCGGGCTGGAGGTCGACGGCCTCATCAGCCATCGCTTCCCGCTAGCTGAAGTCGGAGCGGCCTTTTCGACCTTCGCTTCCGGTGAGTCGGGCAAGGTGCTTATCATGCGCTGACTGCCTGAAGCCTGGTCGGCGGTTCGATGTGAGAACGTTGTCTGAGGGATAGTGCTATCCGAGCAATGCGGCAACAGGGAAAGGTGCGGATGCAGGATGTCGCCCAGCGGGCGGGGGTTTCCGTGGCGACGGTGTCGCGCGTCATCAACAGCACGACCCCTGTCAACGAAGCGACCGCGGAGCGGGTGCGCTCCGCCATAGAGCTATTCGGCTACGAGATCAACCATGTCGCGAAGAGCCTTCGGCAAGGGACCACGCACACCGTCGCGGTGCTGGTGAAGGATCTGGGCAACCCGTTCTACGCCGACTTTATCAAGGGCGTCGAGCTCGCGGCTCAACGCTCCCGGCTCAGCGTGATGGTGTGCACCGCGCCGACGGAGCAAGACGCCGCCCAGCGGCAGGTCCAGATGCTTCTCAGCAAGCGAGTTGATGGCGTCATCATGTGGGGCTGGTGCCTCGATTCCCGCCACGTCGAACGTCTGCTGTCCGCTCGCGTTCGCGTGCTCGGCCTGGAGCTGCAGCCGAACCTGCCAGAGGGGGCCAGGAGTCTCTCGGTCGACTTCCGCACCGGCATGAGCGACGTGGTTGCTCATCTGGCTTCCCGCGGTCACCGGAACATCGGCTACCTGTGGGATCCGACCGACCGGCCCGTCAGCCCTGAGAGCCGGTTCTATTGCTTTCGGGAGGCGCTGTCCGAGCACGGCCTGCAGCTTCCTGACGAATGGATCGCAACCGCGGTGGGAGGCCAGCGGCCGGAAACAGGACAGGCGGCAGTGCTGGACCTTCTGCGGCGCTCGAGCGAGGTGACCGCAGTCATCTGCCATAACGACTTGCTTGCTCTGGGCGCGCTCCAGGCGGCGAGGCAGTTTGGATTCCACGTGCCCCAGCGGCTTTCGGTCGTCGGCGTGGATGACATCTTCACTGCGGGCTTCACCGATCCGCCACTCACCACTCTCGGACTGCCGCGCGTCGAGGCAGGGAGCCTCGCCCTCGAGTGGCTGCTGCGAGACGATGTTGAGCGGCTCTTTAGCCCTCAGGTGACGCCTCGACTTGTGGTCAGGCAATCGACCGGGCCGGCGCCGCTGCTGCAGGGCCGAAGCACGTAGGGCAGGAGCGTGCTCATGCCCTACAGCGCGCGGCCGAAGAGTCGAAAGCCGGAGAGTCGGAATCCGGCTCTTGTATGTCGTCGGCGAATCTGAGACAAAGGCCAAGCTACGCTTTGAGATGAGTTGACCGGCGTCTCTGCTCCTTGGGTAGCGGAATATACACCCGAAAGGAGCAGGAAGATGGACGATTCGCTGGCGACAGATGAGATCGAAGGGATGGAACGGCCGGCCGCCAGGCCGGAGCCGGTGCGGAGACAGGGGGAGACCCCGAAGCAGCAGAACCGGAAGGCCAAGCACATCACCCGCCGGACCTTCACCGCCGAGGACAAGATCCGGATCGTGATGGAGGGCATCCGGGGAGAGGACTCGGTCTCGGAGATCTGCCGGCGAGAGCGGCTGCACACCACGGTGTATTACCGGTGGCTGAAGGACTTCATGGAGGCGGGGAAGCGACGCCTGCGAGGGGATGTGCAGCGAGAGGCGGGCCGGGAGGAAGCGGCCTCACTGAAGGACGAGACCCCCCGTGGACCACAGTCAGTGGGAGGTGTTGACTGGCACGGCCAACCTGAAAGCGCGGTTTCTCCAGGAACGGTTGCCGCAGGCCTATGGCGACCTGACATCGCCCATGCCGGCCGTGCTTAGGCGCTATCAGACCAGGGGAAGGAAGCTCATCTCCAGCCAGGAAGAGATTCGTGCGGCCTATGGGGAGATTCGCAGACAGTGGTCCCGCACTCCCTGACCTCGCTGTACGGCCGAAGAGTCGACGCAGGAAGAGTCGAAACTCGCAATCCGCCTTTTCCGCTCCTCGACTCTCGACCCTCGACTCGCGACGCGTCGACGCCCTGCGGGCGTCTCAGGGATGGAGGTCGACAATGGACGCAAGCCGCGCTCATCTGTTCATAGCCACCTCTGGCGATGACACTAATCCCGGCACTCAGGCGCAACCCTTTGCCACCTTCGAAGGGGCGCGCGACGCAGTTCGGGCGCTGGCAAAGCGCAGCAAGAAAGCCATCACGGTGTCAGTTCGCGAGGGAACCTACTATCTCCGCGAGCCACTCGTGTTCGGTCCCGAAGATTCGGGATCATCGGCCGCGCCCATCACATATGTCGCCTGTCCCCACGGATCGGTCACCATCAGCGGCGGACGAAGGCTCGACTGTCGCTGGCGGCCTTTCCGAGATGGCATGATGATGTGTGAGCTGCTTGACGTCGAATCAGGGGAACTCAGCTTCACGCAGGTTTTCGTCAACGGCAAGCGGCAAATCCGGGCGCGGTATCCAAACTACGACCCATCAGAGCCAGGGGTGAGCGGGTACATCCAGGCCGCCGGGCGGCTTCCCGATGATCTGCGCGACCCCTGTCCGGGGCCCAATGACGACATGGCCTTTTCCAGTGGCGCCGCCCGCGGTGTCCTCTTCGACCCGGCCACGTTCACCAAGAAAAGCTGGGACAGCCCCAAGGACGCGGTCATCCACATCTACCAATCCGGCTACTGGGGCAATCTGCAGTGGCGAGTCAAGGCACTTGACTACGACAGCAACATCATCTGGTTTGGCCACGGCGGCCAGCAAATGGGCGCCAAGTGGTTCAGCAAGCCGTGTGATGTCAACCAATGGTCACGGTTCTACGTCGAGAACGTCCTCGAGGAGCTGGACGCGCCGGGGGAGTGGTACCTGGATCGGCGGGAAGGCGTCCTCTACTACCTGCCCCCCGAGCACTTGGACCTGGAGAACGCCACGGTGGAGGTTCCGGTGCTGCAGCAGGCGGTACGTTTCCTGGGAACGCAGGACGAGCCCGTTCACGACGTCACCTTCAGCGGGTTCCGGTTCGCCCACACCGCCTCGACGTTCCTGGAGGAGTACTCAGTGCCGTCACTGAGCGACTGGGCTATCCACCGCGGCGGAACGGTATTCCTACAGGGCGCGCACGATTGCAGGATCGAGAACTGCTGGTTTGACGCGGTGGGCGGGAACGGCGTCTTCGTGAACAACCATAACCGCGGGATAGTGATAACCGGCTGCAAGTTCACCGAGGCGGGCGACAGCGCGGTGTGCTTCGTCGGCTCTCTGGAGCTGACGAATGGAACGCAGCGGAGTTTCCCCTACGAATGTCAGGCCACGAACAACCTCACCCACGACTGTGGAGTCTTCGGCAAGCAGATCGCCGGGGTCTACATCTCACGGGCCAAGCGCATCACGGCGGGACACAATCTCATGTACAACATGCCGCGGGCAGGCATCTGCATCGGCGATGGCACCTGGGGCGGGCATGTGATCGAGTACAACCACATCCACGACACCTGCCGCGAAACGGGCGATCACGGCCCGTTCAATGCCTGGGGCCGCGACAAATATTGGTGCCTCGTCCAGTCCCACACCGAGTACCTCAATGACAGAAGCCACTACGCGGGCGAGGTGCTGATCGACGCGATGGAACCGGTGATCGTGCGCCACAACTTCTTCGAGGAGAAGGCGGGGTGGGGGCTGGACCTGGACGACGGCGCCTCCAACTACGATATCTACAACAACCTGTGCGTCGGCGTGAGCATGAAGCTCCGAGAGGGCGCCTATCGCACGATCTACAACAACATCTGGGTGAACGGGGCTAACTCGCCGTGCTTCCATGTCGGGAACGAGGACAACCACGACCGCTATGTCCGCAACATCACCGTGATGAGCGTGGCCGGGATGCGTGCCGAGCACGATCTGAACTTCCAGATGGGAAAGGGCTACGGCGAGATCTACACCCTGATTGCCCCGCCGGCGCGGGGACCGTGGCTGGAGGAGATCGACCACAACTGCTTCTACAGCGATCTGGGCGAGTTTGTCGCCCGTGTTACGTTGCGCGAGGGAGAGCGACGCAGGTACTCCCTGGAGGACTGGCGTCAAGTGGGCTTCGACGTCCACTCGGTGTTCGCCGATCCCATGTTCATCGATCCTGGCAACAACGACTATCGCGTGAAGCCCGACTCGCCCGCGCTGGAAGTGGGGTTCGAGAACTTCGAGATGGGGAGGTGGGGCTTGACGGACGAGTTCCCTGAGCGGTTGCGAGACTGAGCTGCGTCACCAGCATTGAGCGGACCCATCGAACGCGCATCGGGGAGTGGTGACACCTGGGTGTGGCTTACCTTCGTTGGTCAAGAGGTAGGGGCGGCCGGGTGGGTCGCCCAGGGCTTGCCCGCCTCCGGTGGGCGAGTCACCGACTCGCCGCCACGAGACTGCGTTTTCTCCGACCAACCCTCCGAAGTCACACCCTGACACCTCGTAGCACTTGACGGATCCTCCCAAGTCCGGCAGGATGAGATGGTACGTGCGCACCTAACGTGCGGAGGCATTCGATGAGCAGCGCCGCGCAGATCCAGCCGACGATCCCGCTGATGGCGGTGGATCTCGGAGTTCGGTGGCCACATGGCCCGGGCTACACAGTAGAGCGCCCCTACGGGCTGGGTATGTACCTGTTCCTCTGCTTCCATTCGCCGATGGACGTGCGTACGGCCGAGGGTGTGGTTGCCGCGGAGCCAGGAGACTGCCTGCTCTATGCCCCATCCTTTCCCCAGTGGTACCGCGGCCGGGATGCCGGATTCATAGACGATTGGCTGCACGTGGACGGGCCCGCGATGCCGGAGGTGGTTCGGGTCTACCAGATTCCGGTGAACGTGATCATGCGACCGCGCGGCACCGAGTTCGTCACGCCGATCTTCGAGGCGATCAACCGGGAAATGCGGCGTCGGGAGCCGCTGTGGCGCGAGTCGGTATGCCTTATGGTGCAGAGCCTGTTCTTGCACCTGGGCCGGCAGCTGGTCCGGCAGACGCCGGCCGAACTGACTCCCGCAGAGGCGACGAGGGTGGACGAGTTCCGGAATCTCCGAATGCACGTCCATGAACGGATGCAGGAGTCATGGCGCGTGGCGGAGATGGCGGAGCTGGCCCACCTGAGCCCGTCGCGCTTCGCAGTGTTGTACACGAAGTTATTCGGAGTCAGCCCGATGGAGGACCTGATTCACGCGCGCTTGCACCGTGCGAGGGCGCTGCTGACGGATGGGGGGATCTCGGTCAGCGACGCGGCAGATCGCGCCGGATTCGGAAGCGTTTGCCACTTCAGCCGCCTCTTCCGGAAGCACGTGGGTTGCCCGCCGCGCGACTACTACCGCCGTCTGCTGACAGGCGAAGCCCCCATGCCGGACACACAGGGCGACGGGACCGGACCCCCTGTATCGCTGCAGCACAGCAGCGTGACTCAGGGGTGGATTCTGCTCACAGCGAACCGAGGGGTGCCCCTGGATGCGGATGGGGCGCGGGGCAGCATGGGAGCACGCACGCAGCCGGCCCGCCGAGATGAGCCGCAAGGAGTGCAAGCTCGATGAGACAGGCAGTGATGGTTTCCCCAGGCGTCATCGAGTTCCGGGATGTGCCGGAGCCGCACCCTGCAGCCGGGGAGGTCGTGATCCGGGTCAAGCGGATCGGCATCTGCGGCTCGGACATTCACGTGAACCATGGGGTCCATCCCTTCACCTCCTACCCCGTCGTGCAGGGGCACGAGTTCTCGGGAGTGGTGGAGGCGATAGGGGAGGGGGTCACCGGCTTGCGGCCGGGTGACAAGGTCACCGCCACGCCGCAGATTGTGTGCGGCAAATGCGGGCCATGCCTGCGCGGCGACTACCACATCTGCGACTCGCTGAAGGTCGAGGGATTCCAGGCGCCTGGCTGTGCTCAGGACCTCTTCGTCACCTCGGCGCGGAAGACCATCAAGCTGCCCGACAGCTTCAGTTTCGAGCAGGGGGCGATGGTCGAGCCGACCGCCGTGGCGGTTCACGCGGTATCCCGAGCGGGGGACGTGTCGGGCAAGAACGTCGTCGTTCTCGGCGCAGGCCCGATCGGAAATCTGGTCGCTCAGGTGTCACGCGCTCATGGAGCACATGTGCTCGTGACGGACTTGAGCGATTTCCGTCTGGGCATCGCGCGCCAGTGTCGTCTGCCCCACACCTCCAATGCCAAGCAGGAGGAGCTCGCGGCAGCCGCCGGCCGCGCCTTCGGCGAGGACGGCTTCGACATCGCACTGGAGTGCGTCGGGATCGAGGCCACCCTGTCCGCGGCCGTTGACGCGATCGGCAAGGGCGGGAGGATCGTCGTGGTGGGAGTCTTCGGCGAGAAGCCGCGCGTCGCCATGGGTCTGGTTCAGGATCGCGAGTTGACGCTCATCGGCACCCTCATGTATCGCTACCAGGACTACGAGCGAGCAGTGGCGCTGATGTCATCGGGAGACGTGATCACCTCCCCCCTGGAGACCGAGCACTTCCCATTCGAGCAGTACGCCGCGGCCTACAGGTTCATAGAGGAGCACCGCGAAGAGAGCATGAAGGTCTTCGTGGACGTTTCGCAATAGCGAGACAGCACGCTGCATCCCTGCGGGGCGCACGCCTCCGTCCGCCGCGCCGACGGTAGGATGGGCGCTATTAGTAGCACCGGCATGGGATTGTATCACCAGGGGGTCGGCAAGCCCGGTACAACCCCATCACATAGCATCGAGATGTTACGACGGGCCGCGGAGACGTTCCCCACCACAACCCCCGCCCGCAAAAGGATCCGTCAAGTATTCAAACGGATCGGGAATTCCCCCCCGATGGCGATTCCGCTAGAAACCCGGCCGGAAAGCCCATGATCTGGTGAGTGTTCTGGCGACAGGGAGAGGGGAGGCTGGTTCGGCGTGCCGGGCGGGATGGCGCGGGGGAGAGCCGACAGCCTTGCCGAGCAGGCGGC
>Ga0315288_10009974_pt1 | contig 11966 bp, 7 predicted proteins | sample YL17G11_20_MG_FD_203454 | JGI IMG/M metagenome (GOLD analysis project Ga0315288, IMG submission 203454) | Sediment microbial communities from Yellowstone Lake, YNP, Wyoming, USA - YL17G11_20 | ecosystem: Environmental > Aquatic > Freshwater > Lake > Sediment | place: USA: Wyoming | collected...
AAACTGTCCAAACACAAATGTCAAGGCACACACAACACAAGCGAATAACGAGTAATAACTAACAACCCCTAACAGCATATAAACGTCCAAAAACAAGAACCCAAGCTGACGTAAGCCAGCTTGGGTTCTCTGAATCATCAATGCTTTTAGCTAGTTACTAGACTCTGGTGATTACGACACGAGCCAACCCGCGAGGGTTGAACGCGCCAATACCCAGATTTTCGAAACAAGAAAAGCCTATCGTGCGAGCCTTCGGATCATCCGCCGACAAAACGGTAATTTCTGTGCGAACGGGGATTCTGCCAAATTGCTCCGGTTCACAGCAAACATAGCAGAAGCCTGCCGGAACAAGCCTGGACGTGATGATCTGAGCACCCCACAGAACGGCCTGGAGGCCGGTCTTGAGCAGGGTGGCCTGACTCTCAATGTCCAAGATGTCGCGACCGAACTTACGGATGTCCGCGTAGTCCACAGCGTTCATGTAGATACGAGCAACACGAAGGTCGTGACGCTCAATCTCAGCAAACGCATCCGCGAGAACCGCAGGCGAGATCGGTGCAACCACCGGCACGTCTGGGTTGGTCTGACCGGGCAGAGTGTCGAAACCCGAGACAGCGATGCTGTCCAAGATTGCGAACACGCGCTCGTCTTCTGCTGCCTGGATCTGCGCCTTCGCCAAATCCTGAGCACGCTCGATCAGATCGAAACGACGCTCCTTGATCTGGGTGAGCGGGATCTCCGGGTTCGATGCGATCTCGAACAAGGGGAAGATCACGCGGCGTGGCTTCTGAATGGCAAGGATGTTTTCACCCTCTTCACCCACCACGAACGCAGTGACATCCGGATCCTTGTCGTAGATCGGCAACGCACCATCCGGCAACTGCTCAACCAAGAAGGTCTTACGACCCACGGAGGAGTAGTCACGGCGCAGACGGAGAGGTTGGATCATCGAAGCGGCAAGCTTCGCACGGCCAGCAGCGGTCTTGATGTACTCGCTGATAACCTGTTGTTTGGTCTCGTTAGATACTTGTCCCATTTGCTTTCTCTTGCTCCTTTTAAGATCAGGCTCTCATGTCGAGCACGAGAAGCGACGAGTTGGCATCTGGAGCAACCTTGACCACACCCATGAGAGTCACGAACTTGATGTCGTTCTGACCCGCCACGTTGTACTCATAAGCATCCGCGAGAATGTTGGTGAGAAGGCCGTTTGCCGAAGCATACAGCTTGTCGCCAACTGCGTAGGTGGTCGGGTTGCCGACGACACCACTGATGATGAACTTGGTCTCGTACACTGAGACGCCGACACACGATCCGCTTCCGCAGACGTATGCGCCACGACCGGAGGCAACCCCAGGCGTGTTCTCAAATGCGTTACCAAGAGAATCGTTGATGAAGATACCGAGGGGTAGATAACCTACCGCATAGGCACCGCCCGGCTTAACCGGACCGCCCTGGAAGCCGTTACCGACATCCGGACGTGTGAACGTTACTGTACCGCCAAGAACACCCTTTTTGGTGATGCTGGCTAGCGTGGTTGAGACGGTGTTGGCTGCGGTGACTACAGGAGGATTGGCTTGCGTGAACGCATCCGGCGTCAGAAGACCCACAGAATTGCGGGTCACGACGTGGAGGAGTTGCACTCGACCGGAGGTCTCCCTGAAATCACCCGAGCTTTGACCGCCGATGGCGTAAGTAGTCATATTTGACTTCTCTCCTACATGGGCGTTGAGTTAGGGTGCTTCACATTCGATCCGATCTAAGCACTGGACCCCTTCTCAGAGGTCCAGTGAGTAACTTTCACTTGAGACCGAAAGCCTCACGAACGTCTGGGGCCGACTGCCACAGACTAGACAGCGTATCCACAGAATTCTGTGAAGGGCTGCTTGCGCCGCCACCGATACGAGCAACACCAGCCGTTGGACGAGTACCCACCGTGCGAGTAGATGCGGTACGAATCGATGCTTGCTTCTGTTGTTTCTGTTGCTCTTGGCCTTGACCCTGATCTTGGTCCTGGTCTTGAGCGAACAGAGTACGAAGAACCTCATCATCGGGTCCCAGGTCATCCATGCCGACATCCATGGGAGAAGGCTCCATCTCAATGTCAGTCTCAGACGTTGGGCCACAGCTATCTTGAGCTAGCATTTGGTCCAAGACCTGTGCATCACTCTGAACTTGCTGTTGCTGTTGAACGGGCTGCTGTTGCTGACCCTGCTGTTGGACCTGCTGCTGTTGGATCTGCTGTTGACCCTGAGCTTGCTGTTGCATCATCTGCTGAATCTGCTCTTGAGCAGCTTGCAGATTGCCAGCCTGGATCTGTTGGATGATCTGATCCTGAGACAGCTTCGATTGAGCCTGCTTGGCCTGCTCCTGTTGCTCTTGCTGCTCTTGAGCCTGCTTAGCCTGCTGCTCTTGGCCTTGACCCTGATCTTGATCCTGAGCCTGCTTGGCCTGCTCTTCGGACTGCTCTTCCTGCTCCTCAGCAAGACGACGATACGTAGCAATCAGCTCACGATCCGGGATGCTCATAAGAGCAACTGACTGGTCTTCAACCGCCGTTTCGCTAGCTGTCTTCTTACCTGCCAACAACATACGAGAGACGGCAATGCAAAGGTCTGCTTTCTTCATGAGCAGTTCTTGCGAAGCTGTCTTCTCTGAATGATTGAACGTATCGGATCGCATCTCAGGCATGCCAATCTCGTTACGCTTGACCTCATCACCGCTATACTCGGATTCCCAAGTATTAGGCGTGTGAACGTCTTCAGCGAACGTGGAGGGGTCTCCCGTCACGTACTTGTCCGCCGCAGGTTGTGGGTGGTCTTGGTTCATAGTGTAAGGGTCTGCCTTCTTTTGGATGGCAGCTTTCTTCAACACTTCTTCTCGATTCCAGGTAGAACGTTCACGCATGGCAGGAGATCCTTTTCCTCGTAGGCTGTGGTTTTATAGAAGGATTCTTCTACGACCGTCCTAAAGCGTATAAACGACCCTTTTGGAGTAGTTCGCCCGCCTCAGCGCCGGTCACAGTCCGGCCAAGTACCTGACGACAAGCCGCCAGGTAGGTCACTTCGTCACCATTATAGGGTTTTGTCCCGCCCACACTAAGGACAGTCCTATAAACTCTTGTTTCACCGGCCATGGAAGATTTTTTAGTCATCTGGTCCAAAACACGGGATACGGCCAAAATTTCACGCCCTGTCATACCGGCTGTCCTCACTGCCGACCATCCACCTTGTTTGTGGAGGATGAGGCCGTGAAGAACCTTCTTAGCTTGAGCTTTCCCAACAAAAGAAATTACGAACTTGGCGATACGCCGCCACTCAGAGTGATGCATGGCAGAACGAATCAAAGACTCATTCTGCTTATTCTCGTCTACGACTTCCTTGACCTTGTTAGCTTCACCCTGATTGATTTCTTTACGAACGTGCTCAATCGCCTGGTCTCGGATAGCAGTAGAGAGTTCTGAAACTGCCTTGGAAATAGGGTCTTCTGGAGCTTGCGCAGGTTGCTCTGCGGGTTGCTCCGGTGCCGGAGCTTGCTCCCCTTGAGCGAACAAACTGCGGGCAGCCTTAGACATTGCTGTAGGATCCGCCACTGGGCCTGGGGATGAGAAAGCTAAGTGCAGCTTGTTCTCAACACTCTTGATCTCGTCAGCAGAAATGATGTTCCTAAGAACTGCGCCTTTGAAAGCAGGATTAGCAACCCAAGAAGCTTCTATGAATCTGACAGAACTTGGATTCGTGTAATGACCACAAAGCTCTGCAATCTTGCGCTTCTTACCTAGCTCATCGACAAATTCACTGCCCTTGAAAAACTTGATACAAGCGCAGAGCTGCGTCTCGTCTTGAGCTACGTTTCCGCACTTAGAACAGGTCGTGTCTGAGGTCGAACAGCCCATGGACAGCGTTCCAAGCTGACCGCTCTTGATGGCACGAATCAAAGGCGCATGCTTGAGGTCGTTAGCAATCAGAATGTCGATGTATACGGAGTCCCCGACATCACGAGCCGCCGCATCTATGATGCGACCCTTAGACAACTCTGGAAGCTGGACGTGTTCAACGTAAGAGTAGGCACCAATGAACGACTTGAAACTAGCAAGGAGAAGCTTGCGCTCAAATGAGTCGTTGTTGTTGTTGATGTACTGAGATGACTCAGGAGTGATGAAGTAGTTTTGGAACTTGCGATCAATCTCAAAGCCGTCAATAAAATGCTTGCCTAATGGGGCTGAGGCATTCTCAACATCTACTGAAGCCACGATGGTTGCGTGACTCAGCATGTACTTAGAAGGGTCGTACTCTTGAAGAATGACCTTGGCAGTACGCTGCTGAAAATCCGGAGCAGGGGACAAAGCAGTACGGCGAAGCGCATCCCATTCAGCGAACTGAATGCCGGGCTTCTGAACCGTTGCTTTTGCGTACTTGAGAAATGCCATTAGGATTTACGTTCGTAGGTGTACTTCACCATTCGACTGGCTCCCCACCTGGACCAAGAATGTCTGTGGTCTTGATAAGAAAGAGGTCCTTAGGGCAAGCAAAAAGACGCATCCTAGCGCCCTTGTCCATCTTGTACGTCGTCTTGCGCATACGAGTGGCACACTTGGGGCACACAGGTTTTCTAGCGTTCAGTTCTTCGCCAGTGACTCGATACTGACGATTCTGAGCTACCCAATAAGTGGCTGTCTTTACAGCATGTTGTTGGATACGAAGATCGACTAGATTCGAGGAGACACGATAGAACTTCTGAACCTCATCCCTAAGATGATCGTCCGACACGCCTTGAGCGGCATAACGATGCCAAAGAATGTCGTAGGCAGAAATTTCGTTAGCCCCCTTGACCCACGAATGGGCCAAGTCTTTATAGAAGCCAGGCGGAAGCCCAGCACCCCTCCAGAGGGGCCCGTTGGCGGATGCCCAACGCGAACGAGCCTTCTGAATGTCGTAGCTCATGTACGACTGATCAAACTCTGGAGGGAGCCAAGTCGAGATCTTCGGATCAACCCGAATAATCTCATCCGGAGACATACGTTCGTTACCGTAAGGCCACTGCACATCGATCTGGCCCAAACCCCTATGAACCGCTGTTACGCGACCCACGAAAGGGGACATGGAGTAACCGGCCCCAGGAGCAAACCGTTGTACGGTGTCCCCCTGACTGAAGCCTGCTGCTAATTTCCAGAAATCGATCACAGAATGAACCTCAGTTTCACGGAGCCAGAGCGCGACCAGTTTCAGTCTTACCGTTCTGCACGCCGGAGGAATCATCGCTGCTATAAGCCTTCATGTAAGGCTCGTCAGCTTCTGTCTGAATCGGCTTCTGAGGATTCTTGAACGTGTCCATGTACTTCTCGTCCGAGTCACGCTGGATCACTTCAGCCGTCTTGACCGACGCCGTAAGAATTTCAGCCTGACGAGTCAAAAGAGAGTCTTCCCCGAAGGAACTGGCCTCTACTTCATCAGCCATCTTGTCAATTTCGTTGACAAGATCCTTGGCTGCCTTGAAGGGCATTCCCCACCGCTCGTGGTTCTCTTGGATAGTCGAAGCGATCCGGTCCAAACGGGCCAGAATATTGTCAGCATCAGCACTCGCAAACTTGGGCATCGTCATGTTGTTCTCCGTTGCTTTCCTAACTGTCACTAGAGTCTCGTCTTCTGAGACTCCAGCTAGCTTTGCCAAAAGGTTGTTATAGATCGTTGGATGAAGATGGGATTCATACCCTTCGGTACGAACCGCTAAATCCAATGCCGCCCTAAGCTGAGTATCTCGAACAATGCCGTCAATGGCAGTAGAGAGCACTGGAGTCCTAAGCCACTCCCGAGCACCCTTGAGAATTCGAGTGAAGTCTTGATCCCCAAGATCCCTAGCGTGAGGTTGCCCCCACTTAGGATAAGGGGCCGTACCCTTGTAAGGTTCAACGCCCCAATAAACAGCTTGCCGATCATGGCCCATCGCAGAAGTGGCCGGATAAGTAGAAAACGGGGCTAGTCGATACTTTTCGACAACCCTAGCCATCATTTTGGAACTAGCGAAACGGCTACTGAAGTCGTCCCACATCTCAGAGGCCGACTCGGACACCGACTCAGGAGACCCCCTCTGGACATCATACCTGGGGGGTTTGATAGGCTCACTCGGCTTAAAAAGCCCCTGCTTTTCTAGGCGATATGTGACCCCCTCAGGGAGAGGGGTCTTGTACACTGTTGGGCTTCCAGCCTCCTCAAAAGCTTTGCTCCAAGCCTCGGAGTCCTGACTGTAAGCCCACTCAGCCGCCTTGTAGTGCTCCCCGTACTGCTCTTGAGCTTTTTTGTACCCCTCAACAGCCTTGTCGTAATCCTTGTTGTCCTCTACGTCCAACAGCTCTTGGATCAACGGCACCTTCTGAGGGGCCAGAAAAGTTAAGTGCTTCAACACTCGATTACGAAAGATCAGCGGAGTATCTTGAGTTGCAAGACCCTCAGGATACGCCTTAGAGCGATCTTGTAGAAAGTCTACGGCCTCAATCAACTTGGATGTGATCTCAGCAGGTGTCTGGTACTCAGAAATGTGCCTATCAGAAGCAGGGTCTAGATACTTATCCCGTGCCGCCTGATAGTCCTTTGCCTGAAAGTAACCAACTGCAATCCTTAGAGCGACGGGATCTTTGGTAGTCTCTAGTACCCGCTTAACAGTAGACGGGGGAACTTCAGTAGGGTCTTGCACGCCACTCAAAAATTGCGCTTCGGCCTCTTTAGAAGCCGCTTGCTGTGCTGCATCGTAATCACTTGCTTTATGCGAAAGCATCGCTTCAGAAAGCACCCCGGCTAGCTTATTGGGAACGCCCTCTTTCTTGAATCTAGCGGTAGCGATGTCTCGTGCAGCCAGACTTATAGCGACCGTAAGTAACTGATGTTTACGTAATTCTTTTGCTTGCTCTTCTTCAGGTAAACTAGAGAACTCAACAACAGCCCCATCTTTCTTTATCTTGGCTGGAGCACTCACTGTGTTGGGATCAGTAGAGTAAGCTTTCTGAGCTATCTCTTGAATCTTATCTAGACTCTTACCCTTCAAAGACCTAGCCATGTTGTAGCTGGATAAGAGGGAAGTCACCTCATCCGGATGTAACTGACCGGAACCTAAGCTCACCACTAACTTAGTAGCCACTTCTACCGGAAACGTGGAAATGACTTGGCGTCTAGCTTCATCCACCTCAGCTCTAGATACGGGTCTACCAGGAGGGGCTTTAGGTGCTGGAACGTCGGCTGGGGCTTTAGGTGCTGCTGGCTTAGGAGCTTTCTGCTTAGGAGCTTTCTGCTTCTTAGCCTTCTCAACAGGAACCTGTTCTTGTGGGGACGGGGCAGGAGTCTGCGGGGCAGGCGGGGCTGAAACTGGCGGAGGGACTTTTATAGGTGGAGGCGGAGCTACAACCCCCTTCCCAGCAGGAGGGGGAGGTGCCGGAGGACCTGCCTTAGAGGGCTGTGTCGGAGGTTCAGGGGCCTTCTGGGGAGCCTTCTTGGGACCTTTCTTAGGCTCAAAGGACTCCTCTTTTGAAAGTAGAACTCTCTGAAGATCCCCAAAGTTTTCGACCCCAGAAGGAATTTCGCGGACTTTGAAAAAAGGCTTGACAGAGAGCTTTGGATTACCCTTAGCCAGAAGAAACAGGTCGTTCTTTGGGTTTACGACAGCTTTGAGAAAAGAGGCAAACTCAGAGTCACCCTTAGCCATTTCTTTCAGAGCAGCTTTGATCCCAGCATCCCCCGCAGGAGTGGCCTTAGACCCTTTACTTTCAGGGTCTTTCTCAACCTCCTCGGAGGGAGCAACCTCCTCGGAGGGAGCAACCTCATCAGTGTCCTCTTCCTCGTCTACGGTTTCGTAGTCAGAAGGGCTCTCTTTGACAGTCTGAGAGCTAACCCAACCAACCCAACCTGTGTCCTTTTTGCGGACCTTGACCTTATCCTCAGTCTTGGCCCAACGAGTGAGAACCCGATTGGTAAGCGACCCACCAATGGTTTTGTAATTGAGCGACAGATCTGGGTCCCCTTTTAGGTCAGGGTCCGAATCCGTATCTGTGTCCCGCTCAGATTGAACTTCCTCACGTCTACGGTCATGACGTGGAGGCTTTACCTTCGGACGATTGCGAACAAGGCGCTCTGCCTCTTCGTTTTCCCGCTCGTAGGTGTCCTTGGTTGCAAAGCGATCCATCCGTTAGGATCACTTTCATCGAAAGACTACCATCAGAAGCGACTTTCTGGGGCCGCTTCTTCTTGGGGCTTAGCCTCAAGCTTGAGATATTTCCGAATCTTGTCCGCCACGTTAGACTCGTCCGCGATCTTCTGCCCTACGGCATTGTAGATACCACGAATGACCTCATTGAAAGTGGCGTCATTGACCGTGAACAAATCGTTTTCAATCTTGACCCTAGTATCGTCGGGGTCAATGTTGAACATCTCAAGAATGAGACTGATATCGATAGAGCCCTTCTGGTACAGATTAAAGAGCGCGTCATAGGTGTCCTGAGAATCCCGAAGCGGTAACCTGGTGAACGAAAGCTTCGGGTAGATGACCACTTCACCGCCCCAAGCGTTCTTCTCTACGAACCCCTTACGGCGTGCTACTGGCTTGAACAAATACTCTTCCACGTACTCTTGAACCATCTCACGTAGGAACAAGTAGCGCGTGTTGATGACTTCAAGTTTAAGTCGGTCGCCAGAATAAAGGGTCTCACCTGAAAGCAAGGATTCCGTGACTCCCAGACCAGCATGAAGCTGCTTGTCACAGATCTCATACTCACTAGACAGATCCAAGAGACGGTCTTTAGCCCCCATCTCCTCCCAATGGATCTCGTAGTTCGTGACGATTGAATAATCAGGGTCCACAAGAGCAAGGTCTACCTGCTCACGAAGGTCATCCACGTCGGCTTGCGAAATGCGGTCACCCCAAACGATACGCTTCGGAGTCATGGCACGAGAAGCAATCTGCGTCTGTGCCTGACGCAGCTTCTCCTTGTACATGAGTACCCTGAGGCAATTTTTTGTTGCAGCCCAAGAGGCATAGAAACTATGATCCTCATGCACATTTAGGCTGTACACAGGCCCATTATGAAAAGCCTCTGTGACTTCTGAAACGCGATAATACAAACGGCCCTCATGAAGCACATGTCTAGAGCCAGAACGGCCATCTTTCCATACAACTGGGTTTTTCCTCTTAGCTAAAAATCCAGTGTCAAAGAACGCATGCACTGTTGGAGCATGCGTAAAGTGAACCATGTGTAAGGGTTTAGCCCATGACAAAGAACCATTTGGTTGTCTGACCCAGCGACTCTTGGTTGGCTTTGTCTTGGAGGCAGGAATTCCCAAGGACAGACAAAGTAAGAGTAACTGATCGGTCAGGGTTGAGTTGGAATTACCCAAGACTACGCTAACACTACCATCCTTTTTGAGGGAGACAGAACCATCTGAGTCAACAAACCCCCGAAGCAAGCCGTAAAGAAAATCTCGTGGGGCATCATGAATCCATTCAGGTAGATGTTTATCCTCACAAGCATAACCAAAATTTGAACTCACCCAACGAGCAAACACGTCATGAGGCAGTTGGACTTGTTGCATCCCTGGAGAAAGAGGGTATTCATTCCACCTAACCCCTAGGTTTTCTAACACGGGCCATATGTGTTTCAATGAGAGAACAGAGGCAGGCTCGTCTTTGCTGTAAACTATATTGAAAGTCTCCCCTAAAGGAATCTTTGTGATGTAGCCGTCACCCAAAAAATACCCGAGGACATACCCAAGACCGGAATTTAGATCCAACCATTTCGGGTAAACCCGTTCAAAGCTAACCTCCGAGGGAGCTTTAATTTTTGCAGCATTAGGAGGGAACACAATCTGTTTCCCCTTAGTAACTGTGACCCCATAGCCCAAAGCTACCAGGTCACTCCTTAGCTCCTTGAGAGTTTGACTCTTGAGTCCAAATTTCTCGCAAGCCTGGGCGGAACGCATTTGAACAGGAGCGCTCAAGGTTTCAGCCCAGGACAAAAGGGTATTCAAATCAGAAAGACGCCCTATTTTTTTAGGATCTGTCTCATCTCTCTGGTAACGCACAGTAATATGAGTAGTCCCGTTGTCTATCACCTTTAGGTCAAGACTGGAGTTATTGCCTGAACGCTTGGCAATGTAAGAAGTAGACTTACCGTCTATGAAAGCAGCCAAATCAAGTTTAGAGACAGATCCTAATAACGGTACTTGAGGTACTTGTAAGTAATCGCCCGCTAGCACTTCACCAGCCAGGACATCCATTAAAAGACCATCGCGCAGAATGCGGTATCCGTGATCTTTAGTGCAACCTACCGGAGGGTGGATTTTTGAGACTTTTAGCAGAGAGACTGCCTCAGAAACAGAACGTACGCCGACCTCAAATTCTCGCCAACACCCAGTAGCACTAAGGACTAAATCTGTGTCAGGATCTAACTCTTCAATAGGTAACTGTTGAATTAACCCTTCTCTTTTACCAAGCACCAAAGTGCCAGGAAGATGGCAGCGGTCCAAAATACTCTGTCCAAGGTCTTCCCCTGCCCCTTTACGTCCAGACATATGGTAAACAAAAGAGCCCTCATCAGGATCCATACTCAATGGGATGAGCTTGCCCTGAGAGATATGTTCTCGCACCTCATCCGGGATCTCATTAGCCATTTCTTCAGCTATAGGATCTCCAGACTTGGCTTGTTCAATGAGGGCTCTATCACGATCCGATGGGATCAACTCTACCCGCATCTTATCTGTGAACGAGTAAGTAGTAACCTTCACCTGGTCAATGGGCAGAACAATGAGACGATCCCACCCTTTGTAGTTCTTCTGGTAATGCAGAAGCTCTTGATCTTCACGATCAGGACGCTCAGCTAACCCAAACTCAGGCTCTTCTTTGGTTTCACCATCGGGCGTCAAGCTGGACTTAGTACCAACCTGTTTCTTGTCATATCCAATATCATCCGGTACATCAACCGTAGTGTCCTCAGAGAACACGAAGCACGAGCCATCTAGCCAATAGTGATGCACCATCGTCACAAGCCGTTGAAACAGCTTGATTCGCTTGCACATGTCCGTGAAAAACCAAAGGATGTAACTAGCGTAATCGTGTTGATCCTTAAAGCCTTCTGGGAATGTCGAGGGCTTAGGAGTGGCGAGTCTAACTTTTGATAGAGGCAGCTCCGTGTGCAAATCAATAGCTTGACCTACAATCGGATCGGTGTTGTAGAAATGCCGATAAATCTCTCGCTTTTCACGAAGCGATTGAGGTAACTCCAAAAAGTCTGTGGAGAGCTGGGGAGAAAAGAACTGCCCAGCACTGGCCAAAGTAGTGTTACCGCCACCTCCGCCTCCGTAGTTAGCAGTCTTGCTGACTTTCTGGATGCGACGTGCCTCTTTTTCTTTAGAGGTCAAAGAACTGATTGGACCCTTGGAAAGATAAGGAGAACGACCCGTCACCTCCGGTACAGAGATGGTCGCTAAACGATTCCGAACATTGGTGAACTTTTTAGGCATCAGTTTTCAGAGTCTTCCTCATCCTCATCGGAAATGCTTACCACTTCAGATGGGGAAGACTCTGCCTCATCCTCATTTTCGTCGGCATAAAGAGACAGCAAAGATTCCATAGGAGTCTGTGGCTCCTCTTTTCTAACAAGCTTAGGCACTGCTTTCGCAGCCGTTTCAACCTTTGGTGTCAATCTCTTCAGCACTCTCGCAGTGTGGGTAGTCCTTGTGACCCCCTGCTGCACCATACCCGCAAACCTTGTCCAAGCGTTTGCATAGGTAATGTAAACAGAGGTATCATCATCCACAGGAGCTTTACGGACACGACGATATAGGGCCTGTGAGAGGCCCTGAATACGGACACTCTTAGACTGAACGTCTTGTTGAAGACCCCTAATCTCCAAGACAATCTCTTCTGGAGTCATGTGTTCAGGCGAACGATTCACAGACTTGTTTGAACCCCAAGAAAAAATTGATTGATCG
>Ga0315288_10009976_pt1 | contig 11966 bp, 8 predicted proteins | sample YL17G11_20_MG_FD_203454 | JGI IMG/M metagenome (GOLD analysis project Ga0315288, IMG submission 203454) | Sediment microbial communities from Yellowstone Lake, YNP, Wyoming, USA - YL17G11_20 | ecosystem: Environmental > Aquatic > Freshwater > Lake > Sediment | place: USA: Wyoming | collected...
CCGACAAATAGCGTTTATGGCGCGATGCAAGACGGATAGATTGAGCGGTTTGATCAGAAAATCTCCCCTCGCCCCTCTTTTCCACAGAGGGGGATAACAATTTCCCCCTTTGGCAAAGGGGGAATAAGGGGGATTTTGTGAATTGTCGGAGTAGTACTATCCTGCTGGATTGTATAAAATTGAAAGGGGCATGTCAAGGATAGACCCTTCTGGAGAATCCACTGGCTCATTGGGTTACTTTTTGGGTCGTTGCTAAAGGGAAAAGGGGAGCTTAGATGCTATGCTTTTTCCGCTCCTTTGCGCGGAAAAAGTGGCCCCTGCGGGGCAGTGAAAAGCCAGAAATCCCCCCAACCCCCCTTTGCAAAGGGGGGCAAGGGGGGATTTATCGCGAATACACGGGATTTTTCCTTCTTACTCCCGCGAAGGGCGGGATTGGTATTAGTTTGGCGCTAAGCGTCTAACCCAAATTTTTGAGCGTCAGGGGGTCCCCTTGACTTTGTTGACCAAATTGCTATTCTGCCTGAAAGGGTTCGGGCGGGGGAAGAAAAATGGATCTTGATTGGACCGTCTGTTTACTTTTGAATGAGTAGAAAGGCAGGATAAAATTATGGCCTTTGAGAAACAGATGGAGGAGTGGGCAAGACGGAGAGAGACCCGTCCTCTCCTGATTAAAATGTTGGAGTTAGGTCGCCGACGCCGCATAGGAGCTCTGGGGCCCCGTTATAAATATGGCATAATGCCCTAAATCAATTTTTGTGCGTGAAAAATGCTCATTCTGCGGTTATGGGGTCATCATATTTTCATCATCCATCCTTTTTCTCCAATTCTTGCGCTTATTGGTCAACCCATAATTATGTAGACACAGGAGACTAAACCCCTCTTTCCCCCCTTTAAAAAAGGGAGTCCCGCGTTTCGCGGCATTTGGAAAAGGGGGGGGGTTAGGGGAGATTTTGAAAGAATATGGCCGGCCAATCATGGACTTTTTAGTAATTGACCGCTTGGGATTGATCTTCTCCCCACCAAGAATTCAACTTTGGCCCTTTTTGGGCGACATTCGACTTATTGTTGTTTTAATCCATGGCAGCATGAAACTATCTTTTATTTGATGCAATTCAACTTGATATACAGGTCATTTCTTTCTATAATGCCAATGTTTTAAAGCGAATTCCACATATCCAATAAATAAGGAATAAGCGGGTGGGCAAAAACTATTTAGGGGCTTCCTTTTCAAGGCTTAAGATCTACTATGGATGGCAAGTGGTTGCCGTAGGGTTTATCCTCTTGCTCCTTATGTTTGGAACTCGTCTTTCTTTCGGCTTATATCTCAAGCCGCTGGCGGAAAATTTTGGGGCTACCAGGGCTTCCATTTCGGGTTCTCAATCCTTATATATGGTTACCTATGCGATCGTTGCCCTGATCGCCGGGAGTCTGGCTGACCACTATGGCCCTAAGAGAATTATCATGGGGGGCGCCATATTTATGGGAGTGGGAATTCTTCTGACCAGCTGCATAAATGCCGTCTGGCAGTATTACCTTACGTACGGCGTCCTCGTGGCCATTGGAAGTGGAGCCCTATACGTTCCAGTCGTCGGCGCAGTATCAAAATTTTTTACCAAGCAGCGCAATTTGGCCATAGGCTTAACAGCCTCAGGTGGGGGAGTGGGACAATATCTTTTCCCTCTTTTCGTGCAGAAAATTATGGATTTAGATGGGTGGCCAGCAGCTTTTTTGTACACCTCGGTATTGATGCTAATTTTTGGGGTCAGTTTACCCTGGATCTTTCTTCGAGGGCGAGGGCTTCCAGAAGATGCAGGGTGTGGAGAGCAAAAAGAATCGGGAGAAAGAGATCAAGGGCATGGACCAGGAGATTCCGTGGGGCCCAAACAATATACCTTGCGCCAGGCGATGTCAACAGTGCCATTTTGGGCCTATTTTATGATGTACTTCATTATCTGTTTCGTTATAGACGGAACAGTATTTGTCCATCTATACCCTTACCTTACAGATATCGGTTTTAGTGGGCAAACAGCCGCTAAATCTCTTGGTTATCTGGGACTGATATCTACAGGAGCCACGATTGCCTTCAGCCCCCTGGGAGATAAATTTAACAAAAGAATTTTGCTTACGGCCTTCCTTGCCCTACATACTCTTCTTCTATTATGGTTGATTCATATCCGCAGCGAATTAAGTCTGTGGGGGTTTACAATATTTTACGGAATCATCCTGGGGGCGGGATGGCCTCTCACCGTTTCGATATTAGCTGATATTTTTGGGAGTCGAGGCGTTGGCTCCATACTGGGAGCTTGCACCATGGCGTTCGGCATAGCGGGTTTGATCGCACCCTGGCTGGCGGGTTATATTTTTGACCTTTATAATTCATATGCTCCAATTTTTTACGTGACCGTCCTACTTTCTTTGGGGGGAGTCATTTGTACTTACTTTATCCGAAAAACGAAACAGATGTCTTGACGGATCCAACAAAATCGTTGAATTGCCAACCGGTGGGTAAGCGATTTGATTACCTCTTCACTTCCTTATCCTGCTCCCGCAGGTCGCTCAAATTGGGAATGGCAGATTTATGGAGTCCAGGGGAGAGAAAAACCTGCCTCTGAGTTCTCCCCTGCTGGAAAAGATGGTTAAAGAGGGAACCCTGGGCAAAAAGACGGGACGGTAGTTCTACCGGGACAGTTCGGATGGCCAGAGGCTCCCTTTTGAAGATAAAAAATGATAATCTTCTCTAAATTCTTTTAAGGAGGTTGTAAACATGTCCGATCTTTCAAAATTTTCCCTTAAAGGCAAAGTAGCGATCGTAACCGGCGGTGGCCGGGGAATCGGAAAGGCAGTTGCCCAGGGCCTGGCCGGGGCCGGTGCCAGGGTAGCGATTACCAGCCGCAAAATGAACGACCTCGAAACTACGGCTGCAGAAATAAGGGCCTTGGGGGGGGAGGCATTCCCTGTTCAGGCTCACCTGGGCAAGATGGAAGAGATAACCCGGATGGTCAGCACCGTGATGGACAGGTTCGGCAGGATAGACATCCTGGTTAATAATGCCGGCACCAGTCCGGCCATGGGCACGGTCCTGGATTCCGACGAGCGTCTCTGGGAAACCATCATTAACTTGAACCTAAAAGGGCTTTACTTTACCAGCCAGGCTGTCGCCAGGATCATGAAGAAGCAGGGCCACGGTAAAATCATCAATATCGCTTCCATCGATGGCTTCAAGCCGGAACCGGGGGTGAGCGTTTACAGTGTTTCCAAGGCCGGTGTCCGCATGGTGACCAGGGCCTTTGCCCTGGAGTTGGCCCCCTTTAACATCCAGGTGAATACGATTGCTCCCGGGCCGATCAGCACGAAGATGTTGGACTCTCACTGGTTCCACCTTCCGCCGGAAGAGGCCAAAAAGCAGAAAGAAGCGACGGCCAAAATGATGCCCATGGGACGCATAGGCGAGCCCGAGGAAATAGCCGGGGCGGCGATTTACCTGGCTTCCGACGCCTCCAGCTATACCACCGGCGCCGAGATCGTGATCGACGGCGGGATCCTGCAGGCTCTCGCTGGTCCCGAAGATAAAGGATAGAAGGAAGAGGGAAGATGATCGGAAGGGTTGAACAATACCCCGGCCTTGGCCACGCCCTTGAATGCCAAAGGAATTACCCTGCCGGCAGTGGAACCAGTGCCCCGGACTTATGGGGAGGAAGCCCGATGGGATGATCCCCGAGCGAATTTATGGCAACCCACCGAGTGCCTGATTGTCTTGGAAGACGTTTTTGTCCCCTGGGAGCGGGTATTCAGGGGCGAGGCTTTTCAGAGATCACCCAGATTTTGGTTGACAATCCTTTTCCGTTCTATTAATAAAATAGAACATTGTTTTCGTTTCGCTCGTTCGACTGACGATTCCAACCAACGGAGAAAGAATTTTGGAAGAACCCCGGCAAAAATGGGAGGGTGTTCCTTTCCGCTTGCCCGTGGAAGAGGAGCTTATCGAGCGGGTCTCCTGGTTAATCCGTCTGCGCTGGGTTGCGGCCCTGGGGGTCGTGGTGACTACCTGGGTAACCGGCCCCCTGCTCGGCCTGCTCATGCGGCAGTGGGAATTGTTCCTGGTGGGGACGATCATCGCCGCCTACAACAGCGTCTTCTACCTGCGCCTTAAAGTCCTCCGGCGAGATCCCTCCGCGGGGGTGGAGCGGTTCAGCCATTTTGCGAGCATCCAGTTTTTCGTAGACTGGCTGGCTCTGATTTTCCTGGTTCATTATTCCGGGGGAATCGAGAGTCCGGTCATTTTCTATTTCATCTTTCACGCCATCATCGGCAGCATTCTTCTTCCTCCGAAAGCTTGCTACGTCCACGCCACCGTCGGGGTCCTTCTAATGGGAACGCTGGCCTTGATGGAATTTTATGAAGTCATCCCTCATGTGGAAATTCCTGGGTTCCTGCAGTCCCACTTCCAGAAGCCTTTCTATGTCATGGGCACCCTCTTCTTCTTCGCCAGTGCCATCTACGTCTCCATCTACTTGGCCACGAGCATCACCCGACAGCTTTGGGCGCGCACCCGGCAGTTGGCTCGACTGAAGCAGCGCCTGGAGAGCGCCTATCACAAGACCCAGTCCCTTTACGACATCGCCAAGGCCGTCACCTCTACCCTCAATTTCACCGAGGTCCTCAACACCATCGCCCAGTTGGCCACCAAGTCGATGAATGCCAAAGCCTGCTCGATCCGTCTCCTGGATGAGGAGCAACGTCAGCTTCGGGTCGGAGCGGCCTTTGGCCTGAGTGAGGAGTATCTGGCCAAGGGACCGGTGGACTTAGATAAAAGCTTGGTGGATCGCGGAGCCCTCCGCGGAAAGCCGGTATCCGTCCTCGACGTCACCAAAGACCCGGGCTTCCAATACCCGGAAGAGGCGAAGAAGGAAGGGATCCGCTCCGTGCTCTGCGTTCCTTTGAGTGTGCGGGAAAAACCCATCGGAGTATTGCGGCTGTACACGGGGGAGATCCACCGTTTCACGGATGACGAGATCGAATTCCTTTCCACCCTCGCCAGTCAGGGAGCTGTGGCCATCGAGAACGCCCGCACCTACCAGCGTCTGGAAGATTTGGAGCAGGCCAAGTCTGATTTTGTCTTCACCGTGGCCCACGAGCTCAAAGCGCCGGTTGCGGCCATCCAGTCGATTCTGCGGGTCCTTCTGGAAGGATACGCCGGGGAAATTTTTCAAAAACAAAAAGAGCTGATCGCCCGGGCGGAGCGGAGACTGATCGCCCTCCAGGGTCTCATTCGCGACCTGCTGGCACTGGGTGCGCTCAAGGGGGCGCTCCCCGAGGCCCAAAAAACGGACGTGATCCTGAATGGGATCGTCAACCGGGTGGTAGAGGCGGTTCAACCCGAGGTGGAACAGAAGGGCCTGGAACTGCGGGTAGAGGTCCCGGACACGCTAGTAACCATCAAAGCAAACGATGACGATTTGGAGCGCCTGCTGAGCAACCTGCTGGAAAACGCCGTTAAATATACTCCTCCGAAAGGAAAGGTCCGTCTTCAGCTCAGCTTGAATAACAACGCGGTGCGCATCGTTGTCTCGGACACGGGGATCGGCATCTCGCCGGAATCTATGCCGCGCATATTCGAGGAGTTCTACCGGGCCAAGAATGCGAAGGAGATGGGCCAGGAAGGCACGGGGCTGGGCCTGTCCTTGGTCAAACATATTGTGGACCGTTACCACGGCGAGATCGACGTCGAAAGCAAGGTCCAAGAGGGGAGCACTTTTACCGTGACCCTTCCCCGCGAATAAGAGAATTTCAGAGAACTGCACAAAACCAAAATCCAAAGATCAAAATTTGATGGATTCGTAAAAGGTCCTTTTGGTCCCATTTTCGTCATTCCCGCGAAAGCGGGAATCCAGTTAATTCAGGTAGTTCTGGACTCCTGCTTTCGCAGGAGTGACGGTTTTCCTGACTTTTTACGAGATCATCAAATTTAAAATGACGATGTAAAATTGAAAATTTGAAAGGCGAGAATGAATACAAACGCAATAAGAAAATTGTCATTGCGAGGAGCGGAGCGACGAAGCAATCCCAATAAAAACGAGATTGCCGCGCCCTTCGCCCTGTACACCGTGCGGTGCAGGGCTTCGGGCTCGCAATGACTTGTACCGATATTTATTGCGTTCGTATTCGTTTTGAATCTTGGATTTTCCAGGGGAACCCTTCTTATGAGTTAAATCATAGGGGGATTGAGCCGTTCTCGATAAAATAGGTCAACATTCAATCCCTTCCAGGGGAGAGCTCGGTGAAAATTACATTAGATGACCAGGCCCGGGTCTTTTCTGCCCAGATTAGCAAAATGATCGGGCAAAACATCGATGGATGCTATCAGTGCGGGAAATGCACGGCCGGATGCCCGGTGGCTTATGCTATGGAAATCCCCCCCCACGAAGTCATCCGCCTCGTGCAACTGGGGCGAGAAGAGGATGCGCTGGCTTCCCATACGATCTGGCTCTGCGCCTCCTGTGAGACCTGCACCTCGCGATGTCCCAAGAACATTGACGTAGCCGCCGTCATGGATGCGCTGCGTGTTCTGGCCTTTCGCCAGGGACGAACAGAAGTGGAAAAGGAGATTACCCTCTTCCATAAACTTTTCCTGCAGGTGGTGCGACGCTTTGGGCGCGTGAACGACCTCCGTCTGATGGGGAAGTATAACTTGCTTACTTTGAACCCTCTCAAGGATTGGCGCTTGGGACAAAAGCTCTTCTCCAAGGGGAAACTCCGGCTGACCTCTCCTCAAGTCAAAGGGCTGAAGGAGTTCCAGGAAATGCTCCAGCGCGTTCAGGCCAGCGAGAGGGAGGAATCATGAAGTACGCCTATTACCCGGGATGCTCGCTGCATTCCACGGCTTCGGATTATCAACAGTCCATCGACTCGGTCTTCAAAAAACTGTCCATCGAGCTTGAAGAAATAGAAGGCTGGACTTGCTGCGGGGCCTCAGCCGCGCATGTCTCGGACGTCCTCTTGCCGCTGGCCCTGCCAGCGAAAGATCTGCTAAAAGTTGAGAAAATGGGCCTGGAGGTCGTTGCGCCCTGCGCCGCCTGTTATAACCGGATGCGTCAGGCCAACCACAAGCTCAGAGAAAATGATGAACTGCGCCGCAAAGTGAATCAGATCCTGCAAGCCGATTATCAGGGGCGGGTGAAGGTGCGGCATATCTCAGACGTGGTAGTGAATGAATATGGCCTGGAAGCGATCGCCAGACTCCTGGAGAAAGACTTGAAAGGGATGAAGGTCTGCTGCTACTACGGCTGTCTGTCTGCCCGGCCCCAAAAAATCGTAGCCTTTGACGATGCGGTTTACCCTTCTTACCTTGACCGTCTAATCCGGACTTTGGGGGGAGAGTCCATCGAATGGCCCTTCAAGACCGAATGCTGCGGCGGTTCTTTCTCCGTTTCCAAAAAAGAAGTGGTCCTGAAGTTGACCCACGACTTGCTCGACATGGCCAAGAACCTGGGGGCCGAGGCCATTGTAGTGGATTGCCCCCTCTGCCAGTTCAATTTAGATTTCCGGCAGGAAGAAGTGGAGAAGCAGTCCGGGGCCCGCTTCGCCCTTCCGATTATTTATTTTACCCAGCTGCTGGGGCTCTGTCTGGGGCTTCGAAGCGAAGCATTGGGGCTAAAGAAGCTGAACGTAGATCCTTTTGCTTTGTTGGAAAGGAAGAACCTGGGCATCTGATTTCACCGCGGAGAGCGCAGAGATCGCGGAAAGGATGGAAAAATCAAAATCCGAATCCCGCCATGGCGGGACAAAAGGACGATGAAAAGTCCAAAATTTCTAAAGTTCAAAAATTTCGATTTTGGTTTGTGATTTTGATTTTTGCTCTTTGATTTTTGGACTTTATCGGTCTCTCTGCGACCTCCGCGTACTCTGCGGTGAAATTCCTGAAAGAGGAAAAACGAATGGCACGTGTCGGAGTCTTTGTCTGTCATTGCGGAACCAACATCGCCAGGACTGTGGACGTGAAGTACGTGGCCGAGGAGATGGCCCGGGAGAAGGGCGTGATCATCTCCCGCGACTACAAGTACATGTGCTCCGACCCGGGGCAGAATATCATCAAGGAATACATCCGTCTGTACAAGCTGGACCGAGTCGTGGTGGCCTCTTGCTCGCCGCTGCTGCACGAGCGCACCTTCCAGAATACGGTGAAAGAAGAGGGCCTGAACCCTTATTTGATGGAGATATCCAACATCCGCGAGCAATGTTCCTGGGTGCACAAAGACCGGGCCGAGGCCACGGCCAAGGCGATCGAGCTGATCAAGATGTCCGTGGCCAAAGTGCGGATGAATGAGCCGCTCTTCCCCAAGCGCATCCCCGTGGAGCGCAAAGCCCTGGTCATCGGCGGCGGAATATCGGGAATGCAGGCGGCTCTGGACATCGCTCTCGTAGGCCATCCGGTCATTCTGGTGGAGAGGAATCCATCGATCGGCGGACGGATGGCCCAGTTTGACAAGACCTTCCCCACCCTGGATTGCGCGGCTTGCATCCTCACGCCCAAAATGGTGGACGTGCGCAGTAACCCGAATATCCGCATCCTCACCTACTCGGAAGTGGAGAGCGTCGAGGGGTACGTGGGCAACTTCGAGGTTAAGATTCGTAAAAGGGCCCGCTCCGTGGATATGTCCAAGTGCTCGGGTTGCGGAGAGTGCATGCAGAAGTGCCCCAGTCGCGTGGACAGCGAGTTTGACCTGGGTCTGGGAATGCGCAAAGCCATCTATATTCCCTTCCCCCAGGCCGTGCCCAACGTGCCGGTGATCGACCGGGTCCACTGTCTTTATTTCACCCAGGGAAAATGCAAAGTTTGCCAGAAGGTTTGCCCGGCAGAGGCGATCAACTACGAGCAAGAAGATGAGGTGATCACGGAGAAAGTCGGGGCCATCGTCGCCGCCACGGGCTTCGACCTATCCGACCCCAATGACTACAGTGAATATGGCGGCGGGCGGTATAAAGACGTGATCAACGGCCTGCAATTCGAGCGGATGATCAACGCCTCCGGGCCGACCGAGGGTCATTTAAAGCGCCCCTCGGACGGGAAGGAGCCCAAGACCATCGTCTTCATCCAATGCGTGGGCTCAAGGGATGAAAATTTGGGACGCCCCTATTGCTCCAAAATGTGCTGCATGTACACGGCCAAGCACGCCATCTTGACCAAGGAGCATATCCCGGACGCCCAGGTCTACGTCTTCTACATCGACATCCGGGCCGCGGGAAAAAATTATGAGGAATTCGTCCGCCGGGCCATCGAGCATTACGGGGCCATCTACCTCCGGGGGCGCGTCTCGCGGATCTTCGAGAAGAACGGGAAGCTGATTGTCCGCGGAGCGGACACCCTCTCCAAAGGGCAGGTGGAAGTGGAAGCGGATATGGTGGTCCTGGCCACAGCCCTGGTGGCCCGCAGCGATGCGATCAAAGTGGCTCAGATGCTGGGCATCCCCTATGACCAGAATCGTTTTTTCACGGAGATGCACCCCAAGCTGGCTCCGGTGGAGAACGTGACCGCGGGGATTTACCTCACGGGGGCCTGCCAGGCGCCCAAGGACATTCCCGATTCCGTGGCCTCAGCCAGTGGGGCGTCGGTGAAAGTCTGCGCCCTCTTTGCCAATGAGGAATTGATCGCCGACCCGATGACCGCCGAGATCAGCCCCAACCTTTGCTCTCTCTGTAAGACCTGCGTGGACGTCTGCCCGTTCAGCGCCATCATCGAAGAAGAGGTGAAGAGACCCGACGGCCAGGTCCAGAGACAGATGCGGGTAATCGAAGGGGTATGCCATGGCTGCGGGGCTTGCGCGGCTTCCTGCCGGCCGGGCGCCATTACTCTGAATGGCTACACGGATCAGCAGATCTTCTCGGAGATCGAATCGCTGGCTGTTTCGTTTTAAAAGAAGCAATCGGCGGTCCGCAATCAACTACGGCGTAAGGCACAAGGCGCAAGGGAAAAAGGGGAAAGGGGGAAAGGGAGAAAGGGGGAAAGGGAGAAAGGGCGAAGAGGGAAAAGACTAAAGACTCAACACTTAACGCTCAAGACTCATCGCCCTTAACGCAACCCCCTACACCCAACACCCTACACCCAGAATTTGACAGCTTTTGCTGGCCGCATATTTGAGGGGTTCATGGAAGCCAAACCAGAAGTAGGGAAGAAAGAAAAGGATTGGGAGCCGAGAATCTTGGCCTTCCTCTGTCGCTGGTGCAGCTATGCGGGTGCAGATCTTACAGGCTCTTCCCGGATCAGTTATCCTCCCAACGTGCGCATCCTGCGCGTTCCCTGTTCGGGACGGGTAAACCCTTTGTTCATCCTCAAGGCTCTCCGTTCCGGAATGGATGGCGTTCTGGTCTCGGGCTGCCACCCAGGAGACTGTCATTATACGGCGGGAAATTACAACGCCCGGAGAAAATTTTCCGTTCTCTCCAGGCTTTTAGAGTACGTGGGGATCGATCCGCGACGGGTCCAATTTTCCTGGGTCTCGGCTTCGGAAGGAGATAAGTTCGCTAAAGTGGTAAGCCAAGTGGTTGCGGAGGTGAAAGCGTTAGGGCCGAATGAATTATTTCGGCTTCCGGATCTGGATAAAAAGTTAGAAGGCCAGGAAGGCCCTCATCTATAAGGATGGAAGACAGGTATGGCCGATAGGATACGAGACGAGCTCATGGCTATGGCCGTGAGGCTTTTCGACGAAGGGAAAATAGATCATTTTCTCGGCTACCAAAAAGGGACGGTGAAATTCAAGACTGCTCCTCTGATCGCCCGTAGCCGGGAAGATTTGGAAGGACTCTGGGTGGAGGATTACTTTGCTCACAACCTCGCTCTTTACTTGAAGGAAATCAAGGGCAAGGTGGGCATTTTGGTCAAGGGTTGCGATAGCCGATCGCTCGTTTCTCTCATCCGAGAAGGACAGCTAAAACGGGAGGATCTCTACGTCGTAGGCCTCCCCTGCCCCGGACAGATCGACCCGGGAAAAGTGGCCGGGGTGGCGACTTGCGAGCCCGAAGAGCTGGAGGAGATTACCCGCAGCGGTCCCGAGGTTTGGGTGCGGTTCAAGGCCCAAGAAAAAAGATTACCCAAGGCCCTGGCCCTTCTGGACAAATGCCTCGACTGCCAATACCCCCAACCCTTGATCTTCGATTCCTTGCTCCCCGGAGAGTATGTTGCGCCAGTGGAGAAAACAAGGCCAGCAGAAGATGAACTCCGCAAAAAAACCGGTCCCGAGAAATGGTCTTTCTGGTCCGAGCAGTTCCAGCGCTGCATCCGCTGTTACGCCTGCCGTAATGTTTGCCCGGCCTGCTTCTGCCCCCGGTGTATCGTGGAAGAGAACATGCCCCAGTGGGTTTCTCCCCTGCCGACGGGCGGGGACAATTTCGTCTTCCACCTGATGCGTATGATGCACGTGGCCGGAACCTGCACATCCTGCGGCGAGTGTGAGCGGGTCTGCCCCATGGGAATTCCTCTAAGGAAGCTCAACAATAAGATGGCCGATGACCTGCGGGAGCTCTATGACTTTGTGGCCGGGGTGGATTTGGATAAACCCCTTCCCTTCCGGACTTACCGGCAGGAGGATGCGGACGATTTCATCAAATGACTCTTTGCACCCTTTTGATAAGCGTCCGTTCAATTTGCAACGCATCTTGACTTCATGAATTTTGGTTAGAGTGCATCCATGTACCGCAAAATCACCGGAGAGAAACTAAAAAAGTGGTTGGCTGGTCTGAAAGCTCAGGCCGAGGTCCTTGCTCCGGCCAGGGAAAACGGCCTCTGGACCTACCGGAATTTCGACCGCCAGGATTTTTCCCCCAACTTCCAAAATTCCCGTCTCCCTCCGAAAGCTCTGTTTTTGGAATCCTTGAAGGCTATGTTTGAGTGGAAATCGGGAGACGGCTCGTTGCGGCTGAACCCCCTTTCTCCGCCGGACGGCCAGCGGGTGATCTTTGGCTTGAAACCCTGC
>Ga0315288_10009977_pt1 | contig 11966 bp, 7 predicted proteins | sample YL17G11_20_MG_FD_203454 | JGI IMG/M metagenome (GOLD analysis project Ga0315288, IMG submission 203454) | Sediment microbial communities from Yellowstone Lake, YNP, Wyoming, USA - YL17G11_20 | ecosystem: Environmental > Aquatic > Freshwater > Lake > Sediment | place: USA: Wyoming | collected...
ATCCGGATGGTTGCCCGATTCGATGAGATCATCTAGATGCTGGAGCCCCTGATAGCCTGCATCGGCGATTTCGAGAACCAGCTCGATTTCATCTTGGGATTTATTGAAGTTTTCGACAAAAGTCTGCTCAGAAGCAGCTACCGTGGGATCGGAACCGCTATCAACCGCGAGCCAATGAACTGTGATTTTTTCTACCGGCACCAATTCTTGAAGCTGCTCTTCGGTCGGACCGCAAGCTGTTAAAGAGAGGATAATGACCGCGCAGAAGCAAACAGCACAAAATTTAATAGATGGTCTGTCCATAAATCCCTCCCACCTCAATATATACCGAATGCGGTGGGAGGTCAAGCTTGGAGTGTGAACTCAACCCATAGATGATCTGGGGAATCGTCAGTGCGGATAGCCCCGGTGAATGCTTGCCAGTTGGCTTTAGAGATCAAATTATCCTCCGGGAAAGCCGGTATCCTGAAGGGTGTGTTCGGGTCTGGCTCGCCCAGGGTGAGCTCTTCGATATTGGTGATAGTGCGGCCTTTGGTTTGTTTCATCAATAGATTTGCAAGGATGGGGGCGGGCATTTTCCACTTTTTTCTCCTGGCCTTTTCAATATCCACGGGGATCATGGCGATCAGATCATCGGTGTTCATATCTAGCAGGCCACCTTCCAACTGCGTGGCATTATGACTTCCATGGTGGCCAACTTTGTAAAATACTGTCCGTTTGAGTAAGTCTTTACCCTTGGGGGTTCCTGTCCAGGATTTCCAATTCCCATACTGAGCATCTGCGCTGAAGAGAAGTATTTCCCTGCTGGGCAGCAGTTCAAAGGCCAGGACCAGGCTGGTATTGTTGATGTCGTTATCCAGGTCAAGAGCCAATGAGCCTACCGAACCCAGCCAATCGGTGTCGATCCGGCGCCAATCAATCTCATGGTTTGGGGACGAGGCTGTTCCGTAATATTCCTGGAAGAATTTCTGGCTTGAATCTTGGGAGACATCATCCAGCGGGATACCGCGCGTGCGGTCGAACGGCAGGCTGAGGTTGACCAGCTCCTTCAGGTCGCTTTGGGTCAAACCTTCTGGCAGTTTTCCGTTCTGGGTGCGGAAGCCCAATTGAAAGACGGCAGTAGTGAAGGCAGTAGATTGGTTGACAGTCTCACCACGGTCGAGCTGGTGTTTGGATTTGGGTGGATCGGCGCGCTTCAGGGCTTGCAAATCTTTGGGCGGGGCCAGAACATGCACCCGGACTCCCTCAAAACCTTCTAAGGGCAGTACTGTTGTTGGCCCATTAGGATCTGGTTGTGGGGCCAGGTAGACCTGCTTTTTACCCCAGTTCTTGACCACGTCCATGGCTCCTGGGGTGAGAAAATCCTGCAATTCTTTATAGTGCTCGTACTGCTCGCCTTTCTTTTCCAATTCCTGAATGGCAATATCCAGTGTTTGGGCGGCGATTTTCCAGTATTGACGAAAAGTATCTTTCACCTCTGGATCATCTTTATTCTCAGTCCAGGGCATCCAGACCTGGTCAATTCGGAATTTCTCACGGAACAGGTTTTCATGGAATACGAATCCGGAAAGGTGGTCGGCGTGTTCGTGGGTGACAACAAGCACGTGCAGCCTTCCACGGGTGGTACGCCGGATATCTTTAACGATTTTCTCCAGGCGATCTTTTTCCCCGGCGGTTTTTTGAAGCACGCCGCAGTCGATCAGTATATAACGTGTAAGGAGACCTTTCTTAAACTTGATCAAGAAACAATCGCCCAGCCCAGGGCGGTACATCCGGATGGTCACTTGTAGCTTGGAGGGTTGGGATCCTGTAGGTGACTCTGTCTGGCTGCTCATTCCTGGCCTCCTTTCATTTCATCACGATGCAGCAAGGCAAACAGCTCAAATGGTTCAGCGTTCTCGCGCAGACCATTCCGAAAAGGATCACCGAAATATGTTGCCTGGAGCGATGGCACCTGTCCGCCCTCCAGGATATAGCGCCGTAAAGCTTCAAGTCGTCTTTCGCTGGTGACAGATTTTCCGATCACATAGCGTACTTTTCCACTCTCCAATGAAATTAAGAAGGTAACTCCGCCTCGGAAGAGGAACTCGGCCGGTGGTGGTGGGATTTGTCCCAGGTCAACTTTAGCCTGAGTCTGTGGATCGATATACCCGCGCCGTGCCTGGCTTACTTCGACTACCAGGTCAGGTTGGCTGTACTGGCTCTGGCTCACCCGGTAAGCCAGGCGCACAGAATTTACTTTGAAGGGCAACCCATTGGGAAAACGGACAATACTCGGTGTGGGATTCCAAAGAACCAGACGCAAGGAGTCTTCGAATTTTGCTAAATCATCATCTTTCATCCCGAGGATGGATTTTAAATATGCGAGAAGATCGGTCTTCAGCCAGTCTTGAAAGAGATTTGCGTAAGTGGAACTACTTTCATATAGACGCTGACGCAGATCCGGTGATCTTCCTTCTTCATCTACCTGTTCTCGAAGGACGGAAGAGCGGTTGGTAGTTTCGTAGTTCTGCATTTGTTGCAAGATGGTTGGAGATGAGAAGAAAAGGCTGATCACCTCGCCGCCTGCGCTGGGTGGGCGCCAAAGCAGGCTTTCTTCGGAAAGGCTGCGAACATTATCGGGGTAAATGCCGTAGCGCCGGAACGACTCCATCAGGGCGATCCGGTAACCATCTGGGTCAGAAGGAGAAACATCGTAATCGGCAGTGATCAGAGCACGTAAGTATTCACCAAAGGTGATATCAACTACGGGGGCGTAATCCAGGGCGCGAATACACATGGTAAGCAGGTGTTGGGCAATCCGGGCGGCTTCTTCAGCCATGCGGGTGACCAGGTCTGGGTGGATTGCGCCAGGATTAAGGATGCCAGTACCTCCAGTCGCGATGCGCAGCAGATCGGCGATCCGGTGATTGTAAACGGTCAGGAAGGCATCGAACACGGCTGCCACAAGGATGGAGCCGCGTTGGTGAGGTTCGAGGGTTTTTGGGAGGGCAGATGGATCGGGTTTTTGGCCGATGGCGCTCCGTAAAGCGCGCCGGTTGCCGAGCGCCTGGCCAAACTGCTGTGCAAGCTCAGCCAGCAGGTTGTCACTGGAAAGGTTGCCGCGCGTCCGGGCAATCTGGTGATGAAGTACCAGGGGGTATGAAAAGTGCTGGAACAATGCAACGATGTCAGCGAAGGCTTCGTGCAGCGCTAAAACGTCCGCGTTGCTGGGAGTGTTGAAATTCGGATGGATCCCATCTAGCAGTGCATGCGTAACTTCATGGCTGATAATATCGTGGGACAGGCAAGTGAAGACGATGCCGCCCGGCAGTATTTTGCTGTCTTTATCAACTGGGGCAGGAAAATAACCAAACAGAATGGCTTTCTTCAATGGACTGTAATAAGCGTTGGCTTCGCGCAAGGCATGGGGATAGAGGCGTAAACGAGGCACATAAACATTTTGACCATCCACCTCTCGGGGAGACCAAAGTACAGGTCGGCTCAGGGCTCTTTCGAAATTGGCGATTGTACGGCTGGCAACGGCATAGACCATTTGTTGATGGAACTGCGGGGTGCCTTCAGACGGCGAAAGACCATCTTGCACCAGGAGATATTTATTGTCCAGGTCGAGGGGTGAGTAGAACATATTGGAGGGTGGGTCGACATCAACCACTTCAAGATATTCGCCGACCGGTCCTGGATTCAGATCTTCCCAAGGGATGTTGAGGGTAAGCTGGTTTATTGTAGCTGCCTCTAACTCCAGGTTAAGGCTGGGATCGAAGGCGAAAACCCGAAGCTGTCGGAATTTAGGTTTTGGAGGGCTAAAAGTGACGCTGCTTGGCATAAGGACCTTTCCTGTAGGATGAACGCTCTTTCTATTGTAGGGTAGAAGGCTCTGAAATGCAAGCTCTCAGCCCTTGTCAAGTTCTCTCAACCACTCTTTAATGATCCCCGCATTGGGATCGTCCGTTTCCTGATAGATAATTAAGGCTTCTTGCCAAAGGCTCCGCGCCCTTTCCTTCTCACCAGTAGAATCATACCATGTGCCGATATCAGCCAGGAATTCACCCTCCCCCAGCCTATCGCCAAGTTGGCGCAGGGTATTTAAGACTTGTTCATAAAATTCGTTCGCTTTGTCATACTCACCCAGGATTTGATAACTCTGAAACAGTGATTTGCACCATAATAATTCTTTGTTTTGGTCGCCAATCTCATGAGAGACTTGCAACGCCTGTTGGAAATATTCGGTGGCTTTGAGATGGTCTTCCTGTACTTGATATGCCTGTCCTAATCCCCCCAGGTCGGCTGCTTCTCCGCTTTTATTCCCATTGGATTGATCGATTAACAGGGCTTGTTTGTAATAATCAATCGCTTTGTCTGTGTCCCCAAGATTAATGTAAGCATCTCCCAGGTTTCCCAGGCGCGTTCCCTCACCGATTTCGTCGCTGATCTCACGAGTGATCTCTAAGGAGTGCTGGTATGCTTCGATGGCTTTTTGTGTTTCGCCCTGGTTCAACCAGGCACTGCCCTGGTTTCCCAGCCAGGTGGCTTCATTCAATCTGTCGCCGATTTCTCGATCAATCTCAAGCGCACGGTTATAATGTTCCAGGGCCTTATCGGTCTCGCCCTGTTTTCGGTAAATATTTCCCAGGTTGCCCCAGTATTGTCCTTCCATGCGCTTTTCACCGCTCTGGCGGGCAAACTCCAAACCCTGGTTGTAAAAGGTGAGAGCCTTGTCAAGGTCATCCAGGTCTGACCAGGCGTTTCCCAGGCTGCCCAGGCTGGCTATCTCGCCTGACTGGTTTCCTGAAGCGCGGTTCACCTCCAGGCTTTGCGTGTAATAGTCGAGGGCTTTGTGGACATACCCCTGATCGGACCAGGCATTACCAAGGGTAACGAGGTGGCTCCCCTCGGCTTTCTGATCCCCCAGACGCTGGGCAGCAGCGATAGCGCTCTCCAGAAAAGGTATCTTGGCTTGGGGGGAAAGGTGCAGGTCAAGCATGAAACCTACACCTCCCGGGAAGTCGCATAGCCATCGGTCAGCGAGCTCAGGCAGCGTCCAGCCGGGTGCTTTCTTCGTAAGCCGCCTCCAGCAGGCAGCCAGGTGCGGCCAAATTATCGCAAAATAGTTTAAAGCGAGCACCACATTTTCTCCTCCCTCCTGGTACAACTCATTACAAGCATTTCCCATATCGAGATAGTACTCGATATACCGGTCGAGGGTCAGGCGGACTTCATCTTCTGATGCAGCCAGCAAAGACCGGGCGAAGATACGTGTGAGGTCCTGGAGGGCATATTCCTGTGTGTCGGCGTTGTATTCAAGCATTTGCCGGTTGAGCAACACTCCCAGGGCTGCGTCAGCTTCTTCGGTCAATTCGACCGTGTCATCCTCCTCTCCTTCGCTACTTTCCTGAGATGGTGGTTCGCAATCCCATACCGCTGCTAAAGCCTCGATTGTAAAGGGGGCCGCGAAGACAGCCAGTTGGCGGAAGAAAGTTTTGATCCCATCGGGAAGAGCCTGGTATGATAGTTCAAGGGAAGCTTTTACATCCAGGTCAGGATCGTCAGGAGAGCGAAGTGCTTCCAGGCGGGTGCGTTCATCCGACAATTTCTTAAGGAAGCGCTCCATATCCCAATCTTCCCGCGATTCATACAGAGAAGCCGAAACCCGCAGAGCCAAGGGTAAATAGCCGCAAGATTCTGCCAGTTTCAGAACCTGTTCCTCTGGCTCGGAAACGAGGCGCATCGAGACTTGTCGCAAGAAGTCCATCGATTCTGTCTTGGAAAGTAAGCCCAAGCGGAGGGGTTTAAGCCTCCGCTCGGGGATCGTGAAATTCAGGCGTGAAGTGAAGATGGCTGCTGAGGGCGAGTCGGGCAGCAGTAGCCGCACCTGGGCTGGATTGGCAGCATTATCGAGCAGGAGTAAAGCTTTATGGCTGCGCATAGTCTGTTGGTAAAGCCCGTGCAGGTCGTTGGGGTTGTCTGGCAGCTTTTGGCCTGGAAAAAATGGCCCCAGAAGCCGGCGCATCGCTTCTTCGGGTTCGATGGGCTGCGCAGTTGTGCCTCTCAGGTCGATCTCAAGCCGGGCCTCGGAATACTGGTCGGAAAGCCGCTGCGCCAGGCTGCGTGCCAGCGCAGTCTTGCCAATCCCACCTGAGCCGGTAATGCCAACCAAGAAAGGATTGTCTTGCCCGCTTGGTATAGCAGTGGGTGCTGTTGGATTGGAGCTCAGGAGCTGGTCAATCTCCTCCTGCCTGCCGGTGAAATCGGATGGATGTGAAGGTATTGTAAAAAGAGGGGAGGCGATCACAGGGATTTGGGCTGGCGCTTGCTGGATGATCGTGATATCTCCAGCGGCAATGTTCACGTTGCCTCCAGGGTTGGCAGCGATATTCCCTATTTTCATGTTGACACTGCTCGTGGTCTTTTCTCTTCCATTAACGCTATCAGTATCTGATAATTGGCTATTCTGGTCCATGCTTATCACCTTCTTTCGGATTCACTCTATTTTAGAGTATAATTCTCTGAAATACAAGGTCTCATTAGGCCTCTTGTTTTGAATTGAATTTCCTTATACAATAGTATAGTCAAATTTGGAGTACTTTTATCCTGGTAAGGAGGCGGTCATGGGATTGGTAGATAGCGACCTGGGACGTGATTTTATCCTTGCAAATCCTGATGAGACGGTTGGAGTAGTGATCTCACGCCTCTTGAAAGGAGGAGGAAATGATTATAGCTTTATCCTGGTTCAATCTGGCCCACGGCTGTATCGGGCGTGCCAGGCGGGGAAGCTCAAGCTGCGGTTAAAATTTCTTCCAGTAGAATCCCTGTTTTCGAAGAAATTATCGGAACTGGCGTCGGACTTTGTGGATGTTCCCGTGGTACAGCAGGAGGAGATCAATCTCAGCTCAGCCAGGCAGTTGGTTCAGAAGAACTCCCTGCGGTTCCTGGTTGTACTCCGGGGAGATGAGGTTCAGGGATATTTCTGGTTGGTCAGCCGGACAGTATACCCCGGAAAGTCATTGGGTGATGCGTACAAAGATTTTCAACGGCAGTTTCCTGAATCTTCCGAACTGGTTGATTTTGGCTTAAAAAAATCAGCCAAGCCATCGAAGAAAAACTATGTAAATACCGGCTTTACCAGCCGCACTTCACCTGCTGAGCTGCTGGATAAAACCAAACCTTTGACGCCAGAGGGTGATTATTACTTCTGCCTGGGGGTAGGTGAGTTGGTGAAAGGCTCAATTGAGTCGACCCCTACCACGTTGCCCGAGCAGCTTCCTGTGGATGCTGTGCTGCAGGTAGCCTTGTATGCTTTCGATGGCGAATTAGAGATCGACCCTCAGGCTAGCGTTGGGCTGCTGAGACTGCAAGAAGATGGATCAGCAGCCATCGAACGACAGCCGGGTGTACAGGGCAGTTCTCCGGAGGCTCCCTGGCTTCTTTTCCCGGTCAGAACCCCAGCGCGTACCGGGCGGATGCGGCTGCGTTGCAATATCTATTACAACCAGTGTCTGGTTCAATCAAGGCTGGTGAGTGCGGAGGTATTCCTTGCGGATCAATGGACAGGCACTGAGCCTGCCCTGGTTTCCGAACTAGATTACAACCTTTCGCAGAGCATGGCTGCCTCGCACTTGTCAGGTATCCAGGCGCACCGCCTGAGCTTAATGATCAATGATAATGGAAACGGCACACATGGCTTTCGCTTTTTCGGCAAAGACGAATTCAAGTCTGACGCGACAATCGATGGTCATGAGCTTCAAGGGTTGATTGACTATGCCCGTTCTGCCCTCAGGAAGACAGCCTGGGGAGATGAAAATCCTTATTCCAACCAGGCTTACCGTTACGCTGGCCCGCCTGACTTGAAGCGCCTGCGGGAGGATATTATTAGCTTGGCGGTACGGGGTTTCCGGATATACGATCAGATTATCAACCGCCTGGCAGGGGGCGCAGCCCAGGCTCGGAAGCTATCGGATTTGATGGATGATCGCGGCATGGTGCAGATTGCCCTGAAACAGTCGGCTCGCTTTGTCTTGCCGGCCGCGTTGATCTATGATTATCTTTTTGACACGGGGGCAGATGCCAAGGATTACCAGCTTTGTCCGCAGTTCCTCGATGCGTTGAATGGGCCGGCTCCCCTGGAGCAGTGTGCTTGTTTTGAGGGGAACTGCCCATCGCGTGGCGACGAAGTCACTTTGTGCCCGAGCGGGTTCTGGGGGTTCCGACATGATCTCGGTATGCCGCTCTCGTTGGCCGGTGCGCCTGATGCCCCAACCGAGATCATTGTGCAGGGCAGCCCAAGTTATGTCATCTCAGTTTGCCTCGATCCTAATTTCACGGAGCGCGCAGGGCATGAAACCCGCTTGCGTAATCTGCTCACACAGGCGCAGTGGACAAGGGCAGACAGCCGGGATGCCACTTTCGATGCCATGAAGATGGCTCAGCCTCACCTGGTATATTTCTACTGCCATGGCGGTCTAACCAGCAGTAATGTTCCGTTCATACAGATTGGTAAAATGACCGAGCGCGGCATCACACGCGATAATCTGCTCGCCAAGGGTGTAGTTTGGGAAAAACCTCGCCCCCTGGTCTTCATCAACGGCTGCCATACCACTGCTCTAGAGCCTGAGTCAGCTTTCGAGCTGGTTAGTGGTTTTGTGGAGACAGCCGGTGCGGCTGGGGTCATTGGAACCGAGATCACTATTTTTGAACCGATTGCTACTGCCTTTGCGGAAAATTTCTTACAGGCATTCACCCAGGGGATTGAAGTAGGAGAAGCAATTCGCCGGTCGCGTCTGGCTTTACTCAAACAGAGCAATCCATTGGGATTGGTGTATATCCCCTATACGATGGCTGGTTTGCATATTAAAATGTGATTAGAAGATGTCAGCGATAGTAATCCTGGGCAGCATTGGCGTTGGGGCAGTTTTAGGCTGGTTAACTGGAATCCTGGAGCCGCGCCAGCGGCCTTTTCGCCAGATACTGGCTGTATTGGCTGCCAGCGCTGCGGTACTGTTTGAGGTATTCTGGCTGGCAGGCTGGCAGGCTTCACTGGCTGCGATATGCGGCGGTGGTTTGGCTTTGTTGGTCCACAAGTTATGGCGCAGGGAATTACGCAAGCGCTAATCATCAAATTCTATTTTCAGGAGGTTCTACATGAACGAATCAATATCAGCTACCACGATCCAGCTGCTCGGTGCAGGTGGTTTTGGCGCATTGATTGGCTGGTATGTGTACTATGTCAATCGCTACCGGAAGAGTGAGGTTTCGCTCAATGATATCGTCACGCTGATCGGAGTTCTAGGCGGTGGCGCTATCCTGGCTATCTTCCCCGCCCGCACTGATCTATTCGGAGCGTATGGAATCGGCCTTTTCGCTGGATTTTTCACCTACTTTATTATCCTGCTGGTGATGGTGGGCATTTCCAAGAGCTTCACCGTGGAATGGTTCCTGGATGGGCGACGCAAACGCCCTATGGAACCCTTTTTTATCCCGGAAGATAAGGCGGGCGGAACTGCCATGGCGATGCCCAAGCAGGAAGATGGAAAATCTACTGTCAATGATTAGAGGCTTGAGCCTAAGCTTTTGTTTTGCTCTTCCTGATAAAAGTTCGCAGAAAGAAAACCAGGCTCACTGCAAGAATGGAAGAGGAGGAAAATTCGAGCATTTGAACTTGAAGATTCGCTGAGCATATGATTATTTCCATTCCCCTATGAACGATGCGTGAGCCTGGATGTACTCATTTACCAGACCCTTATAGTCCATACGGCGGGTCTAGGAAAGGTAGTTGAGTCCAAATACTTCGGGATGCAGCTCATTGGGGGAAACGCCCAGTTTATGGGCGATATCATGCTGGGCAGTGTTGGCTCCATTTTAGGTTTTTTTAACACTTGCCGGATGTTACACAAAACCGTGTGTATTTTGTTAGAATATTACAAATAAAAAGTGTAATTCGGCGAAATAATCGCTAACCCCCTTGACAGACAGCGAGTTTCATATAGAATCCAACCATCTTATCGCACTATTCTATTTCGGAAGGATGATTTGGATATAGACGGCTCATCATCAGCGCAGAAGACATCAAATTTATATCCCGATGGGATGTTTGTTGCCCGGTTATGGGTAATGGCATAAAAACAAGGACGCAGTATGCTGCGCCCTTGTTTTTATATAAAATCGAAAGGATTGGGTGAAATGTTTAACGGACCGCTTTCTGACCGGATTGACTGCATTACCGATAAACCAAAGGGGGAAAGCCGGATAAAGCCAGACCAGAAGAAATCTAAGCTAGCCTCAACTTTCTTGAAGAAACCTGATTCGCAACATGAAGAGAATATTAAGCCCTGGGAAGCCTCCCAGGTGAACTGCCCGATCCCATCTCGTAGTCCTGATCCGTGGGTTCATTAACGAACAGGAATAGTTCTCGTTTTCAAAATTGACCTGGATTTATAGTGACGACTTTTATCTTTAGTCTTTGGATGATATTGGTCGTCACGATGTGTTTAATTACCATTAGAGAATTACATGAGGCGATTGGAGACTGAGAATAATTACCCTGAAATAGTGTACCAGGAAAAGAGGGTAGTTATATAATGGGGGTAGTTCATTTCAATCAAAGAGATTCTGGCGCAATGTAGTTCACCATCGACGAATGAAAATCAAAATCCATAGGTTTTTGGAGATTCCTGGGTTTAAGAGTCCATTTTGAAGGGAGATTATCTATGCAATGGGAACAACTGACTTCTGTAGATTTTAAGGCCGCAGTGGAACAAACGGGTGTTTGTGTGATTGCGATGGGCGTATTAGAGAGACACAGTGAGCACTTGCCCCTGGGAACTGATTATCTCAACGGACATCGAATTGCCTGCCTGGCGGCAGAAAAGGAACCCGCCGTGGTTTTCCCGCCCTTTTATTTTGGTCAGATTTTCGAAGCACGCTGTTTCCCGGGCACATTGACCCTTAAGCCGAAGCTGCTACTCGAGGTGATTTGGTCTGTGTTGGATGAGGTTGCCCGTAACGGTTTTAATAAAATTATACTGTTCAACGCACATGGAGGCAATAATTATCTCCTGGGATTTCTAGGGCAATGTGCATTATGGGAGGAGAAACCCTATCATCTTTATATTCCCAGAGAGCTCATTGACCACGCAAAGTGGAAAGCAATTTTGGAAACAGATTATCACGGACACGCTTGTGAGTGTGAAACCAGCGTGACACTGGCTAATTTTCCGGACCTCGTGCATATGGAGCGCATCCCGGCTGAGCCTGGCGATCCACAGGGGCGGATGAGCGGTATGCTGCCGACGAATAACGGTATCTGGTGGTATGCGGACCATCCGACTCATTATGCAGGCGATGCACGGACAGCATCAGTCGAAAAGGGAGAAAAATTGGTAAACCTGGAAGTGGATGGATTGGCGCGCTATATTGCTGCCGTGAAGGAGGATCAGATTATTCCAGCTTTGACTGCTGAGTTCTTCGCTAAAGAGAATGGACTGGCCAGGTAACCACAGTACCTGCTGAGCTTCTTCGAGATTGATCATCATGCAAAATCTGAAGCGTTTTCTTTCCACGCCTTTTTTAGAAGATGAAAACAGAACCCGCGCAGCGCGACTGTTGAATTTCATCTTACACGCTTATACGGTAGGGGCTGTTTTATATATCTTCGCAGTGTTCATTTCCGGTAAAGCTGAAAGGCAAGATTATCTAATTACAGCCGGGATCTTGCTTTTGGCATTCATTTGTCGCTCCTTGATGCATTATGGTCAGGTGCAGGTCAGCTCGACGATTTTCCTGGTCATTATTCTGATCCTGGATGTCATGACTACGGTGATCAGTGGCGATGGGGCGATGGGCACCGTCTATGTCGGCGGAATGATGCTCAGCTTTATCGCGGCTGGCCTTCTTCTGGGTTGGTGGGGGGCTTTGTTATTTGCTCTGGCAGGAATTTTAATTAACCTGGGTTTAGTTGTTGCTCAGCTCGA
>Ga0315288_10009979_pt1 | contig 11964 bp, 12 predicted proteins | sample YL17G11_20_MG_FD_203454 | JGI IMG/M metagenome (GOLD analysis project Ga0315288, IMG submission 203454) | Sediment microbial communities from Yellowstone Lake, YNP, Wyoming, USA - YL17G11_20 | ecosystem: Environmental > Aquatic > Freshwater > Lake > Sediment | place: USA: Wyoming | collected...
CGGACCGCAGCTCCTCCAGCCGCCCGAGGTTGGCCAGCACCCGCTGCCGGACCTTCCCGCCGGCCCGCTCGTTGGCGACCAGCTGGAGGTACGTCCGCGTCGTGCCGTCCTTGTTGGCGAAGGTCTTGGTCCTAATGAACATGGCACCAACATTATACCATATGGCACGGCGTGTCTACAAGGTCTCGCTCCAAAGACGTAGCACTACATCTCTACTCTCGCTTCGTTCCGAAGGCCCGTCTTATAAGGGTTTCCGGGCGCCGGGGCACCGAAAACCGGCGTTTACTGTCAAACCCGAGTCAAGGTACTCCAGGGCGAGGGCACCCCCGCCTTGCGCCCGGCCGAGACGCGTCAGGGCGGCGACAAGGCGCTCCCCGAGCGCCCCCAGGACCTCCCCACGCGCGGGCGCCGTGGTCCCGGCCAGAACGGCCTGGGTGCCGTGGTTGGCTGGATGCACGACGGCCATCCGAGCCGCCAGCGGCTCGACGGCTCGCAGCGTCTCCTCCACCGAACGAAGGCTGCCCTCCCAGACCTGCCGGTCAAGCGAGGTCAACTCGACCCAGGCAAAGGGCAGGTGGACCGTAGCCTCAAGTCCTTCCGCCCGCGTGATCGTGGCGGCCTCACGCCACACCGCGAGTGAGGCATACCGCTCATCCCGGGCAACGACCTCCGTCAAGAACTCGACGGCGCCCGCCCCGGACTCCCTTATCCGGCGGACCTGTCCGGGCAGCGCCTCCAGCATGACCTCCGGCGCGGCCGGACGCCAGGAGCCGGACCAGACGCCCTTGGCCGGGAGCGCGAGGATAGGACGACCCAAGGACCCCAACTCCTTTCCGCGGAGCCTGGAACACCGGCGAAGCGTCAGTTCGACGTCCCGCGGCGGAATACCCACCGGGGCTAGCCCCCGGCCAAGGACGCCGTCACGAGGTCGAACAGCCACCCGCCCGCCATCCCCCCGACCAGGAGGATGATCATGAAGGCCATCACCGCGACCAACCCCATCCCGGCGTCGGTGATGACGGCGCCGATGACCGCGAAGAGAGCCCACGCCGCCAGGATGCGCGACCCGCTCGTCCGGAACTCCTGGACGAAGACCGCCAGCTTCGACCCGGTAGTCCGGGCCGGGGACGCCGGACATCCGGCGCCGGCGCGAGCAGTCGGGCCTGTCCCTTGAGGAAGTCCCTCCGGTCAAGGTAGTCGGCGGCTAGCCCGGCTGCCAGACCCAGGACCGCCGCTGGAACGCGGCGAACCGGAAGCCGAAGAATCCCGCCAGGTAGGCGAACTCCGACGGCGAGGAGAGAGGCGAGGCGACCATGAAGGCCACGATCGGCCCCCAGGGCACCGTGCTCGTCAGCATGGCCAGGATGACGGCCGTGCTCGCGCAGGAGCAGAACGGGGTAAGCACGGCCATCAGGACCACGAGCACGACGGACCGCCGCGAGTTCTTCCGCAGGAACGCGGTCCACATCTCCTGAGTCAACTGCCATCAGGGGGATTGGGAGCTCTTCGCAACCGCATGACCGCCGATGAGGGAGAGATGCCGGCGTAGGGTCGCCGTGCGCACATATGTGATAGCTGTGGGTATGTGCAGCGTGATCGCCAACACCGTACTGTCTTCGTCGAACGGTCCGACCGGATAGAGGAGCCACACATGAGGGGACGCAAAGAAGAAGCGCGACTCAAGAACTGAGAGGCTCAGCCTGCCGCTGGCTTGAGAGCCCTTTCCTGGGGGCCATAGACATTCCACCCGCCCCAATGTACAGTGGAAATATGTGGCAGGAGGAGAACGCTCTTGTCTGAACGCACGCACCCAAGGCGGAACAGGTTCCGGATCGGGCTGTTACTGGCAACGCTGCTTGTCGCGGCAGGGGGGCTGGCCTGGGGAGGTACGACGCTATACGTAAGGCTCGGACCTGGGTACCTCAACCAACCCGAGCTAGGCGCGCCCTTGATTGGCTATACACCCGGGAGTGAGCCGAGTGAGGCCCTTATCTGGCAGTCTGTGGCTTCGACGACCACAGACCTGCGGCAGATTGAGATCCCGCACCCTACAGACGACGGCAGCCCCGGGGAAGTGATGACCCTAAGAGCCTCTACCGATGCAGATGGCCGAGTTCACCTAACCTCTGCGCGTGGGTGTAACCCTCTCGTGCCGTCGCCGGATGGCCGACTGTACTTCTTCGACGGCGCCGGCGAACTCTACTTGGTGGATGCCGCCGGGCCCACGGTGTCCCGGCTCACGTCGTGGGACTACAAGGGCAAGTCAAGGCGGCTTCTGAATGCCGAGCGCGGTTACTGGGTGCCATGGGCCGACTGCCCGCTCTGGACTCCCGACGGGAAATCGGTCGTCTTCCTGACCGACCGTGCTGGCGCCCCTGAGCTGTGGCGGGTGGATGTGCAGGACGGCGCTGAGACCTGCGTGATGTCGTGCACTGAGAACCACTGGTATCTACATGGATGGACCAAGGACGGACGCCTTGTCGTTGAAGTCATGAAGGATGGCGGCGAGTTCGACCTCTACTTAGTGGACCTTGAGACAAAGGAGTCCGAACATGCTCTTCACGGCTACCATGCCTGTGTAAGCGCGCCCTACGTCGCCTTCTACGATAGTCCGGAAGCGGCGGGGATGACTCTCTTCTGCGACCTCAACACCCTGGCGGTGACGACCTTGCCCTCCCCTCCCGAAGGATATGTGTTCAGGATGCCCTTCACGGTCTCCCCGGCTGGGACACGTCTTGCCCTCTGGCTGTCTACCAAGGAAGGCGACTATCAGGTGGGGGTCGTCGACCTAGAAACCGACCCGCCTGCCCTCACGACCTACCCTCCACCCCAATCGGGTCGGATTACCGGCGGTCTCTACTGGCTCGACGATAGCACCCTAGCGGTCCAATCCGGTTCTATCGGCGATCCGGATGCCGCCACCTATGCTTTGAGGGTGGGTGACTGACGTGCGCGGAACGAAGAGATGTAGTCGCTCACGCTCTTTGTCCGCGCTCGTCCCACATAGCCTGACCGCCCAAAGGCGGTGAGGAGGCCGCCTGAGGCTTCCCCCTCACCGCCCCCAGTTCCTTCCATGAGCGCCAAGGCTTCCTCTGGACGCGCCAGACCGTCGCCATTCTGCGAGACTACCAGGCCAACCGGTCACCTACCCGGACTTCGCCTCCTTCGCCCCGGCCCTCCTCGGGCGGATGGCCCGCCTGAGACCGCCGCTGCCGGGCTGGGTCTGGCCGGCCGCCGCGGGGTTCGCTGCCCTAGCCATCCTCGCCCTGACTTGGGGCCTGCGTCGGCGCACGCCGGCTACGGCTCCGGCGTCCGCCGATCGCACCGCAGACTCTGGGCCTCCGCCACGCTCCGGAAGTACTCCCCCAGCCGAGCCGCTCGTTCCCGGTTGGCCCGGTAGCAGGTCCAGGGGCCCCGCCGCTCGGTGATGACCAGACCTGCCTCCTCGAGCACCTTGAGGTGCTGGGAGATGGTCGACTGCGCCAGCCCGAGGAGCTTGACGAGGTCGGCCTGGGCCACGACCGGCTCGCGGGCCTCGATCCGGTCGCAGCAACTGACGAGTCCGCCGGAGAACAGCGTCTGGTAGACGCGCAGCCGGTGCACGTTGGAGAGCGCCTTGAGCATCTTGGCCCACTCGGCCAGGTCGGTGTTCTCGTCGGCCACGGTCCCACCCCCACTCTCCCGAGAGACTTCGCGCCTAGAAACCCCTGGCCTCCTTGAGCCGCCGGTCGAACTCGGCCACCCGGGCCTGCTCGGCGGTCCAGAAGTCCGGGCTGAGCATCGCGTCGAGTTCGGCCTTGGTCTTGCCGTGCTGCTCGACCCACCAGAAGTATTTGAGGTTGTGCCAGCGCATCCGGTTCAGGCGGTCGCCCTCCTGGATCCAGTCGAGGCCCGCGCCTTCGAAGATGCGCGCGAAGTACGCCGCCGCCCTGGCCCGGTCCAGCTTCCCCCACTGCTCCGCGACGCCGGTGACCACCGACCCGTAGCGGTCGAAGCTGTCGGTGGCGATGGTGACCACGTTGTCGCCCGCTCCGAACCCGTAGAACTTGGCCGTCTTGATGGCCCCCAGGATGTTGCAGACGGCCGAGATGCCGATGACCCCCGCCAGACGCCCCAGCGAGGCCGCGGCGACACCCGCCTCCGAGGCGAGGTACTCCTGCCCGGCGGGGTCGGTGAGGAGCTGGAGACCTTGCTTGCAGGAGACGTCGTCCAGGCACATCAGAAGGTCCGTGTTCAAGGTGTTGTGGATCCAGGTCACGTGTTTGTCACCGATGCCCTGGATGTCGTGGTCGCCGTGTCCGTTCATGAAGAGGGTCGGGCATTGGATGGGTTCCAGGCCCACGACGCGGCACTCGCCGAAGACCTGTTTGAGCTTGTCGCCCGCGGCGATGGTCCCCCCCGAGCCCATGGCTGAGACGAAGGCGGCCACGCGCCCGTTGCCGATGCCCGCCGCCCCGCCGCCCCCCGCCGCCAGTTCCCGAACGGCCTCGATGATGGCGCCGCCGGTCACCGCGTAGTGGAACCGGTAGTTGGGGAAGGCCTGGAACTGGTTTAGGACGCGGAAACCGGGGTCGGTCTTGACCAGCTCGTTGCAAGCGTCGAAGACTTCCTTCACACTCGACTCGCAGCCCGGTGTCTTGATGCACCGGGCGCCGTAGGAGGCGATGCGCTCGAACCGTTCGCGGCTCACGCGCGCGGGCAGGATGACCACGGACCTGTAGCCCAAGCGCGGGCCGACCCAGGCCCCGCCGATGCCGTAGTTGCCGGTCGAGGGCCAGACCAGCGTGTGCTCCCCCGGCTCGGTGTCCCCCGCCAACTGCCCCTCCATGGCCACGGCGTACGCCGCGCCGACCTTGTGGCTGCCGCTCGGGAACTCCGCCCCATAGAGGAGGACGATGTTGGCGTCCACTCCGGTCAGGGCCTTGTCTAGGACGACGTACCGCACCCGCCCGCCGGCGTCCTTCCAGGTGATGTTGAAGAGGTTCACCGGGTCGAGGGGGTCAGCCCTCCCCTCAAGGGCCCGGGCGCGGGTCTCGCTGGGTATCCGCTCGGGGTGGAGCATCTCTTCGAAGGTCGGGCCGTAGACGCGACGTGCCTTCATGGCCATGTCCGATGTTTCGCCTCCCGGGCGATGTATCTTCCGCGGGGACGGGGCAAACCCTTGCCGTCCGGTGGCCCCGGGCGGGCAACGGCGCCTGTCGGCCCCGCCGGCCCCGGACGCGACCGCGCCCCCGCTACCCGGCCGTCCGCAACGTCGACTTCCGGCGCACGAGGTAGATGCGCTGTCCAGCCAGGAGCTGGTTCGGATGGGCCACCAGGGCCAGGGTCAGCGGGTAGAGCGACCCCAGCAGGGTCACGGCCACGGTCCCCGGCCACCAGCCTCTGGGCGATCAGGTAGTAGGCGGGACCGGCGGCCGCCAGGGCCGCCAAGACCGCCACCCCGAGTTCCAGGGCCAGAACGCGCGTGCAGGCCAGGCCGCTGAACCCGACCAGCTTGTAGACGGCTATCTCCCGCCGCCGCTCCACGAAACCCACGAGCAGCACGGCGAAGACCGCCGCCCCGGCCAGCCCGAAGCCGAGGCTCATGGCCGCCGACTCCGAGCTGTAGGCTTCCCGGGCCAGGTTCACCAGCCGGACGGCCACGGGTTCATCCCTGATGGCCAAGGCCCGGTCGCCGGTCTGGATGCGCTCAAGGGTCCGGAGGGCGCGCTCCGGCAGCTGGCAGACGGCGAGGTTCACGACCACCGGCTCGCCGGGAACCGGGGCCGCGAGCAGCATCTCGTAGAAGGGGCCCGAGCCCCGGGGCTCATAGACCCCCGAGACGGTGAAGCTGAAGGTCTCTCCGCTGCCGTGCCCGACGAGCCGCAATACGTCGCCGGGCGCCAGGCCCGTCAGCTCGGCCAGGGGGCGGGGCACGGCCAGTTCCCCCGGGCTCTCCGGATAGCGGCCTTGCAGGCCGGAGAACCAGGCCTCGCCGGGCGCCATCCCGACGGACGTCTCGACCCGCAGCACCTGGTGATACCCGCCCGGCCCCTCGTACCGCTCGACGAGCCCGAGAACCGGCTGCGTGTCGGAGTAGGCGCCCAGACCCCGCTGCAGGTAGTCCAGGACATCCGCCGGCGGGACAGCCCGCGCCGGCCAGAAGACATACGCGTCGGCCCCGGCCGGCAGGTTGGGCGCCCCCGCCGCCTGAGCCGCCTTCCGGGCCAGGCCGTCGCGGGCGAAGGAGAAGACCGCCCCCACCACGATGGCCACGCCCAGGAGAAGCGCCAGGACGACGAGGCGACCCCGGCCCCGCCCCTCCCTGATGTCGCGCCACGCGAGTTGCCCTTCCACGCCCGGCCTACTCATCGGCCCGCATCGCCTCCGCCACGGTGATGGACAGCGAGCGCACCATCGGAAACAGCGAGAACGCGGCGGCCGCAGCCAAAGTGGTCCCCGCGACCACGCCCAGGTCCCGCAGCGCCAGTCTCAGGATGTCCGGCCAGGCGACCCCGTTCAGCCGCAGCGCCGGGATGGTGACCATCTCTCCCAGCCCGTAGCCGCGAGCCAACCCGACGACGGCCAGAGTCATGACTTCGACGAGGACGACCCCGGCCACCCGAGTTCGATGGTCACCGGGTCGGAAAGGTCGAAGTAGGGGGTGCCCGCGAGGGTCCCGGAAGAACCGGGCGACCCGTTCGAGACAAGCATCGGGACGGCGCCGGGCGGCCGCGGCGGATTGGCGGCGAGGGCCCTCGCGGCGTTGGGCGTCTCCGCCAGGACCTTGCCGCTCTGGCGGATACGTGGCGCCTGGAGGCGTATCTTCTGGCCCCACGGGCCCATGAAGACGTAGGCCCCCTGGTCGAGGGCCCGGCGCGTGATTAGCGTCCGCGCGTTGACCAGGCAGACGAGGCCGTCCTCCTCCGCCCGGAGCCAGCGCCCGGTCTTGAGGATCGGACCCGCGTCCTCTTGGTTCAGGGGCATCGGCCCGGTCAGGATGTCGACCGGGCAGGAGCGAACGAGCGAGCTTTCCAGCGACGCCCGCTCGCCCCCGGTCGCGACCCCGTCCACCCCGCCGACCTCGGCCGGGTCCATCCCCGGCCCGACGATGGCCACCTCTCCCCCGGTCACCGGCACGGCCTCGTAGGGAACGACCCCGCGCACTTCCGGGCCGGCCAGGGCCAAGTGGACCACCTCGTCCTGCTCCCCCTGGTTGGCGAACATCGACCAGCGGGGCATCCCGTCGGGTGAGGTGGTGATGAAGCCCGTCTCGTAGGCGTCGGGGTGGAAGTAGCGAGGCGGGCTGCCGAAGGTGGCGGGCAGGGCCGCGACCTTGGCCTCTCTCGGTATCAGGGTCGCCACGTCCGGCTGCGCCGGCCAGGCCCACGCCGGGTAGACCAGGATGTCGCCCCGAGGAAGGCCCGATAGCCGGCCGCTCGCGCCGGAGTGTACCCCTCCGACAGGGTCGGGGAGCAGGTCATCACGGTCGCGGCCAGAGCCAGGGCCAGCACGGTGAGAAGGCTGCGGTTGAGGTTGCGTAGGGCGTTGACGAGCCCCAGGTAGATGAAAGCCAGGACCGCCTACCTCCTCGAGGCCAGGCGCCGGAGGAGCCAGGCCACTTGCTCCATCTCGGCCGGGGTGTTGTAGGGCGCCAGTCCGAGGCGCAGCAAACCTCCGGAGTCGGCCAGGCCGAGTCGCCGGAGGAGGGTGGCGGCGTAGAAGTCGCCCGCCCAGGCGAAGACGCCCTCGGCGGCCAAGGCCTCGGCCAGGTCCGCTGGGCGCCAGCCCTCGAGCCGGAACGAGATCGTCGGCGTCCTCGGGTGACCGGGCGGCGGACCGTAGATGGTGAGACCGGGTATCGTCGCCAGTTCGCCCCTGAGCCACTCAGCCAGTCCGTGTTCGTAGCGGTCGATGGTCGCCACGCCGCCGAGGCCGGCCATGAACTCGACGGCCGCGGTCACGCCGGCGATGCCCTCATGCATCAGCGTCCCGGTCTCGATGCGGTAAGGGACGGCGTCGCTCTGAGGTGGCACCTTGTAGGTCTCGAGCCGCCCGAAGGCCTCGCGGCGCCCGTACAGCACGCCCACGTGGGGCCCGAAGAACTTGTAGGCCGAACAGAGGAGGAAGTCGCAGCCTAGGTCTCGCGCGTCGATGGGCCGGTGCGGAGCCAGATGGACGGCGTCGACGACGACGATGACGTCGGCGCCCGGCGCGGCCAGGGCGGAGTCGGCGGCGAGGGCGGCATCGCGGGCCAGGGCCGCCACGAGTTTCACGTCGGTCACCGTGCCGACGGCGTTGGAGGCCCCGCTCACAGCCACGACGCGCGTCTTGGTCGAGAGCTTGGAGCGGAGGTCGGCCAAATCAAGGGTGCACGTCTGGGAATCGACGCGGACCGCCCGCACCGTGACCCCCTTCTCCTCGAGAGCGAGCCAGGGCGCCCGGTTGGCCTCATGGTCGAGGTCGGTGATGAGAATCTCGTCGCCTGGCCCGAGACGCCGGCCGATGGCCCGGGCAAGGGCGAAGTTCAGGGTCGTCATGTTCTGACCGAAGGCTATCTCGTCCGGGGTGGCGCCTAGGAAGCCGGCCATGGCCCGGCGGGCCTCGTCGAGCGCCCGGTCGGTGGCCTGGCTGGTGGCGAAGGGCCCGTGGGTGTTGGCGTTCTCCGAGGTGAGGTACCGGGTGACGCGGTCGATCACTCGCCGGGGGACCTGGGTGCCCCCGGGCCCGTCCAGGAAGACGACCGGCCGGCCGTCCACTTTCACCGAGAGGGCCGGGAACTCGGTCCGGCAACCGGCAAGGCCGCCGGATGGCCAGGCGGACGGACCGGCGGCCACCCCGGCGGACGGACCCACGGAACCAGTCAACGAAGCGGCCTCCTTCGCGGCGCAAGGCGCGACCTGCCTGAGAGACAACGGCGTGGGTTTCGCGGCCGACGCGCGTCTCCCTCCGTGGCTAGAGAGGCTAGATGGTCGCCGATTCCTGTCCGCCGGCGGCCCCGGTGCCAGAGCGGGGAGCCGCCTGACGGGCCTCCTCCGGGAAGTCTTCCTCGCCACGCGGTTCGGCGTCAGCGGGACACTGGACGCCTACTAAGTGGCCGCAATGGTCGTTGCCGTCATTTCCACGGCCGTTGGCGGCACGCCGCAGGCCTCGTTCATCGCCATCTACTCGCGCCTGGTGGGCCAGGGACGGAAGGACAGGGCCGCCAGCCTGAATTCGCTCGTCCTCGTCGCGGTCATCCTCATCGCCGGCGCCGCCGCCCTGCTGGGCCTGCTGGCCGTGATCGCGGTCCTGGGAACCGCCGACTTCTGGTCGACGAGCCTTCTCCAGTCCCACGGGGTCTTCGGGGCGCCGGCCGGTGTCGGGATACCCCGCAACCTCATCCTGGTCGGCGCGGCCGCCGGGCCGGCCGTCGGCCTGTACTCCGGGGCCTTCCTGGTGGGCTACGCGGCGGTCGTCTTCGGCCTCAAGATTCCCGAGGGCTCGCAGGCCTGGCGGTCACTCGTGGGCAGGCCCGGGCGGGGCTTGAAGTCGATGTCCATACCGACGGGGCCGAAGCACAGGGCGACCACGCCGTGGCTCGAGAACTCCGCCAGGACCCAGCCCTTCTCGCCCGGGCCTCCAGTCCGTGAAGACGAAGATGGGCCTTCTGGTCCTCTAGGCCCGCCGCCGGGTGTTGGCCCCACCGTCGGGCTTGAACGTCACCTGCTCCTGAAGCCGTTGAGGACCGCGGCCACCGCGTCGGCATCCTCCTCGCCGAGGAGGATGCGTATCCGATGGCGGCGGCCGTGTCGCGGCCGGCGGGCTCGACAATGATGTTGCCCGGGGGCAGGTCCGGTAGCTACTCCTCACCAGGGTCTCGTGCGCCGCGGTGGTGACGACGTGGATACCCTCGCTGGGAAGAAGCAGGCTCAGGCGAGACCGGTCACGGCGGATAGGGTCCCCACCAGCGCGATTCCCCGGCGGCGTGGTTCCCTCTTGGCCCGGCTAGCGTAGGCTGGGGTGTAGCCGCGGTCTTGCGGCGATGGGGGTGACCGGTGGCTAAGCTGGCTCCGGAGTGGGCTCTCTCACGCTTCGGTTTGGTCCCCAGCCGGGTGGAGGGAGTCTCCTCCAAACCCAAACGCTCGGTGTGGCGGGTCACGACCGAGCGGGGTGTTTTCGCCCTGAAGGCCCTCCGGATGCCATGGCGGAGGGTATGTTTTGTCACTCTGGCCCAGGTGTACCTGCGGGGCCGGTGCGACCTCGTCCCCACGCTTCTTCGGGCCGAGGACGGCGGTCTCTTTGTCGACGACGGCGAGTTCCGCTATTTAGCGATGGAATGGGTACAGGGACGGTCCCCAGACCTCACGGCGGTGGGCGACCTGAGGCAGGTGGCTGCGTCGCTGGCCGGCTTTCACCGGGCCTCGCTCGGATTCATCGCGCCGCGCGGCGCCAACTCGCGGAGCTACCTCGGGGCCTGGCCGGAGGTCTACCGACGGGAGGCCGGAGCCCTTGAAGGGTTCCGGAACCTCGCCCGGCGCCGTCCCGGGCCAGTCGAAACGACGTTCCTCAAGGCCTTCGACTTCATCGCGGCGCAGGCGGAGGTGGCGAGGCGCCTGCTCGACGAAGCGCCCTACCGGCAGTGGTGCGAGGAGGTCGCCTCGACCGGCCGGCTATGCCATCAGGATTTCGCCCACGGCAACCTGGTCATCGGCCCGGGTGGCGTGAGGGTCTTCGACCTCGACGGCATGGCGGTGGACCTGCCGGCCAGGGATTTGCGCAAACTCCTCAACCGGGTCTTCATCCGCTGCTGGGGCGCGGACCAGGGTCGCCTGGCGACCGTGCTCGGAAGCTACGGCGAGAGCCAACCGCTCGACGCGGGTTGCCTCAAGGTGCTTCGGGCCGATCTCACCTTCCCGCACTCGGTCTACCGGGCCGCCCGGGACTACTTCCTCGGCCGGAGGTCCCGGCTCCCGGGGGACCGCCGGGCTGGGAAGCTCAGGCTTCTCCTGGCTGTGGAGCTGTCGAAACCCGCGGTCCTGGAGGCTTTCTGGAGGAGGAGATTCCTTGATAGCCGTGGTCGGTTGCGGTAGGGTCGGCCTGTCGCTGGCCCTGTGCCTTGCCGCCCGGGGCGAACGCGTCTTGGGCGTGGAAATCGACCCGAGGGTGCGGGCGGCGCTCGGGGAGGGACGCATGCCCTTCGCCGACGACTTCACTTCCGGGCTGCTCCAGCTAGCCTGGGGGCGCACCTTCGCCCTGGCCGAGGACCTCGCCTCGGCCGTGGCGGTCTGCGACTCCTTCGTCATCGCTCTTGGCACGCCGCTGGGCGCCGATTTCCTGCCTGAGCAGGAGCCCCTGAGCCGAGTGGTCCTTTCCATCATCAAGACGGCCGCCCCCGGCCTTGGTAAGCGCCCCGAGCCCCCGCTCATCGTTCTGCGGAGCACCGTGACACCGGGAACGACCGACGGGCTGATTCGGACGGCCAAGAGAGAACTCGGTCTCTTACTGGGGCGCGATTTCCTCCTGGCCGTGTGCCCCGAAAGGACGTTGGAGGGTCACTCCGAGGAACTCCTGGAACTGCCGCAGATCATCGGGACCAGGGAGGACCGGTCGGCCGGGGCGGCCGCGGCGGTCTTTGGGCGCCTGGGGGTCGAGCTGGTGGCTACGGGTCTCGTGGAGGCCGAGCTGGCCAAGCTCTACGACAACGCCCACCGTTATGTGAGTTTCGCCCTCAGCAACGAACTGATGATGGTCGCTCGGGCGCACGGGGCCCGGCCCCACGAGGCTTTGCGGGCGGCGAACCACAACTACAAGCGTGGCGGTATCCCCGGCCCCGGCTACGCCGGCGGGCCGTGCCTGTTCAAGGACGGTTTTCTGCTTGGCGAGCGACTGCCGGCGGTGGGCCTGCTACTTACCGGGTGGAGGGTCAACGAAAGCCTTCCGGAGTACTTCATCCAGCAGATTGAAGCCATCCGGCCCCTCACCCGCTCGACCGTGCTGGGGCTG
>Ga0315288_10009982_pt1 | contig 11962 bp, 7 predicted proteins | sample YL17G11_20_MG_FD_203454 | JGI IMG/M metagenome (GOLD analysis project Ga0315288, IMG submission 203454) | Sediment microbial communities from Yellowstone Lake, YNP, Wyoming, USA - YL17G11_20 | ecosystem: Environmental > Aquatic > Freshwater > Lake > Sediment | place: USA: Wyoming | collected...
TCTTGCGTAAGGATGGGAGCTTCATATGGATTCTGGAGAAGATTGCTTCCATCCAGTACAAAGGTGAGCGGGCGGCCATCGGGAGCCTTCTGGATATCACGCGGCTCAAGCAGGTGGAGGAGGAGCTGAGGAATTCAGAGGAGAAACTGCGGCTCATATTCTCCTCAATGCCGGATGGCGTGACTGTTACCGATGTGAATGGCAAAATTATGGAGGAGAATGACGCCGGGATTAAACTGTCAGGATTTACCTCCAAAGATCAGGTCATCGGGCTCAACGGCTTCGATTTTATTGCCAGTAGTGATAGAAGCAAGGCTCTTGCAGATCTGCCGAAGATATTCGAGACGGGCGTCAGAGGTCCCCTGGAATACAGAATGGTAAGCAATGACGGCAGGGAATATGACGGCGAAATAATAGCCGCAATGATACGGGATAAGTCTGGGAATCCACAGGGGTTCATTACGGTCATCAGGGATGTTACAGAGCGTAAAAAAGCTCGTGAGGAACTTCAGGAATCGCAGGAAATGACGCGCGGCATGTTAGAGAGCGCTGCTACCGGTATTTATCTGGTTCAGGATGGAAAGTTTGAATATGTTAACCCGCTCTTCTCAGGGATATCCGGATACGTATCCGAAGAGCTGCTGGGTTCCGATTCGATGAATTATATACATCCTGATGATAGGGAAGTTGCCAGGATAAAGGTGATAGAAAATCTCAAGGGAATCAACGATTTGCCCCATGAGTTCAGGTTTATGAGGAAGGATGGACAATCCACCTGGATATTGGAGAAGGTCGCCTCGATCGAGTATAAAGGCAGGAGGGCTGCCATTGGCAGCTTTATGGATATCAGCGAGCGCAAACGTATTGAGGAAGTACTGCGACAGAGAAGTCATGAACTTGAGCAGAGGACCAACCAGCTTCTTGCCCTGCAGAAGATAACAGCCTCAATTCAGAGCACGCTGGACTTGAAGGAGATTCTGCAGCAGGTGGCCAATGGCGTAGTGCATAATCTGGGTTTTGACCACGCGCTCATATTGAAGGTCGATGAAGCAGCTAATGTAGCCAGAGGGACGGTTTTTGCTACAAGGGACGATGTGTCAAAGGTCAGTGATCTGCAGGCAACTATAGGCAAACGCCTAACAGAGATAGAGATACCACAGGTCAGGGGTTACAGCAAGGTGGTGGATAATAGTTTAGATGGCAAGGCCACTATCACGCATGATTTCTTCGAAGTAGCCTCTGCAATACTGACGCAAGATGAGAGCAATGCTGCGGCGGAGTTGCTGGATGCAAAAACTGTCATAGTCATGCCGCTTTTCGCCAGGGATCGCCATGTAGGCAGCATATTGGCGTTGACTAAACAAGAAGAAATAGGCGGGATATTGCTGGAGCCGCTGCGCATCCTCAGCGACCAGGCCGGTTTCGCGATAGAGAATGCGGATCTTTACCGGGGGGTATCAGAGTTTGCACAACGTCTTTCAGTCATCAGCGCACTGTCCAAAATACTGGGCTCAAGCCTGGATATTAAAGGCGTGTATCGTGCGTTCACTGAGGAAATCAAGAAGGTCATGGACTTCGATCGTACCAGCATAGCGATGGTGGAAGGGGATCAGCTAAGATACTTCGTTGTAGCAGAGGAAGTGGATACGGAATTGAAGGATGGTGCTACCCTGCCGTTAAGTGATTCAGCCACGGGAGTAGTGGTTAAAACAAAAAAGACCATTATCGAACCGGATTTCGATAAGGAGATGAAATTCCCCATTGATCATATGTATTACCGCAGCGGTTTGAGGTCAGCTATCCGTGTTCCCTTGTTTTCCAAGGGCGAGGTGTTTGCCACATTCAATCTTGCCAGCAGAAGACCCAACGCCTATGGTGAACGGGAAAAAGAGATACTGGAACAGGTATCAGGCTCATTGACCGCTTCTATCGAAAACTCCCGATTGTTTGATCAGGTCAAGCAACACGAGGACGAGCTATTAAAAGCTTATGAGGATTTGAAATTGGCACAAGAATATATGGTTCAGTCTGAGAAGTTGAAAGCGTTAGGGGAGATGGCCGGCGGTGTGGCACACGATTTTAATAATATTCTGGCCGTAGTATTAGGCCGTACTCAGCTGGCGCTGGAGGATGTGAAGGATGAAAAATTAAAGAAAGACCTGCAGATAATTGAGCAGACGGCTATAGATGCTGTGACGACGGTGCGCCGGCTGCAGGACTTTGCAAGGGTAAGGGTGGAGCGCAATTTTGAGGTGCTGGATTTGAAAGAGGTGATAGAAAGCGCGTTGCAGATGGCGGAATCCCGCCTCGTGAAGCTGAAGGAGAGGGAAGGAATAAATATCGACGTAGAGTCAAAGTTGCGTGAGCTTGCCCCTGTTGAAGGGGATGTGGCGGAACTGAGGGAGGGATTGCTCAATATCATCTTCAATGCAATGGATGCCATGCCTAAGGGGGGGAAGATTACGATCGAGGCCAAGCAGACGAATAAGTGGGCGACTGTTTCAATAAGCGATACAGGGATCGGCATGCCGAAGGAGATAATGGACAGGATATTCGAGCCCTTCTTTACTACCAGGATGCATAAAGGTACGGGGCTGGGGCTCAGTGTAACATACGGCATTATACAACGCCACCGCGGGGAGATATCGGTGGAAAGCACTGTAGGCGTTGGTTCGACTTTTTATATCAAACTCCCTGTATGCGAGAGGGTTGTCAGTAAGAAGCATGCGGCGGGGAAAGCCGATGCTGTGAAGGGTGTTTCCATACTGATGGTCGATGACAATCCGGAGGTAGCGGGGATTCTGGGCCTTACCCTGCGGCGACTCGGCCATACAGTGGTAGAGGCAAACAGCGGTGAAGCAGCCATAAGTACCTTTGAGATGGGCAATTTCGATCTGGTGATCACAGATCTCGGGATGCCCGATATGTCAGGCCACGAGGTGGCTAAAATCGTGAAGGAGATGAAGCCGGGGACTCCAGTGTTAGTGATCAGCGGCTGGGGAGGGCAGCTTAATCTGGAAGAAATGCCGGAGGTGGATGGGGTCATAGCCAAGCCTTTCAGCAAGGATGTCCTCTCGGAGAAGATCGCGGCATTGCTTTCTTGCGAGGGTACTCAAGCCAGAGATTTAAAGCAGAAGGCGGCTAAAACTAAAAAGAGTAGCAAGGGTGTTTCTAAAAGTGATAAAGCGGCTGAAGGCTTGACTGGCAAGGAGGAGAAGCCGAAAAAAAGGAAAGGTACTGACAAGAAAGAATAAGAGTAATACAGCTAGATGATTTGGCTATAAAAGAAAAGGCCCGCTGAAGCGGGCCTTTGTTATTTTAAGGGAAAACGATCGGTTAAAGCAGGGACGGCACGCCGTCTGAAGCCTTTTGCATCTCTTTCATCTTGTCCTCAGCTTCTTTCTGCCTCTTCTTCATCAGAGGGGCGGATTCCGTTACTGTGCTGAACAAATGTTTCACGCGCGGAACATCTCTAAGCTGTGAGAAAATTACGGTAACGCTCAGGTCGCTCCGTTCCCTTGGGTAATCTCCACTTCTGATAAGCGCGTCTTCCGAGACCTCTCTCATCAGGCTACCCAGCTCTTTTACCAGTTCCACGTTCATTTCCTTTTGCGGAGCGGCAAGCAGATACAGGGCTTTTGCAGCATCAGCGGGATTGATTGTTGCCGACATCTCGGACATTGCCTGGTTCATGGCCTCCAGGCCGCGGAAAGTCTCTCTGCCCTTAGACCTGAAGCTTCTCGTGCCTTCAAATGGCATTCTCCTGAATGGACTCAAATGTGATTTGCCGATGCCAACGACTGTCCAGCTTTCCAGGGTCTGCATGATGTCGCCAGCATCAAGGGTTTTAGCTCCGATATTGCCGCGCTTTACTTCTTCGCCGGCGCAGAGCAGCTCGAAGAACGGGATTGCGATCTGCTCGTTCATTTTATCCATATTATTCAACAGGTTGGAATCTTTCTTCAGGTATCTCTGGTTGTCAGCGAGAAATACGGCATCGGCGACGGAATGTATCGACTTCAGACAGGTTGCGGCATTATATACGCATCTCTCCTCGGTCTCTTCTTCGTAAGAGAAGGGAAGTACGACCAGGGCATAGACCGGTTTTTCCGGGTACCTTTCTTTGATTGTATCCGCAACTACTGGCAACGCACCGGAACCGGTACCACCAGCAGCGCCTGCGATGAGCAGGAATGCATCGGTCTCGTAAAATCTGGAGCCGCTTCGTATCGCATCTACTATTTTATCTTTATCGTTCCTGGCGACCTCTGCACCGAGTTCGTTGATTTTCCCTACACCATGTCCAGAGGTCTTTCTCCCGCCGATAAGCAACCGATGATGAAAATCCGGCTTTATAGTTCTTAATCCGCTGAGGTCAGCCTGGTCTGTATTTACAGCATATACACCCATTATTATCTGTATGGAGCGCTGGCGTTGCGCCATTTTACCCATTCTAGCAAATTCGTCAGCTATCCTGCTGCCGCACTGCCCAAGTCCAACTACAACTATTCTCATTATTGCCTCCTTGTTAAATCACCACTACCGATATCAGGTATTTAAGTATTATCTTACTGTTGATTTCTACTGTCAATACTTGAACTTGATATTATATCTGTGCATTGCATTGTACATGGCATAAATGTGATTGTATTAATACAAACATCACGATGGTATAATGATAACGTGACATAATGGGAGTACCCGATGGAGTTTCGTAAAGAGGTAATAACCGCCGAATTGTTGAGCCCGTTGCGCGGCTTTGAGCGTGAGACAAAGTCGATAGAGTATCGCAGCGATCCGCTCACCGGCTACCGTAGCCGCGTAAGCGTCGACCGCGCGAAGAGGGTGAAGCAGGCTCAGGGCGTCGCGGTTGATGTTGCGGATATCGCGGCTCGCTCGGCGGAGAGCTGCTGCTTCTGTCCCGATAATATCGCCGGCGGCACCACCAGGTTCGCGCTGGGGTTTCTGCCGGGCGACGACGGTCGAATAACGGTCGGGGGAGGCACATTGTTCCCCAATCTCCATCCGTTTGCAGAGTACCACGCCGTAGCTACGCTTACTGAACGGCACTATCTGGAGCTAGATGAATTCACACCTACGATGATTGAGGATAACCTCGCGGCGGCTCGGAAGTACATCGCCGCTGTTAATCGCCACTGCGCCGATGCCGGATACCCCGTGTGGCTGTGGAACCACCTGCCACCCAGCGGCGCCAGCATCCTGCATCCACATACTCAGGTCAGCGTGGAGCGCGCCCCGATGCCAGAGCTTGAAGTTGTATTAGGTGAGAGCGAGGGCTATCTGCGCGAGAAGGGCGTAAACTTCTGGCAGGAGCTTATTGCAGTCGAGAAGAAAGCAGGGGAGAGGTTCATAGGAGAGAACGCATCGGTGGCCGTTATCGCCAGCTTCGCGCCGCGGGGGAATCGGGAGGTTCAAATCATTTCCAAGCAGGTCGGCAATCTGTTGGATTTTGACAAGCGGCATACGCGTGATTTTGCCGATGCGGTGGTGCGGGTGCTGCGTTGCTATAAGGCGATGGGGATGAACTCATTCAACCTGGTAACGTACTCGGCCGCAATCGGCGATCGTTCGGAGCATTTCCGCTTAAGCGCGCGCATCATGTCGCGCCCCGTGTTCCAACCGCTCTACACCAACGATGCCGGTTCGATAGAGCGGTTCTACGGGATTTCTATAATCGAGGCAATGCCGGAGCAGGTCGCATCGGATATACGGAAGTGGTTTGATAGCTAAATATTATCAACCCCCTGGCCCCCATTCTTGGGGGAAATAAAAAAGGGATAGGGGACACCCCTAAAACCCCGGCAGGAAGAATCCTGCACCTCTTTAATCCTCTCGCTAAGGCGCTAAGACCGCCAAGGTTTTAATAGCTGTCATTGCGAGGAACGTAGTGACGTGGCAATCTTGTCGTTTGTGTGGTGGACGGTTGTAGGGGCGGTTCGCGAACCGCCCCTACGGGAATCGCGCAATAGGGAGCGAGATTCTTCGCTTTGCTCAGAATGGCAGTACGTGAAGGGCTCGCAATGACGAGACAGAAGAAGTCCTGAGCAGATTCCTTAGTCGTCCCAGAGGGGGTTCATCACCAGGCCTGTGGGCGTTTTGGGATAGAAGTAAGTCGATTTCTGCGGCATCCTCAGCTTGGCGTCGGCTACGGCGAGCATGCCTGAGATCGGGGTTGGGTTGAGGAAAAACGCGAGCTGATGATCGCCTTTGTTTACACGATTGATGGCCTCGACGCCAACGCGGGTGTACTCCAGGCATTCCTCTTCCAGCTTGGGGCTGTTGATCTTAAGTATGCGGCGCAGTATCAATCGATGCAGTATCGTAACGTCGAGGCTGCTGACCGCGTCGTCTCCGGCCTCGCTATCAACCTTAAGCTCGACGCCTTTTTTCGCTCGCAAAATACAGAACTTGTTGCCGTCCATTCCGTAGAGCCCGAAACTGGTCACTCGATTCTTTTGCAGGGTCGCGAGCCAATGTTTCAGCGATGCCGTTGTGTCGGAGTGCGGCGGAATTGTTTCCGTGTCGAAGTACTCGGCGAGTTTCTCTTTGAGTGAATCCAGCGTATTGTGTTTCAGCCCACGTATCAAGCGATGGGTGGGCAGCATCAGCAGGTTGTGGTCTTCGGCGGGGGTGATGGTCATCATTACGTAATTGTAGGGCGCGTCGTCCCCGTCCGACGGGCTGGCGGCGCGCCGCTCCAGGCTGTAGTTCAAGGCCGTTTCGTAGCGGTGGTGGCCGTCGGCAATATAGAGCATTTTATCGGCCAGCAGCTTGGATACTTTCGTGATGGTGCGCTTGTCGCTAATCGTCCACATGGCGAATTCCACGCCGTCTTTATCCACTGCCTGCGGCGCCGGCTTCTTGATGATGTTCTCAAAGAAGGCTTCAAATCCTTCGGGTCGATAGTGGAAGAGCACCATGATCGGGCTGAAGTTCACGTTGCAGGCTTTGAGCAAACGCATGCGGTCTTCGCGCGGCTTGCTCATTGTCTTCTCATGCGGGCGGATGCATCCGGTTGTGAGGTCTTCCAGCTTTACCCTGGCCATGAGGCTGAGCCGATTATAAACTCGGTCGTTGTAAGTGAAACGGTGGTTCACCAGGTACAGCACTGGACTTTTCTCTCTTACGAGAACGCCCTCATCGAGCCACTGTTTGACAAAATCTGACGCCCTGGTGTATTTATTGTTCAGGGGGGTGTCGTCGGGCTGGTCGAGCGCGTAGTCGAGCCGAACCACGTTGTAGGGATTGATTTTATAGTAGCGAACCTGCTCCGCAGGCGAGATCACATCATAGGGCGGTGTGATCACTGCCGAGAGATCGCTGATGCGATCGAGATTATATCTAAGCCCGCGAAACGGTTTAACAACAGCCACAACACTTTAACTATAACAAAGACGGCAGCGAAAGGTCAATGAGAGTTTAATTTGATTAAGGCTAATCAACCCCCTGGCCCCCAATCTTGGGGGGATTTGAAAAGAATAGGGGACACCCCTAATCCTTCCGCGGAAGGACCGGCAGGAGGAATCCTACACCTCTGCATATTGATGTGTAAGACGATCAACCCCCTGTATCCCCCAATCATGGGGGATATTAAGAAAATATGGGGGACACCCCCAAACCCCCGCCAGAGGGGGGATCCCTCTGGGCTTCCCGATTCTGATTAACAATTATTTGAGAGAAGGATGGGGACACCCCCTAAGACCCCGTCCTTCCCTGAACGGGAAGGATTCCGCGGAAGGACACCTCTTTTTCTTATACGTCATTCCGGCGGAGGCCGGAATCCACGAGGGCGAATGGTCATTCGCCCCTACGTCTCGATGTTACGAATCGATGGCGGCCCGCACCTCTGCGATGAAGGCCTTCACGTCGGCTGCCGGGCGCCGGCTTTTTTCAACGATATCGATGATGCGGCTGCCGATGATGACGCCGTCAGCAAGCTTGGCCACGCGCTGCGCCTGCTCCGGCGTCGAGATGCCGAAGCCCACGCACAGCGGCTTGTCGGTCACTCTGCGCACCCTCGATATGAATTCGTCGAGGTCGTTCGAGACCGCAGCGCGCGCGCCGGTGACGCCCTTGAGCGAGACCACGTAGATGAACCCGTTAGTCCTTCCAGCGATGAACCTTAGCCTTTTATCCGTGTCCGACGTCGGCGCTACCAGATATACAAGGTCCAGGCCGCGTTTTTTCATGATGGCTTCGATAGTGCTTCCTTCATCGGGCGGCAGATCGGGGATAATAAATCCGTCGATGCCCGCTTTATGCGACGCGGCACAGAACTTATCCAGTCCGTAATGCAGTATCGGGTTATAGTAGCCCATGAATAGCAGCGGTATGTCGACATGTTTCCGCAGCTCGGCGGCAAGGTCGAGGCACTTCCGCGGCGTGATGCCGGATTCGAGCGCGCGCTGGCTGGCGCGCTGTATGGTGGCGCCGTCGGCTAGCGGGTCGGAGAAGGGGATGCCGAGCTCGATCATATCGCAGCCGCCGTCGACGAGAGCCTCCGCGATCTCCAGCGTCGCCTCGGCTGTCGGATAGCCTACCGTCAGATATGCGATGAGCGCCTTGCGTTTAATCGGTCGATTCTTGTCGAAGAATGCATCGATGCGGTTCATAGCTTCACCCCCAGCGCCTTGGCCACGATGCCCATGTCCTTGTCGCCGCGGCCGCTCAGATTGACGAGCACGATCTTGCTTTTGGGCAGGCCGGATGCCAGCTTGGCGGCGTAGTACACCGCGTGCGCCGACTCCAGCGCAGGTATGATACCTTCTTTTTCGGATAAGAGCTTGAAGCCCTCCAGCGCCTCGTCGTCGGTAGCGGTTACGTATTGCGCGCGGCCGGTTTCCATGAGCTGGCTGTGCTCCGGCCCGACGCCGGGGTAGTCCAGCCCGGCCGATATGCTGTGCGTCTCCCGTATCTGCCCATTCTCGTCTTGCAGCACGTACGATTTCGTCCCGTGCAGCACGCCGATGCTGCCGCCGCTGAAGCGCGCGCTGTGCTTGCCGCTAGCGATGCCCAGCCCCCCGGCCTCCACCCCGATCAGCTGCACCTGTGCGTCGCCGATGAACGAGTGAAATATGCCTATGGAGTTGCTACCGCCGCCGACGCAGGCGACGATATAGTCGGGCAGGCGTCCGGTGGATTTCAACATCTGCTTGCGCGCCTCCTTGCCGATGACCGACTGGAAGCCGCGCACCATCATGGGGTAGGGGTGCGGCCCCAGCGCGCTGCCGAGCAGGTAGTGTGTGGTATCGACGTTGGTCACCCAGTCGCGGATGGCTTCGTTGATCGCATCCTTGAGTGTTTTGCTGCCGCTGGCCACGGGGCGCACCTCCGCGCCGAGCAGCTTCATGCGAAAGACGTTGAGCGACTGGCGCTGCACGTCCTCCTCGCCCATGTAAACCACGCATTCCATATCGAGAACGGCGCACACGGTGGCGGTGGCCACGCCGTGCTGCCCGGCCCCAGTCTCAGCTACAACTCGTGTCTTATTAAGTCGTTTAGCCAAGAGCCCCTGCCCCAGGGCGTTATTGATCTTGTGCGCGCCGGTGTGTGTCAGGTCCTCGCGCTTTAGGTATATCTTAGCTCCACCGCAATGCTTGGTCAGCTGCGAGGCGAAATAAACAGGCGTCGGCCGCCCGGCGTAGTCCTTGAGCATGGCGTTCAATTCAGCTTTAAATGCGGCGTCGCGGGATGACTGGCGATAAGCTTTCTCAAGCTCGTCCAGCGCGGCCATGAGCGTCTCCGGCACGTACTTGCCTCCGAACTGGCCGAAATGGCCGCCCTTATCCGGTAGCTGTGTTGCATGTATTGTTTTCATCTGCTTTCTACCTCTGACTAAGTGCTAATCAACCCCCTGCTGTCCCCCAATCATGGGGGACTTTTAAAAAAGCTGGGGGACACCCCCAGTTCCCCCGGCAGGAGGAATCCTGCACCTCTTTATCGTATTCGCACTGTCATTGCCCGATCAAGTCGGGCAATCCAGACGGCTTGATTCAAAGCCGCCTTCGTTTTAACCCCCTGTATCCCCCATTCTAGGGGGAATTTAAAAAGGATAGGGAACACTCCTAAAACACCGGTCCTTCCAGTACTGGAAGGACACTTCTTCCTCAACAGCCTCCTAACGCTGTGTCGGTACTGCGTACCGCCGTGATGAAGTCCTTTATTTTGTTGATGCTTTTTCTGCCGTTAGTTTCCACCCCGCTGGATACATCCACCCCCCACGGCCGCGCCGACGCTATCGCCTCCCCGACGTTCTCGGGCGTGAGGCCGCCGGCGAGGACGAATCGATATCGCTCAGTCGCTTTTCTAGCTATCGCCCAATCGAACGATTTGCCGCTGCCGCCGTAGCTTCCGTTAGCGGCGCAATCGAGCAGGGGCAGGAAGTAATAATCAGCCTTCTTGTAGCCGCCTGAAAGTTCGCTCAGCAGTTTTTCGCTGGTGTGTTCTTTCGAAATTTTGACCGCCTTGATGGCCGGGCGGTGCAGCTCCCGCACATACTCCCAGGGCTCATCGCCGCTCAGCTGTATGCGGTCGAAGTTGCAGTACTTGGCGACGCGGTTGATCTCAGCGGAGGGGGTGTTGACGAAGACGCCAACCGTGAGCGTCCTGCTTCCTTTCACCGCGGTTGCTATGGCCTTAGCTTGCTCTATGTCGACCTGCCGTTTTGAAGGGGCCATGACGATGCCGATGTAGTCGGCCCCGGCCTCGGCGGCGGCGACGGCCTGCGACGGCTCCGTTATCCCGCAAATCTTTACCCTGGTCATTGCAGTAGTTCCTTCATTTTCCCGGCTGCATCATCGGCGGCGGAGAGCGTCTCTCCCACCAGCATGGCGTTCACCTTCCATTGCCGCAGTTTTTCCACATCGGCGTGACGCCTGATCCCGCTCTCGCTTACTACGATGCAGTCGTCCGGCACGAACGGGCGCAGACGCTCGGTTGTGCGCAGATCGACCTCGAACGTCTTCAGGTTGCGGTTGTTGATGCCGATTATTGCGGCACCGCAATCGACGGCGCGCCCGATCTCCCGCTCGTCGTGCGTCTCCACCAGGCATTTCATGCCGAGGGTGTAGCTGAGATTGATCAGTTTGGTCAGGTCGTCATCGTCCAGTATGGCTACGATGAGCAGGAGCGCGTCGGCCCCGTAGGCCCTCGATTCGTATATCTGATATGGGTCGAAAATAAAATCCTTGCGCAGCAGCGGCACCCGAATTCCTTTGTCGTCGAACGAATTTCTGATCGCTTCAAGGTAGTCGATGCTGCCGTTGAAATACTTCTCCTCGGTGAGCACCGATATTGCCGCCGCGCCGTTCACCGCATAGGTCATCGCCAGCTTGACCGGGTCGATATCGGTGTTGATAACACCTTTCGAGGGCGAGGCTTTTTTAATCTCGGCGATGAGTTTGATGTCGTCGCCGCGCAGCGCGGAGGCAAAGTCAAGCGTCCTGCATCGCATGTCGGCACAACTTCGCTTAAGCTCTCTCAGCGGTATCTCACGCTTGCGCTGCTTGAGCGATTCCCTCTTGAATTGGACTATTTCGTCGAGTATCATTTTTGTTTCAACCCCCTGGCCCCCATTCTTGTGTTCATCGTGTAAGGGCGATTCATGAATCGCCCCTACGGGACACCCCCAGTTCCCCCTGCAGGAGAGAAATCTCCTGCACCTCTTTACCCTTTCACTCTGTCATTGCCTGACTTGATCGGGCAATCCAGAGGGCGGGTTCCGAGCCCGCCGATACATTCCCTCAGCCCCCTGTTATCCCCCAATCTTGGGGGAATTTAAAAAGGGATAGGGGACACCCCTAAAACCCCGGCAGGAGAAACCTCCTGTACCTCTTCAACGGCCCCCTGCGGCTTTGCCGCTTCCCCCTCTTTATCAAAGAGGGGGTTTAGGGGGAGTTCGTCGATAGGGTGGGTTTCAAACCCACCGCTACGGAATAGCTGG
>Ga0315288_10009983_pt1 | contig 11962 bp, 7 predicted proteins | sample YL17G11_20_MG_FD_203454 | JGI IMG/M metagenome (GOLD analysis project Ga0315288, IMG submission 203454) | Sediment microbial communities from Yellowstone Lake, YNP, Wyoming, USA - YL17G11_20 | ecosystem: Environmental > Aquatic > Freshwater > Lake > Sediment | place: USA: Wyoming | collected...
CACCCTGCCCAGGCGCGTTCCCGCGCGCGCACACCTCCAGCGCCCGTCGCCTACAGGAAGTATGCCTCCTCAGCGCAAACCGGGGAAGATGGGTTTACAGGACGGATACACTGCAGGCGCGTTTACCTCCGCCACCACCTGTCACCCAGCGCCTGACCTGTAATCCCGCGACGCGCGGCATCGTCGTGGCGGCTCTGGCGACCCGCCAGGAGGTGGATGTGATTCAACTGCGAGCGTTTTATCCGTACGATTTCCAGAAACAGCTCTGCAAAACGCAACAGCCCTAATCTCTGTGCTACCCCCCCAGCGATGCCTGTAGTGCCGCACTGCTTGCACAAGCCTGGCTCGGTCTCGCCGCAGTCTCGGCCAGTACGGAACTAAATCGTGTCGGCATTGGGGCCCAGCCGGAGGTGTTCCGCCGGTAGCCAGCACCTCAGCGGCGAGCGCGGTTGCATTGCACATCGCCGTTGCCGCACAGCGGAGAAACTGTGCGCCGACAAAGCGCAACTCTCCCCGGTGCAACAGTCCCGCCTGTTCCATGCACTCATCGGCGAATCGCAGTTCGCGCCGGATATCCCGGTTGACAGCCGCGAGGAACTCCTGGAGCGTCAGTGTCTGCTGATTCGCCATACCGTCCGCTCAAGGGCCGCGGTCGATTAGACCTACAATTTCGCTCTATATGCATATTACACTCACACACGGCTCTGCGGATGAGGTCCAGGAGGTCAGATCGCGGCTTGCCGGCAGACGTTGCCCGTCGCCGCTCAGCGCGGCGGAGCCAGAACGGCTTGCCCCGAACGGATCACTCCGAGCACGGGCGGGCGGCGGTTCTGACCGAACTCGTCCCACTCGATATGGCCGCTCGCACCCTCGTAGGGAGCCAGGTTCGCGATTGCATCTCTGATCCGGGCCCGGTTCAATCCAGCCTCACGAATGGCCGCAATGACGATGCGGACGGAGTCATAGGCGCATGCCGCCGCATAGTCGGGCTGCCCACCAAACCGCGCGGCAAAGCGGTCGCGGAAGGCGGGCACTGGCGATCCAACCCACGAAAACAGCACACCTTCGGCAGCGGTCCCCGCCTGCTCGGCGAACGAAGCGCGGCCGAACCAGGGGCCGCCGGCGATCGCACCCGGGAAGTTCGCTCGCCGCAGCGCCTTGACCGCGCGCGCGCCGTCGCGCGCGGAGGCAATGACCACGACCGCTTCCGGCTGGGCGGCTGACGCGCTGCGCGCTGTTTCCGAAAAATCGGGCCGGCCCGGCTCGAACTCGAGCTGCAACCGGATATTCACTCTCTCGCTCACAAACGCGGTCTTCAGATTGCCGGCAAACGCACGGAAGTCATGGTCCGTCGCGGAAAGAATCACGACCGAGCGGCCGCGCAGGGCGCGGGCCAGAAGGGCGGAGTGCAGATCGTCGCCCTGCACGATCGAAAACATCCACGGCACACCGGCCATGTGGATGCTGCGGTCGGTGGCCGCCGGGTTCACCAGGGGCAGCAAGGCCTTGGCCACCACCTGCTCCGCCAGATGCGTTCCAGCGCCCTCAATCGAGCCGATCACTACCCAGACGCGATCCACGAACGCCATTCGGGTGATGAGCGCGGCGCCGGCGCGCCACGGGTTCTCGGACCAGCGCGACACAAGGCGGAACGGCTTGCCTTTGTAGCCTCCTTCGCGATTGGCCTCCTCCATCGCCAGCGTGGCGCCCTGCCAGAGACTGCCGCCGTCCGGATGAGAATCGTCCGCAGGTCCGTAATAGCCGATCAGGATCTCGCGAATGACTTCCGGCTCGGGCAGTTCCCGGCCGGGTCCCTCGAACGTGCTCGGAGATTTGCGGCCGTCCTTGTAGGGAGTGGGAGCGTGGCGGGGCGCCTCTTGAGAAGCGCCCCAGAAAGCGCAGCAGACGAGGAGTGCGGCGAGCTGCGTCATGTGCCATTCGGCTTCGTCAGCCCGACACCTTCGGGGATTCGCCTCGGTATGTTCGGTTTGGGAACGTTGAGTTCCTCGCGCGAGTAGTACTTCCAGCGGCCGTCTTCGAACCTTGTCAGGAAGACCTCGCCGATATCGTCCAGCGCGCCGCTGAACGGAATATCGCCCGTGACGCCGGGAAACGGCTTGGTCTGGTACGCCAGAACATCGCGCATCTTCGCCCGGTTGAGCCCTGCAACCTGGGCAGCCCAGATCAGCATGTTCATACCGTCGTAGCCGTGGGCGGAGTAGGTCTCCGGCTCCCGGCCGAAGCGTTGATTGAACCGCTCCCGGAAGGCCAGGAGCTTCGGGTCTTTGCGGTCGGGATTCCAGGGAAAGCCCGCGATGACGCCCTCGGCGTTGGCGCCCGCGGCCTTCACGAATTCATCCGAGACCGTCCGGTCGCACGCGTAAAAGGGCTGCGTCATTCCCATGCGGCGCATTTGATTGAGAACCAGGGCGCCCTCGGCGTCGTCGCCCCAATGGACCACGGCGTCGAGCCGCGCCGCTTTGAGCCGCTCGAGTTGCATGGTGAAATCGGTCGAGCCGACTTGGTACGCCATTTCGATGAGAACGGGCCGTTTCAGCCGCCGCGCGCTGTCGCGCACCTCGCGGACGCCGAACCGGCCGTAGCGGTTCGACGACCGGATGATCCCAATGCGCTTATGGTCCATCTTGCGGAGGATGTAGTCGATGAGGAGATAACCCATCTGCCGGTCGTCGCCGATGCAGCGCATCACCCATGGGATGTTCGTCTCGATGAAGGTCGGGTCGGTGTCGCCCGAGTTCATCATGACCAGCTCGGCCTTCAGCGCCACCCGAATCGCAATGTGGCTGTTGGCGCCATCGATGGTTCCGAGTATGGCCCACACCGGATCCTGGTACGCCATCCGGATGATCTCATTGCCGGACGCGCCCCACAGGCCGTTGTCGTTCCTGGTCACCAACTCGAACGGGATTTTCCGTTTGAGGTAGCCGCCGCGGGCGTTCGCCTCCTCGATGGCCAGCCGCGCGCCCCGAAGCATGTTGATGCCGAGCGCCTCCTCGTGGCTCTTGCCGCCGGTGGCGACCGAGACGGTGGACATGATCGGCCCGATAAAGCCGAGCTTGACGGTCTTCAGGTCCGGACCTGGCTCGGGAATGGCACGGCCGGGGCCGGTGTATTCCATCTGGGTCAGAAAGTGGCGCTTGTATGGCTTGACGCCGCCGTAGGGCTCCACGTCTTCGGGCGTGTTGCCATAGTTGGTGTCGATCTTGAGCGGCAGGTTGGGCGTCTGGTACGCGGTCAGCCCGCCGATCGCTTTCACGACTTGGTCGGTGGCGGGATCGTGGAGCACGATCCAGGGCTCGAGCTTCGGGTCCGGTTTGTACTGGCCGAGCCCGAGCGCGGCGGATGTGAACAGCAGCAAAGCGATTCGCCACCTCATTGGGAGCCTCCTTTCGGCGCCGCTTTCGCGAGCATCTTCGGGCGCTCGCGCAGGCCGCTGTAGTAGCCCTCGCCGATGCCCCAACCCAGGCCCTTGGCCGTCGCGAGCCAGACGTCGTTGCCGTCGATGTCGGCGTTGATGATGAAACTGTGCGGGATGCTGGCGGGCATCTCGACGGTTTCGAGCACCTCTTTGTCGCGCGTGACGATCGCTTTGCCGCCCTTACCCGTCGGATCGCGCGTGTAGGCCACCCAGGTGTTGGTGGCGAAGTCCGTGATGACCCCGGCGCCTTTGTCGGAGCAGTACCACGCCTCATCGGAGCTGCGCCCCCTCACGTTGTTGTTGAAGTCGCTCGGCAGCCCGGAGTCCTGGTTGTAGAAGGACCGCCAGTTGCGGCCATCGTAGCGCGAAGCGCCGAAGTAGGCCGAGACCCACAGCACGCCTTCGGCTTCCTGGGCGCCGGTCGTGATCACATGAAGTATGCCGTCGTCGCGGTAGAGATCGATCTCCATCTCGCCGTCGGGATCCAGGTAGTCTTTCCATCGATTCGCTTTGATGTCGTACTCCAGCACGCCGCTGCCCCAAACCGCCAGAAACACCTTGTCCGAGCCGTTGTAGCTGACGTTATAGTTCCAGATCTCCTCCATCGGCGCGTTCTTCTCGGTGAAGATGGTCCACTCGTGGGTCTTGACGTTGAACCGGCTCGCTCCGGCCGTGGTCGCCGCCCAGACGTTGTCGTTTTCGACGGCCACACCGTAGACGACATCGTTCACCAGGCCGCTGTTGAGCTGGTGCCAGTGGTCGAAGCGGCCGCCGCTGAACCGGGCCAGGCCGCCGCCAAACAACCCGAGCCAGACATCGCCGGTCTTCTTGTCCACGTCGATGGAGGCGACGGCGCGGAACGGCAGGCCGTCCTTTTCGGTCCAGCTTCTGATCTTGCCAGTCCGCTTGTCGAGCATGGCCAGGCCGTCCTCGGTCCCGATCCACACCCGCGGGCCGTCCACCTTCACGGCGAAAATGTGATCGTTCGGAAGCCCGTCCGCGACGGTGAATTGCTTCCACTTGGTGTAAACGTAAGGCAACTTCAGATTTCCGCTCTGCGCGGGCGGGCCGCCGGCGAAGGCCAAACCGGCGAGCGCGCTCAGAGCGATTGCGATTCTCATCTTCCCCTCCTCACAGCGTTTTGAGGTACTCGATCAGGTCGTTCAATTGGTCCTTGGTCATGTCGTTGGTTACCCCGTGCCTGTCGTCCGGGTTGTAAACGGTCCAGATCTCCTCGAGAGTCGCCGCCATGCCATTGTGCAGGTACGGCGCCGAGTCGTAAATGTTGTTCAGGTGCGGCGTGTCGAACCTGCCCTGACGATCCGACGACTGCTTCGTGCCGACATCATGCACCTGCCGGTCGGTGAAATACGGCGGGAAATGGCAGGTGACGCACCGGTTCTCTGCCGGGATCATCCGGCCGTCATTCGTCATCGTGCGTTCAAAGACGGCTCTTCCCCGCCGCTGGGCCGGATTGAGCGGCGCGCCAAGCTTGCGATAGCGGTTCGGCGGGCGCTCGATGCTGGTGACATACAGGTCCACCGCCGACAGTTCCTCCGGCGTGAACGGCAGCAGGCGCGTGAAAAACACGGACAGGCGTGCTCCGCATTGCCGGGACAAGCTCGGATTCGTGCCCTCCCACTTGAACGGCGCGGTATCGAGAATGCCGCGTAGCGTGCGGTTGTCCACGGGGCTGACGCCGATTCCGTCCGCTTCGATGTCGTACGTCACGCCGTCAATATGCCCGTCCGGGTGGCAGGATGCGCACGCATACTGTCTGCGAAACGTGATTTTGGCGTTATGGAACAGCAGTTCCCCCCGCCGGTGCTGGGTGATCTCGGGCGATCCACCCAGGTCGATCCGCGAGACGACTTCGAGCTTCTGAAGGTCGATCACGCTGAGGGAATCGTCGAGCGAGTTGGCGACGTAGGCAACCCGGCCGTCGGGCGCGACCAGCACCCCACGTGGGTTATTCTTCACAGCGATATGCTTGGCGACGAATTCGGTCGGATAGCCCAGGTGATTGGGGATGACGTGCTCACGTTCATACTTCGTCGCGCGGTGCAGGATCGCGGTCAGTTTCGCGATGTCCACGACGGCCACGCGGTCGGTTCCGGCGCTCGTGACCAGGGCGTAGCGGCCGTCGGGCGTGCAGGCCACGCCGCTCGCATCCGCGAAGCCCATGTTCGGCTCGTCCAGCAGGACCTGGTCCACGTCGCCGTCTCTCCAGATTATGGCGAGCCCGTTGGTGATCGTCCAGCCCTGCATGAGGCGGGTCATCGGCACCAGGCTCTTCGTGCGGTTGAGCGTGGCGAGCGCGAACTTGCCGCTCGGATGCCAGGCGACGCCCATCATGAGGTTGGCGCCATCGACGACGCGCCGGTCGTCCACCGCGGCCCGCTCGACGTCGATGGAAGTCAGCTCGGAGACGAACGGGGTCCGCGGCGGTGAGAACCGCGCCAGCATGTTCGTGACGAATATGGTTGCGCTATCGGGCGACAGCGCCATCGACCACGGCCCGCGGCTGGCGCTCAGCATCTTCACGTAGCTGAGGGAGGCGATATCAAAGACGGAGATGTCCTCGGAGGACGTGTTCGCAACGTAGAGGTACTTGCCCTGCCGGTCGGTGAGCACGCCGTGCGGCTCGTCGCCAGCCTCGAGCGTCTTGACGACCTTGCGCGAACCGGCATCGATGACGGAAACCGTGTCGTCGTGGCGGTTGCTGACAAAGGCGAGCTTCCCGTCCGGCGTGAACGCGACATCAATGGGCATGCCGCCGGCCGGGATCTCGGCCACCGGCCCCCGCGTGGCGGTATCGACGACAGTCACGGAGTCCGCGGCTTCACAGGTGACCCAGAGTTCCTTGCCGCCCGGCCGCAGCGCCATGTTCAGCGGGTTTTTGTACCGCGCCTCATGGCCGCCATCCGTGGCAGCCGGGGGCTTAGAGGGGTGGGCGATCTTCCTCAAGCCGGCCGCAACATCGAACTTCTTGTCATGGCAGCCCAGGCAGGTTTCCGGGCTGAGGGACTTCAGCCCGGCCTGGATCGCCCCGCGCTTATCGCGCATGATGGCCTCGAACATGTAGTCGCTGCCCGGGCCGTGGCAGGCCTCGCAGGTCACTCCCTCCTCGACAGTTGACGAGGCAGTGTGGGCGGCGCCGAACGCCGTCGTGTGGCACTTGAGGCATTCCGGTGCGCTCTGCGGATCGCCCGGGATACCCTTCTTAGCCGCCTGCTGGTACGCCGACGGTGTGGACAGCGCGCTCCAGGCGCGCGCGTGCGGGCTCATTCGCCAGACACTGTACTGGTGGCCCATCATCTCGCCCTTGTGGCAGGAACCGCATTGCGCTGCGCCCACGTATTTGTGCCCCGAGGGATCGGCGGCGGCCGGCGGAGGAAACGCCGGCATCTTCCCCATGCCCCGGCCGGTCTTGGGCAGCGGATGGGCGAGCTGCGCCATCGCCTTCTTCGCGTCGATTTTCGGCGACTTCAGCACGGCGACGTGCGAGCCCTTTTCGATGTGGCAGCCCATGCAGAACCCCTCGTCCGGCATCCGCAGCCCGGCCTTCATTGCCTCCTGCGGATTGCGCATCAAGGCTTCGCTCATATACTCGCTGCCCGGACCATGGCAGGCCTCGCACTGCACGCCCTCCTCGGTGCGGAAACCGTCGTCCTTCTCCCAGGCTTCGGCGTTATACGCCGTCGCGTGGCACCCCAGGCAGATGGCGGCCTCCTGCGGCGCCTGCCGCAGGCCGCTGATCGCCACCATCTGCTTGGATTCGGGCCGGGCCAGCGTCGCGTACGCGCGGCTGTGCTTGGAGTGCAGCCAGAGGCCGTACTGATTCCCCATGCCTTTGCCCGCATGACAGGCGCCACAGGCCCGCGACCCGACGTATACCGGCTGCTTCGGAGCGCCGTGCAGGCTCGTCAGTACGACGAGCGCCGCCGACACGGCCCCGGCCGGGATCAGTCTCCTTGCTCCGATCATTGCTTTGCTCCATTCGCCCTTGCCACGGCGGCTTTGGTCTCATGCACGTATTTCACGAGCTGGTTGGCCTTCACCTTCGGGAACTGCTGGACAGCGCCTTCCGGCCAGCGGATTTCGATATCGGCGTAGTCCTCTTTCGCCAACCCGAAATGTACGCGGCCGTCGCCTTGCGACAAGAAGCCGCGCACCGGGTTCACGTCCTCGATCTGCTTCAGCGAACCGCTCGTAACGGTCACCCGCGCGCCGATCGCCAGGCGCGACCCCATCGGGAATTTCAGAACCGGCTCGATGGTCAGCCACTGATTCCGGCTGCCGCCGTCGTTGCGCAGGATTTTAGGGTAGTCGTTGATGTTCACGATCACCAGGTCGATATCGCCGTCATTGTCCAGGTCGCCCCATGCCGCGCCGCGGCCGACGTACTTCTCGAAGAAATACCGTCCCGAGCGGCGCGAGACATCTTCGAACGTACCGTCGCCTTTGTTGCGCATCAGCGTGTCTTCCTGCACGTACTCGTGGTGGGCGTCACCGTGCGTCACGAAAATGTCCAGCCAGCCGTCATTGTCGTAATCCAGCAGGATGCCCGCCCAGCCTGCGTACTGCCCCAGCACCTGCGAAAGGCCGGCCTGCACGGTGCGGTCCATGAAGCCTTTCTTTCCGGTGTTCATGAAGAGGATGCAGTAGTTCAGGTTGGGGACGAACACGTCCAGGAGGCCGTCGCGGTTGACGTCGCCTGCGGAGGGGCCCATCGACGAGACGCCCTGTCCGTTTTCGCCGTAGGCGACATTCATCTGGAGCGCTTTCTCGACGAATGTTCCCTTGCCCGTGTTCTCGAAGTAGTGGGTCTCCATGGCGTCGTTGGCGACCCAGATATCCAGAAACCCGTCGTTGTTGAAATCAGCGGCGCTCGCGCTCATCCCGCGGCCGTCCGGCTGCCAGAGGCCGGCCTCCTTGGTCACATCCGTGAACGTGCCGTCTCCGTTGTTGCGGTAGAAGATGTCGGGTTCGCCGTTGTAGCTGAGCGGGCCGGGGTAGCCGGCGGCGGGGTAAAAATCGCGGAACTTGCCTTCGTCGTAGCGGAGGTAGTTGCAGACGTAGACGTCGAGCCAGCCGTCGTTGTTGTAGTCCAGCCACACCGCCGAAAGGCTCCAGTGCTTGTCGCCCAGCCCGGATTTCTCGGTGACGTCGGTGAACGTGCCGTCGCCGTTGTTGTGATGCAGAATGTTCTCGCCGTAGTTGAGAACGTACAGATCGACGAAGCCGTCGTTGTCGTAATCGGCCGCCGAGCAGCCCGAGCTGAAGATGCCCTTGCCGCCCACACCGGCCTTTTCGGTCACATCGACGAAGCGGTTGTTTCCGAGGTTCTTATACAGCCGGTTGGAGAGCTTGCCGCGGAGGTCACGGCCCTCGTTGTCGCTGACGCCCTTGGTCCAGGTGCCCGTCACGAAATAGATATCGAGCAGACCGTCATTGTCGTAGTCGAAGATGCACACGCCGGCGCCGGTGCCTTCGACGATGTTGTCCAGGTGGTGGTCCCCGTAACTGTGCTTGAAGGTGACGCCGGATTCCTTCGTGATGTCCGTGTAGACCGGAAGCTCCGGTTGTTGCGCGGCGAAGACGAGCACGGCGCCAGCCGCGAGGAAGAGTTTCTTCATCGTTGTCCTCCCGCGGCGGCCGGCTTAGGTCCGCCGCCGTTGCCGGGCAGGCCGTTGTAGTGGGCGCCAAGATCGATCCATTCGACAATGGCTCGCTTCTCGGCCGCGGTCAGCGGAGACGAGCCGGCGGGCGGCATCCTCCTCGGCGCGGCGCCGGGCGCAGGATGGTCCCACGGCCGCGAGGTGTTGCGTCCGAAGATGGCCCACACCAGCGGGCTCGTCCTTGCCACGCCGGGAGTGATATAGCGGAACGCGCCCGTCTTGGGATCTTTCGCCAGCAACGCTTCGTACGCGGCGCTGAAGCGCTGGCCTTTGCCGGACAGCGTCGGCCGAGCCGCGCCGCTATGGCAGGCTGCGCTCACGCACCTCTGGCCCAGGAGGGGTGCGACATCTCGCTCGAATTCGACCGTCCGCCGGCGCTCGGGCGGGAGCATCAGGTTCGCTGCGGGCCGAGTGAGCGCGCTTGCCATGGCGTTTTCTGGCGTGCGTTCACCGTCCTCGTGACAGCCGATGCAGCCGCGCTGCTCCTTGTTCTTGGCCCAAATCCACGCACTCGATCTCAGAGCCATGCCGTTCTCATCCAGCGCCTGGATTTCGACTGGCAGATTCGCGGGAATCTGCGCGTGGAACGAGCCGTCTTCGTCCGCGTCGATCTCGCCGAGAAACCGTTTCTGCAAAAGCGGCGACAAGCTGTCCACCGTGGCGCCGCCTGCGGCCGGCAGGTAATCGCTAAGTGCGGAGGCCGCGCGCGGCAGGCCCTCGAGCAGGCGGATCCGCTTCACGGCGCCCTTCGCCCAGAAGCGCGAATCGACATCCGTCTCGTAGAGGTTGAGGCAGTACAGCTTGGCCCAGTCCTGCTTCTCGTCCACCACGGAGGACCGGCCGTCCGGGACCGCTCGCGGAACGAGCGCCTGGGCCTGGATGTCGTGCATCTCCGGGCTGTCGAAAACCGCGTCGAGTTTGCCCGTTTCCGGATCGAGGCGGAAAACACCGTGCGTACCGCTACCGCCTGCCGGCCGGCGCGACACCAGCACCGTGCCGTCGGGCAGCGCAGATGGTGAGTGGTACAGGTAGGCCGGCGGGAGCGCCAGGCGCCGGTAGGAGTGCAGGTTGCGGCGAAGGTCGATCACGCCAAGTGACCCGGCGCCGTCCCACGCCACCGCGCTTGCGTCCACGAACAGCACCAGCCGTCTGGCGGTCACGCACGCCATGTGCTTGACGCGGCGGCCCTGGCCTCCCGAAAACGTGGCGTAGTCGGTGCCGTCGATGTTGGTGGCGAGCAGCTCGATCCGTCCCCGCAGCCCGTGACTCAGGTCGTCACGTTCCCAACCGGAGAACAACATCCTGCCGTCGGGCAGCATGGCGGGGTCGAAGGCGCCCGACGGATTGTAGGTCAGGCGCCGCACTCCGGAGCCGTCCATGCGCGCCGAGTAGACGGCGGTCGCCGGCGCCGCTCCGTACTCGGCAAGTGCGGCAGGCGCGTCGCTGACGAATGCGATCTGCGGCATCGGCCCAGGATCATCGAGGTAGAAGATCGGTGACTGGTAAATCGGCGCGCGGCAGTCTCCCAGGCCATGCGTAATCTGGCGAAGGCCCGATCCGTCGGCGTTCATCTCGTAAATGTTCCAGTGGTCGGTCGCGCTTTTCTTGCCCGCGAACAGAATCCGCTTGCCGTCGAAAGACACCGACGGATCGGCGGCGCTCGCGAACTGCGGCGTCAGGACACGGGACGAGCCGTCGCGGGCCAGCAGCATGAGACGGCCACCCCCTCCGTAACTCCCGCGAAGCGTACCACCGGCGAGCGCTCTCGCCTTGGACACTCGAGTGGCGGGAATCTGGGTGAAGACGACATCCCAGGGCTGTGCCGTCCCGGCGCTGCCGGAGTCGCGCGGCCAGCCGGCAGTCGAGACCAGCCCTGCAACCGCCAGGGCGAAGAGAAGCTTCAAGTGCCGCATTCGTCCTCTTGAGATCAGGGGTGCAGGGCCGAACAGGCCACGGCCGGCCATTGCGATCACGCCTCGTCGTTGCGCCGAAAAATCGCGATCGCCTCGATTTCGACCAACAGCTCGGGACGGCACAGGTGCGCCTGGACTCCGGTCGAGGCCGGCAGCGGATCAAGTCCCTGCGCTTTGTAGAACACGGTTCTTTCCTCGTTGAACGCCTCGTAGTCGCGGTCGATGTCGCGCAGGTAGCACGTCGTCCGGACGACGTCTTTCCACGTCGCCCCTTCCGACTCGAGCAGTTTCGTGATGTTGAGGTACGTCCTGCGGCATTGGGCGCGGAAGTCCCCGATGTGCACGGAACGGCCGTCTTCGTCCACACTCGCCGTGCCGGAAATCAGCAGCAGCGCGAATTCCCCGAAATCAAGGCGCAGCCCGCGCGAAAACGAGCTCGGTTTCGCGTAGCTGAAAGCTTCGTTGAGAACCTCCGGCGCGCTGAGCGGCTTCTTCTCGATACTGGTTGCACGGCCCATGGCGGTGAGTGCCTCGGTGATGGTCACCTCGATCCTCCTGTCGGATCATTCCGGCTTCGCGGGGATCATGCCGACGGACCTACAGCTTCCAAATAGTGGGACCTCGTTAGTAGGAATCCACTACCCGCGACCCGGCCTCCACACGCAGAGCTATCTGCCTCTAGCTGTAGAGTGCATCTATACTGACACAAGTCTTTAGGGATGGCAAGCGGGGATGGGCCGGGAGCTGGGGGCCGGGTCAGCGGGCGGCGTTGCGGCTGTTCAACATGCTCATTTTCCGCGCGACAAATAGAGCCATCTCCAACGCCTGCTCAAAGTTAAGCCGCGGATCAAGATGCGACTTATAGGCGCGCGTGAGGTCGGCTTCGCTCAGGCCGCGAGCGCCGCCGATGCACTCGGTTACATCCTCGC
>Ga0315288_10009984_pt1 | contig 11961 bp, 13 predicted proteins | sample YL17G11_20_MG_FD_203454 | JGI IMG/M metagenome (GOLD analysis project Ga0315288, IMG submission 203454) | Sediment microbial communities from Yellowstone Lake, YNP, Wyoming, USA - YL17G11_20 | ecosystem: Environmental > Aquatic > Freshwater > Lake > Sediment | place: USA: Wyoming | collected...
CATGTTCATCGGCCTTGTCGGAGTGACTCTTGGGAACATCATCGCATTTCTCCTTTGCTGGCTGGAGCTTCATTACAGCGTCATATCACTTCCCTCAGGGATCTATTTTATGACGCATGTTCCAATCGACCTCCAGGCTACCAATTTCTTGCTGGTAAGCGTTTTAGCTCTCGTGATGTGTTTTCTTTCTTCAATAATTCCAGCGCGACTCGCTTCGAGCCGCGATCCCATCAGAATGATCCGCTTCGGATCTTGAGCCTCGAACGTTCCATAGCGCTCCGATACCTCGTCTCAAAACGCCAATTTGGTCTTGTGACGATCATCTCATTCATCTCGGTGGTGGGAGTAACAATCGGTGTTGCCGCTCTCGTGATTGTCCTTTCTGTCTTCAACGGATTCGGCGGCCTAGTCACATCGATCCTGGTGAATTTCGATCCCCACGTGCGAGTGGAGTTCCCCGAAAAAGCTGCAGCCCCGACTTATGAGCCCGTTTTGAAGTACACGAGGACTAGAAGTGAACTTCAAGGTATCTCGGTATTTGCTGTTGGGAAAGCGGTTGTTGTATCTCGAAACCTCAACCGTGTTATAAACGTCAAAGGCGTGGAGGCCGACAAGATCGGAACGGTATCCGGATTGGGGGAGAGGATCGTTCTTGGATCTCTTGATTTCACCGGACCAAAACGCAACGGTATCGTTCTGGGAATGGCTCTGGCTGACAGGTTGGGGACAGTTGTGGGTGACACGGTCTCCGTGGTTAGCCTGGCCGGATCCGAGACTGCGCTCCTTCAGCTCGGGCAACCGCTTATCCGGAGATTTCAGGTTATTGCCATTTATGAATCCAACAACAAGGATTATGACTCGTACTACGCTTTCGTCAGCCTGCCGGCTGCGCAATCGCTGCTGGAAATGGGGAGTGCTGTCAGCGGCGTGGAAATCCGGCTTCGATCAATCAACGAATCGGATCGTTTCAAGAGCTTGCTGTTGAAAGAATTCGGGGATCGGTTCAGAGTCCTAACGTGGTATGATCTTCACAGGGATCTGTATTCGGTCATGACAATCGAACGCTGGATGGCATATATCATCCTCTCGCTTATCATCGGCGTAGCCTCGTTCAATTTGTTGGGATCGCTAACGATGTCAGTCCTCGAGAAGACCAGAGACGTGGGAATTCTGAAGACTATGGGAGCTACGAACAGGAGCATCATCAAGATCTTTATGTTCGAGGGGATCCTCGTCGGAGTCGTCGGCAGCGTGCTGGGGCTTCTGCTCGGGTTACTTGTCGTATGGCTGCAGAGTCAATACCATCTGTTCCCCCTGGATCCGTCGGTCTACATCATTCCCGCCATTCCAGTGGAAGTTCATGTGATTGATCTCATAACCATCGCTGTAACAGCCATTGCTCTCTGTTCTCTCGCTGCACTCTATCCGGCGAAGAGGGCTGCCAGCTTCATTCCTGTGGAGGCAATTCGATGGGAATAGTTGAACGGAAAACCCTCTTGCGCGCAGAGGCTCTCCACAAAGAATATTTGATGGGGAAAGACCTGCGCCTTCATGTCCTGAAGGGTTTAGACATGGAGGTCAAGGAGGGCGAGATCACGGTCATTGTCGGCCCATCGGGATCGGGAAAGAGTACTCTCCTGCATATCCTTGGCGGACTCGACCGCCCGTCGTCCGGAAAGGTCGTGGTCGACAATAATGATTTGAGCCTCCTTGCAGAGGAAGAACTCGCCGCGTTCCGAAACCGGACGCTGGGGTTTGTCTTTCAATTCCATCATCTCCTGCCCGAATTCACCGCGATGGAGAATGTCGCCATGCCCGCCCTGATTCGTGGAGAGCGCCTGCAGGCCGCCGAGGCCAAAGCGAATGAACTGCTGCTAGAAGTCGGGCTTGGTGAACGGACCGGTCACAAACCGAGCGAACTCTCCGGCGGGGAACAGCAACGGGTAGCCGTGGCACGTGCGCTGATGAATGACCCACGGCTTGTTCTTGCTGACGAGCCATCAGGAAACCTCGATGAAGAGAACAGCCAGAAGCTACATCAGTTGCTGGCCGATTTGGCGCAGAAAAGGGGCCTGACATTTGTTATTGCCACACACAATCTTGATCTCACGAAGCGCGCTCTTCGCGTCCTGCAACTTATTGACGGAAAGCTCGTTACGGGTCTACGTTCTTTGACTTGAAAATGCCGACTTCAGAGCTCTTGACATTCAAAAAAAATGCTGTAAATTTGTTTTCGACCGAGGCGACGGTTACTCCCCTGACTGTCGTCATTTTATGGTCGAGCCCGGCGTACCCCCCAGCGCTGGGCTTTTTATTGAAAGCGGTCTAAAGGAGAAGAGTATGGCACGCGTAAGCCCGAAAGTTGCTGCAAAAAAGAAAGTTGCTTTTGTTCCACTCCCATTTACAAAACGCAACTATCAGATCCTTGGGCTCGGAATCGTTCTCATCGTCGCGGGCTACATCGCTCTGAGTCAACAACCATGGGATGGGACAATGCCGCTTGTTGTCGCACCGATTCTTCTCGTCCTTGGTTATTGCGTCGTCATTCCGTACGGGATTCTGTACCGAGAGAAATCCGCACCGATGCAACCATCGGCAGAAGGGATGAGTCAGCCACAGACAAAGCAGTCGTAACCCGGAACGCGCTAACGCTTCTCCATGGTCGCTTCCGCAGACTCGCCTTGTTTTTGTGTGCCGTTTTTCGTAATTTGTCTTTGTTTACATCCTGCGGCCAGAGTGCAGTGTGTCTGGGGCAGGCGTTATGGTTGGGCGTGTAGCTCAGGGGTAGAGCATCTGCCTTTTAAGCAGAGGGTCGATGGTTCGAGACCATCCACGCTCACGACTTGTTCAGGGATTTCTTGCTCTTTTTGCCCGGATGGTGGAACTGGCAGACACACCGTCTTGAGGGGGCGGCGCCCGAAAGGGCATACGAGTTCAAGTCTCGTTCCGGGCACTGCGATGGAGACAGATCGCGGCGAACAGAGTCGCGGGTTCTATTGGATCAGGGGACGGAGACCAGCTTCGTCCCTTTTTTTTCTCTCGCCAGCGGAGGCAAAACGTGAATCTCGGCTGGAAGATCTCACGCTTGTGCAGTAAAATCTCTCCGCTGAGTTTTTCTCCAGAACCTGCTCCTGCCCGTCTCACATCAACAACCGTCCATAGATTTCGGAATGTGGGATTAGCAGTTCGAGTACCTTGCTCTCACCGAATACGCTATGTGCTCGATGGATCGGCGTCCCAAACTTGAAAAGTGTCATCCTGGTTCGGGAAGTTGTTCTTCGTAAAGGGATCCTCAATCAGTTTTGATTTCTGAATCTGATGTCGTAATTTGTTGCAGGACCATGCAAATGGGGGTTCATATCGTCGCTCGTGGTTTGGTGCAGGGCGTGGGATTTCGGTATTTTGTCTACCGCGTTGCGGTTCGGCTCGACCTCTCGGGCTGGGTACGCAACCTCTATAATGGCGACGTCGAGATTGAAGCTGAAGGGGATCGTTCTCTGATTGAAGAGTTCATCAAAGACATGAAAATCGGACCTCGTTCGGCACACGTGAAGGATTTGAATATTGAGTGGCAAGACTACCGCGGTACATACTCATCGTTCGAAATCCGCTAGACCGGCAGTTCCGGTCGTTCGTTGTGGGATCGGCTACGATATCCATCCTTTCACAAAAGGGCGGAAGCTGATCCTGGGCGGAGTTCGGATTCCTTCTGAACAGGGATTGTTGGGACATTCGGATGCCGATGTTCTGATTCATGCAGTGTGCGATGCGATCTTGGGAGCCGCTGCCCTCGGGGATATCGGCAAGCACTTTCCAAACACAAGCCGTAAGTACAAAGGCATCTCGAGCGAAATCCTGCTCCGACGCGTGGCAGAATTGCTCGAACGCAAGCACTTCCGCATCGTCAACATCGATTCCACCATCATTCTCGAACGCCCGAAAGTCCTCCGGTATTCTGACCGCATGGCGAAGAACATCGCTCGGGCATTAGGGATCAGAAGCCGGCAGGTTTCCATCAAGGCCACAACTCAGGAAGGACTCGGTTTCATCGGCAGGGAAGAGGGTTGTGCGGCGCTCGCCATCGCTTCCATTATACCCACCACCAAGTGAAAGGACCCTGTGGAAGAGCTCATCCGCCGCCTTTCATCCCTCAATCCATTTTGGGTGTACTTCACTGTTTCAGGCGTTGCGTTCATCGAAAACATCTTCCCACCGTTTCCTAGCGATGTCCTGGTTGTCTTCGCAGGATCACTAGCGGGACTCGGGACGATCGATTTTACCGTTGCTCTGATTCTGACCTCTCTTGGAAGTACTGCCGGCTTCGTCTTGATGTACAAGATCGGTGATTGGTTCGGCCTCAGAATTCTCGAAACGGGAAAGTTGCCATTCATTCCTACGGATCAGGTCCACAAAGTGGAACGCTGGTTTCGGAAATATGGCTACTTCCTCATCGTCGCCAACCGCTTTCTCGCGGGAACCCGCGCAATCGTCTCGTTCTTCGCCGGGATGTCGGAACTCCCATTGCTCTCGACGACGATCCTCTCTTTCGTCAGTGCACTCGTCTGGAATTTTCTCCTCCTGTACGCGGGATTGAAGCTTGGACAAAATTGGCAAGTCATCGGTTTCTACATTGCCACATACAGCAAGGTCATAACACTCAGCATCGTGGTTATCGGTCTTTTGCTTGTTGGACGATACCTGTACCGGCAATCCAGGCAGGATAAGAACGGAAGAAAGATCTGATAGCTGTTCATCGGAGGCACTCCCTGCGAGATGGATACTCTGGTCAATATCGATCGTCAACTCTTCCAGTTCCTGAATCAGAGTCTCCGGAACCCCCTGTTCGATATTGTCTTTCCGTTCCTCACGGATCTGAATCGAAAACCGATCGCGCTCGTTATCGTCGGCATCCTCTGGCTTCTTCTCCTTGTCAAGGGAGGCCTGAAGGGGAGGATTGCGGCACTGCTTCTCATCCCGACCATCGTCCTGAGCGACCAACTCAACAGTGCCTGGCTCAAGTTCATCATCGAGCGGCCGCGACCGTGTCATGAGTTGCTGAACGTACATCTCCTCGTCGGCTGCGGCAGCGGATACTCCTTTCCTTCCTCACACGCCGTCAATAATTTCGCAGGGGCTTTGGTCCTTTCGTATTTTCTGCCCCGCTGGACGTGGGCATTCTTCACATTCGCCGGAACTGTCTCATTCTCCCGCATCTATGTTGGCGTGCATTACCCCTCCGACGTCCTCGCCGGGGCGATCATTGGCATGGTCATAGCCGGAGCGGTGATCCTGCTGTTCAGGGCGGGAGAGGAGTGGTGGAGAATCCGCCGATCTCTGACCGGGGTGAATCGAACATGAATCGCAACTCCGAGACGCGAAAATCCTCTATGGGAATGCCTCATCGCTGGGTACTTGCCGTCGCAGCGGGCGTCCTGCTTGGGATCTCCTTTCCGCCGTCTCCTTTGCACGCGCTTGCGTATGTCGGCCTCATCCCCTTGCTCGTGCTTGTCGAATCACTCGAAGGAGTTTGGAGACAACTGCGGTATTCGTATCTCTCATTTTTCGTCTTTCATTGCATAACGATTTACTGGGTTGGGGGCTTCGTGGTTGGAAAAGACCCTTGGATGATGATGGCGGGCGCAGCCCTCCTCATCGTGCATCCTCTTTTCTATGTTCTGATCATCGCACTGTATCTTCTCGTCCGCAGAAAGATGGGGATTTTCCGCGCCCTCCTCGCCTTGCCGTTCCTCTGGATCGCCTTCGAGTACTCCCACGCGCTCGGTGAATTCTCTTTTCCGTGGATCACACTCGGGAACAGCCAGGCGTACGACCTCCCCAGGATACAGATCGCGGAATTCACATCCGTGTATGGAGTCTCCTTCCTCATTTTGCTTTTCAATGTGGTCGGATTCGTCCTTGTGACGAAAGTGGCCACAGGAGGGTGGACGCTCGGTTCGCGTGGAACGAAACTCCTCGGTGCGGTTCTCGTGCTCCTGTATCTTACACCCTGGGTGTACGGCAAAATCGTGATGGGGGGAAGCGGGCACGACAGTTCTCTCCAACTCGTCAAGGTTGGTGTCGTCCAACCAAACATCGATCCCTGGGAGAAATGGTCTGCGAAAGGAATCTCGCGCTGGGAATCCTACGATCGTCAACTCAGGCTCTACGTCCGGGAAACAAAGTCACTCGCCGGACATCGTCCTGATCTGGTGGTATGGCCTGAAACTGCCATCCCTTTCCATATTCTTCTTCCTCAGAACCAGCACTATCTCCAGTGGCTCCGCGCAAATCTTGATTCTCTCGGCGCGGCTGTTTTGACGGGGCTGCCATCAACGATCTTCTATGACAGCGCGAATGCTCCGATCACGGCCTCAAAGGATGATTTGCACAAGATCTACTATGATGATTTCAATTCTGCAACGCTTCTCGTTCCCGGCGAGCCGCCCGGACCAATCTATCGGAAAATCGTCCTTGTTCCGTTTGCTGAGCGGATCCCCTATGCACAGACATTTAGATTTCTGATTGAGCCGCTCAAATGGAACGTTGGGATCGGCATGTGGGGGATAGGGAAAGACACGCTTGTGTACTCATTGCCGCTCGCGGATAGGTCAACGGCTCGTTTCTCGTGTATGATCTGCTACGAGTCTGTCTACCCGGACTATGTTCGGGAGTTTGTCGCGCGCGGCGCTGAATTCCTGGTGATCATCACAAACGACAGCTGGTGGGGAAACACCCCGGGGGCGTACCAACACGCGAGCTATGCTTCCTTTCGCGCGATCGAGAATCGTCGATGGATCGTCCGTGCCGCGAATGGAGGGATTTCCGGACTCGTCGACCCATCCGGTGTGATGCATGACGAAACAGCCCTCTACACGGCTGCGACGTTGCAAGGAAATATCGAACCAAAACAGGATTTGACATTCTACGCCCGCCACGGCGACGTTTTCGCTCTGTTCTGTTCCATCGTCGGGGCGCTCCTCATCATCTTCGCGATCATTCCAAATCGAAGGACACCAGCATCATGACACCAGTTGAAATGATTGACCTGCGCAGCGATACCATCACTCGGCCGACCCCGGCGATGCGTCAGGCAATGGCGGAAGCCCCGGTAGGAGACGATGTCTTCGCAGAAGACCCGACTGTTAATCTCCTTCAGCAGAAGGTCGCAGATCTCCTCGGCAAGCCCGCGGCATTGTATGTCCCGTCGGGAGTGATGTCAAACCAGATCGCCATCAAGGTTCAGACACAACCTGGCGACGAGGTCATCGTCGAGAAAGACTCCCATATCTTCAACTATGAGACGGGTGCGCCATCGATCCTCTCGAATGTCCAATTGCACGTCATACCGGGGCAGAGAGGCATCTTGCGGGCGGAACAGTTGGCACCCTCTGTGCGTCCACCCGCGTACTACATGCCCCGAACGGCCTTGAACTGCCTCGAGAATACGCACAACAGGGCCGGGGGCACAATCTACCCCATTGAAGAAATCAAGCGAATCCGGGATTTTGCACGTGCGCTTGGAATCAAGCTGCATCTCGATGGCGCCCGACTCTGGAACGCCTCGGTCGCTTCAGGCATCTCGCCACGAGAGTACGCACAGTACTTCGACACTGTTTCTGTCTGCTTTTCAAAGGGCCTTGGCGCGCCTGTCGGATCGGCCCTGGTTGGCTCGGAGGAAGCGATACAGCGGGCCCGGCGCTTCAGGAAGATCATCGGAGGCGGTATGAGACAGGCAGGAATCATCGCAGCCGGAGCACTCTATGCCCTCGAACACCACATCGACCGTCTGAAGGAAGACCACGAGAAAGCACGTGCATTCGCGGACCGTGTCTCGCGCAGCCCGATCCTGCAGATTGATCTGCAGAGCGTCCAGACCAACATTGTCGTCATCGACATCTCGAAGACAGGGAAATCGACGAATGAGGTGCTGGAGGAACTCCGGTCACGGGGAGCCCTGCTCACAGACGCCAACTTCACTTCAATCAGGGCGGTAACGCATCTTGATGTGACATTAGAACAGGTTTCTCGCGCAGCCGAGATTGTCGCAACTTCGTTCAAGCCATAGGGACATTTATGGATCCGTCGAAATTCAGGCACGAGATGCAGTTGCGCGTCCGCAGTTACGAGGTCGATTGGCAGGGAATCGTTCATAACACGAATTATATCCGCTACTTCGAGGTTGGTCGGATGGAATACTTCCGCCAGGCCGGAGCGACGGTCGATATGGAATCAATTCAAGGGCACGGAAAAGTGGTTGTCGTTCGACAGGAAATCGATTATGAAGCCCCGGCCCGGTATGATGAAATTCTGACGATCCGAACGAGAATCTCGTTCATCAAGAATTCGAGCTTCGCGATGGAAGGGATCATGGAAAAAGCGGCAGACGGTCTTGTCGTAGCCAGGAACACCGCGTACCACGTATGGTTGGATCCTACCACCGACCGTCCTCGTGTCATCGACGACGAATTCAAGAAGCTGATCCAGGCGTTTGAAGGAGAAAATTGTGTCATCCTGTGGCCGACAAGCGAAGTATGAAACCCGCAGGAAGGGGCCAGCGCGATTCCGCGGTTGGTGGTCTACAGGCGACTTGTTGATTGAAAAGGAGAAGCAAGGATGGAATCTCACGGCGATAGATCTGCTCACGATGAAAAACAGGATCTTCAGCTTCGTTCGCTGATCAATGCACAGGATGATGTTTGGCGCATCTTCCGCGTTATGGCCGAGTTTGTCGACGGATTCACAGTTCTGGCCAAACAGGAAAACCTCGTCACGGTGTTTGGAAGTGCGCGGATGAAGCCGGGAAGTCAATACTATGAGATGGGTGTTGCTGTGGCAAGAGAATTGGTCCTGCGAGGGTTCAACATTCTCACTGGCGGAGGGCCCGGCGTGATGGAAGCTGCCAACAAAGGAGCTCAGGAGCAGGGAGGAGCATCGGTAGGAGCGAACATCGAGCTCCCGTTCGAACAGTACTCCAATCCTTATGTTGACAAACAGCGCCTCGTGACGTTCCGGCACTTTTTTGTCCGAAAGGTGATGTTTGTAAAATACGCACACGGATTTGTCGCGCTTCCAGGAGGATTCGGTACGCTCGACGAGTTCTTTGAGGCGATCACACTGATTCAAACGAAGAAGACCAAGACCTTCCCGGTTGTTCTGCTCGGCACACAGTACTGGAGTGGTCTCATTCAGTGGATGAAGGAAGTCATGATTCCCGCGGGAACCATTTCCCCGGAGGATTTCGATCTCTTCAAAGTGGTGGATGACCCGGCGAAAGCTGCCCAAATCATTGATGAATTTTATCGCGAACGGAAGATGGTGACAAATTTCTAGGACGAATGTCCTTGCTTCTTCCCCGGCATTTGTCTATATTTAAATGCCTCGTTGTTGAAATAGCCCGCCGTGCTGGGCTATTTTTTTTTGGAATCTGATCAAATGACTGAAATTCGAGAGAAAATCAAGGAAATGCTCCAACCGGTCTTGGAAGCTGTCGGAGCATTTGCCGTCGATATTGCGGTCAGAAACGAGAGCGGTGGAAAACTCGTTCAGGTTTTCGCTGATACGGACAGAGGGATCACGATCGCTGAGTGCGCTCAAATCAGCCGCGAACTTGGCCGTGAGCTCGACCGGACCAATGTCGTTCAGACCTCTTACCGGCTCGAAGTTTCTTCACCGGGTATCGACAAGCCAATTCGACTCCTTCGCCAGTATCACAAGAATGTTGGTCGACGGTTCAAAGTGACCCTTCGAGGCGCAGTGCCACCGATAGAGTTGATTGGAACACTGCGAGGCGTGAAGGGCGAGCAAGTGGAGTTTCTGACGGATGCTGGCGAAACGGTTCTCATAGATTTTTCGAAGATTCTTGAATCAAAAGTCGAGTTGCCCTGGTAGGCGACCCGGCCACATGTAATCTGTTTGGAGGAATGCATGAATCACGAGATTGTCGAATCATTTGCCCAAATGGTTCGGGAAAAAGGTATCGATAAGGATATCCTCGTCGGGATTGTCGAAGATATTTTCGGCATGATGGTGCGCAAGAAATACGGACCGACCGCGAAATACGAGGTGGTTGTGAACATGGAGAAAGGGGATATCGAAATCTACCTTGAGCGTGAAGTGGTCGAGGAGGTAATTGATCCCGTGACCCAAATCGATACGAAGGAGGCCAGGAAGCGATCGGGTGAAGACATGGAGGTGGGGGAAGAGTTCGTCGAAATTGTTCCTTTGGACAGCTTTGGTCGAAGGCTCGTTGTCAGTGCGAAGCAAAATCTCAACCAGCGGATCAAGGAAATCGAGCGCGAAGCCATTTATAATGAGTACTCGACATCGCTCGGCGAAATCGTCGTCGGCGAGATCTACCAGATACGGAAAGGAAAGGGCGAGATTCTTGTTATCCACAATAAGAATGAGTTGATCCTTCCCCGCAGTGAGCAGATCTACAAGGAGCGTTACAAGAAAGGCGATACCATCCGCGCTGTGGTCAAGGAAGTCCGGAAGGGTGCAGGGAATCCCGTCGTTATCATCTCACGCACCGATTCGCAATTCCTGATGCGGTTGTTCGAGATTGAGATCCCCGAAATCTATGACGGCATCATCGAAATCAAAGCGATTGCCCGCGAACCGGGCGATCGTGCAAAAGTTGCCGTTCTTTCACACGATGATCGTATCGACGCCGTCGGTGCTTGCGTTGGCATGAAGGGCGTGCGAATTCACGCCATTGTCCGTGAACTGAACAATGAAAACATCGACGTGATCAACTGGAGTGATGAAGCGCTGGTGTTCATTACCCGGTCGCTCTCACCGGCCAAGTTGAAGGAAATCCAGCTTGACAAGGAGAACAAGAAGGCGAACGTCACCGTTGCTGCCGACCAGGTATCTCTGGCGATCGGGAAGAACGGACAGAATGTTCGTCTGGCCTCGAAGTTGACGGGATTCGACATTCAGCTCATTAAGGAGGGCGGCGAAGAAGAAGAGTACGATATGGATCTCTCTGAGTTCCGTGAAGAACTCGGCGATGTCATGTTTCACAAATTCTTCGACGAAGGATACGAAACCGTCCACGATGTCATTGATACAACGGTCGATGAATTGGTGGCGACGCTGGGAATTGAAAAAGAGAAGATTGAGGAAATCGTCAGTCTCCTTCGCGGAGGCCTCGAGGATGCTGAAATCGAGGATGCGGAAGAATCCGGCGGAGCTCCCGCTCCAACTCCTGTCGAAACGCCGAATGCTGGGTCCACAGAAGAGGCGAAAGAACCGGTCAGCGAGGGACAGGAAGAGCAGGATGCTGGCAAGACCGATTCGACAGAACCGGTCAGCGAGGGACAGGAAGGGCAGGATGCTGGCAAGACCGATTCGACAGAACCGGTCAGCGAGGGACAGGAAGAGCGGGATGCTGGCAAGACCGATTCGACAGAACCTGAGGAGAAACAGCCTCAGTAAGAGCGTCAACAGTCACGCGTAATAAGAATGGACACCATACTGCATGCCTGAGACTGCAGCCAAGAAAATCAAGATCTACAAACTCGCGACAGAGCTGAACCTTTCGAGCGAAACGTTACTTGAGTTTCTGCATAAGAAAGGATTTGAAGTGAAGAGTCACATGTCGACCGTGACCGATGAAATGCTCACGGTGGTCATGGGTCACTTCAAGAAGGAAAGGGACGTCGCAGAGCGTCACCAACGCAAGCTCCAGGATTTCCGCGCGTCTCGGAAAAAGGAACCACCGGAAAAGGTCGAGAAGAAACCGGCCGCGGCCGAAACACCCACACCGCACGCACCTGCACCGGTTGAAGTAGAGATCGCTCCAGAAGCTGTTGAAGCTCCTCCCGCTAAAACGCCGGTTGCCGAGTCGCCAGTTGAAGTATCCCCTGTGGAAGCGGCAGCAGAAGAGCCTCCGCGGGAGGTTGAGGAAGCACCCCCACCGGCGGCGCCCGCTGTGTCCCGCGCACCGGAACCGCCGCG
>Ga0315288_10009987_pt1 | contig 11959 bp, 14 predicted proteins | sample YL17G11_20_MG_FD_203454 | JGI IMG/M metagenome (GOLD analysis project Ga0315288, IMG submission 203454) | Sediment microbial communities from Yellowstone Lake, YNP, Wyoming, USA - YL17G11_20 | ecosystem: Environmental > Aquatic > Freshwater > Lake > Sediment | place: USA: Wyoming | collected...
TGTCCCCGAAGACGCCGAGCTGCTCATCGAGGGCGTTCAGACGGGCAGAACGCTGGTCGAGAACAAGCTCAAGGCCATCGACCGCTTCCTGCGTTCCACCACCTGCCTCATCGCCAGCAAGCGGCGGTCTGAGGGGACCAAGGCCGAGCTTCTCTCTCATCTCATCGAGCGCTTCCGCCAGGCGGCGTCGTCCCTGCCAGCGGCGGGCAGGTGATAAAATGGCCATAGGAGGTTGTCAGAGGAAAGATGCCAGCGCTGGCCCTGCATGCCGCCGTCGCCAAGCGCATTGCCGACCAGCTCAGTCGGTATGCCCTCGATGCGGACTCGGGGAGCCTCTATCTGGGATCTACCGCTCCCGACATCCATATCCTGATGCGTTGGGAGAGGGGGCGCACTCATTTCTTCGATCTGCAAGACCTTGGGGAGCAGAGCGCGGTGGCTGCTATGTTCGAGGCCTATCCAGCCCTGGCCTGCGCGGCCGAGCTCAGTCCGCCAACGGTGGCCTTCGTTTGCGGCTACATCTCGCATCTGGTGATGGACGAGATCTGGATCAATGATGTCTATCGGCCCTTCTTCAGCCGGTCCTCGCCCCTGGCCGACGACCGGCGAGCGGACATCATGGACCGAGCTCTTCAGTACGAGCTGGACCGTCAGGCTCGCGCTGACCGGCAGGCCATGTCCCACATCGTGGAGGAACTAGCCCACCCGGTCCTGAACCTGGAGGTGGGCTTCATCGACGGGGACGCTCTAGGGCAGTGGCGAGCGCTGATGGTCGAGGCGCTGAACCATCCGCCGGATTGGGAGCGGTTCCGTTTCTTCGGCGGTCGCGCTCTGAAGGCTACGGGCATCGATACGCCCGAAGCCTTCGCCGCGTTCGTGAAGATGCTCCCCGATCTGGTGGCCGAGGCCACCGATTACCTCAGCCGCGAGCGGCTCGAGGCTTTCCTGGAAAAGTCGATAGATCAGGGCCGAGGGGCCGTCAAGGAGTACCTGGATTGAAACTGGTTCACGGCAGTGAAGAGGGCCGCCGCCTGCTGGCTCGCCTGCGGCGTCCTCTGGCAGAGGCGGATCTGCCCGCAGCCGTCCGGCGGGAGATACGGCGCGTCTTTGGGGCAGACCTGGACGCCCAGGCGGTGGTGGAGCGTATCCTGGCCGACGTGCGGGAGGGCGGTGATGCCGCCGTTGTGCGCTACAACGAGCAGATCGACGGCGTCCAGCCAGGCGCTGGCCTCTCCCTGAAGGTGGCGCCGCAGGAGATAGAGGCCGCCTACGCTCAGGTGGACGAAGAGGTGGTGCGGGCGCTGCGCTTTGCCGCCGACCGCATCCGGGCCTACCACCAGAAGCAGCTCGACCACGCTCTGGCTGGCTTCGATGAGGGCGGTCTCGGCCAGGTGGTGCGGCCGCTGAAGCGGGTCGGCATGTATGTACCCGGCACCGCGGCGGTCTATCCCTCGTCAGTGCTGATGGCTGCCATCCCGGCGCGGGTGGCCGGCGTTGACGAGGTTTACATGGCCACGCCGACGGCTGTCGACGGCAGCGTCTCGCCGCTGAAGCTGGTGGCTGCCGACATCGCTGGCGTGGACGGCATCTTTCGGGCGGGCGGCGCTCAGGCCATCGCTGCCTTTGCCTTCGGCAGCGAGACCATCCCGCGCGTGGACAAGATCTGCGGCCCGGGGAACATCTTCGTGGCTCTGGCCAAGAAGACGGTGCACGGGCTGGTGGGCATCGACGGCATCTTCGGCCCTACGGAGACGTTGGTCGTGGCCGACGACGGCGCCGATGCCGCCCTGTGCGCTGCCGACCTCCTGGCTCAGGCCGAGCACGATGCCCTGGCCACCCCCATTCTCATCACCACCTCCGAGGCTCTGGCCCAGGCGGTGATGCGAGAGATCGAGCAGCAGTTGGAGTCGCTGGAGCGGCGGGACATCGCCGCCGTCGCCCTAGAGGGGCAGGGGCTGGCGATAGTGGTTGAGACGCTGGCGGAGGCGCTGGCCCTGGCCAACGAGTACGCCCCTGAGCACCTTTCCCTGACGGTGAGCGACGGCGAGCGCTACCTGGGCCAGGTGGCCAATGCTGGCTCCGTATTCATCGGCGGCCTCTCGGCGGAGGCCGTGGGCGACTATACGGCCGGCCCCAGCCACGTCATGCCCACCGGCGGCAGCGCTCGCTTCTCCTCGCCCCTGGGGGTGTACGACTTCCTCAAGGTGACCAGCGTTATATCTTTGGACGCGGCGGCGCTGGCTGAACTGGGCCCCGCGGCGGCGGTCATCGCTCGCGCCGAGGGGTTCACTGCCCACGCTCGGGCCATCGAGCGGCGCCTGGAGGGCGGGCGCTGATGCCTGATCCCATGCCAACGAGGATGGACTCCCTGCGTCGGGTGCGGCCGGAGCTTCTAGCGATGCTTGGCTATGAGCCCATCGAGCCGGTGGACGTGCTGGCCGAGGAGCTGGGTATCCCTGCCGACCAGATCGTCAAGCTGGACGGCAACGAGAACCCCTACGGCCCTTCGCCGCGAGTCAAGGAGGCCCTGGCCGATTTCGACCTCTACCACATCTATCCCGACCCGGAGCAGCGGCGGGTGCGTCAGGCCCTGGCCGACTACCTGGGCGTGGACAGCGAGCACATCGTGGTGGGCAACGGCAGCGACGAGCTGCTGGAGCTCATCGCCTGCCTCTTCCTCTCGGCTGGCGACGCGACGATCAATTGCGTGCCCACCTTCGGCATGTATGCTTTCGTGAGCGAAATTCGGGGCGCTCGCGTCGTCGAGGTGCCTCGCCGTGAAGATTTCAGCCTGGACGTGGCGGGCGTGCAGGCGGCAGCCAGGGCGGGCGCCAAGGTCATCTTCCTGGCTGCGCCCAACAACCCCAGCGGCAACACCATTTCGGCGGCCGAGCTGGAGGCCGTGCTCGCCACCGGTGTGCTGGCGGTGGTGGACGAGGCCTATGTGGAGTTCAGCGACCGAAGCTTCGTGGGTTTGGTGACCCAGCGGGACAATCTCATCGTCCTGCGCACCTTCAGCAAGTGGGCAGGCCTGGCCGGCCTGCGGGCTGGCTACGGCGCTTTCCCCAAGGGCATCGCCGAGCTCATGCGCAAGGTCAAGATGCCCTACAACATGAACGTGGCCGCTCAGGTGGCCATCCTGGCCTCGCTGGCGGACGCCGAGACACTGCGCGAGCGGGTGAAAGCCATCGTGCGCGAGCGGGAGCGGCTGTCGAGGGAGCTGGCGGCCCTGCCCTTCCTGCACCCGTTCCCGTCGAGGGCTAACTTTATCCTCTGCCGCTGCCAGGGCATCGATGCCACCGAGGTCTCGCGCCGCCTGCGCCAGCAGGGCATCTTCGTCCGCTACTTCGACACGCCTGGTGTGAAGGACTGCATTCGCATTACCGTGGGCAAGCCGGAGCACAGCGAACGGCTCCTGGCAGCCCTGAGAGAGATAGGAGGGAGCCTTGCCCCCTGAACGAAGAGGCAACGTCTGCCGCGAGACGAAGGAGACGCAGGTGACGGTGGAGATGAACCTGGACGGCAGCGGCCGCGCCGACATCGACACCGGCATCGGCATGCTGGACCATCTGCTGGAGCAACTGCCCCGCCACAGCCTATTCGACATAATCGTACGGGCCAGCGGTGATATCGAGCGCGACCCACACCACCTGGTGGAGGATGTGGGCATCGGCCTGGGGCGTGCCCTATCTGAGGCCCTGGGCGAGCGCCGAGGCATCGTGCGCATGGCCCACGCCATCGTGCCCCTAGACGAGGCACTGGCGGTGGTGGCGGTGGACCTGAGTGGCAGGGGGCACGCAGCGCTGGAGCTGCCCTTCATTTCTGAGCGGATAGGGCAATTGCCGACGGAGATGATCGCTCACCACCTGGCCGCGTTTGCCCTGGAGGGGCGGTTCAACCTGCACGTGCGGGTGCCGGCCGGAACCAACGACCACCACAAGGCGGAGGCGGTGTTCAAGGCGCTGGCCCGCGCCCTGGGCGACGCCACCCGCATCGACCCGCGCATCAGCGGCGACGTGCCGAGCACGAAGGGGAAGCTGTAGGGCTAGGCGGCCGATGTCGAAGCTGCCGCAAGTGAGGCCGGAAAGGGTCATAAGGGCCTTGCAGAGGGCTGGGTGGGAGGTAGTTCGGATTCATGGATCGCATCACATATTGGCTCATCCTGATAGGCCCGCAGCCACCATTGTGGTGCCAGTCCATCGCAAGCCCTTGAAACGGGGGACGCTGGCAGATATAGTCAAGGAAGCAGGTCTGAGCCTGGAGGAGTTCCAGGAGTTGCTATGACACCCATGAACGTTAGCTACACGGTTGTGCTAATACCAAGCGAATATGAGGACGAGGTGGGCTACACCGTTAGGGTGCCAGCACTGCCGGGCTGCATCACCGAGGGCGATACCGTCGAGGAAGCTCTTGCCAACGCTAAAGAGGCTATCGAGGGCTACCTTCTGAGCCTTCGCGATCGGGGCTTGTCAATCCCCCAAGAGACCGGGAAGTACGCCTACCAGGTAGAGGTAAGCGTTACCTCCTAGCCCTTCGTCTCTTCCAGCGCGAAGCGGAAGTCCTCGATGACGGGGTTGGCCAGAAGGAGGCGGCACATCTCCGCCACCTGCTTCTCCGCCTGAGCCCTGTCGCCGGCCTGGAAGCGGATCTCCATGTACTTGCCTGCCCGCACGCTCTCCACCTCGGCGAAGCCCAGGGAGTGCAGGCCGCCCTTGATGGTGAGGCCCTGCGGGTCGTTCACCGTGGGCTTGAGGGTGACGTAGACACGCGCTAGGTACGTGCTCATGGCCCCATTATCTCCCGTCCCGTCAGCCTGCGGAAGGCCTCGCGGTAGCGCTCGGCTGTGCTCGTGACCACCTCCGGCGTCAGGTTCGGGGGCGGCGGCTGCTTGTTCCAGCCGATGGACTCCAGCCAGTCGCGCACGGGCTGCTTGTCGAAGCTGGGCTGGGATCGCCCGGGCTGGTAGCCGTCGGCGGGCCAGAAGCGGCTGGAATCGGGGGTCAGCAGCTCGTCGATGACGATCAGCTCGTCGTTCAGCCAGCCGAACTCCAGCTTCGTGTCGGCGATGATGATCCCCCGCCAGCGGGCGTAGTCGCGGGCGAAGCCGTAGACGGCGAGCGTGCGGTCGCGGATGAGGCTGGCCGCCTTCTCGCCCACCAGCTCCACCACCTGGTCGAAGGAGATGTTGATGTCGTGGCCGGTCTCGGCCTTGGTGGAGGGCGTGAAGATGGGCTCCGGCAGCTCGTCGCTCTCCCGCAGGCCGTTGGGCAGGGGGATGCCGCAGACCTTGCCTGTGGTGCGGTACTCCGCCCAGCCGGAGCCCGCCAGATAGCCGCGCGCCACGCACTCCACATCGAGGCGCTTGGCCTTGCGGATGAACATCGAGCGGCCGACGAGCTCGGGCGGGACGGCGAAGGGCACGTCCTTGGCTTCGGTGCTGTCGATGAGGCGGAGGAAGTGGTTGGGGGCGACGTCGGCAGTGAGCTCGAACCAGAAGACGGAGAGCTGGGTGAGGACGCGGCCCTTATCGGGGATGCCGTTGGGCAGGACGACGTCGAAGGCGGAGATGCGGTCGGTAGCGACCATCAGCAGGCGGTCGCCCAGGTCGTAGGTATCGCGCACCTTGCCGCGATGGAAGAGGGTAGCGGTTGGCAGGTCGGTCTGGACAAGAACGGTCATCAGTTTACTCCCTATCGTGTCCGCAGACTGGCAGGCTCAACTCCTAGAAGCTCTCGTCCACCTGTTTCGATTTGCGGCGCTCCTAGGCAGGGCTGAAGCCCTGCAGCTACGATTGCCGGTCCTTTTGGTCGTAGCTGCAGGCCTTTAGGCCTGCTCCATCACGGACCTCGGTCCCAAGAATGGGTATTCGCTCCTGTCTTGAACCAGGCCGGCACGCACGGGATTGTCCCAGATGTAGCGTGCGAGCGCCAGCACGTCCTCATCTCTACGCAGGACATGGTCATGATAGCTGATCTGCCACAATGGGGCACCATGTTCTCGCTTGTATCGATGACCGGAAAGTTGCTTGAAGTGGTGGACGAAGGCTGGCAGTGAGGATTCATCCCGCCCGGATACCAGTAGATGCAAGTGATCGGGCATGAAGCAATAGGCGTGCAGAGAGAAACCATATCGTGCACAGGAGAGGGCGAGACAGTCCAAAACGGCCTGGACAATGCACGAATCGGTGAACCTGGCAGCCCGCGCGCGTGTGACGAGGGACAAGCCGTAGGCAAATGGCCCCACGTAGCCGAAATCCTTGAGGCGCGGGGATGTACGAAGTTTTGTCATGTCTTCTTTTGCAGGGCTAAAGCCCTGCAGCTACGATACTTGGCAGGGCTTAGGCCCTGCAGCTACGACTGCAGCCCCACACGCCGGAAGCTCTCGTCCACGTAGCGGACGAAGAAGCCGTAGTCGAACAGCGCCGCCAGCTCCTCGCGCGAGATGTGCGCCATCACCTCGGCGTCTTCGCACAGGACATCGAGGTAGGGCCTGCGCTCCCGCCAGGCGCTCATGGCGTTGCGCTGGGCCAGCTTGTAGGCATCCTGGCGCTTGAGCCCCTTGTCGATGAGGGCGAGGAGCACCCGCTGGGAGAAGATCACGCCGTGGGTCGATTCCAGGTTCTCCCGCATGCGTTCCGGGTAGACCTCCAGGCCGCGCAGGATTAAGGCGAACAGGTCGAGCAGGTAGTCCAGGAGGATGCAGGCGTCGGGCAGGATGATGCGCTCGGGGGCGGAGTCGGTGAGGTCGCGCTCGTGCCAGAGGGCGACGTTCTCCAGGGCGACGGTGACGTAGCCGCGGAAGAGGCGGGCCAGGCCGGTGATGCGCTCGCACTTCTCGGGGTTGCGCTTGTGGGGCATGGCTGACGAGCCGGTCTGGCCGGCGGCGAAGGGCTCGGCCACCTCCGCGACCTCGGTGCGCTGAAGGTGGCGGATCTCGGTGGCGAACTTCTCCAGCGATGCGGCGATGACGGCCAGGGTGGCGATGAAGTGGGCGTGGCGATCGCGCTGAACGATCTGGGTGCTCACCGGTGCCACAGCCAGACCGAGCTGGCCACACACCGCCTCCTCCAATTCTGGCGGGACGGTGGCGTGGCTGCCAACGGCGCCGCTGATCTTGCCCACCGATACGTCGGCCTTGGCCGCGGCCAGGCGGCGGGCGTGGCGGCGCATCTCGTCCAGCCAGAGGGCAAGCTTGAGGCCGAAGGTGATCGGCTCGGCGTGGATGCCGTGGGTGCGGCCCATCATCAGGGTGTCCTTGTGCTCGAGGGCTCGCTCCTGGAGGACGGCGATCAGCTCGGCGACATCGCGCTCCAGCAGCTCGGCGGATTCCTTCAGCAGCAGGCCGAGGGCAGTGTCCTCCACGTCGTAGGAGGTGAGGCCGTGGTGGACGTAGCGCGACTCCTCGCCCAGGCTGTCGGCCACCGAGCGGAGGAAGGCGAGCAGATCGTGATGCATCTCCCGCTCGTACTCGGCCATGCGCTGGATGTCGTAGCGGGCGTGGCGGATCTTCTCCATCGCCTCGCGCGGGATGACGCCCTGGTCAGCCCAGGCCTGGCAGACGGCGATCTCCACCTGGAGCCACTTGTCCAGCTTGTTGTCCGGCGACCAGATGCGGCCCATCTCCGGGCGGGTGTAGCGCTCGATCATCTAGCGGTACTCCTCTCGCGGCGGCGAAAACACGTCTATGGCCACCGAAGGCTCGAGGGAGGTCACCTGGTGAAGTACGTTGGGCGGCACCAGCCAGCTATCGCCGGCGGCCAGCTCCCGCCGCTCGTCGCCCAGCTCGAACAGGAGGCGGCCGCTGGCCAGGTAGCCGATCTGCTCGTGGGGATGGCTGTGGGTGGGCACCACCGCACCCTTCTCCAAAACTACCTCGATGAGCATCAGGCCCTCGCTGCTGTTGAGCGTGCGGCGGGTGACCCCGGGCAGCATCTCCACGGGCTTAACGTCGGAACGATGGGTGAGCATCCTGCGCGACTCCCGCCAAGATGTTACGGCACCAGCCCGTCGCGCTGCAACGGGTTTTTCAACCCTGGCTCAGCTCTCGCCGATAGTTTTCCAGGGCCTGCCGCACGTCTTCGTTTCTGAGGGCGAGGATCTGGGCGGCGAGGAGGGCGGCGTTGCGGGCGCCGTTGACGGCCATGCAGGCCACGGGCACCCCCGGCGGCATCTGGGCGATGGCGAGGAGGGAGTCGAGGCCGCTCATGCTGCCGGCGGCGATGGGCACACCGATGACGGGGATGGTGGGCGCGTAGGAGGCGAGGACGCCGGGCAGGGCGGCAGCCATGCCGGCGGCAGCGATGATCACCTCGATGCCACGCTCGCGGGCGGCGAGGGCGAACTGGCGCGCCTTCTCGGGCGAGCGGTGGGCGGAGATGACCTGCGTCTCGTAGGGGATGCCCAGCGCCTCGAGGGTGCGCAGGCAGTCCGTCATGGCGGCGGCATCGGACTTCGAGCCTAGGATGACGGCGACGAGGGCGCGGGTCATTGGTCCATGCGAGAACGCCATTCTAACGTGAACTCCCCTGGCTGGGCACAGGCTAGGCCACGCCCAGGAACGTGACCCAGAATACCACGGCCCCCACATACAGGGCAGCGGTTGCGTTGGTTGACGTTATGATTCGCCCTGGCGGTAGGCTGCGGTAGTGCCCCAGACCCAGCCGTTCCTCTATCTCTCCTGCCCTCCGCCGCAGGCTTTGCCATGTCTCGCTGTGGCGCCTCTCTATCACGTAGAACAGCAGTGCCGCGACGATACCGGCGCCTGCTGCTAGCTCTCTCACTGACGGGAACTGGAGGGCACCTGCGGCCAGCCCGGTGGCAAGTGCCAGGAACAGCGTAAGTATCTTGAAGCGTGCGTCCGCGTGGAACCGCATGTGCTCACCGACATCCTGGTACTCTGCCAGGATGGACTGCAAATCAGGCGCGTTCGGGGGCTCCACAAGTATTACTCTCCCACCGCTCCTTGCGCCGGCGCGGCGATGTCGCGGCGGTAGTGGCACTTGCTGAAGTGGATGCGCTGCACGTTGCGATAGGCCTTGCCCCGCGCCTCGCTGAGGCTGGCGCCCAGGGCCGCCACCGTCAGCACGCGGCCGCCGTTGGTCACGACGCCGCCTTCCTCGTCCAGACGGGTGCCGGCGTGGAAGACCAACGCATCCTCCTCGACGCTGCTCAGGCCGGCGATGGGGAAGCCGGTCTCGTACTCGTCAGGGTAGCCGCCGGAGGCCATCACGACACCCACGCAGGCCTCGTCGCTCCACTGCACATCGGCCGCGTGCAGTTGGTCGGTGGCCACCGCCCACAGGATCACCGCCAGGTCGGACTCGAGGCGAGGCAGGGTGACCTGGGCCTCGGGGTCGCCGAAGCGACAGTTGAACTCCAGCACCTTGGGCCCGTCGTCGGTGATCATCAGGCCGCCGTAGAGCACGCCCCGATAGGGACGGCCTTCGGCCTCCATGCCGCGGACGGCCGGCTCCAGGATGCGGGTGCGGACGGTCTCGGCTAGGGTGGCGTCGTACCAGGCGGGCTGGCTAAAGGAGCCCATGCCGCCGGTGTTCGGCCCCTCGTCGCCGTCGTAGGCGCGCTTGTAGTCGCAGGCGGGCACCATCGGCACCACCGTGCGGCCGTCGGTGAAGGCGAAGACGCTGATCTCCGGCCCCGACAGGCGCTCCTCGATGACCACCGTGCGGCCGGCCTCGCCGAAGACGCCCTCAACCAGCATGCGGTCGATGGCCTGAAGGGCCTCCTCCTGCGTCTCGCAGACGATGGCGCCCTTGCCGGCGGCCAGGCCGCTGGCATTGACTACCGGCACTCGGTCGAACTCTCGCAGGTAGGCGCGGGCGTCTTCGCGGGAGGTGAAGGAGGCGCCGCGAGCGTGGGGGATGCCGTGGCGCTGGCAGAGCTCCTTGCAGAAGGCCTTGCTCCCCTCCAGGTGGGCGGCGGCCTGGCTCGGCCCGAAGGCGGCGATGCCCTCTGCCGTCAGGCGGTCGACGAGGCCGAGGGTGAGCGGCTCCTCCGGCCCGACGACCACCAGGTGGACCTTGTGCTCGCGGGCGGCGCGGACGATGCCCTCGATGTCGTTGGCTTTTGTCTGCGGCAGGTTGCGGGCGATCTGAGCGGTGCCGGCGTTGCCTGGGGCGACCAGCAGCTCTTCGACGCGCGGGCTCTGGCGCACCTTCCAGGCGATGGTGTGCTCGCGGGCACCGGAACCGACGAGAAGGATGTTCATGGTCATGGGTCTAGTTGTTTGGCCTCCCGTAGCAGCCGGTCGAGTTCATTCTACGTTGATTGTAACACCGATAGCAGGGCGTGTTGTTGTTGTCAACAACGACATCAGATCTCCTCTGGGATGTCACTGGAAGCCCTGAAGTAGAGATCACCGAGTCCAGCGTCGTTCAGTCGCCGTGCTCTCTTGGGCCAGTTTGAACGGAACGTTTCAGCGTCTTCGTTGGCCATTCTTGCCAACGAATCCATCAATTGGGGCCGCATGGAGATCCTGCCGACAAGCGTGTGAATGGATCTGGAACTCCCTTGGACGAGTTTGAACCCTGGATAGAGGGGCCAGCTCTCATCTGGGTGCCTCGCTTCGTGGAGCAAGGCCGCAAGGAAAAGGAACTGGGACAGGCCGCTCAGATAGTCTTGCTGGCTGGCAAACATCTTGGCCACGTCGCTATTCTTCCAGGGCTCCTCGGTCAGGTAACGTGCTCCCAGGTCAGCGCGATCGAGCAGTGCGTGTGGGTGGAACAGGTCGCGGCGGTCGACTAGAGGCAGGGTGGCCGACTGGCCGCTCCACTCCACGGTGTCGAGCGGGTGTGTTAGAAGGGTTGCCAGGACGCTAGCTGACGTCTGCTCGGCGGCCTTCGCGCCCCAAGTCGCCAGCACGCGAAGAGCAAGAAGAGCGGGCGCTCCGGTGATGGCTTTCAGAGATGGGCTGGGCCACGGCTTGTCCGACATGCTGATCCAGTCCTCGACGACTCGAAGCATGCTAGTCAGGCCCTCCGCGTATTCAGCCTCAGCGAGGGCCAGTCCGAAGGCCTCCACGAGACGGATGTCTGGTGCGAAGCTCTCCACATACGGAAGACAATACGCGTAGACCTCATTGGACGGTATCTGCGTTCGCGCGACCGGCTGACCACTCATTCCCTCGATGCGGGAGGACCATTCCGTGAGAAGGAACCGCCTCGTTGATGTGACGAGGGTCCGCAGCCCAACCCGGTCGCGGGCTGTGGCGATTCTGTGCCCGACCGCCAGCGCGTCGATCCCCTGGCTCTCGGGCCCGGCAAGCGGTCGAGCGACTGCCGAACCGGGACGATCCCTTTCCTGTGACCGGTCTTCCTGGCCCTCCATGAGTCTGGCCTGTTGCTCTGCGGGGGTCATTACCTGGTTGGTGGCGCCCACACGCACAAGAGGCACGTTGAACGCGTAGAACAGCTGACCGCGAGCGTGCTTCGGCACCGTGGCAGCAACTATCTCCTTTCCTTCTAGGGTAAGCCGCTCAATCGTGGGCGACAGCGGTGCCTGCGTGTGAGCCCTTATGTTGTTGCTGAAACGGTCGAGGGTGACGGCGCCGACGGAGACGGTCAACACGTCTCCCGCCTGCGATACGCCGAAGAAGACGGTGCCACCCTCGGCGTTGGCGAACGCGCACAGCGACTTGATGGCCTGGTTCCATTCAGCGAGACTCTGTTTGAACTCTACCTTCTGGCCCTCTCCCTGGCGGATTAGCTGAAGGGCCTCCTCAGGGGTCACTGTCGTCCCTCACTCCCACTCAATCGTCCCTGGCGGCTTCGACGTGATGTCATACACCACGCGGTTCACGCCCGGCACCTCGTTCACAATGCGGCTGGAGATGTGGGCCAGCAGCTCGTAGGGCAGGCGGGCCCAGTCGGCGGTCATGGCGTCCTCCGCCGTCACCGCCCGCAGGCAGACCACGTGGCCGTAGGTGCGGGAATCGCCCATCACCC
>Ga0315288_10009988_pt1 | contig 11959 bp, 10 predicted proteins | sample YL17G11_20_MG_FD_203454 | JGI IMG/M metagenome (GOLD analysis project Ga0315288, IMG submission 203454) | Sediment microbial communities from Yellowstone Lake, YNP, Wyoming, USA - YL17G11_20 | ecosystem: Environmental > Aquatic > Freshwater > Lake > Sediment | place: USA: Wyoming | collected...
GGCCGCGACCGGCGGGCTCACAGTGCGAAGCCTCCTCAACCCGCTAGGCCTCAGGCCCCAAGGCACTCCCAATCGAGCGGCATGGGCGACCATGTTCCGGCCTTCATGATGCGGCCAGTGCGGCCGGTCGAGTAGCGAAGTCGGGTGCTGCAACTTCATAGGCAGCATCGCTTGTGCGAGTGTCGTAAATCGAATCCCGACGTCCCCGTAGCGCATTGATTTTCTTGCGCCTTATTATCGCCCCGCGGCTCATCAATCGGATTAATACGCCGTTAATTCGCGGCCAATAGCGTCTCCCGACATCCGATCCTATCGTTGCTTGTCGCCGCTTGCAGAAACTCGTGCCGGCCGCTCCAGGAAATCTCCTGGGAAGGCCTTGTGTCATTGATTGGGGGGTTGCGCGCGTGTCTCAGGAACAGGATTTCGATTGGACTGTCGCGACCGCAGAACGGGCCATCGCCTATCTCAAGCAGTTAAACGTGCCGCCTGGGCCGAAACCGTTCGAGCTGCTCTTCGCCTATGCCGCCGGCCACGATCCGAAACTGAATGCAGCGGTTCGAACCGCGCTGGCGCATGGCGCCCTCCACGACACCGAACTGCAATCTCTGCTGAAGACGCATCTTCAGCCAAACCGGCTGGACGAAAAAATCGATGCGGTCAGCGCGGAGGTTTCGGCTGAGCTCGGCGAAATCGTCCACAATATCGACGATGCTTTGCACTCGACCGGCGATTTCGGCCTGTCTCTCGAGGCCTTGATGCCGCATCTCGGCGGCGCGCTCTCGGCGCGCGAGCTGAAGATGGTCGTCGAGGCTCTTGCCGACGCTACGAAGCATGTTGCGGAGCGCAGCCGTGAGCTTGAACGGCGGATCACCGCATCAAAGGCATTGATCCAGGACCTGCATCAAGACCTCGAGGCGGTCCGCGCGGAATCGCTGACCGACGAGATGACCGGCCTCGCCAATCGCAGGCGATTCGGCGAAGTGCTGAAAATGGAAGCCTTCGAGGCCAGAGAGAGCGGCGATCCGCTCTGCCTCGCACTCGCCGACGTCGATAATTTCAAGCGCCTGAACGATAGTTTCGGTCATCAGGCCGGCGACCGGGCGCTCCGTGTCGTGGCGCAAATGTTCCAGCACAGCGTCAAGATCGGGGCGCATGCATGCCGCTATGGCGGCGAGGAATTCGCCCTCGTCCTACCTCGGACAGAACTTGCAGACGCTGTCGATCTTGCCAATATCATTCGGGGCGCGGTCAAAGAGCGCGAGCTGGTCAAGAAATCACGCGAGCAGTCGCTGGGTCACGTCACGGTCTCGATCGGCGTCGCCGCCTATCGTCCGGGCGAGCCGGTCGACGAACTCATCCACCGCGCCGACGCTTACCTCTATGCGGCGAAGCAACGCGGCCGCGACCGGGTAGAGGCAGACGCCGCCTGAGGCGCTTATTGCAAGTTAGGAAGCGCTGTCGCCGACGGGCTTGAGCGTGACGGATTCACCGCAGCCGCAAGACCCTGTCTGGTTCGGATTGTTGAAGACGAAGCCCGAGCGCAGGCGGTCGCTTTTGTAGTCCATCTCAGTGCCGAGCAGAAAGAGCACCGCTGTCGGATCGATCAGGATTTCGACGCCTTTGTCTTCGACGACCTCGTCATGTGGCTTTTTCGTATCGGCATATTCGAGCGTGTATTCCATGCCGGCGCAGCCGCCATTCTTCACCCCGATGCGGAGCGCGGAGTGCTCCTTGCCGCTCTCCGCCATCAGCGCGCGAACGCGCGAAGCTGCGGCTTCGGTCAGGGTCATGGTCTTGGGTCGTGTGCGGGTTACTGTGGTCATGGGCTAAACTTGGGTCAGATACCGGCTCGGTTCAAGCCTTTAAAACATATTCAGGGCGAGCTTGGCCTCGTCAGACATGCGGCTCATGTCCCAGGGGGGATCGAAGACAAGCTTGACCTTGACTTGGCCGACGCCAGGCACCGCGGAGATCGCATTCTCGACCCAGCGCGGCATCTCGCCGGCGACGGGACACCCTGGCGCGGTGAGCGTCATATCGAGCTCGACATTGCGGTCGCCGTCGATGTCGATCCGATAGATCAGGCCAAGCTCATAGATATCGACCGGAATCTCCGGGTCGAACACGGTCTTGAGCGCGGAGACCATGTCGGATTTGAGCCGCTCGACCTCCTCGGGAGGAAGCGCCGCACTCGCGGAAGCGCCGTCCGCACCACCAATCGCCCCGACGCATGCCTTGATGTCGTCCGGCGCGGGCGCCTCGACGTCCGGCTTCCGATCCTCTAAATCCGTCACTTCCTGAGTCTTCTCAGACATTTGAACCATCGACCTAAGAGAACATCTCGTGCGCCTTGCGGAGCGCGGCCACGAGGGCATCGATCTCATCCATTGTATTATACATGGCAATTGAGGCGCGCGCTGTCGAGGTGACGCCAAAGCGGGCCAAAAGCGGCTCGGCGCAATGGGTTCCGGCCCTCACTGCCACGCCGTAGCGGTCGAGGATGGTGCTCACATCGTGGGCATGGGCGCCTTCCATCTCGAATGAGATGATACTGCCTTTGTTTGGCGCGGTGCCGATGACGCGGATCCAGGGCAAGGCTGCGAGGCGCTCCATGGCGTAGGCCAGCAGTGCCTGCTCATGGGCCTTGATCCGGTCGCGTCCGACGCTCTCGACATAGTCGATTGCGGCGCCAAGCCCTATCGCCTGGACGATGGCCGGCGTGCCGGCCTCGAACCTGTGCGGCGGCTTGGCATAGGTGATGCGATCGCAGGAGACGGTGCCGATCATCTCGCCGCCACCCTGATAAGGCGGCATAGCGGCGAGAAGCTCTTCCTTACCATAGAGCACGCCGATGCCGGTCGGGCCGTAAAGCTTGTGGCCGGTGAAGCTGTAGAAATCGACGTCGAGGTCCTGGACGTCCACGGGCATGTGCACGGCGGCTTGGGCTCCATCGGCAAGGACGGGCAGCCCTCGCGCGTGGGCGATCTTCACCACATCCTTCAGCGGCACGACGGTGCCGAGCACGTTCGACATGTGAGTGATGGCGACCATCTTGGTGCGGGGGCTCAGTTGCGCCTCGAAGTCCTCGACGCGGAACTCGCCCTCGTCGGTCACCGGAACCCATTTCAGCACCGCGCCCTTCCGCTCGCGCAGGAAATGCCAGGGCACGATATTGGAATGGTGCTCCATGATGGTGAGCACGATCTCGTCGCCCACCCCGATATGGTCCCGTCCATAGGAGCTCGCCACGAGGTTGATCCCCTCGGTAGCGTTTCGGGTGAAAATGATCTCGGCGTCGGACTTCGCATTGATAAAGCCGCGGACTTTCTCCCTCGCCTTCTCGAAATTCTCGGTGGCGAGGTTGCTTAAATAATGCAGCCCGCGATGGACGTTGGCGTATTCGTTGGCATAGGCGCGCTCAATCGTCTCGAGGACCTGCCTCGGCTTCTGGGCCGAGGCGCCATTGTCGAGATAGACGAGCGGCTTGCCGTGCACCTTGCGGGAGAGAATCGGGAAATCGGCGCGGACGCCCGCGACGTCATAAGGCGCCAGAGCGAGTCCAGGAGATTTGGTCATGACGGTCATGGCGCTAACGGGGTCTCATCGAGCTTGACGCCGAGCCAATCGGCGGAGGCGCGCTGAAGCGCAATCCGCAAGCCTTCGCTCTCGATCAATTCGACCGCCTCGCCGACAAAGGCTTGGATCAGGAGCGCTCGCGCTTCCGCTTCGGGAAGGCCGCGCGACTCCAGATAAAACAGCAAATCCTCGTCAATCTGGCCGGATGTGGAGCCGTGGCCGCAAACGACATCGTCGGCGAAGATCTCGAGCTCGGGCTTGGAGTCGAACTCCGCGGCCTCAGAGAGCAGCAAGGCTTGCACCATCTGCTTGCCGTCGGTCTTCTGCGCGTTCGGCGAGACGATGATCTTGCCTTGGAAGATGCCACGAGTCTCGTCATCGAGCACGGCCTTGAACAACTCGCGGCTGGTGCAATGGGGCACGCGGTGCTCCACCAGCAGCGTGGTGTCGCAATGCTGTCGCCCGCGCATCAGGAAAGCGCCGGAGATGTTCACCGCTGAACCCTCGCCGTCGAAGCCGGCATAGATCTGGTTGCGGGCAAGCGCGGCGCCGGTCGAGAACTGGAAGGCGGTATAGCGAGCGTCGGCCTTGAGCCCGATCAGCCAGGTGGAAAGATGAGTCGTGTCAGTGTCTTCGATCTGGAGCTTCACATGATTGAGGCTTGCGTTGTCGGAGACGAGCGCCTCGGTGACCGCGTTTCGCAACGACGGAGCCCCGCCAAGGGTCGCATAGCTCTCGAGGAGATCGAGACTGGCTCCCTCCTCGACCACGATCACATGGCGGGTGAAGGACGATGCCAACTCCCGATTGCCGGCGAGATGGATGAGATGAACCGGCTTATCCAAATTTGAGTCCTTGCCTACCTTAAGTACGATCCCGCCCGTCATGAGGGCGAGATTGAGCTCCACGATGGCGTCCTCGCTCTGCGGATTGATCGCGCCGAGATGGGCTTTCACCCAAGCCGGAGGGTTCTCAAGCGCTTCGGCAAGTGCCAGGACTTCCACGCCTTGAGTGCTCAATCCGGCAAGATCGGACAGCTCGGGCTGAAGCGCGCCTTCGACGATCACGATTCGATAAGCGGGCAGCTTGGCCATGGGTTTGCCGAGCGCGGCGGCAAGCGCAGCCTCGTTGAGGGCCTTGGCCCGGTCACCCCGGACCGGCGCATAGGCTTCCGTCAGCCGGCTGCGCAGGTCGGTGTATTTCCAGGCCTCGATGCGGCGATGCGGCAGACCGAGCGAGCCAAAGGTCTGAATCGCCTTGCGGCGCAGCCCTGCGGCCCAAGCATTGCCGGCGCCGGGAAGCTCCTTCTCGGCCTCGGCAAAGGCGTCGAGAAAGCCCTGCTCGGCCTTGGTGCGGAATTGTTGGACCGGCAAATCCATTGGATCGATCCTTAGGCCGCCGCGCCGCCGAATTCGGCGTAGCCGGAGCGTTCAAGGTCGAGCGCGAGTTCAGGGCCGCCGGAACGCGCGATGCGCCCGTCGGAGAGCACGTGCACACGATCCGGCACGATAAAGTCGAGTAGACGCTGATAATGGGTGATGACCAGCATCGACCGCTTCGATGAGCGAAGCGCGTTCACGCCTTCGGCCACGATCCGCACCGCATCGATATCGAGGCCAGAATCGGTCTCGTCCAGCACGCAGAGCGAGGGCTCGAGCAGCGCCATTTGCAAAATCTCGTTACGCTTTTTCTCGCCGCCGGAGAAGCCCACATTCAACGGGCGCCGTAGCATCTCGGCATCGATCTTGAGCGAGGCCGCCTTCTCCCGCACGATCCGCAGGAAATCCGGCGTGGAGAGCTCGGCCTCCCCACGCGCTTTCCGCACGGCGTTCACAGACGTGCGCAGGAAGGTCATGGTGGCGACGCCGGGAATCTCCATCGGGTATTGGAAGGCGAGGAACACGCCAGAGACCGCGCGCTCGCTCGGATCCATGGCGAGCAAATCCTGGCCATTCCAATTGATCGAGCCGGTCTTGACCTCATAGCCGCCCTTGCCCGCCAGCACATAAGCCAGCGTCGACTTGCCGGAGCCGTTTGGTCCCATGATGGCGTGGACCTCGCCTTGCGGCAGTTTCAGGTCGAGGCCCTTTAGGATCTCGCGGTCATCGACATCGATGTGAAGGTTCTTGATTTCAAGCATTACGATTGTTCTCTAACCCTTTGGTACCGAGTCTGTTTTTGACTCTACCTTGCCATTCACTCGTCATGGCCGGGCGCAGTCCCGGCCATCCACGTCTTTACTATGATGCCGCTCCAAAATTCGTGGATGCCTGGGACAAGCCCCGGGCATGACGAGCAAGTGTTGACGGCGCTGCTAGCCAACTGACCCTTCCAACGAAATCCCGATCAGCTTCTGCGTCTCGGCCATGAACTCCATGGGAAGATGCTGGAGCACGTCGCGAACGAAGCCGTTGACGATCAGCGCCACCGCCTCCTCCGCCGAGAGCCCACGGCTCAGGCAATAGAACAGCTGGTCGTCGGAAATCTTCGAGGTGGTCGCCTCGTGCTCGAATTGCGCGGATGCGTTCTTGGCCTCGATATAGGGCACGGTATGCGCGCCGCATTTGTCGCCGATCAGGAGCGAGTCGCAATTGGTGAAGTTCCGCGCATTGGTCGCGCGGCGATGCGCCGAGACGAGCCCGCGATAGGTGTTGTTGGAGTGACCGGCGGCGATGCCCTTGGAGATGATGCGGCTCAACGTATCTTTGCCGAGATGGATCATCTTGGTGCCGGAATCCACCTGCTGATAGCCGTTGGAGATCGCGATCGAATAGAACTCGCCGCTTGAGCCATCGCCGCGCAGGATGCAGGACGGATATTTCCAGGTGATGGCCGAGCCGGTCTCGACTTGCGTCCAGGAGATCTTGGAGCGGTGCCCGCGGCAATCGCCACGCTTGGTGACGAAATTATAGATGCCGCCCTTGCCGTTCTTGTCGCCGGGATACCAGTTCTGGACAGTCGAATATTTGATCTCGGCGTCGTCGAGGGCGATCAACTCTACCACGGCGGCGTGGAGCTGGTTCTCGTCGCGCATCGGCGCGGTGCAGCCTTCGAGATAACTGACGTAAGCACCCTTGTCGGCGATGATGAGCGTCCGCTCGAACTGGCCGGTGTTTTCCGCATTGATACGGAAATAGGTGGAGAGCTCCATCGGGCAGCGCACGCCGGGCGGCACATAGACGAAGGAACCATCGGAATAGACCGCCGAATTGAGCGTGGCGAAGAAATTGTCGGTGATCGGCACCACCGAGCCCAAATATTTCTTCACCAGCTCTGGGTGGGTCTGCACGGCTTCCGAGATCGAGCAGAAGATGACGCCGGCCTTGGCCAACTCCTCCTTGAAGGTGGTGACCACGGAGACGCTATCGAACACGGCGTCGACCGCGACGCGCGACTCTTTCACGCCAGCGAGCAGCTTCTGCTCGGAGAGCGGGATGCCAAGCTTGGCATAGGTCTCCAGCAGCTCGGGATCGACATCGGCGAGGCTCTTGGGCCCTTCAGTACTTTTGGGCGCCGAGTAATAATAGAGATTCTGGTAATCGATCTTGGGGTGGTGCACGTTGGCCCAGGTCGGCTCGGTCATGGTGAGGAAGCGCCGATAGGCCTCGAGCCGCCATTCGAGCAGCCAGGCCGGCTCGTTCTTCTTGGCCGAAATGAAGCGCACGGTCTCCTCGGACAGGCCCCTAGGCGCCCTGACCGACTCGATCTTGGTGGTGAAGCCGTATTTATATTTATCGACGTCGATGCCCCGAACCCGGGCGACGGTCTCTTGTACTGCGGCCATCTGCTACCTCAACTCCTCATTACGGCTCACGCCGCCTGGCGGCCGCGCTTCAGCCGCGTAATCATCTCGCCCCAGACCGCGATAAAGCGGTCGATATGGGCTTTCGTCGTATCGGGGCCGAGGCTCACCCGGAGCGCTGCTTGCGCAAGTTCCGGAGCGATGCCCATGGCCTTTAGCACATGCGAGGCTTCGACCTTGCCCGACGAGCAGGCACTGCCGGAGCTCACGGCGACGCCAGCCAGATCGAGCCCGATCAGAAGCGTCTCGGCCTTGGTTCCCGGCACGGCGATCGCGCTCGTATTCGGCAGGCGTAGGACGTTGGCCGAAAACACGACCAGATCGGGCGCGATCGAAACAGCGCGCTCCTCCAATTCATCCCTGAGCTTGCCGATCTCAGCGGCCCGGCTCAGTTCGGCCGATGCAAGCTCGGCGGCGACGCCGAAGCCGACGATGCCGGAAACATTCTCCGTTCCTGCCCGGCGCCGTCGCTCTTGACCGCCGCCCTTGACCAACGGCTCGACCGCAATGCCTTCGCGCAAGACGAGCGCGCCGACGCCTTTCGGTCCGCCGAACTTGTGTGCCGACAGGCTGATCATATCGGCACCGCTTGAGGCGATGTCGAATGGCACCTTGCCGGCAGCCTGGACCGCGTCGCTGTGCAAGAGGCCTCCGGCCTCGTGGACAATCGCGGCAGCTTCGGCGATTGGCTGGAAGGCGCCGGTCTCGTTATTCGCCGCCATCACCGAAACGAAAGGCCGCCTGCCCTTCATTTGAGAATTCGCTAGCGCAGCCGGAAGCGTTTCGAGATCGATCACGCCATTGGCGGTGGCCGGAATAAGCGAGATGGCGTCTTGCTGGAATCTGCCGCCAGCAAGCACCGAAGGATGTTCGATCCCCGACAGATGACAGGACCAATCCCCACGCTGGGGACTGAGTGCGAGCGCGTTGGCCTCGGTGCCTCCGCTGGTGAAAATCACGTCCTCGGCTCTCGCGCCCACAAGACGGGCGACCTTCTCCCGCGCGGCCTCGATCAGGCCACGCGCGGCGCGTCCCTCGGCATGGACCGAGGACGGGTTGCCGCCAATATCGAGTGTGGCAAGCACGGCCTCGCGCACGGCCTCGCGCAAAGGAGACGTGGCATTATGGTCAAGATAGATACGCTCGCTCATGCCTCAATCGCAGATCGCGGCGTCGCCGCCGCCGGTTAGCGCTTGCACGAGCCCCCATCGCGCATGCTATGAAGCGCGGCCCAACTCTGGGGACGCTCTACACGCGGCGGAGTACCGGAGCACCCTTGTTTGGAACAATTCTAATCTTTTCTAATAGGGTTGCGGAGCGGCAAAGTCAAGATTTCCGGCCCGATTGGGCCATTTGGTTGTCCTATCGCCGTCCTTATGTGGATCGGCCAGTCTTTCAATCTCGTCCGAGGTCAGCGGTTCATGCCTGAGGTGAATATTAGCGGCCCCGCAGGGCGTATCGAAGCCCGTTACCACCATGCGGGGGTTCCGAACGCGCCGGTTGCGTTGATCCTTCATCCCCACCCGCAATTCGGCGGGACGATGAATAATCAGGTGGTTTATCACCTCTATTACGCCTTCCAGCGGCGTGGGTTCTCCGTGCTGCGGTTCAATTTCCGGGGCGTCGGACGGAGCGAGGGCCTGTTCGATAACGGGCCCGGCGAACTTGCCGATGCCGCGACCGCGCTCGACTGGATGCAGGGCAATAACGCGGATGCCAGGACCTGCTGGATCGCCGGCATTTCCTTCGGCGCCTGGATCGCGATGCAGTTGCTGATGCGCCGTCCGGAGCTCGAAGGTTTCATTTCGGTGGCGCCGCCAGCGAACCTCTACGACTTTACGTTCCTCGCCCCCTGCCCGTCCTCCGGCCTCATGGTCAACGGAGCGAAAGATCGAGTCGTTCCAACAGAATCCGTGCGCGGGCTCGTCGATCGCCTGAAGACGCAAAAAGGCATCGTGATCGATCATGCGACCGTGCCGGACGCCAATCATTTCTTCGAGGGCCGCATGGACGGGCTGATGGAAGTGATCGACGCCTATCTCGATAAGCGGCTCGGCACGAGTACTAAGAAGAAAAGGCGGAGCGAATCCGCGGCTTGAACCGATTGCTCTGATCGAGCGGGTTACGCATGCGCGCTGCCAAATCCGACTTCCTGCATGAGCTGACCTCCCGCGGCTATGTGCATCAATGCACCGACGAGGCGGGACTGGACCATCTCGCCAAGACGGCAACCATCACCGCCTATATCGGCTTCGACTGCACGGCGCCGAGCCTCCATGTCGGCAATCTGCTCGGCATTATGATGCTCCGGAAATTGCAGCAGACCGGACACCGTCCGATCGTGCTGATCGGCGGCGGCACGACGAAGGTCGGTGATCCTTCCGGCAAGGACGAGGCGCGGAAGCTGCTCAGCGAGCCTGAGATCGCGGCCAATATCGCCGGCATCCAGTCGGTGTTCCATAATTTCGTGAGCTTCGGCAGCGGGCCGACCGACGCGCTTCTCATCAACAACGCGGACTGGCTCGACCGGCTGAACTACATCGATTTCTTGCGAGATTACGGCCGGCATTTCAGCGTGAACCGCATGCTGACCTACGACTCCGTCAAGCTCCGGCTCGAGCGCGAGCAGCCGCTCAGTTTCATCGAATTCAACTACATGGTGCTGCAAGCCTACGATTTCGTCGAGCTCTATAAGCGAACCGGCTGCCGCTTGCAGATGGGAGGTTCCGATCAATGGGGCAATATCGTCTCCGGCATCGAGCTCGGGCGCCGCACCGAAGGCATGGAACTGTTCGGACTGACCACGGCGCTGCTGACAACCGCGTCCGGCGCCAAGATGGGCAAGACCGCCTCAGGCGCGGTTTGGCTCAACCCCGATATGCTGTCGCCTTACGACTATTGGCAATATTGGCGGAACACCGAGGATGCCGATGTCACGCGCTTCCTCAAGCTGTTCACCGAGCTGCCGCTGGCCGAGATCGAAAGACTGGGGAAGCTCAAAGGCGCCGAGCTGAACGAAGCGAAGAAAATATTGGCCACGGAGGCGACCGCGCTGGTGCATGGCCGGGACGCCGCCGACAGGGCGGCGGAGACGGCGCGGGCTACCTTCGAAGAGGGCCAGCTCGCGGAGAGCCTGCCGACCATTGAGGTAAAGCGCAAGGAGCTCGAGACGGGTCTGGGCGTGCTCAATGCCTCTGTCCATGCCGGCTTTGTGAAAACGACAGGAGAAGCGCGGCGGCAGATCAAAGGCGGCGGCATCAAGGTGAACGATGAGGCGGTCACCGATGAGAAGCGCCTCCTCACGCTCTCCGACCTCACACCTGAAGGCGTGATCAAGCTCTCGCTCGGCAAGAAGCGGCATGTACTGGTGAGGCCGGTTTAACAAGATTGCAGAGATTTAAGGCGTCGTCGTGCCGAAGGGCGGAGGTTCCGAAGTGGCGTTGGAATCGGCTGCTCGACCTCCCGCACCGCCCTCGAAAATCTGCCGGAAAATACCAGGCGTCAGCACCGACATCGGATTGACCAGCACGGCGGGATCGGTGAGCTTGCCTTGCACGGTGAAGGTGATGCCGATCAGGCCCTCGCCCTGGCGCCCGGTCAACACCTTACCGAAAACGGGAATCGCACCGAACACGCCAGCGTTCAGCCCGTAAGCCGGCACATAGGTGCCGCCGAGATCGACGGTCTGCGTCTTGAAGTCCACGCTGCCGCGCATGGTGGCGCCGAGCTGGGGGCCGTTCATAAAGGCATCGTTTAGTCTGAATTTGCCGCCGCCGACCGAGAAGGGCGCGCGAAGTTGTTTGAAGGAGATGCGGACGCGCTCGGCCTCCCGCTTGTGCTGTTGGCCCAGGGCCGCGGTCGTGCCTGCGTCAGCGAGAACGTCGCGCACGACGGAATCGCCGAGCAAATCGAAATTGCGTACCCAGAGCGTGCCGCTCTTCGATCCTGGCTCGCCGGCATCGAGATTGACTTGAAGCGAAGCCTCGCCGCCGCTGACGCTCGGATAAAAACCGATCAGGCGGAAGGCCGCGCCCGAATCGCGGGATTCAGCCTTGATCAGCCGCGCGCCTGCCTCATTCTCGAGCTTCACCGCGACCGGAGCTTCTCCGTTCAACGCGCCCTTCACATCGAGCGCGACGAGCCTGCCTTTGCGCTTCTGCAACGTGACTTGCGTGTCCTTGAGCGTCGTATCGTAGAAGCCGACGACCGTGTCGATCCGCGCCGAGAGGTTGATACCGAGCACATCGTCAGGCTCCGGCGGCGCATTCTCCGCGAGCTGTCCCGCTGAAAACAGCGACTGGAAGAATTGCTTGCCATTATAGCTTGAGCCCGTGGCGCGAACGTCGAGGATGTTGCCCTCGCGGACCATGGCGGCGATCTGGACGTGGGTGAGAATGTCGAAAGAGAAGTCGGAGAAGTTGAAGGATTTGAGGTGCTGGTCGGGATCGAGAAACGCCGAACCGGTAATGGCGATGTCGTCGCCGACGATTTTCAGGTTGGTCAGTTCGGTTGAGCCGTCAGGCTTATTGAGCACGTCGAACTCGATAGTGGCCCGGCGTCCCTTCGGTTTGGTCCAGCCCA
>Ga0315288_10009989_pt1 | contig 11957 bp, 8 predicted proteins | sample YL17G11_20_MG_FD_203454 | JGI IMG/M metagenome (GOLD analysis project Ga0315288, IMG submission 203454) | Sediment microbial communities from Yellowstone Lake, YNP, Wyoming, USA - YL17G11_20 | ecosystem: Environmental > Aquatic > Freshwater > Lake > Sediment | place: USA: Wyoming | collected...
CAGGCACCGGCGGAGACGTACTACTTCGCGGAGGGCACCTGCCGCCCCGGGTTCGACACCTACATCTGCGTACAGAACCCGTCCTCAAAGGCCGCGAAAGTAAGGATCACATACATGCTGGGAAACGGCGCCAGAAAAGAGACTGAGCTAACCGTCGGCAAGCATTCACGCTCGACGGTAACGGTCAAGGAGGCACTGGGGGAGGCTGACGATTCCGCCCACGACTTTTCGGCTCAAGTCGAGACGACAAACGGGACCTCCATCATCGCGGAGCGCCCGATGTACTTCGCCTATCTGCCCATGGTCGAATGGACGCTGTCCGCCGCCGGCGACGTCAACCTTGGCGGGGACGTGGTGCCGATTCTTCTATCGAACGGGTTCGCCTACCCGTGGTCGCTGGTCAGTGACCTGCTGCGCTCGACTACCCTGACGTTCGCCAACCTCGAGTGCGCCATCTCCAACCGCGGCGAGCCGGTGCCGGGAAAGGCGTTCACCTTCCGGGGCCCACCCGACGGATTGGCCCCCATGCGCGACGCGGGCGTGGACGTGGTCTCGCAGGCCAATAACCACGCGCGGGATTTCGGCGGCCTCGCGCTTACAGACAGCCTCGGCTACCTCGATGCTTACAGCATAGCCCACTGCGGCGCCGGGGCCGATTTCGCTTCCGCTCACGCGCCGGCGTTCCTGAACGCCAACGGCCTGCGGGTGGCGTTCCTCGCGTACAACGACATCGGTTACGACGGCTGGCCCGGGTGGCAGGGGGGACCCGGCTATCCCGGCATCGCCGACGCGGCGAACACGGGGCAGATCGCCGCAGACATAGCCGCGGCCGAATCGCAGTCCGACCTGGTGGTGGCCTCATTCCACTGGGGGACCGAGAGGAAGTACACCCCCGACCAGCGCCAGCGCGACCTCGCCTGCCTCGCGGTTGACAGCGGCGCCGACCTCGTGCTCGGGCACCACCCGCACGTCATCCAGGGCTTCGAGTTCTACCAGGGCAGGCTCATCGCCTACTCGATGGGGAACTTCGTGTTCAGCCCCGGGAGCGAGGAGGGACACTACACGATCCTCACGCAGTTCGAGATGGATTCGAACGGATTCAGGTCGGCGAAGATATACCCCGTTTACATCAGCAGCGGCAGGCCGCAGGTCATGGGAGGGGCCGAGGCGACCTCTCTGCTCTCCCGCCTGGCGGGCCTGTCGGCGGAACTCGGCACGCAGATGACGGTTTCGAACGGTGTGGCGACGATCCCGTAGGCATTTATCGCAGGGAATACCTTTACACCTGTCGGAAATGAATGAAGGGAAGAGAAGATGAAGACGCTCCGACTGCTGATTCCCCTGGCGCTGGTAGGACTCCTCCTCGGCGGCTGCAACTGCGGTGGCGGCAGGGATGTTTCGACGCCGCGGAAGGCTTTGCTGGGCCACTGGAAGCAGACCATACCCGGTTACGGTGAGGTCTACTACGACCCCAAAGAGGTAACCTACGCGCTGAAGGGCCAGAAGAAAAAGCCAATCAATATCCCGGTCCCGTATTCGGTCTCCGGGGAGAACAAGAAGGCGTTCTCAGTAGACATCAAGCTCGAATCAGCCTCCGGGGCGGCGAGAATAACTTTTTCAGAAGACAGACGGACGATGACGATGTTTCCCGCCAACGTGCCGGAGAAACTCGAGTACGTCTACGTCGATGATAAGCAGAAACCGTGAGAGGCGCAAACCGGGGTCAAACACCGTTTTGCGGACCCCGGTTTACGTCACACTGGTTTGCGCGAAAAACGCAAAGAGCTGTTTGACCCCGTTTTGCGATAGGTGACCCGCAGTATTAGACTGTAGGTAATCAAGTGTCGAAATATCGGAGGTGACGGTGATGAGACATCGGAAATCGTCAGGTATGTTCGCTCGCCTAGGTGTGATCCTCGCCCTGGTTCTTCTGATACCGGTTGGGGCCTTAACCACCTCTGCGGCGGCCGACAGGGAAACCTCTGCGGTTTCCCCGCGGATACTCTGCAATCGCGTAACGGCTTCAGCACCGGGGGACACCGGGCTTGCGGAGATCTGGACCATGAACTACTCGGGCGGCGCAAAGACCCTGATAAAGCCTTACGCGGCGATTCCCATGAACGCCAAGGACGCCGTCTATGCGCCCAACGGGGCATGGATGGCGTACGAGGCGACCGACAAGAACCCCATCTTCAAGAGCACCGCGATATATATCGCCGGGTGGGACGGCTCGAACGCCGGCCAGGTGACCCCCACCATGGACCTGACCAACTACGGTTTCTGGGGGAACGGCGAGCCCAAGTACTCCTGGCTCTTCGAGTGCCCGACGTTCAGTTTCGATTCCTCGAAGGTCTATTTCATGGCGACCCTGGTGCAGCGGGACTCGGAGGGGAAGATAAAGTACTACTACCCGAATGGAGACCCGATCGCTTACGTCTCCGACCTCTGGCAGGTGGGCGTGGACGGGAACGGCTGGGGCCCGGTCAGGCCGAATTTCTCGAAGGCGGCGGAGATGTATCCGCAGTGCTCTCCGGTGGACCAGAGGATAGCCCAGACGCAGATGATGGGAGGCCTGACGGATTTTCAGTGGCACACGGATCCCAATACCGGCCTTCTGGTTGGCGAAGCGCAGAACGAGGGGATATTCACTATGAACCAGGACGGGAGCGGCTACCGCAAGATAGTCGCGAGCTATGCTGTGATGAACCCGTCGCCAGGGACAGGATACATGATCACCGACCGCATCACGCCGATGGCCTGCGCCTGGTCCCCCGATGGCAAGAAGCTAGCCATCGCTTACTACGTGAGCTGGTCGGAGAGGACGTACGGGGTGAGCACCTACTATTACTTCGGGATATCGGTGGTCAATGCGAACGTAACTACCGACCTCGATGCTGCTGATACCCAATTCCTTGTCAGCCCAAGGTATTACTACGGCAACCGGATAACGCCGGTCGGGTTTCCCACGCCGGGGACTCCTTCGGTATTGAACGCGTATGGGATAGGGAAGCTTTCGTGGTCTTCTGATGGCCGGTACCTGGCCTTCGACGTCGGTCGCATCGATCCCGGTGTATTGTCCAGGGGTGAAGGTGACGTATATTCGATAGACGTCCGCAACCTCAACGATCCGGGCAACCCGGTGAATCTCAGTAAGGACAAGATAAGCTACTACCCGAGCGCGAGCCCGGAGAACCTGGGTGACGTCACAATCCCGCCACCGCTGCCGGCGGTACCTTTCTACCTTGCGGAGGGGACCACTCGCCCGAACTTCGACGAGTTCCTGGCGATGGCGAACCCGAACAACGAGGACATCGACGTCGTCCTCAACTATCTGCTGGGGGGCGGCGCGGGAGCCTCTGGCGGCGCGAACACAACACAGAAAGTCCACATAGACAAGAAATCCCGAACGACCGTCAAAGTCCGGGACGTGGTCGGCGATAACCAGGACGTGTCGGTTTCCACCCAATGTGACAAAGCGGTGATCGTGGAACGGCCGATGTACTTCAACTACGGCGCCGACAGCGGCCTCAACTGGACCGGTGGCCACGACGTGGTGGGTGCGACCTCCAAGCTGAAGAACTGGTACTTCGCCGAGGGGACCACCAGGAACAACGCGGTTGACGGCTCGTACGAGGAATACCTGTGCCTGCAGAACCCGAACGACAAGGACGCGAAGGTCACTATCACCTACATGCTGGGGTCCGGAGAGAACAAGACCCAGGAGGTTACGGTGGAGCCGAACAGCCGCTCCACCGTCAGCGTCAACGCCTTCCTCGGGCCCGACCAGGACGTGTCATGCAAGGTGACCTCCGATCGCACCATAGTGGCCGAGAGGCCGATCTACTTCAACTACAAGAACAAGTGGAACGGCGGACATGACGTGATAGGCGCGTCGAGTCCCGACACCGACTGGTACTTCGCCGAGGGGACCACCAGGGACAATCCAACCGACGGGTCGTACGAGGAGTGGCTGTGCCTGCAAAACCCGAATAAGAGCGATGCGAAAGTTACCATAACCTATATGCTGGGGACCGGCGAGAACGTTGACCAGGAGGTGACCGTCAAAGGCAACAGCCGCTCGACCGTGGACGTTAAGCTGGCTGTCGGAGCGAACCAGGACGTATCGTGCAAGGTCCATGCCGACAGGGGGATAGTCGCCGAGCGGCCCATCTACTTCTGGACCCGGGACGGCTGGGACGGCGGCCACGACGTGATGGGCGCTTCCGGTGCCAAGACCAGGTGGTATTTCGCGGAAGGGACCACGAGAGCCAACTTCAGCGAGTGGCTTTGCCTGCAGAACCCCGGCTCGACCGATGCCAACGTCACCATCAACTACATGCTGGCGACCGGCAAGAACGTGGAGCAGAAGGTCACGGTGAAGGCGAAGAGCCGGTACACGGTGGACGTGAAGCTGGCGATCGGAGCGGACCAGGACGTCAGCGCGGAGTTGACCTCGGATAAGGGCATCATCGCGGAACGCCCCATGTACTTCAACTATAACGGCGTGTGGAACGGGGGGCACGACGTTGTCGGGTATTCGCCCTGACGGGGGTAGAATCGAGTGATTGCCGGGCGGTGCGCCTCGCGGCGCACCGCCCTTTTTATGCGGCGCGTCCCGCAAACCGGGGTCAAACACCGTTTTGCGTTTCTGGGCCACGAAAAGTGCAAAGGGCTGTTCGACTTCGGTTTGCTTCGGTTTGCGCGCAAAACGGTGTTTGACCCCGGTTTGCAGAGGCTGATCTGAAGTACGCTGACCTCAAGATTCAGATGGTCGATATGGAAACGCAGGAAGTAAAGACCGTCAACGACTTCGTTTTGCGTTTGAAGAAAATGATTTCTTCTTCACCGTTCGATCCCTAAGCGTTTAACGATTCTGTAAGCGAGTTTCGCGACAAGATAGACTTGATAGAGGCTGAAGTTCAACAACTCGGAGCAGAGTTGGATGCACTGATCCCGAACCCGGGGATGTGAGATATCACGGTGAGTTATAGAAGTGATGTCTGACATCACGCCAGATCATTGAGATGACAAGAACGCAGTGTCATAAAGCGGACAGGCGGCCCCGCGGCCGCCTGTCGCTTCAATAAAATCACCTTTGCCTATTTGCCGCGGCAGTTACCATCCTGAACCTGGGTCCTGGCCTGATCCTGTGACTGGTCCCTGGTCTGAGTCCTGGTTTGACTCGCCTCGCCTTCAGCAGCACCATCGCAGTTCCCGTTCTGAACCTGGGTCCTGGTCTGATCCTGTGACTGGTCCCTGGTCTGAGTCCTGGTTTGACTCGCCTCGCCTTCAGCAGCACCATCGCAGTTCCCGTTCTGAACCTGGGTCCTGGTCTGCGTATTGGTCTGGTCTCCATCCTGCGCCGGTGTTTGCGACGCGGCGGGAGCATCCGCTTCCGACACTGTCTTACAGCTCCCGTCCTGGAGTTTCTGCTTCGTCTGGTCGCGGACCTGGTCTTTCGCCCCGCCTGCCGTGGCGAATGCGACACCAGCGACGAGCGAGACTGCCAGCAGGCATATCCCCGCTATAACGGCTGTTCTCATGCGAAATATGCGCTTCATATCGATCACCTCCTTTGCGATTTCATTATTGATATCCGCTCGGCGGGCGAAACGTTACGCGCGCTTCTGTATATTCTTTGCGAAGATTCCGGCGTAGTCGGACTGCAGAATGCACCATACGTGCCGAATGCGACCTGAGGTCAGCTTGTGTAGCCAGGGAGCGGCGGCACTAGAGAGTGTAATAGGGAGTTGACCGCGCGTGTAGAATAAAAGAGTGGCGGTCAGCTACACGACATACAGCCAGCCCGGTAGACAGGAATAACAAATTGCTGATTTTACTGATATCAACAATGGAAGCCGCTTCAAAGAAGCAAGGAAGACACGTGATATCGAGCCAGGAGTTGGTCGATGTCGCTGCGAGGGCAAAGCGCTACGAACCAGATGCCCTTGCGCGGCTGTTCGACCTCTACTTTGAGAAACTGAGGCGCTATATGTACTACAAGACTGGAAACCTTGACAGGGCCGAGGACCTCGCAGCCGAAGCCTTGACCAGGGGCATAGAGAGCATAGAGAAGTTCGAGGACCGGGGCGGGACGATCGGGGCCTGGCTGTTCGGGATAGCGCGGAACCTGCTGGCGAGAGAGCGTGAGTCGGACGGCAGGGCGGAGATGGTCGAGCTGGAGGAACGGTTTCCGGCGGAAGAGGAGGAGCAGCCAGAGAAGATTCTTCTCGTCGAACTCAGCCATGAAGAGCTATACGAGGCGCTGAGCAGGCTCCCCGACGAACAGCGCGAGGTCGTGCTCCTCCGTTTCATGGAGGGATATGACGTGAAGACGGTTGCGCAGATCATCGCAAAGAAACCCGGTGCCGTGCGGGCCCTGCAGTTCAGGGCTGTTCGGGCACTCCAGAAGATGTATGAGCCTGGCGGTGTGGAGACATGAGCAGAAATGAGCGCAGGCGTGACGTACTGCAGTTTGACAGGCGGGCACGCCGCTCGATAGAAGGCACGCGATGCGTAAGCTCGCGGGGGCCGCTTTCCGGGCCTGAGGCCGGACTCCTTGAGGTGCTCGCTCATGGAGGTCCGCCTCTGCCCGCCGCAACGCGCACGGAACAGCTTGAGGCTGCATACCTCGAGCGGGGAAAGTCTCTTCGTGAACAGGTGATCGAGGCGGAGCGAGAAGGGGCGCGTACCACCGTAGTCCCGAGGGCTCGGACCAGGCCCGCGTTCGCCAGGGTAGCGGTCGTAACGACAGTTGTCATAGCACTGCTGCTAGGGCTCGGAGCAGGGTCGGCGTTCGCGATGCCGGGCAACCCGTTGTATTCAGTCAGGCGTGCCGGCGAGGCTGTGTACGTTTCGCTTGTTCCCGGCGCTCAAGGTAAGGCCGACACCTATGCTTCCCTGGCGAACAGGCGCATAGACGAGCTTGAGTACGTCGAAGACAGGGACATATCGAAGTGGTACTACTCTCTTGTCCGTGATGCAGAGGGAAGCATCGAGAGCACTTACGGCAATGGGAGGAAGCTCAAAGCCAGGGCGGAGGAGAGGGTGATGGTAAAAGCGCGCGCGGCAACACTGAGGCTTGAAGCACTTCTCGGCAAGGCTTACGGCGGGATGACCCCCGCACAGAAGGGGAGCGCAGAAAGCGGGTTAGAACGCCTGCGGCTCCGGCTGCGTATGCAGAAGGGCGGGCCTTCCGGCCCATCCCAGCAGCCCGGGCAGCCCGGTGAACCCGGCAGTCAGCCGGGTTCTCCCCAGGGTTCAACGCCAGGTGGGCCTCAGACACAGCCTGGCACCCCACAGGAAGGACAGCCGAACCAGCCGGGCACGCCGCAGCAGGGGGAGCCAGCACAGCCGGGCACGCCGCAGCAGGGGCAACCGAACCAGCAGGGTGGGCCAGGCCAGACATCCGGCAGCCAGGTGCAGCAGTCAGCCCAGAGCCAGCAGGGAAGCCCTGATCAACAGTCCGGCCGGCAGGACCAAACAGCCGCACCCGGCGAGCCCAGCTAGACATGCAGTCACGATAAGGCAGGCGACTGCCAGGGCCGTGCACCTAAGTTACATATCTCATGGGTGTCCTCCAGGGTGGAAATCGTTTTCAGGAAGAACACTTCAATGCCGACCCGTCACGCCACATACTGGCTCCTGATGATAGACTTATGCGCAGCAATCGGCTTATCCGAAAGGAGCTCAAATGGTTTACGAGACTCTTCTATACGATGTTGATGGCGAGGTCGGCACCCTCACCTATAACCGCCCGAAGATCGTGAACGCGGTGAACAGGCAGATGCTGGAGGAGTTGACCGACTTCTGGCAGGCTAGACAGCGCGACTTCGACACACGCGTGCTCATCGTCACGGGGGCCGGCGAGAAAGGGTTCTGTAGCGGCCTCGACATGAAGGCTGTCGTCACGGAGTTCGCACCGGAGAGTGGGGCCACCGCTGAGAGCACCTTCAACGGCCAGATACATTTCTCGGTCCTGATGAGACTCATGCGCTCCTGCCCGCAGCCGATAATCGCGGCTGTGCACGGGCCGGCGATGGGCGCGGGCCTGTCGTTCGCCCTTGCCGCAGACGTCCGCCTGGCGAGTGAGGACGCGTTCTTCTGCGCCCAATATATCAACATAGGGACGGGCGGGGCCGATCTGAGCTCTTCGTTTTTCCTGCCGAAGCTGGTCGGCTGGGGGCGCGCCGCCGAGATGTGCATGACGGGCTCGAGGGTCCCCGCCGACGAGGCGTACCGCATAGGCCTTGCCAATCGTGTCTGCGCGCGCGAGGAACTGCTGCCGGCCGCAAAGGAGATGGCGACCGCGATGTGCTCGAAGAACCGCTTCGGCCTTCGAATGACCAAGGACGCCTTCAACGCTGCGCTCAACGGTTCATCGCTCGAGGACGCCAACCGGATGGAGGACCGCAACCAGGCGCTCATCATCGCCAACGCCATAGTCGGGGGAGGCAGGCTGACGGGGATGCCGTAGGGCGGCAGGGACCGATCACCTTGTGCAATCCTTGCGGTTCGCACAAGTGCGCGTAGGCCGCTGCCGAGCCAACTGCTGATGTACTAGACCAGTATGCGATGACGGGCAGACAAACGACGAGGTTTCTATGAACGGCGAACAAGTGACCAGCGGAATGCCTGAGCTCGACAGCATAGTGCAGGCACTGCGCCTTGGCGACAACGTGGTGTTCCAGGTGCAGAGGCTTTCAGATTATCAGTTCTTCGCAAAACCATTCGCAGAGCGAGCCATCCGGGAGTCCAGGCAGTGTGTCTATCTCCGCTTCGCCCCGCAGCAACCCATACTGGAACATATTGAGGGTCTGGAAGTAATCGAGATGGACCCCGGACAGGGTTTCGACTCCTTCAGCCGGGAAGTCCATCAGCTCGTCGAGGAGAAAGGGAAACGGACCTTCTACGTGCTCGATAACCTCTCCCGGCTGGCGCTGGAGTGGACCACGGACGAGCTCCTGGCGAACTTTTTCCAGCTCACATGCCCTTTGATGTATGAGCTGGATTGCGTGGCTTATTTCGCGCTGACGCGGGGCAAGCATGACCACTCGGCCATAGCGCGAATACGTGATACAACGCAGATCCTGATAGACGTCTTCCGTGTACGTGGCCAGATGTACATTCATCCTCTCAAAGTTTGGGACCGCTACTCGCCGAAGATGTTCCTGCCACGTCTGGTCGGCGAGGACAGCTGGCAGCCGGTGTTCGAAAGCGGCGAGGCGGCGGCTGTTTCGACTGAGGCCAACTCACACCCCTTAGAGGCCGCGCCCAGCAGCCTGGCGCCTTGGGACAGCGTATACGACAAGCTTAAGCTCTGCACGAGCATCATGATGGAGCATGACCCGGAGGTCGAGGCGCTGAGAAAAGAGCTCAGCCGCATGATGATGGGTGGCCACCCCGATTTCTCGAGCATGACCGATGAGTTCATGTCTCTTTCAGACCTTCTGCAAATACGGCATCGGATGCTCGGTTCGGGGCAGATAGGTGGAAAGGCTGCCGGGATGCTGCTCGCGAGGCGCATCCTCAAGAGCCACGGCAGCTACGGCGGTATAGATTTCGATGAGATCGTGGACGACCATGACTCTTTCTACATCGGCTCCGACGTATTCTTCACGTTCCTGGTGGAGAACGACCTTTTTCGTCTCCGCCTGAAGATGACCAGCGACAGCGCGATCACGGAGGAAGAGTTCGATGAAGTGCAGGGTCGCTTCCTTGAGGGAAGCTTTCCCCATTCTGTCACTGAGCAGTTCCGTGACCTGCTCGATTACTACGGGCAGGCGCCGATAATAGTCCGCTCCTCCAGCCTGCTGGAGGACAGCTTCGGCAACGCGTTCGCCGGAAAATATCGCAGTGAGTTCTGCGCCAACCAGGGTTCGCCGGATGAGCGCATGGATGTGTTCAAGAGGGCCGTGAAGCTGGTCTATGCCAGCGCCCTGAACCCCGACGCTCTCGCCTACCGCCGGAAGCGGGGACTGGGGGTGAGTGACGAGCAGATGGCCATACTCGTACAGCGCGTATCAGGGTCTCCCTATAAGCAGTTCTTTTTCCCGCCCCTGGCCGGCGTGGCGTTCTCGCGGAACCTCTACACCTGGGGCGATCGGATAGACCCCCAGCAGGGAGTGGTGCGGATGGTCATGGGGCTGGGGACGCGGGCGGTCGACAGGGTGGAAAGCGACTACCCCCGGATGCTTGCTCTCAGCCATCCGGAACTGAGACCCGAAGGCTCCGGCGAGGTCGCCAAGTACTCTCAGCACCTGGTTGACCTGCTCGACCTTGATGAGAACAGGTTCTCGACGGTCAAGGTCAACGAGCTTCTCTCCCAGGGAGATTACCCACAGCTGAGCCTGCTGGTATCGCTGGAAGAAGACGGCTGTGTCATCGACTTTATTGGGAACCGCCTGCCTACCGGGCACGGAAACCTCGTGCTCACCTTTGACCGCCTGATAAGGCGCACGAGACTGGTGGACGTGCTCCGGGCCATACTGGGGTGTCTGGAGGAAGGATACGGCTGTCCCGTGGATATAGAGTTCACTGCGTTTGTCGACCGGCAGGGACAGGTGCGCGTAAACCTCCTCCAGTGCCGGCCCTTGTTCGTGGCGGGAGAATCCGGAGTCGAGATGGTCCCCACGCACCTGCCGAAGGAACAGGTGCTCTTCAGGAGCTCGCGCATGATAAACGGCGGCAAGATCGGTAACATTAAATACGTACTCTTCATTGATCCGCGAAGGTACAGTATGGCGCAGGACGCTGATGCCCGGAACCGCATCGGCCGCATCGTAGGCCAGATAAACGCCCACCCGCGGATGGTGGCTGGCAAGGTCGTGATGATAGGGCCCGGGCGGTGGGGCTCGAGTAACGTCAACCTTGGTATCAATGTCCGCTACGGGGAGATCGATAACACATCGGTGCTGGTCGAGGTAGCCAGGGAGGAGTCCGGCCACGCCCCCGACGTCTCATTCGGGACTCATTTCTTCCAGGACCTGGTCGAGGAGGGGATCATCTACATGCCGGTCTGGCCCGACGATAGCGAATCGGAGTTCAACGAGAAGTTCTTCGAGAATGCACCCAACGCCCTGTTGGAGTTTGTTCCAGAAGCAAAGGCCTTTCTCGATGTCGTTAAGGTTATAGACTTGAACGCGACCAGTAACCAATGGGGGGTGGTCGTCGCCGATCCGCAGAGTCGCATGGCCCTGATGTATCTCGAACCCTGAGCGTCTGCCGGACCTAGCTGGCCCCTGGAAACTCTATCGTCTTGAAAGGCATATATTCTTCGTATCTGGGCCCGGCCTTGATGAGCGGGCACTCGGTACAATACCGCAGCGTGTAGCTGATATAGTGACTGACGAGATCAAGCCTTTCCCTCAATTCACCCGGACTGGCTGTCGAGTCCACGTCAGCTGCGACCCGAGAAGCGTCCTTCATGAGGCTCCGCACCACGTTCCTGAAAGCCCGAAAGCCATCGTCACTGTTGATGTTATCCATGGGAGTGCCTCCTTCCGACCTGCACGCCAGGTACACATAAAAAACCTGTTCCAGTTCCGCCTATATCCAGCCGCGCCATCTCATGGCCTCGAGCACCCTCTCAATAGCCACGATATAGGCGGCCTTGCGCATGTTGATCGTGTACTTCTTAGATGTATCCAGCACAGCAGCGTAGGCCCTGGTCATAACGCGGTCGAGCTTCTCGTAGACCTCCTTCTCTTCCCAGCAGGAGAGGCTCATGTTCTGGACCATCTCGAAGTATGAGACAGTAACACCGCCGGCGTTACACAGGAAGTCCGGAAGGACATGGACTCCGTTGTTATAGAGTATCTCGTCGGCCTCTGGCGTGGTCGGGCCGTTCGCCAACTCGGCGATTATCCTGGCCTTTACCTTACCGGCGTTTTCTGTTGTTATGACATTTTCCAGTGCTGCGGGAATGAGGATATCCACATCACTGGTCATGATGTCGT
>Ga0315288_10009992_pt1 | contig 11957 bp, 14 predicted proteins | sample YL17G11_20_MG_FD_203454 | JGI IMG/M metagenome (GOLD analysis project Ga0315288, IMG submission 203454) | Sediment microbial communities from Yellowstone Lake, YNP, Wyoming, USA - YL17G11_20 | ecosystem: Environmental > Aquatic > Freshwater > Lake > Sediment | place: USA: Wyoming | collected...
CGGCCAATGTGGGCAGCGCGCACCAGGCTATCGAGAGAATTCGGGCGGAGATGATCCCCAAGATCCTGGCGTTCTGCGCCGGGGCGGCGGGACTGAAAGTCTCCACGGCGGCTCCGGCAAGACCCTCGCCGGCGGCGCGAACTGGCCCGCCGCCGGTGTTTCCGCGCTTGAACAGCAAGGTCGAGATTGTCGCCATCGGCGTTTCCACGGGCGGCCCAAACGCCTTGGCAGAATTAATCCCGGTCATTCCGGCCGACTTCCCGGTGCCGGTGGTGATCGTGCAGCACATGCCGCCAATCTTCACGAAGCTTTTGGCGGAGCGGCTAGCGGCGAGGTCGTACATCCCGGTGGAAGAAGGAAGCTCGGGCCAGCGGCTGCTCGCCGGCCGGGCTTACGTGGCGCCGGGAAACTATCACATGGTGGTGTCCCGCGAGGTGAACGGGGCAAAGATCCACACGCACCAGGACCCCCCCGAGAACTCCTGCCGCCCGGCCGTGGACGTGCTGTTTCGCTCGGTGGCCGGGTCCTATCGCGGCGGAAGCCTGGGAGTGGTGATGACCGGCATGGGACAGGATGGCCTGCGAGGGAGCGAGTTCATCCGCGAGGCCGGGGGACAGGTCATCGTCCAAGACGAGGCTTCCAGTGTGGTCTGGGGAATGCCCGGGTTTGTGGCCCAGGCGGGCCTGGCCGACAAGATTCTGCCCCTTTCCGACCTGGGACTTGAAATCGTTCGCCGGGTCGGGGAAGGGCGCAACGGGCGTGGCTGGACGCCCGGCGCCCTGGGCGCGGCGGAGCGCAAGGGGGAACGATGAGCATTACAGCCCCTGATTTCGATTACATTCAGCGCCTGGTGCGGGCCCAGGCTGGCCTCGTGCTGGAACCGGGCAAAGAGTACCTGGCGGAGTCGCGCTTGTTGCCGGCCGCGCGCAAAGAGGGGCTCAACTCCATCGAGGATCTGGTTGCCCGGCTCCGGTCACGGCCGATCGACGGCTTGCATCGCCGGGTCGTGGAAGCGATGACCATCAATGAAACCTCCTTTTTCCGGGACTTTCACCCCTTCGAGCTCCTGAGGAAGTTTGTGCTGCCGGACCTTGTTCTCCGGCGCCAGGCGGAACAAACCCTCGTCATATGGTGCGCTGCCTCCTCGAGCGGGCAAGAGCCGTACTCCGTGGCCATGCTCCTGCGCGAACACTTTTCTTCCCTGCTCAGCTGGCGGCTACGGATCATCGCCAGCGACTTGTCCGAGGAGATTCTGGCGCGCGCGCGGCAGGGCCGTTACAGCCAGTTGGAGGTGAACCGCGGCTTGCCCGCGAGTTATCTGGTGAAGTACTTCACGAAGCAGGGCAGTGAATGGCAGCTCAAAGACGAGGTCCGGCGCATGGTGGAATTCCAGGGGATTAATCTAACTGCCCCCTGGCCCCCGCTGCCGATCATGGATATCATTTTTATGCGCAATGTTCTTATCTACTTTGAGGTTGACAATAAAAAACTGATCTTGAGCCGCGTGCGCCGATTATTGCGGGATGACGGCACCCTGTTCCTGGGGGGGGCCGAGACGACCCTGAACCTGGACGACTCGTTTGCACGGTCCGAGTTGGAACGGTCCGGATGTTACCACCTGCGGTCACTTTAGGAGTTTACACATGCCCATCAGTGCGATCGATATCTGCCAGTCAGTGGAAAGTATCTGGATGTCACTCCTAGGCTTGGAGGTTCAACCCAGTCCGCAGGTGGCGTCTCTGAACGGGGGGAAGCACTTCCTCACGAGTTGTGTACACCTGACCGGGGGCTGGGACGGGGCGGTCACCCTGGAGTGCTCGATGCCGCTGGCCCGCCAGATAGCCAGCATTATGTTTAGCATGGAACCGGAAGCCGCCAGCATGGAGGAAATCCGGGACGCGCTGGGGGAGATGGTCTCGATCACGGGGGGGAACCTCAAGGCCATCCTGGCGGGAGATTGCCACCTGTCGCTGCCCACGGTGGCGGAGGGACTTGACTATCGCCTGGCGGTCCCTCGTAGCCGGGTCGTCGCGCGCGTCGGTTTTGAATGCCAGAGCCATCCGCTGCTGGTCACCCTCTTGGAACGGGATGCCACCGGCCGGGAAGTCCCGGGGCACAACCTCCGCTAGTGCTTAGTGACGTAAATTGGCGTTACGTCGGGATCCCGGAAGGGCGGGGCTTCAGCCCCGCCGTAAGCGCCCCTCACCCGGCCGACGGGAAGCACTGCTTCCCCGGCACCCCTCTCCCCAAAAGGGGGAGAGGGGGTGGCGAGCAGCGGCGGGGTTAAAACCACGCCCTTCCCGGGACGGAACCGTAATGACGCTTACTTCCGACAGTAAGTGCCAGGAGGCCCCTTGGCGGCGGCGTCCAGAGGTTGCCGATCTGCCCGCGGCGGGTGACGCGGGGTGTCCGGAATAGGGAAGGACGGCAGGCAATCCGACGGCCGCCATGCAGGTGGCCCGAACCATAGAGGAGGATCCCGTGTCCACCACTCTACTGACCTCGCTGCGCAGGGCCAACGCCGAGGTTGGCCGCTTCCTCGTCAAGCCTGCAGCCCTGGGCTCTAGCCCACGGACTCATCCAGCCATACGCACGCGCCTGGAGGCGCTGGCCGAGCGGCTCGAACAGGTGGCCCGCCAGCTCCCCCCGCGGTCCACGGTCTCCCAGTTTGATCCGGAGACCCAGGCTGAGATCTATCAGTATGTAAAGAATCTGGGACAACTCCAAACCAACCTGGAGAGCTTGCAGGCGACGCTGCTCGAGTCCCGGAATCGATTGGAGACGGAGCGCGTGCATTTCCGGGCAGCCCGCGCCTGGGTTTCGGCCGTGAAAGAGAACGGTTGAAACGCCCGGGCCCCTTCCGGCCTTTCCCTTAATGGCGCCCACCACCTGCACCGCGACCCCGTCCGTCGCGGGGGCGGTGGTGGCGATCGCCGAGGGCCGGTTTTATTTTGGCAGGGGAGCGCTCGCGCTCCCACGGACGGGTCAGTGACTCGCCCCTAAAGTCCCCCGTCGATCCCCATCGACGGCGGTCATAGACCGCCGCGCCAAGGGCAGATTGGAGCTAAGCCCCGAGGGTTAACGGAGGAAATCGAGCAGGCTGAGTTGCGAGAGTTTTCCGGCTGCCGCCAGGGTGGCGTTGCGCGCGGTCACGGTCTGCACGAGCGCGGAAGCCGCGTAGATCATATCGGCGGCCACCAGGTCGTTCTCTTGCTGGCTCAATTGAAATTTTTCGCTCTCCAGGAAGGAACTCGCGGTGTCCAGCCGCGCCAGCGCGCCGCCGTAGAAACTCCGTTGGCCGTTGACGCGGTTGAAGGCGGCCTGCACCTCGCCGGTGGCGGCTGCGATGTTCGCGCCCGTTTGCAGGGCGGTGATGAGGTGCGCGAGTCCCAGAAAGACGTCGGCCCCGGGAGCCGTGAAAATCTGGCTGCCCGGGACATTGACGGGCAGACTCTGCCCCTCGGTGATCTGCACGTCGTTCACGCCGGTGTTGCCGTCATAGCGGAGTCCGGAAGGTTGGCCGGCATCGTCGACAAAAGGCTGAGTGCTGAAGGCGGTCCCCGCAAAGATGTAATTGCCTTGATAGGAAATATTCGCCTGGCCGCGCAGTTGCGCTTTGAGTCCGATCAGTTCTTCCGCGATGGCGGCGCGGTTTTCCGGGGAAAGGGTGCTGTTGGCGCCCCGCACACCCAGGGAAACGGCGCGCGTCAGCGCGGTCACCACCGAGTTCAGCGCGGAATCAGCGACTTGGAGCAACCCCCGCACGCTGGAGATGTTGCTGGAGAATTGCGCGGCCGCCCTGGACTGCGACCGATTGCGGACGAGTTGGGCGACGGAGACCGGTTCGTCGGAAAGGCGATTGAGGCGCCGGGTGGAAGACACCTGCAACAGGGCCTCATTCTCCTGCCGGAGGTTCTGCGCGAGTTGGGCGAGGAGGCCGGGCATCGGGTTGGGATTAACGCGCAGGCTCAAGTCAGTTTCTCCCTAAATTCACGGCCGTGTCCAGCAGGTCGTTAACGGTGGCGACCACCCGGGCCGCCGCTTCAAAAGCGCGTTGGTAACGGATCAGGTTAGCCGCCTCCTCATCCAGGGAAACCCCGGAAATCGCTCCTCGCTGGTTCTGCAGTTGTTGGAGCACGAGGTCTCCGGCTTCGAGTTGGGCGGAGGCATCGGAGACATCATTGCCGATACGGAAGACGAAATTGGCGTAGAAGTCCAGGGGCCGCTGGCCGTTGACGATCGTCTGGTTACGAATGTCAGCCAAGGCCGCCAGGTTCCCGTTGTTGCCGGGTGTGCCGTCCAGGCTGGCGGCCAGCTTCGCCGGGTCGCTCAGGGTGACCGCGAACGAATTGGCCGCACCGGCGTTCGAACCCGGCGGGGCTACGAAGGGTCGGAAGAAATCACCCCCGGGTGCCCCGGCGAGGTCGAAGCCGGCGCGATGCACGGCATTGACGCTGTTCCTGAGTTGCGCGGCGAGGTTATCGAGATCAGCCAGATACGAAGGAATGGTCTGGTCGCGTACCTGGAGCGAGCCACCTACCTGGCCCGCCGTCAGGGTAGAGGTGATGTCGGTGCCCTGGGCGAAGATGTGCTGAAACCCCGTGCCGAGATCCGTTCGGGTTTCCAGCGCGAAGCTCTGCGCGCCGACCACCAGGGCCGTTCCTTTCGCAGTGGTGAGGGTAAGGCTGCGGTCAGCCTGGATGACGGAAAGGTCCACCAGGCCTGCCAATTTGCGGATGGCCTCCGTCCGCTGATCCTCCAGCTCGCCGGCAGCCTGGCCGGCGTTTTGCATCGCCGCCACCTCGCGGTTCAAGTCGGCGATGTTGGCCGCAAGCGTGTTGATTTCCGCGACCGACTGGGTGACCGATTGGTCGAGGCTGTGCTGTAGCTGGCCTAGCTGCCCGGCGGTCCGGCGAAACGTCTCGGCCAGATTCTGGCCGGCGGTAAGTACTGCTTGCCGCAGGGGCAGGCTGGTGGGATTAACCGCCAGAGCTTGGAGGCTATCGAAGAACTTACTCATTACCTCCTGCAGGCCCGCTCCCCGGGTCTCATTGAACAGCGCCTCCACCTGACGCGTCGAACCGAGGAAGGCTTCGAGCTGTCCCTGTTGCTGCGACTCCTGATGCAGACGCAATTCCAGAATCTGATCGCGGATACTTTCAACTTTTTCGAGGGAGACGCCTCCCCCAATCAGGGTGGTACCGGACAGGACCGCCGACTCTTCGCGCAGCACGGGGCGCTGCCGCGAATAACCGGGCGTGTTGAGGTTGGCGATGTTCTGGCTGGTCGTCTCCAGCGCCGCCTGTTGCGCCAGGAGCGAACTCAAGGCGATGGAGAGGCTGCCGAAGAGACTAGACATGGTTCAGCCCTCCTAACGCATGCCTGAGGGGCCGGGCGAACCCTGCGGCAAAGCTCGGTGGCTGGTAAGTTCCTCGGCAGTTCGCCACAACATTCATGAGCACATGGATGGAGCGCCGCGAGCGCCGCAATAGTTCTGCCTGCACCCGGTTCAGACGCCGCACATCAGCTTGGATGGATTCCAGCCCCCGGAGCAGCAGCCGCAGGCGGCGGGCCGTGTCGGGATCGAGTTGCTTGGCAAGAGACTCGGAACCCACGGTCCTCTCGTCCAAGTGATATTCAACCGCCAGTTTCCCTTTTACATCTTCCATTTCCTGGTCGAGAAACCGGACTTCGGTGCAAAGATTCCCCTGTTCGGTTGTGTACTGCTGGATGGCGTCCAGATTCAGGCCGATAAAGGCGCCCCGGCTATCCCGAAGTCCTTCGACCAGAAGGTTCAGGACGCCGTGGCGTCTCTCCAGTAAGTCAAGGTAGCGATGCACTTCGTTTTTCATCGTTCAAGCCGTCACGTCCAAGTGGGGTTTCATCTCCTGGGCGTCATCCCGACTGTCTTCTGCTTCCTCCTCGCTCTTCGTACTCGCGGTCTTGGGGCGGACTCGTCTGGGCGCACGATCATGTGGAGTGGAGAAGCGCCGGGCACTCTCCGTCTCGGACACGGAGCCGATAGGGAACAAGGGGGACTCTACCATGGCTGCCCACCCTTCCTGCTCACCTCAACGGCGTCGGAGCAAGCAGTTCCGCGAACATGGTCTGTGCGAGTTGCTCGTCGGACACCTGGTAGCGCCCCTCGCGGACAGCCAGCTGGAGGGCCTGGACTCTTTCCTGCCGAACCTCGGGGAGTTCGGTCAGCTTAGCTTCCAACTCCTGGACTTTTCCCTTGTCCACTGAGAAGCTAGCTTCGTCGCGTGAGTGGACGGCTTCCTTACGGTTGCCCTGCACTCCGGGCGGACTGACAGAGTCAGGCTGCCCAGCGCCACCGCTTGGGGGAAGCAACACTGGCCCGTTGATGATCATTTTCGGCCTCCTGCGACTCCAATGCACTCCATCGGCCCGGGGGCAAGAAACTTTAGGGTAATTATCCGGTTTTAGTCTTCAGCTCCTGAGTGGCGGGCGGGCTGTTAGGCAGCGCGGGTTCAAGCTGGCGCAACATAAGGGAAGCGACTCCGATGCCGCCGCGGGATGCTAACGCGACTGCCAGGGCCCGATAACTCAGCTCCCGGAGCGTATCGAAACCCGGTTCCTGCTCGGATTCGGAGGCGGCAGGAAAGCTCTTTTGCATCTGTTCCCACCAGGACGAGAGCAAAATGGCTTCGAACTCCTCGGCGGCACGCCGCAGCTTAAGCTTTTCCAGGTTAGGGGAAGCTGAATCTGAAGGAGCCGCGGGGATCCTTTTGACCAGACTCGCGGGCGGCGGCGCGCCGAGGGGAATCGTGGGTGGCAGCACCCGTTCCACTAGATGACCTCCAGTTCAGCCTGCAAGGCTCCCGCAGCTTTGAGGGCTTCCAGGATCGCCATAATGTCGCGGGCGGTGGCGCCAATGTTCTGCAAGCCATTGATCAGATCGTCCACCGTGGCACCTTCGCGGAGTTCGACCCTTTTGGCCGGACTCTCCTGCGCCCGCACGGTAGTTTGCGGGACGACGACAGTTTCTCCCTTGGCGAAGGGCTGCGGTTGGGAGACCTGGTATTCGGTGTTAATTTCGATGGCGAGGTTGCCGTGGAGAATCGAACAGGCGCCCAGACTCACGTTTTTTCCCATCACGACCGTGCCGGTTCGCTCGTTGACGACCACCTTGGCGCGGGGATGAACCGTGAGCGAGAGATTCTCGATCTGCGTCACGAGAGCGGGGATGGTTCCCGGCACCAGCTCGGGATGAAGGATTTCAATTCGGCGTCCATCCACGGCCCTGGCCATTTCCCGTCCGAAATGGCGGTTGATGGCGGCGGCGACTTCCACCGCGGTAGTGAAATCCGCATCTCGAAGCAGCCATGACAACTTGCCCAGTTTAGTCAAATCCACGGAGGTATCGCGCTCCACCATGCCGCCGGCCGGGACGCGTCCTACCGTCGGGTGATTTATCTGTACCGAATTGGCCCGGGTGCCACCCGTATAACCTCCCAGGACGACCGGCCCCTGGCCGGTGGCGTAAACTTGTCCGTCAGGCCCATAGAGTGGGGTCAAGAGAAGATAGCCTCCTTCCAGGGTTTTCGCATCGCCGGTGGAGGAGACGGTGACGTCAATCTTGGTGCCGGGACTCGCGAAGGGTGGCAGGGTCGCGGTCACGAACACGGCGGCGACGTTATTGACGCGGATGGCCGTGGGTGAAACCTGCAGTCCCATCTTCTGCAGGATGTTGGCGATCGTTTGGGTAGTGAACAGGGTCTGGCGACGGTCCCCAGTGCTGTTCAACCCGACGACCGCGCCGTATCCAAGCAGGGAGTTCTCGCGCACCCCTTCCAGCGTTGAAATATCCCGGATCTGGACTAACCGGGGGGGTGTTTCAACGGCAGGTAAAAGGCCAGGTCCCAACCCCAGCCAAAAAGTCCACAGGGCGATCCACCGTTTGTGTCGCATGGCCATCAGAACCCCACAACTTTCAAAATCGCCCGCAGGATGAGGTTCGGCGGGCGTGTCCCATCGCTAATGACGCCCTTGCCTTTAAGTGTCACTTCCAGGTGGCTGATGGAGCTCGAGGGCACGGAATTATCGGTAGCGATGTCGCCGGGCCGAACCACGCCGCGGACCATGAGTGTCTGCCGCTGGTTGTTGGTTTCCAGTTCGCGGGCTGCTTCGATCAAGAGAAAGCCGTTCGGGAGCACTTCCTTGACATAGCCGGTGAGGCTCGCCGTGGTGCGGCTGCCAGTGGCGGCCTGGGCCTGTCCGTTTAAGGCTTGCGCAGAGTTTGGAGAGAAGATGGTTTGCAGGCCGCTACTGGCACCCGGCAGGCCCAGCAAGCCGCTGATTCCCGAACTGGCCTTGAATGTCCGTTCGGATTTCACGTTCCCGTTGGATTCCGCGCTCGTTTCCTCTACCACGCGGATCAATATGAGGTCGTTGATCTGACTGGCCTTGTAGTCCGTAGGGAGGTTCCCGAACCGGCCCTGTGGGCTCCACAGGCTTCCGGGGGTGGCGGCCGCAGAAGCGCCTTGCCGGGCCTGCGCCAGATAGGCTGCCAGGCTCTCCTTGTTGGGGTCGGGTTTACCTTTGCCGGCTGCTTCCGCCGCGACCAGAAGCGTCGCGACCAGAACCAAAGTGTAGATCTTTGAAGTGCCTGCTGGTTTCCCTGCCTCCGTCATGGTCCACTCCCTTTCAGAAATTTGCGCGCAGGAGGTCAGCCGTAACCACCTCGGCCTTGAGGACCCGCCGCGTACCCAGACTCCGCACCAGAATCTGTTGTCCTTTCACTCCCCGCTGCAACGGCACCACCTTGGTGGCGATACGGACACCGTGACGTTCTGTCACCAGCGTGCTGGGTTTTCCCGGCAGAGCCAGGACAGCGGGTCGAACCCGCTCTGGCCGCTTGATTTCGTGGGCACGGGTCAAGCGTGGGTCGCCCGATTTCTCCGCTGCGAATGGTGGGCTTGCCGGCCCCTGGTCAGTCACGGTCACTTGCGTACTTCCTCCCAGACCCGCCGTACCCGCAAGTTCGCCGGCGCGAGATTCGGCCTTCCCCCCTGAGCCGAGGGTCGCGAGCCGCTGGCCGATCGACACGTAGAAGGGCAGAAGTTGAGGTTCGTGGGCGGTCCAGAGCCGAAAACGCGTCTCGCGTCGCCACCGGTCAAATTCGATTCCCAGGACTCTCAAGCCCGGGTCCTCCACCGTGACCATGACCGGCGCTTGCAGGTGCAAGTCGGCTGGCTGCAAGGCCCTTTCCTCCAGAGGTTGATAGCTTTCCAGGGCGCTCCGGATGGCCCGGAGTATCTCTTCGGCCGAAAGCGGACGCTGGACGCGTTTGACCACGACTTGTTCAGGGATACTGAGTCGCGCCGACAGTCCCGGCGCCTGATCCAGTTGCTGCTCAATCTGGGCCCGCGTGATGGCGCGCAGGCTTCCCGGCTGCGGGGCCCGGCCCAGGACCAAATGCGAACTGCGGAGGCGCAGCGCCGCCGGAGCCGCGGCGGGCAGGAGGTCAGAGAGTAATATCCTGTCCCCACGCACGGCGACGGATGGACAAAGCGCTACCCGCGGCGCCAAGGGCTCCGCCGCCCTGCCTGTCGAGCCCAGGAAAACCAGAAATGCCGCGACTTGCAGAAGCTGACAACGCATGGCTCAATCCTGACCTAGCGGCTCATCGTGTTGGCACCCTGGAACATCTCGTCGGCGGCGCGCACGACGCGCGAGTTGGCTTCGTAGGCGCGCTGCGTCAGAATCATCTGGATGAATTCCTCGACGACGTTGACGTTCGACTGTTCCAGCATTCCTTGCTGCAACGTACCCAATCCTTCCGGTCCACCCGCACTGCCAATGATCGGATCGCCGGAGGCCGTGGTGGGGGTGAAGAGGCTCTTGCCGGCACTGATCAACCCCCCGGGGTTGGGAAACATGGCCAGTTGGATGGTCCCGACTTGGGCCGCTTCTTTCTGATTAGGTTGGGTTACGGTGACGGTCCCGTCGGTGCCGATGTTGATGGAAAGTGCGTCCGGGGGAATCGTGATCGCCGGGTCGAGCTGGTCGCCCGCCGCCGTCACGATGTTGCCTTGCTGGTCCAGATGGAACGTTCCCGCGCGGGTGTAGGCAATTTCGCCACTGGGCTGGCTCACCTGAAAGAATCCATTCCCTTGAATGGTGATATCGAGAGGATTGCCGGTGGTGCTGAAGTCGCCCTGCGACTGGATCATCTCCGAAGCTGCGGTGCGGGTGCCCAAGCCGATTTGCAGGCCCGAGGCGACCGTGGTCTGCTGGGTCGCGGCCGATCCCGGCACCACCAGGTTCTGGTAAAACAAATCCTGGAACTGCAAGCGGCGGCGCCGGAACCCGGACGTACTGGCGTTGGCGAGGTTGTTGGCCACGTTATCGAGATTGAGTTGCTGGGCAATCATGCCGCTGGCCGCAGTGTAAAGTGCACGAAACATCGGTTTCTCCTTGGCGCCCCTTTAGACGCGGGGCAGTTCTTCAACGGCGGTTCGATTAAAGTCTGTATGAAAGATGGCGAGCGCTCGCTGCAACAACTCGGCGTGGCGCTGGAGGGCCACCAGTCCCACCGCCTCGCTGATGGGATTCAAGTTGGAGGACTCGAGTGCTCCCTGGCGAACGCGCCGATCCACCGTGGGGCGTTCCGAACCCGCCGGGGCGGTAAAGTAGGTATTGCCCTCCGGTCGCAGTTCCGGGCCTGCCGTGAGGTCCACCACCCGCAGCCGCCCCACGACGGCGCCCTTGACGGAGATCGTACCATCCGGGCTGATCGAAACCTGTCCGGGGGGAAGCGAGATGGGGCCTTGCTCACCGAGGACCGGGTCGCCGGAGGCGGTCACCAACCGGCCCGCAGCGGACAGCCGGAAACTACCGTTGCGCGTGTACCGCGTGCCGCCCGGCGTCTGGGCCACAAAGAAGCCCGAACCTTCCAGCGCCAGGTCCAGGTCGTTACCCGTCCGTTCCAAGGTTCCGGTGCGCAGGTCCACTAGGGCTCCGCCGAGCACCCCGAAGTCGTTGACCGCTCGATTGAGGGGACTCAGCCCGCTGCTGTTCAAGCTGGCGGTCAGCGAACGGTAGAACTCCCGTTGTCCCTTGTAGCCGTTTGTATTGAGGTTGGCGAGATTGTTCGCCACGAGTTCCAAGGCTTGAGTCTTGGCCACCAAGCCCGCGAAGGCTGCGTAGTATTCGCTGTCCATGGTTTGAGTGCTCCAAGGATCAACTAAGCAGGTCAGCGACCAAACTCTCTTAGGGACGGAGAACGCGCAACGTGCGGCCAGGCTTGCACTTAGGGGCGACTGGCCGACTGGGCGACCTTCGGGGAAAGCACAACCGAGAAGAGATTGCCGGGTGGTTGGCGCCTACTCGGCAATCTCTTCCGGCGCATCCGGCGTAAGGAAGCGCCTGCCCGCAGAACTGAGCAGGGTACTGAAAAAGGGTTAGGCGCAGATCCTCGTCAGCGAAGCGAACGATCCAGACTCTTTGTCTCCAGTCGCCGAAGACATGCTTCGCTGACGCGCAGCGTGACCCGTGGGGTTCTTCAGCAACCGGTTAGGGAGGAGCGAAAGTATTCAGGAATGCAGGTCCAGGACGACCCAGATCGGCAAACCCTCAAGGGTCACGGCAACTTCGAATCGTTCGCCGGCGGCCAAGGAGTGGATCTGATAATCCCGGCCGCTGACCACGGTGGGTATGGAAAGCATACAGGCGTCGGCCATGCCGTTTATTTTGGCCTTGAAGTTCCCCGCCGCCATGTTGCACATCTCGCCCAGGGCGTCTCGCACGCTGTCGGTGACTTCTTCACTCTCGATGCCGAGCATTCGGGCGGCGATGCGGGTGGCGGTGGCCGAGGAGCAACAAATGCTTAAGACGCCGCATAATTTGCCGGCCAGACCGATCATGGCCGTCATGTCGGTGACCCGCGTGGCCTCGGGATCCGCCATGGGTTCCAACGGTGTTCCCAGCATAAT
>Ga0315288_10009993_pt1 | contig 11956 bp, 13 predicted proteins | sample YL17G11_20_MG_FD_203454 | JGI IMG/M metagenome (GOLD analysis project Ga0315288, IMG submission 203454) | Sediment microbial communities from Yellowstone Lake, YNP, Wyoming, USA - YL17G11_20 | ecosystem: Environmental > Aquatic > Freshwater > Lake > Sediment | place: USA: Wyoming | collected...
CGTGGTTTTCAGGAAAAATAGGACAACGGCTTGTTCCGTTTTTGATGCTTCTTGGTGTATTTGTAGGGCTCATTATGCTGGAACCTGATTTGGGGACAGCTATGATTATTACCTTTTCTTCTCTTGCTATGTTTTTTTATAGTGGAGCACCTCTCCGGCAGTTTTTATTCATCCTTCCAATAATTGGTATTGGAGCAACATCTCTTGCATTATTTTCCCCGTATCGATTTAAACGGTTATTAACATTTTTTAATCCCCAGAATGATCCATTAGGCGCGTCCTATCATATACGGCAGGCAATTATTGCTATCGGATCGGGAGGGTTATTTGGATTGGGACTGGGGCAATCCCGTCAGAAATATGAATATCTTCCGGAAGCAAATACGGACTCAATATTTGCAATTATTGGAGAAGAACTTGGATTTATCGGTTCCATAGCCCTCATTTTTGTCTACCTATATATTTTATGGAGAGGATTTCGTATTGCACGGCGTATTGAAGATCCATTTGGAAGAAACCTCGCTCTTGGAATTACAACCTGGATTGGAATTCAAATGTTTATAAACATTTCTGCAATGGTGGCTCTGATCCCACTTACTGGCGTACCGCTGCCGTTTATATCTTATGGAGGATCTAGCCTTATAATTATGTTCGCAGCATGTGGCATACTTGTGAATATCAGTAGATTTGTACGAAAATAACTATATGGAGAATAAAACTAAAATTTGTATTACAGGAGGACATCTTACTCCGGCTCTAGCGGTCATTGATGAAATAAGGAAAGTTCACCCTGATTGGAAAATGATGTTTATTGGAAGAAAGTATGCACTAGAGGAAGATGCTCAAATTTCTCAGGAATATCATGAAATAGAAAAACGGAACATTCGATTTTTTCCAATAGCTGCCGGACGATTACGAAGAATCATATCATTTGACTCGTTGATTGCTTTAGCAAAGGCACCTGTTGGTTTCCTCCAATCATTTTGGTATATACGTTGCGAACACCCACAGTGTATTGTCACTTTTGGAGGGTACATTGGTCTTCCTGTTGCTCTCTGTGGTTGGCTACTGGGAATTCCTGTAGTTACTCATGAACAAACACATACAGTAGGGTTAGCAAATCGATTCATGCTTTCATTTGTACAGTATTGTTTGCTTTCCTACGAAGATACAAAATATGCAACAACAGAAAAATTTCGTTACACGGGACTCCCTATCAGACAGGAAATTGTGCATCCATCAAAAACTCTTTCATTTTCAATCCCATCCCGTCTTCCCATTATATATATCACAGGGGGATCAACGGGAGCTGTGTCGATGAATGAGCTCCTATTTCCAATAATTCATTCGCTTGTTACCTATGCAGTTGTCATTCATCAAACAGGATTATATTCAATTGAAAAAGCGAAAGAAGTAAAACAAACGTTACCGGAAAAATTACGATCGCGGTACATTCCCATTTCATATATCGAAGGAATTGATATTGGTTGGATCATGCACCACATGTCTGTCATTGTTGGTAGGTCTGGAGGCAATACGGTTGCTGAAACGGCATTGGTACATAAACCGGCACTATTTATACCTCTTCCTTGGTCCGGACAACATGAACAGGAACAAAATGCCGATTGGTACGAAAAAATTGGTACAGCATATGTCGTAGATCAACAAAAAGATACACGGGAAGATATACAAAAGAAAATCGTATTGCTTCTTCATAAAAAGGAAAAAAAGATAACCGTAAAAGTAACACAGGATATGGCAGCAACAAATATCATCAAGTATATTGAACTTCTTGTTAAGGACAATGAAAATTAATCGCCGAACAAAAGTTGTGAGAGTGCTTGTATTGTTTTTAAGTATCAGTTTGTTTGTTGGCCTTATATACTTTTTCAAAATCGGAATTAATATATTTCAGGTGAAACACGTTTTGGTAACCGGTGATCCGGTCCAACTTGAAATTAACCAGTCAATATTCGTGAATAATATATTATTTTTTCCGACAGACTCCGTAATTCGTCAATTAAAACTCGATAATCCATTAGTTAAGACAGTTGAAATCCGGAAAAAATTTCCCTCAACGCTCGAATTTGTTATTTATAAAAGAACACCCATCGCTGAAATAGTAACTGATGGTATACAGTTAGGAATTGATGAGGAATGTGTCATTACAGAGGCTGCTTTACATAACCTTTTGCCGGTCATCACTCTTACTATTCCGCTTGCCAGAATTGGGGCAACCGTGAAACATCCAATGGTGGTTCAAGCAGTAGCGCTTATAAATAAAACAAAATCATCTATTCAATGGTCATCAATCGAAATGTTTGAAACGCAGTCAATACGGGCCAGATCTGGACAAACAGATATATTAATTACTCAAACAAGTGATTTACAGCAGGTACTCGATACTTTACAAACGTTAATGGATGGGTTTAGAATAAAAGGAACTATACCTAAATCGATAGATTTTCGATTTGGCAAACCAATAGTTAAATTTTAAATATGGCACGTGATCGAATTGTAACCGGAATAGATATTGGAACTTCTAAAATTACTACCCTGATTGCCAGCGTTAATGATGATAATGCAATCCGAGTAATAGGTGTGAGCACTGTAGCCAGTAGGGGTCTTCGTAAGGGTCAAATAGTAAACATAGAAGAAGCGACATCCGGTATCTCACAATCACTTGAGGGAGCGGAACGCATGGCCGGCACGTCGGTAGCAAGCGCGTACCTGCTAACTGGAGGCAATCACATTGCATCACTCAATTCTCATGGCGTGGTCGCTGTTGCTGAACCGGATAAAGAAATTACCGAAAACGATGTAAAGCGGGTTATAGATGCAGCAAAAGCGATCTCGCTTCCGCAATCCAGGGAGATATTACACATTATTCCACGGGGATATCTTGTTGATGGACAAGAAGGAATTGTCGATCCGGTTAATATGACCGGGGTTAGGTTGGAGGTGGATACCCATCTAATAACAGGAGGTTCAATAGCAATTCGAAATCTCTATAAATGTGTTGAAGAATTAGGTGTTGAAGTTGAATCGGTAATTTTTGGAGGACTTGCATCTTCATACGCAACGTTATCAGATACGGAGAGAGAATTAGGAGTTGTACTTGTTGATATCGGCGGAGGAACGACGGACGTGGCAATTTATGTAGATGGGGCATTATCGTATTCCTCTGTTATTCCGGTAGGAGCGATAAATATTACCAAAGATCTTGCAGCGGGTCTTCGAATTTCTTTAGAAAGCGCAGAAAAAATTAAACTTGCGTTGGGTCAGCTTCCCAAAAATCCGGTGCTTCCCGAAGAAGAAGAAATAGGAAAAGGAAGAATAGAAAAAATAGATGAAATGGATATATCAAACTTACTGCTTGTAGAGGAAATAAAAACCATTTCGAGAAAAACGCTTGTTGAAGGTATTGTAAAACCACGGTTAAATGAAATATTTTCATTAGTTGGGCTTGAGATAAAAAAAAGTGGATTTGGCGGAATGACCCCTTCGGGCATAGTGCTTACCGGAGGCGGTGCATTATCAGTTGGAGCAGTAGAATCAGCTAGAAGGAATTTAGCAATGTCTGTTCATATCGGAATTCCAAAAAATATTTCAGGACTTATAGATGAAATTATAACTCCTGCGTATGCGGCAAGTGTGGGACTACTGTTGTATGGAATAAAAGCAGATAAACATATAAACACGCCTCTCTTTGGAAAGATTGGAAAGATTGGAGATCGATTGCCTATTAAGGGTATTGCAGGGAAGATGATAAATCTGATAAAGTCATTCTTACCCTAGAACTAATTACCTCATCCGCCTGCCGGCGAGGCTGCCCCTGAAGGAATAAACATATGTTAATTAAACCTGATATTGCACGGTATGCAAAAATAAAAGTAGTTGGCCTTGGGGGTGGCGGAAGCAATGCTGTTCACTCCATGATGCTAACGAACACCATTAGGGGGGTTGATTTTATTGCAGTGAATACTGACGCACAGGCATTGCTCACAAATCAAGCGCAAACAAAAATACAAATCGGAGAAAATTTAACGCGCGGTCTTGGGGCAGGAGGAGATCCGGAAATCGGGCGTCAGGCAGCAGAAGAATCCAGAGAAAAATTAAAGGAATATTTGCGGGATTGCGATATGGTGTTTATTACGTGCGGAGAAGGGGGTGGTACCGGTACCGGAGCAGCTCCCATCATTGCAGAGATCGCCAAAGAACAGGGAGCCCTCACGATTGCTGTGGTGACAAAACCGTTTCGGTTTGAAGGAACGAGACGAATGGTGACAGCTGAAGAAGGGATCATGAATTTAAAAGATAAAGTTGATACGCTTATTATTATACCCAATCAACGGCTCTTGGAAGTTATCGATAAAAAAATGACGCTTATCGAAGCGTTCCGTGTGGCTGATTCAGTGCTCACGCAAGGGGTTCAGGGAATTTCGGATCTTATCACCATGCCGGGGCTTATCAACGTTGACTTTGCAGATGTCAGGACTGTGATGACGAATGCGGGATCAGCACTCATGGGAATGGGGACTGGGGTAGGCGAAAATAGGGCCGCCACGGCTGCCCGTACTGCGTTTTCATCACCACTCCTTGAGTTATCTATTGAAGGAGCAAAAGGAGTGTTGTTTAACATTACCGGTGGCAATGACTTAACAATGTCGGAAGTAGATGAAGCTGCAAAACAAATCGCAGCACAAGTTGATCCTGATGCAAATATTATTTTCGGAGCTACCATTGACGAATCCTTGGTAGATCAGGTGAAAATAACGATTATCGCTACGGGATTTGATGAAACAAAACGAAAACTCCGGGAGATGACAGCCAACAGGCAACAAACGCAAACAACATTTGCTCAACCATATGTCCGCCAGCCGGTTCAGATACAAGTGAGTGATAATAAAACGGTGCTCCCTGTAGCTGAAGATATCCCACCGGAGGAAGATGAATTCGACATTCCCGCCTTTTTGAGGCAGAGAAATTAGGATATCCTTTTTTATAGAATTTTGAAGCTAATAAAATCTCTATAAGATGGCAAAAAATAGTTATAGTCCTATGGCTTGTTTTAACATCGCATTACTACTATTGTGCGACGTTTAAAAAGTGCTCTATCTATTGCAAATAGTGCCAAATGGTGTAAAATACTTACTAAGAAGAACTGGTAAGTGTGCGAAAGCCGCTAGCCAGTTTTTTGCTATTAAGGGATGACGGAAAAGGAAGAAATCTCTTTATAAAGTCTCTTTTTATTAGCAGATATATTTGTGAGTGTACCCAATTTAAAAAGGTGTTTCTCCATAGAAGACAATAAAATAACCTCTAAACTATCAAGGCTTTCGGGTGTTCGTTTTCCAGAATCAATTTCCAGTTTAATTCTTGGTATACAGCTGAATAGATCAGCAATTTGTTCTTCAGCGTCATTATTAGTTTTTGTTACAAAGGTGACAGATGTTAAATGTTTTTTTACATCTTCTGGATTAATTGATAAAGTGTTTATTCCGTTTGAAAGGTAGTGAAAAAGGTTTTCATACAAGATAATGTCTTGAAAAACTGAACTTGCTTCAGCATAGATATGACCGATTGATTTTTTCGCTATTAAAAATTTAATTAGGTTTCCAATTAATTCTCTATAGCCTTTTTTATATGATGCCTTATTATTCCAACTGAAACGATTTGCTTTTTCATTATTTACGACTGAGTATAGAAGGAAAAATGGAGTATCATTTAAAATTGTCTTTAAATTTTTAGAAAATTCTTCCAACTTTTTATCAGTATTTAAAATTCCTCTCATTTCTTTTGTGTGTATAATGATATCTTTTTTAAAATGTTTTATCTTTAATTTAGTAAACTCTCGTTTAAGCTTATCTCTATGTTCTTGATTCATAACTATTCCGCAGATAGTGAAATAAGGGGAAGTCTTATACATGAGGGGATTAGCCATTCCTGACTCGTCAATAAAAATATTAAAAATCATGAATTTAGTATACTCTTGACCTTTGGAATAAAAAAGCATATCTTTCTTCTTGAAGACTTAAAAATGTTTTGAATTGTATTGGTTTGATTTGGAAAGATTGAAGCTACAAGATATTCCTGTCCTATAAATCCCCGCTTTTTGAGACAAAGAAATTAGTTATTAATTTAGTAAACACCCTATTGTGCTTCTTCGTTATTGATTGTATGATATATGAATATGAGTTCATATAGTTGTTGTTCATCAACCTCTAAGGAATCAAAGCAGGTTTCCAAATTATCCTCATTGTTACAGCTGGTTTCCGAGGAAAGTAGATTAAAACTGTTGTGTATTTTAAGACAGGGTGAACATTGTGTCTGTCAGATCATGAAACATGTGAATTTATCACAGAGTCTTATTTCTCATCATTTGAAGGATCTTAAAGATGCTGGAATCGTTGCTGATGAAAAAAGAGGATTATACGTCTATTATTCGTTAACCGAGCAGGGAAAAAGTATTACAAACGCATTGTTTAATTTATAAGAAAAGGAGATACATATGAAGATACAAGTTTTGGGGTCGGGATGCCCGACATGTAAAAAATTATTTGAATTGACCCAAGAGGCTGTAAAACAATTGAATATTAATGAAGAAGTAGAATACATCACGGATGTGTCCAAGATTATTGAAATGGGTGTTATGTCTAGCCCAGTATTAGCCGTAAACGATAAACCAGTTATGGTTGGTTTTCTTCCCGACATAGAAAAAATAAAGAAAGCTATTATGTCTGGAACCGTTACAAAAGCAAAAGTTGACACATGTAGTTGTGGTGGTAGTTGTTGCTAACTATGGATATTTTTAAACCTATTCAATTATTTGCGGATTTTGTGACCTATCAGTGGTTTCGTATACTCCCGCATTCATACTTAGGAGACACAATTAATTTTTTTATCTACGACACGATTAAAATCGGGCTTTTACTGATTGTTATTAATTATCTGATGGCAATCACTCGGTATTATTTCCCAATGGAGAAAGTCCGTGACATTCTCACCAAGCGTCGGTGGTTTGGATTAGATTATCTTTTTGCAGCATTACTTGGTGTGGTAACGCCGTTTTGTTCTTGTTCATCTATTCCATTATTTATTGGATTTGTTGGTGCAGGTATACCGCTTGGAGTGACGTTTGCGTTTCTTATTAGTTCACCGCTTATCAACGAGTCATCACTATATCTGTTTCCTGCTATGTTTGGCATGCGGGTAACAATCATCTACAACCTTGTTGGTATAGCTGTAGCCATTGTGGGCGGAACACTTATTCAGCGATTGGGAGTAGAGAAATATATAAAACCAGAATTGTTGAAGTTTAAATCCCGTCAACAGGTGGAAGAAGAACATGGAGGGGTTTCATTATCACTGAAAGAATTGCTTATATATTTTTGGCGTGATGGTATGACTATCACGAAAAATGTTTTTCCATATGTCGTATTGGGGGTTAGCATTGGTGCTCTCATTCATGGATTTGTTCCAGCAACGCTCGTTGAAAAATATCTTTCAAATAGATCATGGTGGGCAGTACCACTGGCTACACTTCTTGGAGCACCTCTGTACGCTAATTCTGTCAGCGTTATTCCAGTTATGGAAGCGTTAGTTGGAAAAGGTGTACCACTTGGGACAGCTCTTGCGTTTATGACGGCTATCGTAACCGTTTCAATACCAGAATCCATGATTTTAAAAAAAGTGATGCGATGGCAATTACTCGCTTTATTTTTTGGTATCACGATCGTTGGTATCATGATCATGGGGTATGTTTTAAATGCAGTAGTTTAAGAAAGGTAGAAATTATGAAGAATAAATTAATGATTGGTGTTATTAGCATTTTATGTATTGTCGGTGGATACTTCTTCATAAAAGATTGGAATGCCACAACAGAGAAATTACAAGGTTCAAAAATTGTTTCCGATACGCAAGTAACGCAATCCCCAGTTGTACCAGCAGATAGTATTGAAGTAGTTCATTTTCATGGTACTCAACAATGTTCTTCATGTATTGCAGTAGGAAAATACGCACTACAGACAATACAAGAAAAATTTCCTGATGAATTTGCTTCAGGAAGAATTGTTTTTAAGGAAATCAATATTGATTTGAAAGAAAACAATGATATTGTTACGAAGTATCAAGCAGGAGGTTCATCTCTATTTATAAATGCTATTAGGGGAATAACTGATGATATCGCTCAAGATACGACTGTGTGGCAATTAGTTAACAATGAAGAAAAGTATATACAGTACTTTGAAGGAAAGTTAAAAGCCCTGTTGGGAAAATAAGTATGGAGGCTATTTACGGAATTATTGATGCATATAATATTCCAGTGATAACGGCTTTTTTGCTGGGTATCCTGACCTCAATAAGCCCGTGTCCTTTGGCAACAAACATTACAGCAATTGCCTATATCTCAAAGGACATGAAGACTCCTAAAAACACATTACTCAATGGATTGTTTTACACAATAGGTAGAGGGGTGAGCTATACGTTGCTTGCCGCTTTGGTGTACTTCGGTTTATCTTCATTCCAAATCTCCCGTACCTTTCAAGGTTGGGGTGATAAAGTGCTTGGACCTGTTTTGATTATGTTGGGACTCGTAATGTTTGGAGTAATCAGATTCCCGATTAAAAAAAGTAGTGAAACCATTGATAGACTGAAGTCGTGGATAGTCACAAAAGGATATGTCGGCTCTTTGTTGCTGGGTATGTTATTCGCCTTGGCGTTTTGCCCATATAGTGGAGTATTGTTCTTCGGTGTTTTAATACCGCTTATGTTAAAGTCCAAAGAAGCGTTATTACTCCCTCCTATTTTTGCTTTTGGAACAGGATTACCCGTGATTCTTTTTTCTTTTTTGATAGCATTCAGTATGCAGAAAATAGGAAAAGCTTTTGAAATGGTTACAAGAATAGAGAAAATTATGCGTATTGTTGTTTCCATGACGTTTATTTTGGTTGGTTTATATTATTTACGGTATTTATTTATGTAAGGAGGGTGGTCATATGAAAAAAATTTATTGGGTTCAATCCCTTGTTTTGCTAGCAGGAACAATATTTGCATGGTATACCGTTTATTCAGACTTTTCCCGCTTTTATAATTTATACGGAACGCTTACAAAGATAAGCGGTTGTTCTATTCCAAATCCAATAACAACACCCTGTTTCTATGGCGCATTCGCTTTCTTGGGTGCTTTTATTTGGTCACTCTACATATTAAAAATGCCGAGAGTGAAACAAATTGCTCACGAGAAGAAACTTGTAATTCTCCTTATCGGAAGCACTATTTTTGCGTGGAGCAATTTAGCTTTAGAAATATATAATTTTTATATTCAAAAGGCGAGTTCAAAGGTTTCTTGTTCAGGAGTCGCAACAGATAACATTTATACAACAGCCTGTTTTATTGGTTCAATGATATTTCTCGTATCTCTTATTGTTTCTATAGCGATCAACAGAAAGAACGGGATTAATAAGAAGCAGGCGAGTTGAGTAAATTGACTTTTTATATACGCCTCTGTTACATTCTCTTTGAAGACTTAAAAATGTATTGAGTTGTATTGGTTTACTTGGGGAAGATTGAAGCTAAGTGATAATCCTGTCCTATAAATCTCCGCTTTTTGAGGCTAAAAGTGATAGTATATACATGTTGTTCCTCGTAGAGCTTCCTGTTTATATTTATCACAAATTTCAAACGTTTCGAATAGTGTATGCTATTCGATAAAGAAGACTTTAAACGATTCATAACGATTAAAGAAGGTCTTGATACAGGCTCAATACGTCATTGTATGAGCCGTTTTGGACTGTTTAATCGATGGTTACATGCCTCAGGTTTAGAACTCAATAAAGATTGTGTTGAGAGATATTTTTCAGAATTAAAGGAAAAAGGATTAAAGAATAATTCGCTCAATACGTATAGCTTCATGTTTCGACATCTCGTTTCATACTGCAAGGATAGGGGACTGCCTTATAATTTTTTTGATGGGTTTAGATCATTTAAGAAAACGAAACCCGATATTATAATTTTTACTCAAGAAGAAATTGAGAAAATTCTTAATACCGATCTTACATACGGATTGTTTCATGGAAAATCCTCTGACTTTTTAAATTCTCGGTATAAGACTATGACTATGTTTCTTGCATATACTGGCTGTCGGTATTCAGAGGCGGCGGAATTAACAGTAAAACATGTTGATATTAGTGCAGGTAGAGCAACATTTGTGAATACAAAAACAAATGAAAATCGGACAGCATATTTTACTGAACCGTTGAAGAATAATCTTCGACAACTTATTGATGGAAGAAAACCCGATGATAGGGTGTTTAGAAATTGCTCTGATAAACAGGTGCAAGTAACGGATTATAGTCACGATCTGAAATTACGAGCTATTGAGGCCGGAGTAACAAAGCGGACGTTTCCTCATAACTTCAGACATAGCTACATAACTCATATGTTAGAGGCAGGGGTGCCTATCACAGAGGTCGCAACACTCGTTGGACACAAAGATATACAAACAACATATTCAACATATATGCACTTGGCGGACAAAACTCTTGAACGGGCTGCAATGCGTCATCCAATGGTTAGAAAAAATGTAGATCCTAAAGAGATTTTGAAGATGATAAAAGAAATGATCGAAGGATATCATTTGGAAAATGACAATCGATTTACATACAACATTGAAGATAAGGGAGAAGAATTAAACATAAGTATTTCAAGATCATATGAATAATACAGATGTAGCTAAACCAATGACATGGGACATGATACGTACTCGGTTTGATCCGAAACATGTTCAATTAGAAGCAGACAGAGAATTAAAAACAATAACTTCAGAAAAAAAGGAATTTGAAGGTACAACAAATATATACAAAGCATTTACTCTTAAAGAGTTTGAAAATGGAGTTTTGTTGAGCGAAGCACTGAAAGAAGAATATAAGACATTTGCGATTGACTTAAGTCGAAATATTCAAAAAGAATATAACTGTTCAACTGCTAGTCAAAAAGCTACAGCGGAGCTAATAGCTTGTTCATATAGTCGGATATTACAAACAACAATGATGATTACTCGATATCTCGATAAAGGATCGGTGTCGGATAGTGGGATAAGATATTTAGCTGTAATGTCTAAAGAGCTTGATCGAGCACAGAGGCACTATACAACGGCACTACAGACCTTGTTTATGCTCAAACAACCACCGTTGAGCGTTACAATAAAAGCTGAAACGGCTAATATAGCGAATAACCAGTTGATACAACAAAATCATGCCATTAAGCCCATATGATTAAGAATATTTTCCCTGTGGCGGAAAACTGTCAAAAGATACAAATAGATGATTATTTACGTCAAGCACGAAATAGTCTTAAAAGAGTTATTATAGAGGCAAAGTTAGTCGTAAACGGATATAGTATCAAGCTTTGTGAATCTAAAACTCAGTTCGGCGGTAAACGATTATGGTTTGAGTGCCCTAGATGTCATAAAAGAAAAGGCGTGTTGTACCAAAATCCATTAAAAATTTATATTTTATGCAAAGGATGTCTCAAATTTGAATAAGTCGAAAATAAGAATATAATCAGAATATAGAATATGGGCGAGATTATTAAATGGATAGCTGGAATATTTTTGGTTTCCCTCACCAATCTAAATATTTTACCTGCAAAGATGTTACACACTCAAGGACCTGTAGATTGTGTTCTTAATGGAGTAAAGACAACTGCAATAAATCAAGCGAAATGTGATGAATGGGTAAATTATCTTAAGACCTTACCTTCACCAACAGCAAAAATTAATAATCAAACCGTTGTTAATAATAATCCAAGTTCAGGTGGGAAAATAGATTGTATAGGACCCGATGGAAAACATCTTCAAATAACGCAACAAGAATGTGATAATTTTAACGCCGCTTGGGGGAAAAGTAAGTCAACTAATCAAACTAATGGTGGAAATCAGGGTCAAAATAATCAAGTA
>Ga0315288_10009994_pt1 | contig 11955 bp, 26 predicted proteins | sample YL17G11_20_MG_FD_203454 | JGI IMG/M metagenome (GOLD analysis project Ga0315288, IMG submission 203454) | Sediment microbial communities from Yellowstone Lake, YNP, Wyoming, USA - YL17G11_20 | ecosystem: Environmental > Aquatic > Freshwater > Lake > Sediment | place: USA: Wyoming | collected...
ATCTATTGGTTTTCTTTCCATATTATTTATTTACATCCAGACCGCGCTGAGATATATCATTTGACATTCATCCAAAAATTCATCTAAGGTAAGATTGTTATCTATTACCCGTTGACAAAGTTTTTTTAGTTCTACTAAATCCATTTCTTTACGTAAACGAGCACAAGTGTCAAATTGTGCTTGTACTTCTTCAATCGTTGGTGGAGGAAGTTTTTTCAATGCTTCCATTCTATCCACAAACCATTGTGGTGCCTTAATTACTTCTTTCATTTATTTCTTTGGACAACTTCTGTAATTCGGATTTGAACCAAATTCTAAATTCTGCCTGCCAGGCTTCCAACAATGTCTTATGTACACCGTATTTGTGGTAACATTTGGCTTGTTCCCAAAAATGTTCATTGAGTGTTTTATCGTTCATGTTCTCCATCTCTGTATTGTGGTTCACAAGAATCTGTGGTTTCAAATACTTCCTTTACATTATATTCCTTCCAATTAAATCCTGGTGCAGCAGAACCCACCACCGAATTGACGGTCATATTCAACCAACCACAATCTACGATGGGAAGTTGAGTTTCCCACCCACCTTCAAAAAGGATAACATCCTTTCCTTGAATTTTTTCTTCAATACCACGTTTTCTTGTAATTTTGTAACTTGACATAATTTTATCCAATTGAAAATCCGATTGTATTCTTTAAACATTTCGGTTTATCGCATCTTACCCACTTATTCAATTCGTCATCGTGTTTATACCAAACATGGTCCCCATCTTCTTGAGAAACACAAGGATAAATTCCCGGCCGTAACATTTCAATAACTATATAATTGTAGTATCCAGCTTCAGAAAACCCTGCCCAATCTTCTTCTACACACTTTATTGCCGTTTCTTTGTCAAAATAAAATCCAACAATTCTATCTCTGTATTGTTTGAAATCAATTTGGTCAAAACGAGTCGCATGCTCCGTAATGTATAAAGATGTTATTGTATAAATTGGTGTAATATCTCTAATCATTCTATTAACTTTCCATATTTTGATTTTTTGAATACTCTTGTCTGAGTATCCAATTCATCTTTACCTACTTCTACTTCGATTCCACCTACAGTAAACAACTTTGTTCCTTTAGGTAAATCCTTTAGATTATTCAAAGGAATCAATTTGATATTTCTTTCTTTGTCAATTGGCCAACAATTTGCTGTTATTTCCATATTTAATAAAAAGCCTTCTCAATTATTGTATTTTGCCACCAAGCATCATAACTTTTTAAATTGGTAGCAGAGACGAGTGCTGCCCTCGTTTAACAATGCTTATGAGACATCGTTCCTTGCTGAAGGCTCTGCCATTTGAAGTAACCTACCACGAATATAAATAGTGTCAAGTAAAAGTTTATTCCTTTACTTCTACTATATTTTGGGATTCTTCCTTCAAAAGTTTAGAAAAATAACTCAATCCACAAGTACAAACTTCGTGTTTATCTACTTCACATTGAACATCATGGGCGAGATGTGGCCACATTTTTCTTAGTATATCAAAATAATTTTCTGTGACCACGTACTTTTTCATGTCAATCCTCTCAATAATTCTTCCCATTCGGTAGGATGTTTTTCTTGAATAAATCCTTTAGCAACTTTATACAAATAATCTCGACTGAGTAATTTATTTTTTACTGGTAATGTAATCAACAACAATCTAAAAAATACATCTACATCATTTGTATTATCTATCACTCGCATCATCAAATCATCGGCTACACCGAATAATTCTTTTCTAAATAACCAATTAAAACTTTCATATATTTGATTTGATTTAAAATCTATATTGGTTGAAGAATTCATTTTTCGGCTGCTAATAAAAATTTTTCCATGTGAGTTAATTGTTTAATTTGGTATTCACGTTTCATGGCTTTAGATTTAGAACAATATTTTTCGGTATATACCAACTTTACTGGTCCTCTACCTCGTGTATATTTTGCTCCTTTTCCAGAATTATGTTTTTCGACTCGACCCCCTAAATTATTTGTGTATCCGGTATAAAAAGTCTCATCCGAACAAATAACCATATAAACATAATATACATCAGTTTTTTTCTTCATTTTATTCTAATACTTACCGTTTTTGTTCCGTCATCTGTAGTCCACAGTTTGTTTGGTTCATCATAATTAGAAAATAAATTCATATAATTTACTAATTCCGAATGAAATCCACCAATTTCTCCGTTCGGCATCGAAGAAATCATGGCGTCGATTTGATCTTTTATTGCTTGTCTTTTTTGGTCATCAGTCATAATATTAAGTATTAGTAAAATTTTTATTATGTATGTTTATTATTCATCGAGATTTCTTTTTTTCCCAATAACATCTAAAACATTTTCTCAAAAAGGATTCTAATTGTTTTGGTTTATTTAAATCGTAACCCAATTCGTCTTTAGCAAATGAATAAACGTCAGGTCCAACAGTCATTAAAAATCCAGAAACATATTTAAAATTGTTCACTGTAAACAATTTATCGGCATAACGACCAGGAGTTTTTTGAAACTTTATTTTTTTCATAATTTTTTATACCATTTTGAATAATTAGATATTTTTTGTTTTTTCATAAATTTTACAAAGGCCAAGGCTTATTTCTATGAGCGACGGCCTGTTTACACCATTTATGATCTTCTGGCCTTACTAGTTCCCATGCCCATTTGGCGAAATCCTCCCAGTTTTGTTTGTCCATTGGGCTTCCAGCTAAATTGTCTTGAAGGGCTTCGATGGTATCTCGTATGATTACATTTCTAGTATTATGTTCAAACTCGTCCCACCAGAGGCGTAACCAGTCAACACACGATCCGACAATATAAGTCTGTCGTCCAAGGCAATACCTATGCGCGGCCATAACCATAAGTTGCCCATCAGTCCCCATAAGGGGGTTATGTAATATTTTCTTTTTCATAAATTTCCATATCATCTATCATTTGGTTCGCCGTATAGTCGTTTTTTCTTATCAGATTTATCGTCGTAACCGTCATTATATGCACACGTAATTAATCTTGATATTAGTGTTTTAAAGTCCGGCATACAATCCATAACAAATCCCCACGATGTTCCTTGTCTTATCCAAGAAGCATCTTGGTCAAATTCATTATAATTGTTAATGGTGTCTTCTAATTCAAATCCCAATTTCTTTAAAATTTGAATATTTTCTTTAGTTGGTTTCATGGGATCATTGTTTCAGGAGGGTTTCAATTTCCGGTTCGTATTTCTTTTGGCTTCAGCGGCTGTGCACAAATCACAAACAAAGGATGTCTCGTCTTTTGATGCAACAAACGGACGTTCTACCGAACAATCTTTACACGTCAACATTTTAAGTTCGTAGTCAAATACTTGTTCAGGCGGAAACGGCCTCAACATCGAAACTAATTTAGGAGAATATTCTACTAAAACAGTCATGTTGTTAGTTCCAACGTAGGTTGTGTCACCGAAACGTCCCTTCAACACGTCTTCTACGCCACGGAACCTATCAAATGATTTTGGTTTGAATGTGACTTGCATGAGGCAAGATATCACATTCCTAAGAAACTGTCAACTTTATTATACTGCCGTTTGCCGCTTGGGCCAAAGCTTTCCACCTTCCCACAAAGGTCTTCCGGTTGTCGTTCTACGGTCGCATCCTGTGGTTGAGAAACATCCATCATAACAATGCCACAGACTACCATTGATTCTTTGCCACTTGAAAGTGAGTCGCCGACAATTACAACATCTTTTCTTTTTGTTCATGAATATTTTCCTTTATTTCTATTTTTGTTTCTATCGGATTTGAATACTATATCAATAGGTTGTTTAAGGCGCCACTTCAGAAATTTTTGGAATGTTTCAGTAGATATTATAGATTCTACTGTATTATACATGTCTCGGAGTTCATTGTGTGACCAAGTTTTGTGTATGAAATCTTCACAGGTTTCACAGGAAGGAACAATAACTTCTCCGCCTTTACAACGAGGTATGATATGATGTCCTCTCGTAAGTGTTACGAGTTTACAGAATATACACGAATCTACTTTTGATGACATACTTTGTGACAAGATATCACAAAATATAGAAATGTCAACGGCCGAGGACTTTATTTAATCTCTTCCACTTTTCTTGAAGGGATTCTGCTGCCTGGGCAGGTTGAACTGGTTCTGCGGGATGTTTCGACTGTTGTAACTGTTCTGGAGTGAATATACCCTTTTCGTAATTTTTTACTAATTCAGGATGTTCTTTTAAATCAGGAGTAGGTGGTTGTTTATCGGCTTTCATCTTTTCTACGGCGTTTTTAATCTGTTCATCAGTGAATTCCGCTCCCTTATAGAATTCTACTACGTGTCTAATACAAACACCGTGAGTAAATCCAATTCCTTGTTCTTTATTTGCTTTTTGGACTTGTGCCGTTAGATTAAATTCGTGTTGACATTGGCCACAAATTCTTACTGCTGGTTTATTTTCTGTTGGAATTTCTTCTGCCATGACAATAAATATAACTCTTTAGGAAGTAAATGTACAAAAAATGGTGGTCACGATAGGATTTGAACCTACAACATTTAGTTTCTGAAACTAACGCCTCTTCCAATTGGGCTACGTGACCGTTGCCCTCCGTTAACGGAGGGATTGATTGTTACTTTTTCTTGTCGATTTTATCGACTTGAGCATCGATTTGAGCCTTGATTTTTGGGTTGTTTCTCAAGACGAGATACAAACCAATTCCACCAAGAACTGCGCCGACGACTACTAATACTATTGTTAACATAATTTCTCCTATTTGTTATATATTCGTTACTTCATGTAACGATTAACTACACTATATAAATATCAAACAAATGAATGAAAATACATTTTTTATAACAAGTGTAAGTGTCAGAGTATTACTTATTTAGTGGTATTCCACCAAAGCAAAAATGGTGGAGCTGAAGGGATTCGAACCCCTGACCTATAGCTTGCAAAGCTACCGCTCTACCAACTGAGCTACAGCCCCAACCGTGGAAATTTCATTCGTGGGTACATCGACCTGTCTTCTTCATTACTTCCGGGGTACCGCCCGTAGAAAAATACTATGTCGAACACGAACTACTAATCTTTTAAATTGGTGGGCATGAAGGGACTTGCACCCCTACGGATTACTCCATTAGCGTCTAAAACTAACGCGGCTTCTAATTACGCCACATGCCCGAAAATCTGGTAGGCCAGAATGGTAACGCTCCATTGTCTTCACAGTGTCAGTGTAATATTCTACTTTTAAAATACTGGCCTATTACAATAATAAGTATATCCCACTTTCGTAAAATGTCAAGTAGAAATTATCTTATGTGAACATTACCATCGATTCTAAAAATGTCAAGGACTAATTTTATGTTGGTTATATCAGACGTTAGATGGTTTTAACGTCCATTTTATCAGACTTATCAGACTTAAACTTTTCTATCATTTGTTTAGCTTCTTCTTTCCATTTATCTACCATTTTTTGATAATGTCCATCCACAGAATCCCCCTCAATAGTTACAGGCAAATCTTTACCGGAATAACTCATATCAAATATAGCATCATCGATACCTATTGTATGAATTTGAATCTTGGAACTATTTCTTAAAAGTTTAGCGCCAATTACACTATATTCTTTATCTCTTTTCGATTCATCATGAACCAAAACCTGTAATGGACCATCATAATATGAAGGTTCTTGTGTAACGAAATAGATGTCTAAATTACCTACACAACATTCTACTTCACCTGTTGGATCGGCCTCTTGTAATCTACGAATGAATTCTTTTGTTTTCATAATAGTTTTAATTTACTGGTTATATGTTGAATTTGTTCTTTAGTAGCAGGTCCTATACCCAAAGCGGTTACGGTAGGTTGTCCACCAAAGAAGTTTGGACATCCTGAATCGACAACAACGAAGGTTGATAATCCAGCTCTACGAGCTTCATTTTCAATTCTATAAAGTTCAGGCAAATTAGGAACTTTAAGACAAATTTTTGTTCCAGGAGATTTAGGAAAATCTTTATGATATTCTGATATAACTTTTTCATTTTTACATTTAACAAAGGCACCCAAAAAGGCATGACCAGCTTGTGAGGCAATTTTACCTGGCTCCATTCCTAAATCTTGACGAATTAAAGCGTAAAGTCGGTATGTATTATCTTGATTCTATATATCATTCATAGTTGTTTTTGTTTATGGTTGTTTTGGAAATTGGCGGGCGAGGGAGGATTAGAACCTCCAACCTCCCAGCTTTTTACAGCCGGGTGCTCTAGCAGTTGAACTACTCGCCCGAAATTGGTGGATGTGGCAGGACCTAAGCCTACGGAAATAGCCGAACTATTATCACATCCTAAAGTGGCGGTCGGGAGAGGACTTGAACCTCTTGAATTCACTAAATGAATATCTCGACCGATATTGGCGGGGTGGGTGAGGTTCGAACTCACATAAACGGATTTCTCCGTGCATTTGCCAGTTATGCTACTTAGATCGTGCCTCGGATGGTTATCTTTTATTGCGCTACCACCATACTTCCGACAATGACACCCCATACTGAAATTGGTGCTTGGGAAAGGACTCGAACCTTTAACAACAAAACTTTCGTTTTGTTCCATTCGTCTTTCGACGGGAAGCCAATAGGCATACACTTCCACCGTACACTCATTCACATTTCCTTCAAAACGCCCTACGTATGACGTATGAAACCTACTCAGTGAATTTGTTGCCATTATTCTGGTATCCAAGCAAATTGGTGCCCCATAAGGGATTCGAACCCTTACATACAGAATTTTAGAGATTCCAGCTCTGGCCATTGAGCTAATGAGGCGTGAAGATAATAGAATATTGGCTTCGGTGTTTTCACCGTTACCGTTAGAAACCTAAGTTGGTGTCATGTTATTCATTATACTCATAACTATATACCAACTTTACATTCTGTCAAGAAAAAAATAACCCTCAGCTGATTTCTCAGCCGAGGGCGTGAAAACTGACGATTTTATGAAACCCTATCCCTCATTTGAACTTTATGTATCTGTTCTACTATTGGGGTAATTTCTTCAAGCATCTTTACAATCTGTTCGATTTTTTCTTTTGCGATTATTGTTTGTGGCTTATTTTGTTCTTTACTAAGTTGTGTTCTGTACATGTATTCGAAATCTCTAACTTCGTCAAAAACTCCCTGTAATCCATCTACTAATTTATTCCATTTGGATCCTATGATAGTATTGTTTCTTATATTTGCATCTAATTTATGAAAATATGCAGATAAGTTTTTGGGGTCGTAGGAATCATTCTCTCTAATGACTTCTTCTGCCGACTCACGGATTAGTGATTTAAATTCTTCTTGATTCATACTTTATAAATATTGCTCCATTTTGCCTTATTATTGTTTGTGTGATCGATAAATTCATTTGCCCAAGCTTGTTTATCACGAGGGAAATTCTTTTTAACTATTTCTTTAGCACCTTCAGGGTCAACAATCGCAGCTCTTTCCAAAGAATTCTTCAATGAATCCATTTGTTTTTGTCCGGCATTATAACTTAAACTATCATCAGCATAACTATAATTCCAATCAACGTGTTTGGAGGATGCATCCAATTGCTTTAATGAATCATCACGATTCAATTCAACGGCTGGATTCTTTTTCAATCTCTCAGCGGCACCGTGTTTACTCCACAAATCAGAAGCAAAATGTCTTAAGTCTCTTGAATACTTATTTTGGGTTTGATATAGTATCTGCCCTATTTTTCCACTGTAATCATTGGATTTATTTGCCGATATATAGGCAGTGTCGTCTCCGGTATTAGAACCATATCCTATATTGTAACCAGATGGATGTTGTGAAAGAAAATCGTTGACGACTTTGGTTACTTCCTGTTTTTGTTCAGTAGAAAGAGGATGTTGTTGTTTATCAAAAACTCCCTCTTTCATAAGAGGCACCATGATGTCTCTTACTGCATTTTTTATTGCTTCACGTATTTCGTTTTTAATCATAATTCGTATCTATAAATATAAAAGATATTTGATAATGAACATTTAAATGATGTTGATAAATTTGACTGGATTATTATAAATAAGGTCAAAATTAGTTATTCTGATTGCTCTTAGCATTACCCATTCGTAGCCGCGTGGAGGCGTCAATCATTACGAACTGGACCTAACGGGAGTCGAACCCGTGTGTTGAGAACTAAGGAAACCCAGCAACTACATGTTTAGTTCATTTGTGTATTCGCCTGTATGATAAACGAACAAACTATCAGGCATAGATTGGCATACTGGCCTTTCGAATCAGTCTTGTAATTAAAACCACAAGCAGTTCTCCCTCTATTTTACGCCATAACCGACCTAGAGGAGTCAATCGGTATGACGGAACGGTTATTAGGCCGCTACTGCGCTGAATTCGATTTCGACATTGTTCATATCAAAACTAAAGTCAACATTTTGCAAACGATTAAGTTTAGCATTTAACTTTTCGATTTCTTTTTAACGAGGCCGGAAATCAACCTCGACATGCTCTGCGTATCCTATAATCTTCAGTCGATACCATTATAGGCCCGTATCAATAAGTATAACACAGAAAGAGAAAAAGTCAAGCACGACTCAACTGTGTATTTGAGTATAGGCATAAGATGTCATATCTTCACCACTCTTGGTTCGTTCTATGGCTGCTTCCAAGAACAATTTTATTTCATCACACGCAACGTTGTATCCATCGGTTTTGAACGATGTCTTTCTGGTATCACAGACGTAGATGGCGTATTTTAATGCTTGTATTTTGGCAGATTGTTCCGAACTCATATACCATCTCCTTCTTGTCCGAATGATTTAGACAAACATTTAATGTAATAAAAATATTTCGTTTTTTCCCATGCCGAAGAAAGTTCATATAACATACCGTCTTTTTCAATTTCTATACCAAATTCATGAAAGCCACCACAAAAACTACTAAATTTACAATATTCTTTTCCCACTTTATTTGATGTATCCAACCAATGATCATATTCTTCTTTTATTATTTCCATAGAAATTCTATTCTTTATTCTTTTATTTCTTGATCGGTCATAATCAATAATATAACTCGTTAACTTTAAACTGTCAACATCATAAAAAATTATTTGTGTTTCATTCCACGTATAATCTTTGGGTCAAGTATCGCCCAAGTGTCTCCATACATTTGATCATCCGTATAATGAATCATCTTATAACCTTGTCTTTTTAACTTTGTTCCAATTATACCATCCAACTTATGCCAGTCTTCTCTATCGAAATTTCCCATATCGTATTTATCTATAATAGTCTTTATCTTCGGATTGTTTTTATCGAATAAGTCTTCCAAAACATTAATCTGTTCTGCGTTAGTATATGTTTTTACAACATCCTCCACATCCAATTCGACTACGGTATCTCCAAATTCATTTGGAGAGAACGCAGAATGGTTTTCGTATCCAGGTTTTCCCATCCACCAAGGTTTTATACAAAAAATCCCTCTATTAAAATCCAGTTTGTTTAAGTCGAATCCATTCGATTTTGAATATGTGTGATAAATTAACATAACAATATATTAACCTCCCGATATCGTCAATTCTTTTTCGAGAAAAGATAACCATCCACCGAAGTCTTCAGCAATTCCAGAATAACCAAGTCGATAAAAAGCTAATGAACCAACTTGTTTATAGTAATCCGGAGACGGAGCAGCTCGATATTTGTGAGTGTAAATGAATCGTTCTTTGAACAAACTCAATCCAACGAGACAAGAATCAGCAACGTCGCACATCTCCCTTGATTGTATTTTCTCATTCAATAGGCCGAAACTTATTGGCCGATGAACATAACGAACAAGAGATTGAAATACGCGGGTCGTATCTTCTTCGTTCTTTTTATACTGACAGAGGGTACAAAGAATCCAATCTGTACCGTGGGAGGGAATGTTTCGAGGAACATCTTTGAGTCGGTCTGCTATAATCGACCTAATTAAAAATTGTTCGGATACATCAGAATCATCATAGACATCTTTTAATGACTTAATTTTTTCTGAATCATACACTAATTCTAATAATCCATACATAACAATAAATATCAATGTAAGTGGATGGGAACCGTTTCTTTTTTACTTTTCTTTACGACCTTTCATCGCCCCGTTTCCTGCTCCTGACCTCGCCCTGCTGAATCTTCTAATCTATAGTTATTAAGGTCTTCTTTATACCCGCGTCATGGAAAATAAATTTAATGGATTTAAATTCAATAGACTCTATATGTTTGCTCTTAATATAAGATGGGTCGGAATCTTCTCTCATATCCTTTTCCCAGTCTCCTAATACTATGTATCCACCCAAACAAAACTTTCCTGATCGAATTACGTCATCTATATCAACGGTCCATCCAGTCACGTCCGCATAGGCATTACCTAGCTGTGGTTCAAAACAACTGACATCCATATAAATTTTAATATCATCCATTCTCACTTGCGTCATACAAAATGTTAATGATTGTAAATTAAAATATAGTCTGGAACAAAGTGCTGATGGTTGTGAATTAAAATTGTATTTAGTAAATAACTTAAAAGAAAAATCATCGACAGCTTTACTAATAATATTGTGGTTATGTCCTAAAATACAGTAACCATTTCTTTCATAACCTATATTCAATACTATAGACCTACGGACAGGTGCGGAATTCGAATTTATAATAGACTCTGGTGCATATAGTTCTCTTATCATTTCTTTAATTTCTTTAGTTGGTATAATATCAAGCATAAAATCGCTGTATGCTTTGTAGTTTGGTATAGATTTATTATTATGTATCTCCGACATCGCGTCGCCTAATTCTTTCATTGTCATAAAATAAGTTATTCTACCATCACACCAAACACCCTCACAATCAACTTATTATAAAATAGAAGGACTAATTCGACTGCTTCCTCCTGTTATTTTTGAAATTGGGATATAAGAGATGAAAACTATGAACGTATTATTAGACCACCAGAATCAGTCTAAAAGACAAGAAACGTATTATTAGACCGCAGAAATGATATTTTTCGTATGATAAGACTGAAAACCGCTATAAGGTTATAAAAACGATTACAATCATACAGTCTTATGGAAAAACCATTATATCATGAAGAACGATATGAAGAGAAGAAAGAATTAAGCATGTGCCAGAGAGTTATTTAATTTTTAGGAAGAGATAAGACCCTCATGACCACTTCCGACCTTGACAAAGCACCAAAAACATTTATACGTATTTCTTTTTAGGTCAAAAAATTGACCCCGGATAGTGAATAAGCATTGCAGGGTCGTACGGTCCCTTGGACCCCCTATTCAGAAGGCCACCAAGCCCCTATATATGGGGGCTAAATGGGGCTTTTTAGCCCCTTTTTTAGCCCTTAAGCCCCATAGGCTAGGCAGAGGGTAAATACCTAATTGGCAAGCCCCTACCTTGGCAAGCCCTCACGCTGGAAATTTATTATTTGCCTTCCCGCATCAGCCGCTGGATCATTTCCCACTCTGTCTCGTCATGTTCGGTGTATGTCGTATTCATTGTATTATTATACTATTGTTCTGATCGATTGGCAAATCCTTTTGCCATTATTATTATTAATCCATCAGGGGAAGGCTGGCGTAGTAGGCGTCTTGGCTTGCCTTTGTGCGATGGGGCTTGAACGATCCGGGTTGGATGCTCATGCCTTTGAAGGTGATACTCGCTTGACAAATGGCCTCGTCGAGTGTAGCAGCGAATACGCTGTTGTAGCCTCCGCCAGCGAAGTTGAATGACCACAGGATTGCCTCATGGGCAACGTCGAGGGTGTTAATGACTTCCGTGCTGTTCCTGTAGAGCAGCGCGTTCGTGCACGAGGTTGTGACGTAGGCTGTGTCGGCCTCGAATGTGAAGCCCAGGTCGATGAGCTTCCGGAGAAGCTCCTTGGCAACTTCGGTGTCTTTGACGTTGATAACGGCCTTGAAGCTGAG
>Ga0315288_10009996_pt1 | contig 11954 bp, 8 predicted proteins | sample YL17G11_20_MG_FD_203454 | JGI IMG/M metagenome (GOLD analysis project Ga0315288, IMG submission 203454) | Sediment microbial communities from Yellowstone Lake, YNP, Wyoming, USA - YL17G11_20 | ecosystem: Environmental > Aquatic > Freshwater > Lake > Sediment | place: USA: Wyoming | collected...
GATTTCAGCGCCTACTGCAAGCAGGATAACGTGCCGTCCTACAACGACTTGGACGAAAACCACACCATCAAACTACCCACACGAATCCGCGAAGAGCCCGCTTTACTCGCGAGGAATGCAGCGCGGGGGACTCTTGACAAACGCTGTTTCGTCGGCATAATGAATCGAGTCCCCTCAAGAGAGGGGCAGGTAACGAGTAGCTGACAGGTACTACGATTCGGGCAATCGGCCCGGGAAAGCGAGGTATGACCGTGAACACACCAGTAGGACAACCCGGCGTTTGGTCATGCCTCAGGCAGGCTTATCGGTAGGTTTCATCTTCTGTTCTGACTCGACGGCCGCCTGAGGGCGGCCGAGTGATTTTGTCGGGTTCTAACCGCAGACAAACGCGGACCAGCGCAGGCGAGAAACGTAGCGCGCTGGTCGAGAAGGAGAAAAGATGAACTCAGGATTCCGAGACGGACTTCACCACAACGACACAACGACCACCACGGTGGATCGGGGAAGTCAAATTGCGGACTGCAGATTGCAGAAGTCCGAACGCTTCGGTTCACTTTGTGTGCGTCGTGTCGTGGTGTTTCGACGGGGATTCGCGGTATGAGCGATTCTGTTGTCATGGGCCATGCCCGGACCGGACTTGCCAATCTGGGCTGGAACGGCTTCTTCGAGCAGGCCTTTGCCGCGCTCGGGACCGAAGGCCTGAGTCTGGCCCGCGTGGTCCGGGAGGAAAGGGAACGCTATCTGGTGTGCGGCGAACTCGGGGAGATGGTCGCCGAAGTCCCGGGCCGATTCCGGTACGAGGCAACGGACGAGAGCCGATTCCCGGCGGTCGGGGACTGGGTTGCGGTGAAACCCCTGAGTTCGGACCAGGCGCTGATCACCGCGGTTCTGCCCAGGCGAAGCGCGATTTCCCGCAAGGTGGCCGGTGACAAGACCAGCGAGCAGGTGCTTGCCGCGAACGTTGATACCGTGCTGCTCGTTGCCGGACTGGACCAGGAGTTCAACCCGCGCCGGATTGAACGCTACGTCGCAGCGATGCGGCAAAGCGGCGCCGCGCCGGTCATCGTGCTGAACAAGACCGACCTGTGCCCGGACCTTGCCGCCCGCGTCGCCGAACTGCGGGCAGTGGCAGTCGGGATTTCGGTCCATCCGGTGAGCGCGCTCGAAGAAAAGGGCCTTGACGCGCTCCACGAGTATCTCCGGGCCGCGGAGACGATTGCCTTCATCGGCTCGTCCGGCGTGGGCAAGTCCACGATTATCAACCGTCTGCTCGGAACCGAGCGCCAGCAGACCGGCGCGGTGAGCGTCGTCGGCAAGGGACAGCACATCACGTCCCGGCGGGAACTGATGTTAATGCCCGCCGGCGGACTGCTGATTGACACACCGGGAATGCGCGAGTTGCAGTTGTGGGGCGAGGAAGCGGACGTGAATCGCGCGTTCGAGGATATCGAGGAACTCTCTCGCGCGTGCCGGTTCCGGGACTGCCGCCATGGTGACGAGCCGGGTTGCGCGGTGCGGGCGGCGCTCAAAGTGGGCGACCTTGCTCCCGAGCGATTCCGGAACTACTGCAAGCTGCAGCGCGAGGCCTTGCTTCTTGCGCAACGCCAGAAGCTGGTCGAAATGAAGGCGAAGCGAAGGAAGGAAGAAGAGACGCGGGAGCCGGATTAGAACTGGCAAGACGCCGAGAATCCGGATTCAACACAAAGGCACAAAGGCACGAAAGGAAGCGCCAAGCAACCAAGTAACCAGGCAACCAAGTAACCAAGGAATCAAGTAGCCAGGGAACCGTCAGAGAACCAAGTGGAAACCGGAGAACCGCGACGGAGGGCGTAGAAGAGGTGGGGCCAATCTACAGTCTGTAGCAGTCCCGGCGCGGCGGCTAGCGGACAGCGAGTTTGGCTGAGGTTGTCGCGTTGTCGGCGGTCAGGGTGACGAAGTAGATTCCAGGCGCGAGCGCGGCCGCGTCAATCGCACAGGTGTTGGTCCCGGGTCGACTTCGGTCGCGCGCGAGCAGCCGGACACACCGGCCGGTTTTGTCGAACAGGGCGAGCTCGGCGAGTTGGCCAGCGCGGGCCGAATAGCTCACCGTCGCCGGTCCGCGGGCAACCGGATTCGGACTGAGGCACAAGGTTATCCCCGGGAAAGTCCCGGGGCGCTCGGTGACCCCGCCCGGGATCAAGTGGTAGTAGATGGTCAGCCCGGGAAGCGAAGGTCCGGGCCAGCTGGCGGCGTAGTCGTAGGTGAGAATCGAGTCCGGCGCGCTCCAGCTCAGGGCAATCCAGTCAAGCGGTAGGCGGCTCTGGATTACGGTGTCGCCCTCGCCGCTGAGCCGGACCTGGTTCCAGCCCGCGGTCGGTTCCGTCACACTGGCGAACGGGTTGCCGGTACGGAGCAGGGGAAAAAGCCGGGAGGCGCTGGTTTCGGCAACCGGATCAGCGTCGACTTCACATATGTTAACTGCCGTGTGACGTACGGAGCGGACGTAGAACGCCAGCCGGGTCGAGTCAATGATTGCCGAGTCCGGAACCGGCGCCAGGTTGAACTTCGCCCACCCGCGATAGAATTCCCAAAACGCCTCGTTGTAGTAGCGACCCCAGGATATGCTACTGTCCAGTTTCGAGTAGCCGGAGAGGTTGGCCCGGAAACGGACGTAGCCGGTTGCGTAGTTCTGGGAATCGGGTCTGACCGTGACGGAATCCGAGGTCAATGCCGCGCTGATGGTGAACGACAACAATAACATGCTTACCGGTCCTGACTTCATGAGTCCTCCTGCTGTCAATCTCGCGCCGGACAGCAGATCATTCTAGACCAACCGGCAAGTTTGTCAAGCGCCGATGCCGCTGGGTCGCCGGGCACACCTGCCTAGCGGGGTGTCAGAGGGGAAACCTCTGACACCCCGGTTCGGTCGTCTCTTGACATTCTCCGGTTCTTCGGCTAGAACTACGTCAGCGAGACGGCCGCACCGCGCAGACGGTGCGAGCCGCGACCGACTGGAAGCAGGACGGCGGACAAACCGCGACGCAGGATCGGAGGTAGCATGATGGGACAACTCGAGACTGCCGGTTGCCGGCAGCGCACATTTCTTCAGGCGCTCGTCTTTCTCTCGATCGCCGGTTCGGTCTTGGCTCAGGATGACTTCCGGCCCAGGCTCCGGGCGGTCCGGGCCGAGCGCGCGCCGAGCATCGACGGCGTGCTGGACCAGGTCTGGTTGACCGCCGACTCGGCCTGGAACTTCGTCCAGCGCTATCCCCTGGAGGGCGAGCCGGCAACCGAGCGAACGACCGTGTTCGTGCTGTGTGACGACGACTACCTCTATGTGGCATTCCGGTGCCACGCCGAATCGGACCAGCTCGTGCTCAAGCCCGCGCCTCGCGATACTCGGGATGGCGACAACGTGGGGCTGCTGCTCGACACTTTCGATGACCAGACGACCGCCTACTACTTCGGCGTCACAAGCTACGGAGTCGAGTACGACGCCCGGGTGTATGACGACGGCCGCACGATCGACCCGAACTGGGACGGCAATTGGTGCTCCGCGGTGCGCGTCGCGGACTACTTCTTTTGCGTGGAAATCCGGATACCGTTCTCCGCAATCCGATTCCCGGCCGGCCTCACCGAGTGGGGCGTGAACTTCGAGCGCTTCCAGGTCCACGCCGGCGAGCAGAGCGACTGGGCTCCCCAGAAGAATAACACCCTGCGCGTCTCGCGCGCCGGGAAATTGGAGGAAGTCCGGCCCAGGGTCAGCGCCCCGAACCTGGACCTGCTGCCCTCGGCACTGGCCTACTACGACGAGGTTGGGGACCAGCACTGGGCGGCCGGCGCGGGGCTGGATGTCGGCTGGCACCCGGGGTCAGCGACATCGGTTCTGGCCACGGTGAACCCGGACTTGGCCCGGACGGAGAACGTCACATGGCAGGTCCTGTCGCATCTCAGGAGCTTCCCGGCTGATCAGGAGCCGCTCTTCTCAGAAGCCGGCGGTCTCTTCCGGACCGACCTTGCGCTCTGCACTCCGGCCCGCGTCGGCATCCTGAGCGATGGCCGAGTCATCCCGATGTTGGTCGGCGGCCAGGTGGCTTCCCGGGGCGGGCGTCTTGATATCGGCGTGCTGGGCGCTGTGACCAGGGAGACCGAATATACTCACGACCCGCTCGGCGCATTGGCCGGGCCCGGCCCGCTCAACCTGGCTTCCGGCGTGCGCTTGAACCATGGCCTGTTCGACAACTCCCAGGTCGGCCTGCTCTATGCCGGCAAGGACGGCGACTCGTTCGCCAATCATGCCGTGGGCGTGGACGCAGCGCTCCGGCATGATGACCTGGAGCTAAACGGCAACCTGGCCTGGGCGCGCTACCGGGGCGATGCGACGCGGCAGCCGTTTTCAGGAAGCGCCGACGTCAGCTGGCAGTCCCGCTATCTTCGCGCCAACGCCTTCTATCTCAATGCGCCCATGGATTTCGCAATCCGGACGGCCACCTCTGCGCCTGATAACCGACAACACTTCGGCGCCGGCGCCGGCGCGACCGCCTATCGCCTGGGTTTCGTCCGCTCGGTCAACGCCGACGTGGACATCTCGCGGCTGATCCAAGACCAGCCCTTGCCTGAGCGCTACTCGTGCACGTCCGGGGAAGTGTCGCTGAGCGCTGACTTCAAACACAACTGGACCGCCGGACTGGCGGTCGCTGAAGAGGCCTTCCACGTGCCCCTCTATTCTCCGCAGGCCGACAGCGTCTTGGACTACAATGCGCTCAGCGGTTCGTTCTGGTTCCAGTCCGACCCTTCGTTCTGGCTCAACCTCACCGGCAACGCCTGGTACACGAACAAGGCCTGGAACTACCGCCTCGCCGACTTCACTCCCGAGGCTTCCTTCAGCGCCGGCATCATCTTTCCGGCGCTCCTGTATCCTCGGACCTCAAAGGTAATGCTATCGGTCTCCGGTTTCGCAGAGTGCGATTCTCTCCAACGCATGAGCGTAACGACCTGGTATCCACGCGTCCGCGGCTTCCGCTCAGTGACGAAGGATTTTCAGATCGAAAGCTCGATCGGGTTTAACCGGTACTTTCAGCAATTCGTGTACGACTATGACCTCGGATTCCGCTGGAACATCCGGTCCCGAAGCCGGCTCAACGCGTCCCTGCACGAATCCTACGAACCCCACAGTACCGGCCAGCCCTTTCTCGTCACCTGGGAGCGCACCGAGCGCGTCGTGCTCCTGGAGCTACGGTATCTGTTCCACATCTGACCTCAAGAGGTGAAACCTCTGACAACTACTCAATCCACTCCACGTCTTTGAGCCCGAGGTCGTCTTTGGTGACATTGCCCAGAACGACCATGATGTAGTGCCCGGGCTGGAGGTGTTTGCGCATGGCGGTGCTAATGCCATCCAGGGTGACCGCGCGGATTCGTTCCGGGAACTTGTCGAGCCAGTCGTAGCCGAGGCGGAAGAGTTCAATCAGCACCACGGATTGCAGCTTGCCTTCGTTGGAGCTGTAGCTCAAGGGGAAACTGCCGGTGTAGTAGTTGTGCGCCCGGGTCAGCTCCGCCTGCGTGGCGCCCGAATCGTGCATGGCCTGAATCTCGTGGAACATCAGCTCGAGTGCCTCTTTGGGCTTGGCGGTCTGAACCGATGCCCAGAACGAACCGGGATAGCGGCTCCGGTCAAAGACCGAGCGGACATCGTACGCCAGCCCCTCTTTCTCGCGCACGGCAATGCCCAGCCGGGACGAGAGCGCGGAGCCGCCCAGGGCGTACGACCCGAGTCGGGTCGCGAGCATGTCCGGGTCGGTGATTGAAATGCCGGGATGGCCGAACTGGACATAGGTCTGGTTCACCTCGGGCCGCGCAATCAGCTTCACCCTGAGCTTGTCCGGATACTTGAGTTCCGGGACCGGCACTGCGGGTACAACCCCGGGCTGCCAGTCGCCGAACCCGGCTTTGACCTGGGCCAGGAAATCCGCGCGCTTGATGTCGCCGACCGCAATGATGAAGCAGTTGTTGGGCACGTAGTAAGTCTTGTGAAATGCAGCCACATCCCCCCGCGTGACGGCGGCGACCGAGAGGGTATCGCCGTAGGGGTTCTTGCGGTAGGGATGGCCGGCATAGAGCAGTTTGTCGAACTCGTAGCGCACGAGAAAACCCGGGTTGTCGAGCGACCGGCGCAGCCCGGCCGACTGCAGGGATTTCGCCTGCTCGATTTCCTTCGGGTCGAAGGACGGGTTGCGAATCATCTGCGACAGCAGGCCCAGCCCGGCCTGCCAGTCCTTGGCCAGCACGCGCGTCGAGAGCCCGGACTGGTCCAGCCCGGCCCCGGCATTGTACCGGGCGCCGAGGAAGTCAATGACGCTGGCAATCGAATCGCCGGACATTCCGGCCGCACCACGATTCAGCAGGGAGACGGTGAGATTGGCCAACCCGCCCCGGTCGTCCGGGTCGGATGCGCTCCCCGAACGGCAGGTGAAACCGATGTCAATCACCGGCAGGCGCGGCTCTTCGAACGTGATGACGATAAGGCCGTTGGGGAGGGAGTCGCGGTAAAGAGGCAGAGCGTGCGCAGCAACTGCGCAATGCAGAATGCAAAATGCAGATATCAAACTGCAAAATGATAGTTTCCGGATTCCGGTCTTCTCAATCTGCATTCTGCAATCTGCATTTTGATATTTGAAATCCCCGCTGTTCATCTCTCCTCCTTCTGCGGCAGCAGCACGCCAGTTGTCTGGTTCTCGCGGGTAAGGTATCTTCGGCAGAAATCGCGGACCTGTTCCTTGGTGACACGCGTGACCTGTTCGGGATAGGTCTTGTACTCGCGCCAGGTGCCGTGCAGAATCTGGTTGGCGGCGAGCAGGAATGCCATGCCGGAGACGTCGTCACGGTCAAAGACGTGCTCGGCCAGCACGCCGTTCTTCACCTGCTCAATCTCGCGGTCGCTGACCAGTTCGGTCTTCATCCGTTCGACTTCCCGGTCAACCAGTCGCTCAATCCGCGGTATGAAGCTGTCGGACTTCGGGGTGATGTAGAGCCGGAGCAGGTCCGGGTCGCGCTCGACCCAGTTGTACCCGCCGACCGAGACGGCCAGACCGGAATCGATGACCAGCGTCTTGTAGAGCCGCGAGTTACGGCCTTGGGCGAGCACGCCGCCCAGCACTGCACCGGCAACATAGCCGGAATCACGGACGCCCGGGGTGTGCCAGGCGATGAGCACCTGCGGCACTTTGACCTTGCGGCGCATGACGAGCCGCCGCTCGCCAATCTGCTTCGGTTCGAGGTCGTAATAGTCGGCGCGGGTGACCGGCGTGCCGGCCAGCTTGCCGAAGTGCTTCTCGACCTTCAGCTTCGCGTCGGCCGGGCGGACGTCGCCGGCAATCACGAGTACGGCATTCGCCGGATTGTAGCGCCTTTGATACCAGTCGCGCACCGCCGAGACCGTAAAGCGCCGGACATCGTCGGGCCAGCCCACGCCGGGGTTGCGGAGCGGGTGCACGAGCTGCGCTATCGCGCCGAACTGGAGATAGAACTGCGAGATGGGGCGGTTTTCCTGGAGGCGCTGTTCCTCGCTGACGACCTGGTGCTCGCTCTCGAATTCCGAGTCCGGGAAGACGCACTTCGCCATCCGGGCGGCCTCAATTTTCAGCGCCGTCTCCCAACGGTCGGACGCGAAGTCCTCGTAGTAGCCGGTGTAGTAGTCGGAGGTGAAGCCGTTGTTGTTGCCGCCGGCCGAATCCACCAGCCGGTCAAAATCACCGGGCTTGTAGATATCGGTGTGCTTGAAGCTCATATGTTCGAGCATATGGGAAAGGCCGGTGTAGCCGGCCTGCTCATCGTATGAACCGACTTTGTAGAATACGTCGGTCGAGACGACCGGGGCCGAAGAGTCAACGTAGACGATGACCTCCAGGCCGTTCTTGAGCTTGAACTCGGTCACCCGGGACTCGATATCCTCCTCGGCCCGGGCGCCGACTGCGGCGAGTAAGACAATCGCGAATGCAATTCGTTTCATGCAGCTCCTTTCAACAATCACAAGCGGAATTCGGACTAACCACAGAGGCCACAGAGAAGGCACAGAGGACGGACAGCCCCTCGGTGGTTCCGAATCCGGCAGTCCGAAACAAAGGAATTCTATGTTCGCTGCCGGGCAAGTCAACATGCGTCAGGCATAACGCGTGATGCCAGACGCTTCACGCCCGAAGCGCTATGCTTTATGCATCGGGCGTCGGGCACGCGGTTGGCCCTTGACGGTTCCGGAAACCAGTGCTATGCTTTCTCAACCGAATAGCATCGAACGGGCCGATTGCCCGGGACGCTGAAAAGAGAATCGCCTGTCGCCGGAAGCGGTGACTGGAGGCGGCAGGCTGGAGGAAGAATGAAGCGAGTCTTGCTGACCATTTTGCTCGCGGCCGGGTTGCTTGCCGCGAACCCGGTGCTGGTCACTTTCCTCAGCGAATTCAGCGCCGACACGCTGAATGGTCAGTGGTTCGAACTGCATCCGTTACCCGTGGGCTGGTCCGGACCATGGGACCTGAGCGGCTGGCAGGTGATTACCTCGACCTCGGCCTGCACGCTGCGCTGCACGCTGGACTATTACCAGCCGTTCATCGTGATTGACTCGGCCGACCTGTCCGCGGGGATAAACGGTACCGGCATGTTCCGGCTAAACCTGGACAGCGACTTCATTCGGTTGATTGACACGAACGGCTGGATTCAGCAAACCGTGAGCTATCCGTACGATTCGACCGGAGCTGACCGCTCCCTGCGGCCGCCGCCGGGCAGCAGCGCGTCGTTCTGGAACGCGGATTTCCTGTATGACCAGGTCTTCAACTGGTACCTTGACTCAACCCCGACGCCGGGCGTGTTCAACAACGGATCCAGCACAATCAGCGGTACGGTGTTGCTCGATTCAATGCCGTCGGGTGCCGATGTCCATGTCGTGCCCCACGGCCGTCATGCCGGCTCATGCCTTTCCTACGACTACATGAACGCGGGCTACAGCATTCAGGGTCTGGGCGCGGGCTGGTACCGGGTCGAAGCATGGGTTCACTGGCCGCACGGGACGCTGGGGGGATTCTACCCGGATTCAGTCTATGTCGGGTTCAACGAGATTCACCTCAACATCAACATTGACCTGCGCACGGTAGGCGTGGCGGAACCTGCCCGACCTGTGGGGACAGTCGTTCCTGAACTCCGGGAGCGCGGCGCGGAACTCGACGTTTTCTGCCCGACGCCAACCGATGCCCGGCTTGCGGTGTATGACTTGACCGGCGCCTGCCGCGCGATCCTGCATGAGGGCTTGCTCGAACACGGCGTTCACCGGTTCGACCTTGCATCGCGGGTCAGAGCCGGGGTGTATTTCGCCCAACTGTTGACTGGACGCGATTTGACTACCCGCAAGGTAGTCGTCATGCACTAGGAGGCAATCCAGAAACATGCAAGGACTCGAGGGGGTACTTTGCACAGGCTTGCGCCGAAGAGCGGAGCGGAACCGGGACCGTTCGAAACCCGATTGGAGGACTGTGAAACGACTAGTGTTTTTGCTCATGTTCCTTGCCGGATTGGCTGCCGCCAACCCGTTCGTGGTCACGTTGTTGAGCGAATTCAGCACTGACACAACGGGAGGGCAATGGCTGGAACTGCATGCGCTGCCCGGCCAACCCGGCCCATATGACCTGAGCCGGTGGCAGATAACCACATCAACCTCGGTCTGCGCCCTGAGTTGCACCCTGCAAGACTGCAACGACTACATCGTGATTGACTCGGCCGACCTGGCACAGGGGCTAAACGGCACCGGTACGTTCCGGCTGAACCCGGACAGTGACTTCATCCGGTTGATTGACTCGACCGGCCGAACTCAGCAAGCCGTGAGCTATCCTTGCGACTCGACCGGCGTTGACCGCTCCCTGCGTCCGCCCCAGGGCGGCAGCGCCTCGATATGGAACGTGGATTTCGCGGAGGGTCAGGCGCTGAACTGGTACCTTGACTCGACGCCGACCCCAGGCGAGGCGAACAACGACTACAGCACAATCTCGGGCACAGTGCTGCTCGACTCGATGCCTGCCGGCGCGGACGTGTACGTCTTTCCCCACGGCCTGCACGGCGGTGAGTGCTTGTCCTGCGGCCACATGAATCCGAGCTTCAGCATTCAGGGCCTGGGCGCGGGCTTGTATCGGATTGAGGCCATCGTCTGTTCGCCGCGCGGATTGCTGCGCGGATTCTATCCTGATTCAATCTACGTCGGGTTCAGCCAGACCCGAACCGGCATCAACATTGACTTGCGCACAATCGGCGTTGCTGAACCGACCCAACCTGCGCCGTCCGCTGTCCCTGAACTCCGGGTGCGCGGCGCGGAACTCGACGTTCTCTGCCCGACACCAGCCGATGTCCGGCTCGTAGTCCACGACCAGACCGGCGCATTGCGCGCGGTGCTGCACCAGGGCCGGCTGGAATCGGGCAGACACAGATTCGACTTGACGTTGCGCGTCGGCCCTGGAGTCTATTTCGCCCGGCTGGCATCTGAAGGCCGCACCTGTGCGGCCAAGGTCATTGTGCCACGCTAGGAGGCAAGTATGAAGCTGGTTGTTGCGGCTCTGCTCGGAGCGACGTGTCTGGCACTCGCGAATCCCTACATCACCGTCATCAACGAGTTTGCGCCGGGCGACGGGACAAACTCATGGGTCGAACTGCACCTGCAGCCGGACGACATATCATGGGACAGTTGGCCCTTGACCGGTGACGTCATCCGCACTTCGACTTCGGCATGCACCCTGAACTGCTGGATATCGATGGGTCAATGCATTGTGATTGATTCCGCAGCACTGGCTCAAGGAGTAGTCGGCCACGGGGCATTCCGGCTCAGACCGGATTCCGATTTCGTCTCATTCGGGCACTCGGAGCGGTTTGTGCTCGAGGAATCAATCTGCTATCCTCGAACTCCAACGGCAAGGGAAGCCGCGCCCGCACCGCCCAATGGCGGCAGCGTTGCCTACTGGACATTGGAGGGCGGGGACTACCAGAGCTGCAACTGGTACGCTGACTCCACGCCCACGCCCGGAATGGTGAATGATGACTGGAGCGCGATTGCCGGCACCTTGAGCGCTGATGGTGTCTATGAATTCTCATGGCTACAGGTCTTTGCCCGCGGGCAGTATGGCAACTGTTTTGCCATGGAATCCTACGCGAGCGACTACGTGGTGAGAGGGCTCGGTCCGGGAAACTACGCGCTGGAAGCGTGGGGCTGGGTTGACACGGTACGTTATCGGGGATTCTACCCGGAGTCGGTGAGCGTCGGGTATGGCCGCATCCGGTCCGGAATCAACATTCGCCTCGGCCGCTACGTGGGAGTCGCGGACGGCGCACTGCCGCTTGCCCCGGGAATCGAACTGCGCTCGGCAGGTCGAACACTCAGCGCATTGCTTCATGCTCCGGCAACCGTGAGACTTGAATTGCTCGACCTTCTGGGTCGGCAGCGAGAAGTCCTCTATGCGGGCAGGCTTTCGGCCGGAATGCACAGGTTCGAGATTTCATCGCGGGCCGGCGCCGGAGTCTATTTCGCCCGGCTGGCGACCCGATTCGAAAACACTACCCGCAAAGTAATCGTTATCCGTTAGGAGACTGTCAATGCAAGACTATCAAACCTCGATTACGCCGACCGGAAATCTGTGTAATCTGTGTAATCGGTGGATTGATTCGAATCGAGAAAGGAGGTGATTATGCAACGAGTTGTGACAGTGCTTGTCGCAGCGCTGCTGCTTGTTGCGGCAGCCGCGGCGAACCCGATTGTCCCGACTTTGATCAACGAAATCCAGGTTGTGCCGGATTCGCTCGAGCGCATTGAACTGAACACGCGCTACTGGCCCGGCGGGTATCAGGATTTCTCGGGCTGGCAGATTATCACCAACGCCGGGACCGCGGTCATTGACAACGGGGTGGTCGCGACCGGACCTGACGACTATATCGTGCTGGACCGGAACAAC
>Ga0315288_10009999_pt1 | contig 11952 bp, 11 predicted proteins | sample YL17G11_20_MG_FD_203454 | JGI IMG/M metagenome (GOLD analysis project Ga0315288, IMG submission 203454) | Sediment microbial communities from Yellowstone Lake, YNP, Wyoming, USA - YL17G11_20 | ecosystem: Environmental > Aquatic > Freshwater > Lake > Sediment | place: USA: Wyoming | collected...
ACGTGAGTAATAATGAACTATTTGAAAAGGTAGTAACCACTACACTGGCAGCGACCGGTGGTGGTGGCCTTATGAATCCGCAGCAATCTAACGTATTCATTGACTACATGTGGGATGCGACAGTTCTGGCTAATGAAGGCCGGACAGTGCGTATGCGCTCAGAGGTTGTCGATATTGACAAGGTTAACGTCGGACAGAAGATCGTCCGCCTGGCTACCGAAGCAGTTGACGATGGTGTGAACGCAGACCCCACCTTCTCCAAGGTATCTCTGACGACCAAGAAGTTGCGTCTTGACTGGGAGCTTTCCCGTGAGTCTCTTGAAGATAATATTGAAGAGGCAGCACTGGAGGATCACATTGCAAGATTGATGGCTACTGCATTCGGTAACGATGTGGAAGATTTGGCTATCAACGGCGATACTCTGAACACAGGTGACGCATTGTATAAGGCATTTGACGGCTTTAAGAAGTTGTCACTGGCCAGTGGCCAGGTTGTAGACCATGCCGGTGGATTCATCGGTAAGGCACTATTCGACACTGCTATTAAGGCAATGCCGAGGAAGTACCTGCAGCGTCGGAACCAGTTGAAGTTCTACACAGGATCAGTCCTAGCCCAGAACTATCTGTATAACCTTACAGCAACCACCAATACCGTTAGCCCGCTCGACTTGTCGCAGCGGATTCTCGGTGGTGACCCAGCGGCACCTTCCGGTCCCGCTGGTCAGGTCGTACAAGGTCTTGGTGCTTTCGGAATTCCGATTCAAGAGGTTCCTCTATTCCTAGAGAACCTTACATACGGATCTCCGTCAACAGCTGGTCATGGATATGTCGAGTTGACATTCCCGCAGAACCGAATTTGGGGTATCAAGCGTGAGATTCAGGTCGAACGCGAGTACAAGCCGAAGAAGGATGCAATCGAGTACACAGTATTCGCTCGTGTTGGTGTTCAGATCGAAAATGCGGAAGCATATGTCGTATCAAAGAACGTCAAAACTAACTAGGAGCTAATAATCTAGAGTCGGGGCGTGGGAAATTCCCACCCCCGACTTTAGTAAATAAAGATGCTATAATAGATATGACTATAGGAGGAAATATGTCATTAACTACACTTAAGGTACCAGAGCTGAAGAAACTTGCCGAAGACAATGCCGTAGATATAGAAGGCGTTAAGTCCAAGGATGAGATTATCGCTGTGCTAAAGGAAAGCGGCATTGATGAAGAGTTTTTAGGAATTGTCGAGCCAGTGAAGCCGGTAACCGATGCTGATAGAACTATTGTTATTAAGATGACTCGTGATAACTATAGTTTTCGAATTGCTACGCCCACCAAGGAGTTTACTTTTACTAAAAAGCACCCCTTTGCCGTAGTGTCACCCGATGAAGCAGACTGGATTCTTGAAGAAGAAGGTTTTCAGATTGCTAGTCCAAAGGAAGCAAGGGAGTTTTATAAATGAAAAATAAGGATCAAACCATTTTTAATACAACAGAGACGATTAAGATTGATAAGTACGATATAGATGGATCATTTATTGAGACAGTATATATCGAAGATGTAGATAAAATAAATCGGGAGGAGGGTATATAATGCCCTTATTGACAGCTGGAAGAGATTTTTATGTATCCAGGGCACATTCTAATAGTGCTCAGGTACTGGACAGCACCCACTGTTATGTTGCCGTAGGAGATTCTGCAGCTGCTTTTAGCGCGGGACATACAGATTTACAGGGTACCAATAAATTTCGTAAACTAGTAGATACTGTATCGGTTACTGGAAATGTTGCCACCTATTCGGCTATATTTGAAGTAGATGAGGCAAACTTCGCTTGGAATGAGTGGGGTATCGCTAACAATGGAACCACGGGTCTGGTAAATCGCAAGGTTTTTTCTTCTGGAACAAAGACGAATGGACAAAGGTGGGTCGTCACCGTAACTGTAACAACTGACGCTCCATAATTTAAGTAAAGGGGACAAAAATATGGGTTACCAGAGAATCGTAGAGGGTCATTCAGCTAGAGAGCCCAATCCCGAGGCAGCCACTACTGTAATAAACTCTATGCAGGTCGGTATTGAAGCCTTAGAGGCCCTACAATATACAGGTCAAGAAGTATTTTCATATCCATCAACATTGCCTACTACTGGTACTCCACTAGCTATCGGTTTGCCGGTATACAATGATAGTCAATATCCATGGACTATTAAATCAGTTAGAGCAAGCCTAGGCACCGGTCCCACTACCTCTGATGTAGTGATAGATATTCGCTATCATGCAACAACTCCAGGTAGTGCAACTACAATATTCAACACTAAACCTACGTTGACCGTGGGCGGGTCTACAACCAATAAGGTTACTAGCCTGGCTCAATCTACTATTGCTTCTGGAGGAGTATTACTGCTCGACCTATACGGACTTGATTCCGGCGGCGGGGCTAAAGACTTGGTTGTCCAAATAGATTACGAGTACTAATCATGACCACCTATTACGAGAATATATTTGACGGTACCGATCAGGCTTCTTTTAGCATACCTGGATATTATAATGGTAATAATACTAGCATCTATTTCGCTACACCAACTCCGGCAATTGGAAATGCTTCTGGAAGATTTGCTGCTGGTCTCGTTAGTACCGATGGATCTGCCCCGGCCGTAACGGGAACAACCGGACGGTCATATGCCCGAGGATACTACTATATTCCAAGTTCCCAAAATGTTAATAGAAAGGTACTTTTAGCATATGATCAGGGTGGGTATCCATGGGGAGTTTTTGTACTTGCATACGGTCAATTTGGATCAGGATATACCTACCCAGGTTATGGTAATACGCTGGTAACACCGTCTGGACAGGCCTGGCCTTATGACCAATGGGTAAGGCTAGAAATATTTAATGATACAACTGGGGCAACCTATAGGGCATTTAAAGACGGTGTTAATGATGGCCTTAATGGTACTACACCATGGGTAACATGGACAGACGCTAATTCAAATTCTGGCACTGCTAATGGTCAACTCTTTCTAACAGTAATAGGGGGGGCATGGAATATAGACCCAGGGAACGTATATGTGGATGCTGTTAAATATACTGATAGTAGTGCTGGATGGATAGGACCATATGGTAGTGCGGGAACGTATACGGTTAGTTCATCAACAACAGTTACCCCCGCTATTACCTCTAGAGTAACAAAGGTACCAGACGCTTTATCTTTTAATAATTATAAATTCAATAACTCTGCTAGTAAAGAGGCTGGTGGTACTGGAGCGTATGATTTTGATACTTCGGCCAATATAGCTTATGGGACTAGCAACCCTGCCCCTAAAGAGGGGTCGGCCTACTGGTCACTATCGGGCGATGGTACTAATCAGCAATACCTATTTGATCAGGTTCACAGTGCGGCTACTACCGGCCTATCCCTTGATTTCTATTTTGCAACTCCACTAACTCATACATCTCCACTATTTACTCATTATGCTACTGGCTCTAGTGCTGATAGTGGATGGTGGATAGGCACAGATGGCTCTATAGGGTATAAATATTTTACGGTTGCAACTAGTGAAACATACAGCTCATGGGATGCTACATCTGGAGCAAGAGCACCGGCTAGCACAATTACAGCAAATACTTGGTACAGATGTCAAATACTCTGGACGGGTGGGTCTGCAAAAGAAACGGTTCGTATCTATAATAGCTCGGATACTCTCATATATACCCTGATTCCAGGTACCTCTGTTTTTCCTGAATTATTTGGCGGTGGAGTAGGCTATGTATACCTTGGTATAGTGGCAACTTCTGCCCCAGTCGGTCCAACATATATAGATGATATGTATTTAGGGGCGGGGACAGAGGGATGGTATGATCGAGCACCAGCATTTACTAGTCACACAGCTAGTTCATCTACTACGGTAACCCCATCTACATCTACCACCTCGGTTAGTGATAAAACGGGTGGTGCGTACGCAACCATTTCTACATCTATTGCATCTAGCGTATCTAGAGCCCAGTTTGTAGACTCTACCACTACTAGTACTCCAGTAATCGATATAACTGGGACGGCTCAGGCATCTACTCAAAAAACTGTTGATGGATCTTTAACCATTTCAGTCTCTACAGATTCATCTATAACTCCAGATAGAGTTGTATCTTCTACTATTCAACAGTCTACAACAGTTGGAGTAACTGGAACCATTTCTAATATCACGGCGACCGGAAATGTTGCACTATCCACATCTCCGGTCATACAGGCAGATACTACTCAGATATATGGTGTGGACTATCTATTTAATGGTCCATGTGAAGGAGCGCCGGAAGATTTCCCAGGAGAACAATGGGTATATTCTGTTCCAAACCCAGGATCTATTTCATATTCGACTACACAAAAATTAGTTGGTAGCACATCCATTAAGGTAGCAGATAGTGGGTCTGGAAAGGGTTATTTACGCGCTAATGCTACACAGGGGGGGTTACCATCTAATACATATATAAGAGGATATTACTATATAGATAGCGCGGGATTTGGGGGAGATTCCAACAACTATGCATTTATACAGGCCAATCCACTATGGGGATCCGCCGTCCTCGCCGGAATAGCAATAAACAAAGATGGTGCATGGGGCTGGACCAGTGTTGCATATAGTCTAGTTGGCGGAGCGATAATGGACATAGCCGGAACGGGCACCCTTCCCGTAGATCAATGGTTCAGGGTAGAAACACATTATGATAGCGGTGGAGAATATGTATACAGGTTCTATTATGATGATGGAGCGGGCAGACATATAAATGATCCAGTTGATCAATATGTCAAACAAATATCTATAACAGGGTGGCAATATGGATATGTCTTTGCATTTACAGCTATAGCGCCAACACTTAATATGTCTGGGGCGGGAGACCTGACAACCGGAACTTCCACCGTATATGTTGATCAATTTGCCGTAAAGGGCGTAGAAAATGGATGGATAGGCCCCTACGATGCTGCATTTAAAACATGGACAGCCAATGCTGCTGCCACTGTTACCCCAACATCATGGGGAACCGTGGACCTGGGTATACAGGATCTTACCCCAAGTCCGGGTAGCTACTATCCTGCCATATTATCAATTCCAGTAACAGATAAATCATATATAATTAATAGTAATTATACTAATGATCCCGGCGGGGTAACTAAATATGAGCTGCCCCTTCCATCCGATCAAACTATCCCCCATACTATTAGCATTACATTTAACATGGCAGCGCCCAGTGGATTTGAAATATCTGGACATAGGTGGGCCCCCTTCTCACGGGTGCTTGATCTTAACAAGCCCGGTTTTGTTGGAGGCTTTACATCAGCACTTAGAGACCCATTCCGAGATGGTACGTTTATTATGCCAGCATACTTACCAGGCAGTAATACCACACTAAATTATGCATGGGATACCGATTTAAAGATGTGGTATACGGCCAGCACTACTGGCACAGCACCCTACGTTCGGACATGGGGTCCAAACGAGGCTATTGATAAATGGGGTGTACCACTGTTCTTTGCAGTCGAGGCTAGACAATCAGCGGAGTGGGAAACAATCAAACAAATACACGTTGACGCCTTGCACAGAATGCCAAGTTATGTTAAGAAAGCATTATATGATGCTAGACAGTATATAAGCATTGGATCTCTTAGAGGCGGAGTGTTCCCTAGCGGTCTACAAACGAGTATGGGTAGTGTATATTACCTACCATGGGACTCTAGCTTCTCCTCAGGACTAAATGGTGTTGCTAGTAGCCCAGGAATTGAGTGCTGTGCATGGACATATGCCCATGATGGACAATTTGATGCTAGAGTAATGCTTCATGAAACGGGTCATCAATGGGACATGTTTGGCCTCAATTACCTTGGGCACCCAAATGGAGTAAATCCGTCCTCTCAGACAGTTATCCCAGCCAGTTTCCGCTATGAACAGCCAATTGTGGACATGGGTTATTCTGGATTTACTGGTCCTGGAGAACTAATAGCAGAAAACTTTGCCGTACATTGGAGCGCAAATTCATCAGTTGCGCCCGCCGGTCTGCATGAATATACATATACCCCCGGTACTCCAATATACTATGCCAAACAGATTGGCATGACAGACCAATATATGTATTCAGATACTGCTGTTACCCCGATCATTATTTCAGCATTAGCTACTTCTATGTCAATAGCAAATACTAGTCCAACTGCTATAGTTCAAACAGTATCTATAACATCCCAGGCAGAAAGAATAGCCACTACTACATCTACCGGTATATCTCCTGTGGTAGCGGCGACTGCTAGTATCCAAAGGTTCTCAGATGTAACACCAATAACGCCTACGGTTAATATTAATGCAACAGCGTCCAAACTAGTAACCGTCTCAGCAGATACAGCAGTAATGCCTATAACAACACAATCTGTTGTGCTAGAAAAGATAGCAAACTGCACTACTACATCTGTAGCTATAGGAACCTCTATATCGGGTATGGGTGATCATATAGCCACCTCAACTATTTCTGCCATCCCAGTAGTATATGCAATCGGAGATGTGCCGGGAATGGTAGATATCCATGCAGATACAGTATCTATTTCTCCATCAATTAGCTCCACAGTCACTCTAACAAGAGTAGTAGATAGTCAGATATCCGTTACCCCTGTAATCCAAGCTATATCAGCAAGAGATGTGGATGGAGCCATTAATACTAGTATTTTATATAATATTACCATTCAGGGCAATAAAATAGATACAGCCCAGCCTTATGGGTGGGGCATTAGGATGAAACATCTGATACAATAAGTTATATAGTACGACCGCAATTCACAATTTATAGAAATCAAGGAGGAAATGACAAATGGCAGCAGGAGTTTCGAGCGCCGTCGCAGATGGCTGGCTCAATGTCATAAAGGGCACTACATATACTGGGGTAAGTGCTTGCTATGCAAAGCTACACACCAATGCTGGGAGTGATTTGGGGCCAGGAGCGGCAGGAACTGCGAATGCCTCGGTAGAAACAACGAGAAAGGCAATTACTTGGAATTCATCTATTACAAGCAATACCCTTTCGGCCACTACCCCGTCACCATCATGGACATCATGGCCATCTGGAGCAACAGGAGAAGTCATTAGCTGGGTGTCCGTATGGGATGCTGCAACTAACGGTAACTTCCTATTCTCTGGTAAGCTAGCGGTATCCAAGACATTAACAACCGGCGATACGCTAACACTATCTACCTTGTCGGTAAACGTACCACCGGCATCTTAATAGAAGGGATATAAAATGTCAGAGAATGATCAGAACGTCGTAATTGGATTAGTAGCATATGCCGAGGCAGAGGTTATTAAGGCTAAGGACGTTATCAAGGAGGACGAGGAGTAATGGCAGTAGGGATTAATGGTGCAGCAGCAGGATTAGCTCGTGGGTGGCTAGATACGCTTTCGAATACATCCTATGCTGCAGGGGCCACTCCTTATGTTCAGCTTCATACAGCCGACCCAGGAGTGGCTGGAACTACAGCTGTATGTGCCACTGTCCCGCGTCAATCATTGACATGGGCAGCAGCAAGCACATCCGGTAATACAACTACCAAAGCCATTAGTAATGCTCCACAGTGGGCAGCTTGGAACGGGGTAAACGGAGAGATAGTAACACATATTAGTGTATGGACTGCTATTACTGCTGGTACATTTCTATTCTCTGCACCACTAGCCCAGAGCAGAACCATTAATACTGGAGATACTGTTAACCTGACATCCCTCTCTATTTCTATAACACCCGTTGCAGTATAATCTAGAATAGGAGACTATGAATGGCTAACGCCCTTGATCTTATAAGAGTAGTTGGAAGGTTCGCATTTTATGATGATTCGCCAGCGACCGGAAGCATTACTTTTACTGCCACGCCTATTCTGGCAGACGCCATTAACAATGTTATTTTATTTCCAAAGATAATAACAGCCACCCTGGGCGGGCCATACCCGTGGGGTGGCACAGCAGCAGCGGGATATTTTGGAGCACTCGTACCAGCATCTAATGACCCAGACGTTTCACCAACTGGATGGACTTGGCATGTTGTTGAGAATATTACGGGCGGGAGAGAATATGATGTAATCATTCCATATACTGCTCCACTAGTTAATGGTAATAAGCAGATAAACCTAACGTCTATAGCACCATCTTCTGGACCTACAACTAGTGGTACGGTGTATGCTACCGATGCTAGGGTAGCGGCATTAGAAGTAAGGGTCCATGCATTAGATGGCCTGTAGTATTTGACTTTTACTCCATCTCGCCATATACTTAGACCATAATGAGTTAGGGAGATATATATGGCAATTGCACTAGATCAGGTCCGGATCGTAGGACGCCTAACCCTGTATGATGATACTCCACTCATTGGGAGTATCACTTTTTCATCTACCCCAATTTTGGCGGACTCACAAAACAATAATCTTTTGTTTCCAATGACATTTACAGCCCAACTTGGAACGCCTCCTCCATGGGGAGGAGCGGCAGTCCCAGGAGAATTCGGAATTTCGCTCCCTGCAACGGATGACCCAGATATTGTTCCGGGCGGGTGGACCTGGCATGTAAGGGAAAATGTTACCAATGGTAGGGAATATAACGTAATCATTCCCCTTAATTCACCCTTAGTAAATGGATATCCCACTATTAAATTTGCGACTATAGCCCCGGTAACATCGGTTGGGGCTAGTGGCGTAGCTTATGCCACACAGCAATCATTAAATGCTACAAATACTAACGTCTCCAGTCTCAGTACCAGAGTGACAACAATAGAGGGTACCAGTGTTGGAAGCAAACATATAATCCAGGATGCTACTACTACATATGCAACACAACCAAATCTTAAATTTACCGGATCTGGGGCAACAGTAACAAATGATGGGCCGAATACTGCAACGGTAGTCACTATAACTGGCGGTATTCCGGCAGATGGATCAATTACTGCTGCTAAGCTGGCAACGGATGCAGTAAGTACAATCAAAATTCTAAATGCTAACGTCACGGCTGCCAAACTAGCAAATACTACTGTAACTCCCGGATCATATACCAATACAAATCTTACAGTTGATGCTCAAGGTAGAATTACTGCTGCTGCCACCGGAACTGGTGGAGCAATAGTTCCGGCATTAAGTGGAGACATAACTACAAGTGGCTCAACCAATGTTACCACTCTATCTAATACAGGCGTTACTGGAGGGTCATATACCAATAGCTCAATCACAGTAGATTCACGGGGTAGGCTAACTGCTGCGGCAAGTGGGGTTGTTACTACTCCAACATTAACTAACATCCCGGCCGGATCAGTAATAGCCGTAATAAAGTCCGGAATTTGGCCAAACAGACCTACGCCTAGATCTGATGTTACGGTAATGTGGATTGGTGCAGACCCATCCCCGGTAATTGGCGGGGTGGGAATGGTAAATGGTGTTGATCTCAGAATTACTACATAATAGAGCATTAGGTAAAAGCTTCTGATATAATGATTCTAAATAAGTATAAAATATTAAGGAGGAAATATGGCAATCTCTGAATCTATGGAGATACGAGACGCATTCCATGCAGCACTGGAAATGGGTCGTGAACTACCTAATGAGAATGGTGGTTTGACCGGTTTCGGTGTGATTGAGCGGCGGAATGGAGACGGAGTACTCGACCTAGTAGTCCCATTTGCTAATTTGATTACTGATGCCGGTGATGAATATTGTGCTCGTAAGTTAGCAGTAGCTATCGCCCCCGTTAACTATACGTTACCCGTTACAGCTGGAACGGCAAACTCTCCAGCATTAGGAATGAAATTAGGAACGGGCTCAACTGCAGCCGCTAAGACTGGTGCAACTGCGGCAGCTATTGCAGCCGGTACATATATTTCTGGAAGTCAAGCCGCTTTTGCTGCAAGTTTTCCGACAGTTACTGTAGGGTCTACTGGTCTAGGTACTACGATTGATTATAAGTGCAACTGGGCGAACGGCGTTGCAACAGCTACGATTACAGAGGCAGCAATCGTAAATGATGCAGCGGCGAATGCTGCAAGCTCAGCAACCAATACATATGCTAGGGCAACTGGATTTTCTATAATTAAAAATAGCGGCGACTCTCTAGCAATTACTTGGTCGTGGAAGCAACTAGGAGCCTGAGCCATGGCGAAGGCGTATCGATTGAGAATAGGAAGAAACAATCTTCCACTAACTCTAACCACAACATTTCTTGAAACCATTTCTCTATCGGAAATATTTGACTATGCCACTAGCGCCGCATTATTTCCTTCTACTTCACTTACTCCTTCTACTTCACTAACACCGGGAGCATGATATGGCCGGATATACTCCCACTGCCTGGGTGAATAACTCGACCCCAGCGATTAGTGCCGCTAATCTGGGCAAGATCGAGACGGAACTCGTAAATTTGCATGCGCGTGGTGGTTTCTATGTTGACGATTACACCGGAACAGATGACCAGAAGGTTGCTGCCGCCCGCGCCGATGCGGCGGCCTGGGTCACGAACAACGCAAACTTCGTTCCGCCGATCCGGTTCGGTGCCCGCAAATACACCCTCAACAACCAGATCACCTATTTCAACGGTGAGACGTGGATCGGCGTTTCGTTCAACGAACGCGAATACACTTCTCCGAACCCGACAGGTGACTGGGGGCAGGCATCTACTGCTATCAAGTTGCAACCCACTGGTGGTACTGGTTCTGTTCCCGTAGGTTTCTTTGTCCCAACTGCCAACGACTACACCGGGCTGCAAGTCCACTCGATTGCTTTTGAAGGCTCACGGACTGTCAGTTTCTTCCAGACGACCACCTACCCAACTGTCATCTCAATGGCCTATTTCGATCATTGCGGGTGGAACCAGTTTCACCACGTCCTGTGGGGCACTTGCTCGGCCTGCACGTTCTCCAATATTCAGTTGCAGGGGTGCTGGGATACGGCGTTCAAGTTGAATGGGTCTGACAGTTACATTGGTGGTTCACGGTGGAACTACTTTGACTCTCAGAACACCTTGCTTTCCGATGGTTCCGCAGGCAGCGCCGGTAGCGGCATAGGTGTCCCGGTGATCTGGCTTACGGGCGTTTCAGGAGCAACTGTCGCGTGGACCCTCAAAGACCTCTACATCACTCCCAGGTATGCTTCGACCGCCATTCGCCTTGATAATGTGAGTGGCTGCGTCCTTGAGAATGTGAACCTTGATAGTCCGATCCAGGTCGCAGGCACCGGCACACGCGGCGGAGGAATCACGGTCACTGGCAACTCGACCGTATCCATCAACAACACCCGCATCATTGGAGCGATGAAGGGCGCGCAGGCGACACGGGACTCGCGGAGTTGGACGGATGAAGGCGCTTTCGGCGGCTACATCAACGTGTTGGGTGGCAGCGTGGCGATGAACAATGTCCAGTTCGCCAACGCCTACGGACGGAACAACAACACTCAGACCGACCCGACCCCCGCCAACACGCCGCACATCTACATCGGAAGTGGCGCGCGACAGGTCTTGGGGTCGAACTTGACGGTCGAGCCTTCTGATGCCAGCACCATGCGAAACTTGAAGATCGGTGGAGCAGCAGGATTCGCAGCGAAGATTGGCAACGGCACAGGTACTGACGCTGGTGGCGGAACAATCGGCGGGCAGCCGTGGGTCGGAACTAGTGGAACATGGTGAGGATGATCTGATATGACTATTAAAACATATACAGCAGAGGGCGGGACTAACGGAAATACAGTTCTCGCGGCCGATACAGGGTCTGGCAGTGCCTGGGGTGCAGATGCTACAACTACAGGTGGTCCAGTTATATACTCTAATACCCAGAAGATGCATGGGAATCTATCATATAAGATAGATAATACCTCTAATGCCGATAACTATCTGTATGGAACATATACGGCATCAAATAGAGTGGCAATAAGATTCTATATCTATTTTAGTGGCGCTCTAGCTACCTATACTCGTT
>Ga0315288_10010002_pt1 | contig 11950 bp, 14 predicted proteins | sample YL17G11_20_MG_FD_203454 | JGI IMG/M metagenome (GOLD analysis project Ga0315288, IMG submission 203454) | Sediment microbial communities from Yellowstone Lake, YNP, Wyoming, USA - YL17G11_20 | ecosystem: Environmental > Aquatic > Freshwater > Lake > Sediment | place: USA: Wyoming | collected...
GCCGCCGAGCTCTTCAAGAAGGCGGGGGTGGATGCGGTCTTTGCGCCGCACGTGAACTTCGGCACCGAGGAGGTTGTCTCACGGCTCGCGCGCGATGTGGGCAAGCCGCTGCTGCTGTGGGGGCCGCGCGACGAGGCGCCCCTGCCGGACGGCAGCCGGCTGCGCGACACGCAGTGCGGCCTGTTCGCCACGGCGAACGTTCTGAAGAAGCACGGCGTCACCTTCTCGTACATCGTGAACTCGCGCCTCGACGATCCTGTTTTCGAAAGGGGAGTGCGGACGTTCCTCTCGGCAGTGTCCGCGGCCAGAAGCTTCCTCGGCGCGCGCATCGGCCAGGTCAGCACCCGGCCGCCCAACTTCTACACGGTGATCGTGAACGAGCAGGACCTCATCCAGCGCTGGGGCATCGAGATGGTTCCCCTGGACCTCGTGGTGCTCACGAAGTCCGTGCTCGCGATGGCGGCATCCGACGCCCGCGTGCCCCACGAGGCCGCGGCCGTACGGGCGCGCATCTCGATGAAGGGTGTGAGCGAGGAGGCCCTGAGCCGGGTCGCGGCGCTCCGCCTCTTCCTCTCCGACTGGGCGGAGAAGGAGGAGCTTGCGGCGATCGCCTTCAAGTGCCACGACGATCTTCCCGACGCACTGGGCATCTACCCCTGCTTCGCCAATGGCGAGCTCGCCTCCCGGGGCGTGCCGGTGACTTGCGAGACTGACATCCACGGCGCCCTGTCGGCAGTCCTCCTGCAGGGGGCCGCCCGAGGAGCGACGCCCCCATTCTTCGCGGACCTCACCGTGCGTCATCCCACGAACAAGAACGCGGAGCTGCTCTGGCATTGCGGGAACTTCCCGCACTCGCTCGTGCGGGCGCCGGACAGCGCGTTCCTCGGCACGCACTTCGTCATCCCTCCTCACCGCCCGGGAACGGGCAACTTCGAGATCAAGGGCGGGGATGTCACGATCGCGCGCTTCGACGGCATTGGGGGGGAGTATTCCCTGCTCATGGGGCACGGCCGGGGCACCGACGGGCCGTTCACGCTCGGAACCTATCTCTGGGTCGAGGTGCCGGACTGGCCCCTGTGGGAGGAGAGAATCATCCGCGGGCCCTACATCCACCACGTGGCCGCCGTTCACGGGAAATACGCGCCCGCCCTGTACGAGGCGACCCGCTATATCCCGGGCCTGCGGCCCGATCCCGTGCAGCCGACGGGCGAGCAGATTGGCGCGTACCTGCGCGGTGCTGAGGAGTAGGTCATGAAGGACAGGGGTTTGGCAATCGGGGAGCTTCGGGAGATCGCGCGGCAGGTGCGTCTCGATGTGCTGGACATGACCTCGCGCATGGGCGGGCACCCCACGAGCTGCTTCTCGACGGTGGAGATCCTCACCGTCCTGTACCTCGGCGGGATCCTCTCCTTCCGGCCCAAGGAGCCCGAGTGGCCTGACCGCGACCGGTTCATCCTGAGCAAGGGGCATGCGGCGCCGGCCCTGTACGCCGTGCTTGCTCGGGCGGGGTACTTCCCGCTCGCCGACCTGGCAAGGTTCCGCGCCATGGACTCCCCCTACCATGGCCATCCGAAGCAGAACGCTTCGATCGGCATCGAGGCGACCAGCGGCTCACTTGGCCAGGGCCTGTCCTTCGGCCTGGGATGCGTCCTCGCCGGCCGGCTCGCCAAGAGGGACTCCCGTGTCTACGTCCTAACGGGCGACGGCGAGTGCGACGAAGGCCAGGTCTGGGAGGCTGCGATGGCGGCAGCCCACTTCCGCGCGGACCATCTGACGGCCATCGTTGACTACAACAAGTACCAGCAGACCGGCCCCATCGAGCGCGAGATGGCGCTGGAGCCGTTCGCCGACAAATGGCGCGCCTTCGGATGGCACGTGGAAGAGGCCGACGGGCACGACATGGAGCAGCTGGCTGCCCGGCTCGCCTCGGCGCGGAGGATCGCCGGCAGGCCCCAGGTGGTGATCGCTCACACGAAGAAGGGCAAGGGCGTTTCCTTCATGGAGAAGGACTACACGTTCCACGCGAGGTCGCCCAGCGGGGAGCAGCTCGCGCAGGCCCGGGAGGAGATCCTGCATGCGGATCGGTGAGAAGGCCGGGCTTCAGCCCGGCACGAAGCAGATGCGCGATGCCTTCGGCGAGGCGCTGCTGGAAGCGGCCCGGGCAGACGAGCGAATCGTGGCCCTCGACGGGGACCTTTCCAGCTCGACGGGCATGGCGGGGATGCGAAAGGCCTTTCCCGAAAGGTTCTTCAACATCGGGATCGCCGAGGCGAACCTCGTCGGCGTCAGCGCGGGCCTCGCAGCCAGCGGCTTCATCCCCTTTGTGGGCAGCCTCCCGTCGTTCCTCCTTCCCAATGCGTACGATCAGCTGCGCCTCCAGGTGGCGATTGCCGGCCTGAACGTAAAGCTGCTGGGCAGCCACGCCGGCATTTCCACCGGACGCGAGGGCCCCACGTCGATGAGCATCGAGGATTTCGCCCTGATCGGCGGCCTGCCGCCCTTCGTCATCCTCGTGCCCAGCGACGAGGCGATGATGGAGGCTGTCGTGAAGGCCGCGGCCGCGCACGTCGGCCCGGTCTACATCCGCTCGAGCAGGGGAGAGTTCCCCCGCATCTACCCCGGCAGCGCGCCGTTCGAGATCGGGAAGGCGAACACGATCCGGCAGGGCCGTGACGTGACCCTGGTCGCCTGCGGGCTCATGACCGCAGTGGCACTCGACGCGGCCGCCATCCTGGCCGAGGAGGGAATCGAGGCCCGGGTGCTCGACATGGTCACCGTCAAACCGGTCGACAGGCACGCCATCGTCGCAGCGGCGAGGGAGACGGGGGCGATCGTCACGGCCGAGGAGCACCTCGTGCGCGGGGGGATGGGAGCGGCCGTTTCCCAGGTCGTCGCCGAAGAGCACCCGGTGCCCATGAGGTTCGTCGGCATCAGGGATACGTACATGGAATCAGGCTCTGTCGAGGAGCTCATGGCCCGTCACGGCTTCGCCGCTGCCGACATCGCAGCCGCTGCCAGGGCGGCCGTGGCCGCGAAGCGGAAAGGATGAAGCCGTGCTGCTGAAGGATCTTGAGAAGAGGGAGAGTGAGGGCAAGCGCATCCGCGTCGCGGTGAGCGGGGCCGGGTGGATGGGCGGGAGCTTCGTCACGCAGATCTCCCGCATGAAGGGAATGACCGTGACCGTGCTTGCCGACGAGGACACGAGCCTTGCCCGGTCGGTCTTCGAGAGCACCGGCGTCGCCCCCGATGACGTCGTCGAAGCCTCGAGCCCCTCGCGCGCTTCGGACGCTCTCCGCAAGGGAAAGCGCGTCGTGACCGGCTCCTACACGCTCGCCGCGCAGCTCGCTGAGGTCGACATCGTGGCCGACGTCACCCCGTCGCCCGCGATCGGAGCCGAAACGGCATTGTCGTGCATCAAGTCCGGGAAGAACGTCGTGCTGGTCAACATCGAGGCCGACGTCACTGTAGGGAGGATTCTCAAGCGCCTCGCGGACAAGGCGGGTGTCCTCTACACGGTCTCGAGCGGCGATGAGCCCGGTTGCCTCATGGAGCTGTGGGAGTATGCGCGGACTCTGGGCCTGGAGCCCATCGCGATCGGCAAGGGGAAAAACAACGCGCTGGACACGGCAGCCACGCCCGATACTGTCGCCGAGTCCGCGAGGAGGGACGGAAAGGACCCCTTCCAGGTCGCCTCGTACGTGGACGGCACGAAGACCATGTTCGAGATGACCTGCGTGGCCAACGCCACTGGCTGCCTGCCGATCAGGCGGGGCATGGTCGGCCCCGAGGCGAACAGGAAGACCGTGACGGGCATCTTCTCTCTCACGGAGGACGGAGGAATCTGTCCCTTCCCTAGCGTCGTGGACTTCGTTCAGGGAAGCGACATGTCCGGCGGCGTCTTCATCACGACGCGGGTGGACAACGCGCGCCTCGCCGACGATCTGAAATACCTGAAGGCCGGCAACGGGCGATACACGACGCTCTTCCGCCCCTACCATCTCTGGTTCATCGAGGCGCCGATATCCGTTGCCCGGGCCGCTCTCTACGGTGAGCCGTGGCTTGTTCCCCTCGACAGGCCCGTGGTGGATGTTCTCACCATCGCGAAGAAGGACCTCGCTGTAGGCGAGACCCTCGATGCATTCGGGGGGCACACGTTCCGCGGGAGCATGGACAGGGCCGAGGAGGCTGCGAAGCTCCGCGCGCTCCCCGTCGGCCTCGCTCCGGGGGCGAGGATGGTGGAGCCGGCTCGCAGGGGCGATGTCATCACATGGGATCACGTGCGGCTTGATGAATCGAGCACGGTCGTGAAGCTGCGCAGGCAGCAGGACACGGAATAGCGAGGGAGGTTCGCATGCGCATCGGAGTGTTCACTGTTCTCTTCCAGAACATGCCTTTCGAGAAAGCCCTTGATCGCATCGCGGCAGCCGGCATCCAGGCAGTCGAGATCGGGACCGGGGGATACTCCGGCAGCCACCACTGCCCCGTCGACGAGCTTCTGGCGAGCGAGGGAAAGCGCAAGGCCTACCTGCACGCCATCGCATCGCGAGGCCTCGCCATAAGCGCTTTCAGCTGCCACTACGAGCCGCTCAGCCCCGATCCCGCGATCGCTCGCGAGGCCGATGAGATCTTTCGAAAGACGGCTAGGCTCTCGGCGCTCCTCGGCGTGCCGGTCGTGAACGTCATGTCCGGGCTTCCCGCGGGCGCGCCCGGAGACCGCTGCCCAAGCTGGGTCACCTGCCCCTGGCCTCCCCACAACCTGGCGATGCTGGACTACCAGTGGAACCAGGTCGCGATCCCCTACTGGAGGAGCGCAGGCAAGGTCGCTGAAGAGCACGGCGTGAAGATCGCCGTCGAGATGCACCCCGGCTTCCTCGTCTACAACGTGGAAACCCTCTTGAAGCTGCGGGAGGCTGTCGGCCCTGTCCTGGGCTGCAACTTCGATCCCAGCCACCTGTTCTGGAACGGCGTCGATGTGCCTGCCGCGATCCGAAAGCTCGGCGCGGCGATCTTCCACATGCACGGCAAGGACTGCGCGGTCGACGCTCAGAACGTCGCGATCAACGGCTGCAACGACGCCAAGCCCTACGGCGAGATCCCTCGGCGGTCCTGGACCTTCCGCACCATCGGCTACGGCCACGACCAGAAGACGTGGAAGGACATCGTGAGCGCCCTGCGCATCGTGGGCTATGACTCGGTGATCTCCATCGAGCACGAGGACGCCCTGATGTCCATCGATGAAGGCCTCGCCAAGGCGGTGGCGATGCTGAAGGAGGTCATCACGCAGGAGGCGCCGGGGAAGATGTTCTGGGCGTGAGCCGTGCTCGCTTGCGGCCCCTATGCCGATTGGGGGTCCCCCGGCCGGATTCGAACCAGCGACCGGGTTGCGAACACTGTCGATTGTCTCAATGATCGAGGACACTATCTGCTTCTCTCACGTCAAGAGGCGGAATCAACAAAGAGAGGAGTCGTGTCATTCAAGGTCCCCTGTCTGCAATCGTATGCTTGCAGCGTCGGTGCTTGGTAGGCATTGAGTCGTGCGCGGTTTTTATGTACTATGATCTGTTGGAGGGTGCCAATGCCGGACCTAAAGAGGATCACACAAGATCCGCGAGTAATGGGAGGGAAGCCGTGCGTTCGGGGCCTTCGAGTGACGGTTGGCACGATCGTAGGGCTCCTCGCCTCTGGTCATTCCCATGAAGAGATCCTTAAGGAATACCCCTATCTTGAAGGAGACGATATTCAAGCCGCTCTCTCGTATGCTGCTTGGCGATCTGAGGAAGTTGAAGTACCGCTCTCTAATTCATGAAGATCCTTATCGACATGAATCTGCCGCCGCGCTGGGTAAACTTTCTTGCAGATCACGGAATCAGCGCTACCCACTGGAGCGTTGAAGGTGACATGAAGGCTCCTGACTCGGAGATATTGAGGTGGGCGCGTGAGAGGAACTACGTTGTGCTCACCCATGACCTCGATTTCGGAGTTTTGCTAAGCATGACTCAGAAGGCCGGACCCAGTGTCATTCAGGTCCGCACTCAAGACGTAACACCGGAAGCTATCGGCTCACTCGTGCTGACCGCCTTGGAGAAGCATGGGGAAGCACTCGATCGGGGGGCGCTATCGAGCATCCAACGGCAAACTTCACGTGTGCGAGTCTTGTCGATTAAGAAGGCTGATCCGGGGGATTTGCGATAAAAGGGAGACGGGTGATGCCGAGCGTGGACAAGAAAGAAGACATGCGCAAGGCGTTTCCAGGTGACGAGGCTCTTCAGCAGATCCACCTTGCGCGTAGGTCGCTACTTGCCGCTGCCAAGCGAAAGAGAGTGACACTTGGGGCATACGTGCGGTCGCTGAAGCTTCGGTCCAAGAGCTCGACTCGCGTATTGTGACAGGCATTCGACTGCCCAACCAACGATGCCGCATGCTGCCTGGAAAGTCTAGCTTTATCCGGGGAGATAGCAGCTGCCATGGCTAATCCCGGTCGGTAGGGCGCGGCCAGCGGTAGTGACGTCCATCGAGGAACGAGCGCGGATGCAGAACGCGAGGAAGGCGTCGCGGAGGGAGGCGAAGCGGTGCGCGGGGGGGGGGACGGGCCTCCAGGGAAGCGAGATGAGCGAGTACCAAGACTACGTGAGCTCGTATTCGACGCGGGCGCGGATCACGCCAACGAGCTTCATCAACGAATACTCGTGCGTGCCCGGCACACGCGCAAGCCCACGCTGATCGACCGGCTGGACAAGGCCGGATTATGAGGGAGACTTCTGTGGCGAAATCAATACCCCGGGAGCACGCTGTATGACGAAGGCTGACGGGCACATCTGGGAGTTCAAGGCACGATTCCGACGCCACGCGTTTGGCTGGAAGTCCCAGCCGGCCATCCAGCGCGTCAAGCAGGCGGTGAGCGAGATCAAGAAGGCTGCGCGGACGGATCCGGTACTCGCGGCCGAAGGCGCCGTGACCCTGCTCGAGCGCCTCTCGCCTGCGCTGGAACAGGTCGACAGCTCATCCGGCGCGATCGGGACCGCCGTAAACAACGCGGTCGCCGAGCTGGTTACGATCATCGCCGGCGCTCCGTCCGATCCCGAAACGCGCGAGATGTGGCTCGAGCGGCTGTGGGAGGCGCACGGGGAAGACCAGATTCCGTACATCGAGAGGCTGGCCGATTTCTGGGGCGAGCTTTGCGCATCGAAGGAGGCCGCTTCGGCCTGGGCGGAGCGCCTGGTTGGCATCACACGCATGGCGCTGAGCCCCGACAAGGACTTCCATGGCCACTTCCACGGAACGGCCGCCTGCCTCAGCGCGCTCTACCGTGCGGAACGTTATGAGGAGATCGTGGACGTCCTCCAGGTCGACACCATCTGGCCATACAAGAAATGGGCCGTGAAGGCGCTCGCCGCCATGGGGAGGAAGTCGGAGGCGATCCAATACGCCGAATCGAGCCGCGGGCCATGGACGTCTGACGGGGAGGTCGACGCGATATGCGAGGAGATTCTGCTCTCGTCGGGGTCGATCGACGAGGCATACGAGCAGTACGGCCTTCGGGTGAACCGCGGCGGCACCTACCTCGCGACCTTCCGTTCTGTGGCAAGGCAATACCCGCACAAGTCTGCGAGCCAGATCCTTGCCGACCTGGTGAGGGCAACCCCGGGCGATGAGGGCAAGTGGTTCGCCGCTGCTAAGGAGGCCGGGCTCTATGATGAAGCGCTCGCACTCGCGAGGCGCACTCCCTGCGATCCGAAAACGCTCACCCGCGCTGCGCGGGATTTCGCCGAGCAGCAACCGGCCTTCGCGGTTGGTGCCGGGCTGGTAGCGCTCCACTGGCTCGTCCAAGGCTACGGTTACGAGATCACGGGCGCCGACGTCTGGGCGGCGTACTCCTGCACGATGAAGGCCGCGGAGAAGAGCGGGACCGTCACGGAGACCCGCGAAAAGGTGAAGGCGCTCGTCGCGGGTGAACCTCCTGGAGGGCTCGTCGCCAGGATTCTCGGAAGGGACCTTGAGCTGTGAGGTCGCACAAAGTGGCCAAGCGCTCGGACCCTGAGCCCAGGTCATGAGAGAACGCCCCATCGTCCACGTGGCAGGACCTCCAGGTTGCGGCAAGACAACGTTCATCGAGTCGGTGCTGGGCGCCACCGGCAGGATTCTCATCGCTGCGCGCTGTGTCCGGGACGACACGCGCCGACACGCCCGGGAGACGGCCCCCAAGACGCACCCGGAGCTCCGGCGGTATCGGGATGCAGGGGCGAGCGGCACCGCCCTGTTCATCTTCTCCGCGAGCGACATTGGCTCGGACGCCTTCTTCATGACGGAACTGATGGCGGACTATTCGCAAGGCGTGGTTCTCGAAGGCAACAACCCGCTTGGCTACGTGGACCTCTCGGTATTTGTGGCGCCCCCACCGGCGGCCGGCGAGAGGCTCTTCGTGCGGCGCACGAGAGACCGGGCTCTCGAGCAGCGCGGGAGGGTGGATGCCATCGAGCGGTTACTGTGCGAGCCCGACGGTGTCCCAGAGCTCCTCGGCGAGATCGTGGGCGGCCCTATTGTCGAGTTCGCCCGGAAGAGCCCGAAGCTCATGGAGGACCTGCGCGCCAGCCTGCTCGCCGGCATCGCAGCGGCGCGGAAGGCCCCGCAGCCCAGGGCGACGCAGTATTGGGCGACCAGTGATCGATACTCAGGCATCGAGCACGCGCAGCTCGTCGTGGTCAATGTCCGCCACGACAGCGAGCGAGACGCGGCAGAGCAACTTGCTGCCGACCTGGTTCGGCTCCGGAAGGAAGAGAAGCTGTTCAACGATGTCCTCAGCTTCCGCGGCAGTCGGACCCCGATCACCATCGTCGTGGCGAACCTTGCCCAGCCGTCTGATCCGGGGCGGAGGAAGGCCCTCACGCGAGTTCGGCGCGCGTTCCGCTCGAAAACCTGATAGGGGTGCCATCGGAGTCATCACCTCTTCGGCTGTTCAATACTCCCGCCGAGTCAAGGTTCGGATCGATCGGCCCTCGATCCGTACATGGCGGGTTGACCTGGCTGCGGAATCCTTGGCCGATGCGAGTACGTTCGGGTGGATTCTCGTCGGGCTCTTGCCCGGGTGTCTCAGAAGTGTTACACTTGGATTTGGAGGGTCGCAATGCCTACCAAGAACCCGCGCATCAACGTTGCTCTGGAGAAGCCGATTTACTCCCTAATCAAGAGAATGGCTCAGGAGAGAGGATTGTCCCTGTCCATGGTGACCCGGGACCTGGTCCGGGAAGCTCTGGAAATACATGAGGATGCTGTCCTTGTCCGCGTCGCGGATGAGCGCGTTGCGGCACTGGCTAGTCGCAGGACCTTGACGCACGCCGAGGTCTGGTAATAGCGGTGCCCTACCACCTCCGGTATCACCCTGACGTCAAAGCGAAGGATATTCCCAAACTCAATCGGACCATTCAGAAACGAATCAAGACCGCCATCGAGCGGAGGCTTTTGGTATCCCCTGAGAAGTACTCGGAGCCGTTGAGAAGAACTTTGAAAGGCTACAGAAAGCTGAGGGTTGGGGACTACAGGATTGTTCTGAAAATCGAAAGCGTGGACATCCTGATCCTGGGTATTTGTCACCGGAAGGATGTGTACGAAAGAATGGAGTGGCGCAGTCAGTAGTTTTTTCGCCCGAGGCGGTGTGATCCTGCGGTTCTTCTCCAACTTCTTCGGCCCATTTCGTCCGCTCCTTGAAATCACGCCAAGACACAACTAGCTCTCCAAGGTTTACACCAAGGAGAGCCAGTTCGACTCGGTCCCTGCTCAGCCGGCCGGACTCGAACCTCCGGCCGGGTGGCAAACACCCATCTCAGAATGCGTGATTCAGGATACCTTGCAGCTGCAGCCACGATGCTACGGAGCTTCTGCTAGCCGGGTCAGCCCGGCGATCGCGAGAGCCGTCCGGTTGCCGTCCAGGGTATGCTCACGCGACAGGAAGACTAGTAGCCTGTCCTATCGCTGCTGTCTAGCGACGTAAAGATCGAGCAAGCGTCGAATCATCCTTTGATATTGCGTATCGTGCTTCTTTGCCTGCTTCTTAAAGAAATCGACGCTCCTCCGACTCAGCCTAAGAGTCACCTTGACTGTATCTTCTCTGAAAACAAGTTCTGATGGAGGAGGCAGAAAATCCTCGATCACCCTGATCTCCCCCAGGGGCTCTGCAGTATAGTCAGTGGCTCTTCTCATAGATCTCTTTTCCTTTCCGCCAATACCCTGCACCTATGATCCGGATTCTGTACTTCCGGCAGGTGAAACGAACCGTCAAGATCCCGTCACCCACTTTGCCTACGCAGTAATACCGCTTTTCGGCCTGGCTGTGGCCAACATCCTCAGCTATGACGCGGCCAGGATCGCCAAAGGCGTACTGTGCCAGATCGAAAGAGATGCCATGCTTCAGTTGATTCTGCCTGTCCTTTTCTTCGTCCCATCCAAAGCGGGTCTTACCCACGATGAAATGATATCAAGAAGCAAGTGGAAAAGCAATACCTGAATACATACTATTATATGGCGCGATTCACAGGCCAGCTTGACTGCATGTCGTGTAGCGTTGGCGGTTCTCCCAAATATCAGAGGCGTCAAGAGGGTTGCAGTTGATGGCGTTCCGGCGAATGCCCAGACTGACCGCAGGTCACCTTGTTGATGAGGCGACAGTAACCTGGCTCCCCTTGGCGTCAGCCAAAGGGAGCCAGTTCGACTCAGTCTTTGCTCCCCCGGCCAACAGAAAGCGAACGAGCGCGCCATTCCGCTTCCGTCCCTGCTCCGTCCACGGAGCAAGTCATACCTGGAAGGGCTTTGCTCGGGTCAGCAACTGTCGATCCGAGAGCTTGCCCGGCCGATCGGTGCGAGCCGGGCGGCGGTGCGGAAAGCCCTGGGCCGATTCGGCATCCCTCAGAATGGCAACGGTTACAGGCGGATTGGCACCCTGCCCTTCGGCGACGACTATCTGAACTACCAGCTCGTGAAGAACAAGGCCGAGTATGATGTGAGCGACCTGCCGTACAATGGCAATGGAACGTTGACGAAGGAGTGAATTGCCGCTTATCATAATGGCGATGAAGCAATATACAGTGAGCGATGGCAAGATCGTTCTTAACCTTCAAGAAGCGGAGGAAGGCGGATACATCGTGACTTCCCCCCTCGATCCCCAGCTCATCACGGAAGCGGAGACAGTCAAAGAAGCTTTCGAGAATGCGAAAGACGCTCTTGCCGCTCTCTCTGCTTCCCGGCGAAAGTTGATCAAGAGGCTGGCCGGCGTCATGGCATGAACCGTCGAGCGCTTGAAAAGCGTTTTCGCGCTCACGGCTGTTTTCTCAACCATCACGGAAGCCGTCATGACGTTTGGGTGAATCCGAAAACTCAATCACACGCGCCTGTCCGAGGCACACGGCTATCAAGAAGGCGACAGCAAGAGGGATTTGAAGGATTCTTGGTATTCCGGCTCCTCTGGGGTCATAGGAAAAACAAAAGAGGCAGTCGACTCTGTGCCGACTGCCTGTCCAACTCTGCTCCCCCAAGTGGACGAGCTTCGTACCTATCTCTCCAGCGATAAGATTGAAGACCTGCCAAACATCCTCTCTGCATGGACTGCCGAAATCTCCCAACTGCCCATTCTGATGGACACATTCCTTCGAGCGTGTTTTTCCTCCGTTGGTGCTCTCGTTCACAATTTGCTGAGGAGGGCTTGATATATGTATAATGTATGTATATGCTCATGGCATGCGGGTTGTATGGGATCCTCAGAAAGCAAGGCCGAATCACAAGAAGCACGGGATTCGCTTCTCCGATGCTGAAACGGCGCTTTTTGACCCCAACGCTCTTACAAGGGAGGATGCGGAAGCTCAAGGCGAGCAACGGTTTGTGTCCGTAGGGACGGATTCGGCCGGTCGCATTCTTGTCGCCGTCTACGCTCATCGCGGAGAAACCATCCGCTTGATATCAGCCC
>Ga0315288_10010004_pt1 | contig 11950 bp, 8 predicted proteins | sample YL17G11_20_MG_FD_203454 | JGI IMG/M metagenome (GOLD analysis project Ga0315288, IMG submission 203454) | Sediment microbial communities from Yellowstone Lake, YNP, Wyoming, USA - YL17G11_20 | ecosystem: Environmental > Aquatic > Freshwater > Lake > Sediment | place: USA: Wyoming | collected...
CCATCCGTGCCGTGGAAGCAATTTCGGACACGGGCGGTCGAACTGGTTCAGGAGGAGTTGAGACAGCTCAAGCAGAAACTGATGTTCTTCGTTGACGACAACATATTCGCCGACCGCGGATATGCGATGAAGATTTTCGAGGCGCTCAAGCCATTCAAGAAAACGTGGGCGATACAGGCTCCCACGACGATCGGCGATGACGACGAGATGCTGGACGCGATGGCGGAAGCCGGGTGCTTCGACCTGCAAATCGGGTTTCAGAGCTTCAACAGGAAATCGCTGGCGCAGGCGTCGGTTGACCACAACCGGGTCGAGAAGTACCAGACGCTCGTGAGCAAACTGCACGACCGCGGGATACTGGTTACGGGGTTCTTCATGTTCGGCTTCGATGCGGACGGACCGGACTGTTTTGACGCCACGGTCGAAATGGTAAAGCAGATGGACGTTGACGACGCGAACCTTTACATCCTGACGCCGTACCCGGGAACGCCGATGTACGTGCAATTTGCGAAGGAAGACAGGCTTCTGCCGGGGAAAGCGCGCACGCAGTTCGGGTGGTCGCATGCGGTGTTCAAGCCTGCGCTGATGACGCCGGAAGAACTCGAACGCGGCGTCCAACACGCGTACGACAGCCTGCATCCGTATTTCAGAAAACGGCTGTTGAGAGTCTTGTGGAAACGGCTCAAGCTGATACTGAAGCACCCTCGCCTGCTTGCCGTGCTGGTGCAGGGCAATCTGCAGAGGGCAAGGGTGACGGTGGAGCCGGAGTAGTCAGAGCGCACTCGCACGATGTCAGAGAATTCGTTTCTTGCCAGCACAGGCGGACGGCATATCATCCTACGAAACATCGTTTTCCGGCCACTACTTGAAAGGGAGCGAGACATGGCTTCGATAGGCGTACAGTTGTACTCGGTGAGAGAACAAATCAAGGCGAGCACTTATGAGGCAATCGTGACGAAGGTTGCGGCAATGGGCTATGCGGGTGTCGAACCGGCGGGCTTCCCCGGCACAGACGCAGTGAATGCCGCCAAGATATTCAAGAAGCTCGGCCTTAAGGTGCCCAGCGCCCACACTGGCCTGCCGGTCGGCGAGAACAAGAACAAGGTTCTCGATGAAATGGCCGCGATCGGCGCGAAGATTGTGATATCCGGCAAAGGGCCGGATGATTTCAAAGACGCCGACATGATAAAGAAGACGTGCGACCTGTTCAACCAGGCCGCGGCCGCCGCCAAAGAGCGCAAGATGCAGTTCGGCATACACAACCACTGGTGGGAGTTCACCAAACTCGGCGACAAACTCGTGTTCGACATCATGCTCCAGAACCTTTCCAAAGACGTGCTGTTTGAAATCGACACGTATTGGTGCAAGACAGGCGGAGCGAATCCCGCGGCCATAGTGAAACAGCTCGGCAAACGCACCCCTCTGCTCCACATAAAAGACGGCCCCTGCGTGCAAGGCCAACCGATGACCGCCGTGGGCAAAGGAAAGATGGACTTCCCGGCTATTATGGCAGTGGCTAAGGACGTGCAGTGGCACATAGTTGAACTGGACTCGTGCGCCACCGACATGATGGTCGCCGTGAAGGAAAGCTGCGATTATCTCAAGAAGATCGTGAAGTAATCCCGCCCCAAAAGGCGTTGCACGAACATCGCGTCAGCCGCCACCCTGCGATGAGCGGCGGCTGATTGCGCCTTTCGGAAAGCCGTCCATGGCCAAGAGCAGTTTCACCCGGTCGCTCATCTACGTGTTTCCCGGCATGATGGACATGGTGGGCGGGATAATCGCTTTCACCGCCCTCGTCCGGGCGTCAAAGCTCGGTGCGAGCACTTTTGAAGTGGCGGGAGTAGGCGCGTGCGAGTCCGGCGTCTATCTACTCGTCAGCCTGCTCGTGGGCAGGCTTGTGAGTTCGCGGACGGCCGGGTTCTTCATTATCGCCGCTTGCACCGGAAGCGTGATACTTGCCACTCTGTTTTCTCAGGTGAACCACGTCATTTACTTTTTCCCGCTGATGATGATGTCCGGGACGAACATGGCGTGCTTCTTCGTGAGCTTTCAGGTTTTCATGAAGGCGGTCGATACGGGTGCGAATAAGCCCATACCCTTCTCCGCGGGCATGTACACTATGTCGTGGAGCATCGGGTTCGCGCTCGGCCCGTTCGTCAGCGGTTTCCTGATGGAACTCCAGAACACCGCTGGTGAAGACGTCAGCAGATGCGTGCCGAACTACATCGTGGCCGCGTGCCTCGCCATCGCAACCGGAATCGGGGTATTCCTTCTCAAGCATCATGCGGAAGCACACGGCGCAGAAACGCATCAGGAAGCCATTCCCGCCCCGGCGGCCGAGTCGCCTTACTCGAAAATGCCAGACATCTCATGGGTCAGTTGGGTGGCGTGCGGCACGGGAATAATGGTTTTCTGGTTGATAATGCGCATATTCCCAAAGGAAGCGACTTCTCTCGACTGGCCCGACCGAACGAAAGGCCTCGTGCTGTTCACGATGCTGATTACTCAGGCCGCGACCGCGTTCGCGCTCAAGCACACTAAATCCTGGATGTACGATTGGCGGCGGATTGTCCTGTTCGGAATGTGCGGCATTGCGGGGCTTGCGACAATGGCCGTGGGCGACACTCCGGCAGCGTATTTTGCAGGAGCGGTGATGTTCGGAGTATACACGGGCGCACTTTTCTTCTACTACGTGTTTCATGCAATCGTTCATCCGGAGAAATGCGCTCGGTGTGTATCCGTAAATGAGTCGATTGTGGGGAGCGTCGGCGTCGCCGGGCCGTTATGGGCGGGCTTTCTTGCAGACCATTTCACGTTCGAGGTTCCCTATTTTGTGGGGTGCGCCTTCATCGCCGCCGCGCTCATTTTCCAGTCGCTGATGCACCATAAATATGTGAAGCAGTTACCCGAAATCACCAGAACCTGACGAGAAACACTCTACGACAGCCGCCCTTTGTAGTCCTCGTAACCAAACCGTTTCACCAGTCTGAAACTCTCATCCTTCGGCTCGTATATCACGATATCCGGCAGTTGGACGCCGTTGAAGGTCGTCGTCTTTACCATGCTGTATATCGCCATGTCGTGGAATATCAGTTTGTCGCCGACTTTGAGCGGCTTAGGAAATGAATAATCGCCTATCACGTCTCCGGCGAGACACGTCATGCCGCCGAGTCTGTACGTGTGAGCGAATTCTCCGGCCTTGCCAGCACCTTCAATGTTGGGGCGATACGGCATTTCGAGCACGTCCGGCATGTGCGCCGACGCCGACGTGTCGAGAATCGCGATATCCACGTCGTTGTGGATGATATCGAGCACCGACGCCACGAGAAAGCCCGTGTTCAGCGCAATCGCCTCGCCCGGCTCCAGATACACGTTCACGTGATAGCGAATCTCGATGTCTTTCACCAGCATGCACAGCAAATCCACGTCGTAGTCCTTGCGCGTGATGTGATGTCCCCCGCCGAGATTCACCCAATCCATGCCGCGCAGGAAAAGCCCGAATTTGGATTCGAACGAGATGAGCGTGCGTTCGAGCGCATCCGCATTCAACTCGCACAGCGTATGAAAATGCAGGCCGGTTATCCCATCGAGTTCGGACGGCTCAAAGTTGGCCGCCGTAATACCCAGCCGAGACCCCTTGGCGCACGGGTCGTAGATTGGCGTCTTCACTTCGGAATGTTCCGGGTTGACGCGAAGCCCGCACTGAATGTCCTCGCCGCTCTGTTGCACGCGCTCGCGGAAATGCCGCCACTGCGAGAATGAATTGAACACGATGTGGTCGCAAATCCCCATTATCTCATCGAACTCCTCGTCGCGATACGCCGGGGCGTAGATGTGGACTTCCTTGCCAAACTCTTCGCGCCCGAGCCGCGCTTCATGCAGAGAACTCGCGGCCGTCCCCGACAGACACTCTCTGATAATCGGGAATACGCTCCACATCGCGAAGCCTTTGAGCGCGAGCAGAACCTTACAACCCGTGCGCTCCTGAACATAGGCGAGCACTTCCAAGTTCTTGCGAAGCAGTCCCGCATCAACCACGAAGCAGGGCGTCTTCAGCCCCGACACGTCCATTTTCACAACTTCTTCTCCTGCCACGGCAGGCCGTGCTTGTTCAGCGCGTCCATGAACGGGTCCGGGTCGAACTGCTCCATGTTGAACACGCCTTTGCCGCGCCATTTGCCTGTCAGCATCATCTTCGCGCCAATCATCGCAGGGACGCCCGTCGTGTACGAGACCGCCTGCGCTTTCACTTCCTTCCAGCACTCAGCGTGGTCGCAGACGTTGTAGATGAACGTCGTGCTTCTCTTCCCGTGCTTCACGCCTTCCATGATGCACCCGATGCTCGTTTTGCCTTTGTAGTTCACGCCGAGCGAACCGGGGTCGGGCAATAGCACCTTCAGGAATTGCAGTGGCACTATGTCTCTGCCCTCGAACTTCACCGGCTTGATGCTCGTCATCCCGACGTTCTGCAACACGCGCAGGTGCGTCAGATACTCATCGCCGAATGTCATCCAGAAACGAATCCGCTTCAGCCCCTTGATGTTCTTCACGAGCGATTCTTCTTCCTCGTGATAAAGCAAGTACGCTTTCTTCGGCCCGACGCCGGGGAAGTCAAACATCTGCGACACCGACATCGGGTCGATTTCTTTCCACTGGCCGTTTTCCCAGTATTTGCCGCGCTGAGTCACCTCACGTATGTTTATCTCAGGATTGAAGTTCGTCGCAAACGGATGCCCGTGGTCGCCGGCGTTGCAGTCCACGATGTCGATAAACTCGATGCTCTCAAACCTGTGCTTCTGAGCATACGCGCAGAAAACGTTCGACACGCCGGGGTCAAAACCGCTCCCCAACAGCGCCATTATCCCCTTCTTCTTGAACTTGCTCTGATACGCCCACTGCCAACTGTACTCGAACTTCGCCACGTCCGGCGGCTCGTAGTTCGCGGTATCGAGATAGTCCACGCCGGTTGCGAGACACGCGTCCATAATCGGCAGGTCCTGATATGGCAGAGCGACGTTTATCACGAGTGTCGGCTTGAACTTCTTTATGAGTTTCACGACCTGCTTCGGGTCATCTGCATCGACTTTGGCGGTCTTGATAGGCTGTTTCAAATCCGCGGCTATGGCGTCGCATTTCGATTTGGTTCGGCTGGCGAGCATTATGTCGGTGAACACTTCCGGCACCTGCGCGCACTTGCGTACCACCACGTTGCCGACGCCGCCCGCGCCGATAATCAGCACTCTGCTCATTTCGCTCTCTCCTCTGCCTACGTCCGATGCATTAAACCAAAGTGTTGTTACCCTCAAACGGCATTATACGAGCGTTGTCAAAAGCACAACTGAAGCATTTCCGTGTCCAGCTTCTTGGCTGTGTGTAGAATCGTTTGTGGGGAAAAAGGAGGCCACTCGTTGAAGAAGATTTTCACAAGGCGTCTTCTTATTTGCCTATACGTTCTGGCAACCCTCTTAGGGGGATGCGGAGCTACAACGTTGACTCTATCAGAACTCTCTCCAATGCTCAACACAGACCCTGTTGACCACACAGCATACATTGGGAGCGATGAGAAATATCATTACGTCGTACGCTCCCTGCCCATGCGCAAACATGTCTATCGCGTTCCCATCAGCGAGCTAAAGTTGAGGGAAACCTTCCCCCTGGACAAAGGTAGTCCTTACGTGCTCACTCACGAGATGCTTGAATGAGATTCGCCTTGCGAGAATGTTTCCCTGCCCATATCATCCTTCCGTATGGTCCGATTTTGCTTAGGGAGTAAGGGAATGAGACATCTGCCGCTCTTCACTGTCTTCCTCGTCGCACTCTCCATGCCTGTTCTTGCCGAAAACGCTACAATCCCCGGTGAAATCACCACCCCCTACCCGACCGTAATCAATCTCGCCGTCGAATGGAAAATCAAAGGCGATGACAATCTGAACGGCGTTGTCGCAGTCCGCTTCCGCCAGGCAGGCGAAGAACAATGGCATGACGCGATGCCTTTGCGCCGAGTCCCCGCCGGAAAAAGCCGCGGTACCACTCCTATCTTTTCGTGGGACAACAAGTTTTCCGGAAGCATCTTTGACCTCCGCCCCAACACCGAATACGAAATCAACCTCAAGCTCTCCGACCCTGACGGCGGTCAGGATGACAAGACCATCCGCCTGCGCACCCGCCCTGTGCCGCGCGTCACCGACGGCGAAGTTGTCAACGTTCCCGCGGGCAAGCACGACGTTCTCAGCCCTCGTAACGGCCAGCCGGGCCGCCCCGTCGTATACATGTGCTCCGAAGGTGAAGCCATCTACAAGTCCATCGACCTCGAAAAAAAGAAGTGGGTCTATATCGAAGGCCTGACTGTCAAGAATGTTGAAAACGACCGCAGTATCGGCGTGAGGATGTCCGAAGCGGAGAATTGCGTCGTGCGCCGATGCAAAATCGAAGCGGTCTATGGCATCGTTGCCGACAATCCGGGGATGAAGAACTGTTATGTCTCCGACAACGTCATCACCGGCACCACTCCCTGGACGTCGGAAGCCATGGGCGCGAACGGCAAGAACGTCGGTGAAGGCATCGAAATCACCGGCCCGGGCAACGTGATATGTTTCAACAAAGTGACTGCTTTCCGCGACTGCCTGTCAACTTGGGAAGATAGGGGAACGAACGAGCAGGTCTGTATCGACTTCTACAATAACGACGTTTACGTCGGCGCGGATGACGGCATCGAAGCCGACTTCTGCTTCAATAACTGCCGCATTATGCGGAACAGGATGACGAATTGCTTCATGGGATTGAGTTCCCAGCCGGGTCTCGGCGGGCCGACCTATTTCATCCGCAACGTCATGTATAACCTCACCCATGCGCCTTACAAACTCCACCGTTTCAGCCAGGGCGACGTGTGCCTGCACAACACCGTTGTCAAGGTTGGCGATGGGATGGCTTGTTTCACCAGCGAACCGTTTGACTATGCTTTCTTCCGCAATAATCTCGCTATTGGCGGGCCGAATCCACAGGGCAAATGGGGAGACTACCAGCCCGGTACGGGCAATCCTGCGAGCATGTCCGCTCCAGGGCCTCATTGCGACTTCGATTACGATGCCGTTGGCTCAGTCGGAGGCGGCGGCGGAAGTGGGCGCATCGGCAACAAGAGTTTCGCGCAGGCGGAACCTCACGGCATCACCATAGATATGAAAGTGTTCAACAATGTCGAATTCCCTTCCAAACCCATTCCCGGTTATGACCCGCCGGATTTGCGCCCGGTGCAAGGCTCAAAGGTCGTGGATACCGCATTGCTTCTTCCGAACATCAATGACAAGTTCCTCGGCAACGGGCCGGACATCGGCGCGTATGAAGCTGGCCAGGAACTGCCGACTTACGGCCCGCGTGCGCCTGGAGTCGATGAAGAAACCGAATTCATCCAGCGCGACCTCGCGGCAAAAGGTCTGGCCGCTAAGAAGGTTTCCAAACCCGAAACTCCCGTTCAGACCGGGCCTACTCCAGAAGAACTGACCGCGGCACAGCAGGCTGTTCAGGCGGCCGCGGACAAAGCTGCCGTGCTCTTCCGTGAACGCATTGCCAAATCAGCCGCGGCTGGCAAGACTGAAACCGTCTTCATCGACTTCAGCGGCATGAACATGCGCGCTGAAATCACCTCAGCCGACGCGGAACAGTTCACTGCCAAGACCGCCGCAGGTCTTGTGCCCATGCCGTGGTCTTCCCAATCACCAAAACGCTTTGCCGACGTCGCCGCCAAATACGCGGATGATTCCGCTTTGCAAAAAGCCCAGCTTGCCGCTCTCTATGCCGCCGCAGGCGACCTCGCCAAAGCCGCCGAAAAACTCGCCGGTGTTGAAGGCCTCGACGATGAATGGAAAACTGTGGCCGCTAAAATACAGCTTTTGATACAGGCCGCCCCCGCCGGCGCGCCTGCTCAGGACGCCGCAAAATGAAAGGCTTCACCGCATGGCAATGACGCTCAAAGAAATGAATAACGCCGTTTTCAGGCGCGAACCCGTCCCGCACGTTTTCTTTCAGCCCCGCTTCGAACCGTGGTTCGCGTGGCACAAGCAGTTCAAATCGCTCCCGAAGAAACTCGAAGGCATGGAACTCCGCCAAGCCTATGACCTCATCGGGGCGTCCATGCGCACGGTCCACTACTACACCGGCCAGCCCAGCCCGACTGACGGCACTTATACAAAGGACGTGAAAATTACCGATGACAAACAGGGCGAATTTCTCAAACGCCGCTATGACACGCCCCACGGCTCGCTTTTCGAAACCCACAAGTTCACCGTCGATGAAACCTGGCGGATGATTGAACATCCTGCCAAAACTGTGGATGATTTGCGCTCGCTAAAGTGGCTTCTTCAGCATCACGTCATCAGTTTCAGTCCCGACAAATTCAAAATCGGCGCTGACTATATCGGCGACCGCGGCCAGCCGCAGTTCTGGGTGCCGAAAAGCCCCTACTTCGCGCTCGCTCAGGGCTGGATGAAGTACGAAGACTTTATCTACGCGCTTATCGACCACCCGGACGTCGTCGAAGACGTGATGAAGGTCATTGACGAAATGTACGACCCGCTGTATGAACAACTCACCTCGTTCGCTGTGAAGAACAAGGACGACAAGCGATACGCGCTGACGATTCTCAACTTCGGCGAAAACATCGCGATGGCATATCTCTCGCCGGAGTATTTCGAAAAGTATTGCATCCCGTGGTACGAAAAGCGCGTGAGCCAACTGCGCAAAGCAGGCATCTTCACGCACATTCACATTGACGGTTACTTCAAGCCGCTTTTGCCGTACCTCAAGCACCTCCCCTTTGACGGGCTGGAAGCGCTGACTCCCAAACCGCAGGGCGATGTCACTATCGAAGAAATGCACGGCGCGATGGGAGACAAGATTCTGCTCGACGGCATACCCGCTGTGTCATTCCTTCCCCATCATTCGATGGAAGACCTCGAAGCGCAAACCAAGAAGCTCATCAAGCTTTTCCATCCGAGACTTGTGCTCGGAATCTCGGATGAATTGCCCGAAGCCGTGGATGAACAAGGCTTTGACAGGATGAAATGGGTCTCTGAATTCTGTCGCTCTCAGGGCAAACCGAAAGGAAAGAAGCCTAAGCACTAAGCTTCTCGCTCCGAATACTCATCCTCAAGGAGTCGAAGCTCCGCCTTCGCGCTGTCTATCGCCGTCTTGACCTTTCTCAACTCTTCTGGATTCGTAAATACTTCCGGTTTTGTGAAGCAATTGTTGAGTCCCTCAATCCGTCCGGCATGTTTCAACTGACAACACAAAATCGAGCGTCGACATCATCGTATCTGGAAATTCCTGATACTACCACATCACGCCGACGTCCACGGTTTCGCCCGCAGCCGGCTGACAGAAGGCCTACCGAAACAGATTCTTGTTGTTACTCCACCACTCCTGCCACTTCGCATAGTCTTCACCAAAGTGCTGACCCGTTGTCACCCTGAGAACCCGGGCTGCAAGTTCGCGGACCACTAAGTCCTTATCCTTCAGTGCAAAAAGAAGAGGCTCTACTGCATATGGGGTTTTGATTTTGCAGAGAACTCGAGTGGCTTCTTCCCGGACGTATGCGTCATCGCCCTTCAACGCGGCAATCAGAGGTGGGACGGTGGGTATCCCTATCTTCACCAGTGCCCCCGTAGCTTCCCGCTGGACGTAGGCCGACACTGTCTCGTTGAGTTGGGGGTTGGCGTCATCGCCCTCTTCGACTTTCAAGTTGCCTATCTTGTAGGGCAATACCGTGCTTGAGCATGTGTTTTCATTTACCTCCTCAACCATCACCTTTCCAATAAGAACATCACCCCGGCAAATGAAGAACATTTGCCCTTTCTTCACACCATCGACCTGACCGACTGAGACTCGGGCGACATTGGTATCCCTGTCCACCGCTAGGACCTTTGCATGTATGTTCGGCGTTGCTTGCGATTGAACGTTGTTGTCCTTCAATGCGCCAATCAAAGGCTCAACGGCGCGTCCATCCCCTATCTCGCCCAGCGCCCACGCAGCTTTACTTCGGGCAATCGGGTCTTCATCTTTCAGAATGGTAATCAACGGTTCCACCGCGCTGAGGGCTCTTATCTTTCCGAGTGTCTCGGCCGCTACTCTCCGAATCTCCGAGTCCTCGTCTTTCAACAAGGATATAAGAGCTTCTGCTCTATCCTTCCCCATCATGTCCAGATAGAAGAGGGCAAGTCGCTCCGTCGCCTTGTCTTGGCTCCCCAATCCCTTTACTGCTGAGGTTCTGTCTGCAAAGATCTTCTCCTGCATCGCGCCTGTGCTTAGTTGTTTTGACTCTCCCGGTGCTTCCGCTTCTTGAGCATCCGCAGCCAAAATAGGAACAGACAGAGGTAGAATGACCCAGAACATCAACCAGTAGTGATACGTTGCAGGCACCATCTTCAACAGTCTCACAACTTCCTACTTCCTATGTCTCCTGTCAATTATACCACCACTCACCCCATCCGGCCAACAAAGAAGAAACCAAAACTTCAAGCCTCCCGCCCCGAATACTCATCCTCAAGCAGTCGAAGCTCAGACTTTGCGCTGTCGATTGCCGTCTTGACCTTCTTTAACTCCTCCGGATTCGTGAATACTTCCGGCTTGGTGAATTCGTTATTAAGTTCTTCAATCCGCTCCTCAGCCTCGATTATCCGGGCCTCAATCTGCTCCGTCGTCAGCCTCGAATAAGGCCCTTTCCGTTTCTTCGGAGATTCACTCTTCCGCCGCGCCCGGACCTTCTTCGGCTCTTCAACCGCTTTCTCCGCCTGCGCTTCAGACTGCCTCTTCATTCTCGCCGCATAAGCTTCCGTGAAGCCGCCGTTCGTCAGCCAACATTCCCCGTTTTCCATCCACAACGTCTTGTCCGCTATCTCATCAATGAACCGCCTGTCGTGGCTGACCACTAACAGCGTTCCTTCAAACACGGACAACGCCAGTTCCAGCGCTTCACTGCTCGCAATATCGAGATGGTTCGTCGGCTCGTCCAGAATGAGCACGTTGTGGCTTTCCATCAGCAGCTTCGTGAACATCAGCCGCTTCTGCTCACCTCCCGACAGCACCGAAATCGGCTTATCGACTTCACTGCCGGAAAACAGCATTGCCCCGAGCAGGTTGCGCAGTTCAAGCTCTGTCCGCCGCGTCCCAACGGACCTCACGAAATCGAGCGGTGTCATTGTTACGTCGGGAAATTCCTGATACTGCCGCATCACACCGATGTCCACCGTCTCGCCCCACAACACCTTTCCGGCGGTAGGCTTCATCGTGCCCAGCAGTACTTCCACGAGCGTGGTCTTGCCCATGCCGTTCGGGCCGACTACCGCCAGAGTTTCGCCCGGCTCCACGTTGAATGCCAGTTTGCTGAACAGCGGCTTGTCCGTGTAGCTCATGGCTAAGTTTTCTGTTTCGAGCACCACGTTGCCGAGCCTTTTGGCTTCAGGGAATTGGAGTGAAAGGACACGCTCACGTTCATCAGGCCGTTCGATGCGCGCAAGTCTTACAAGCCTCTTCTTCCTGCCGCGAGCTTCCTTGGCCCTCTGCCCCGCGCCGTACCGCCGTATGTATTCCTCTTCGTGTTCGATGAAGACGCGCTGTTTCTCATAAGCGCGCTTCTGGCTCAGGATTCTTTCCGCACGGATTTCTCTCGACCGCGTGTAAGCGGCGGGATAATCGAGCAGTTTCTTGTTCTCAATCTCCCATGTCTCATTGGTCACGTTATCGAGCAAAGTTCTGTCGTGCGATACGATGACCGCCGCGGCTTTGCTCTGCGCGAGGAATTTTTCAAGAAACACAATGCCGTCAATATCAAGATGGTTTGTCGGTTCGTCCATCAGCCACAAATCCGGCTCCATCAAAAGCAGTCTTGCAAGCGCGACACGGCTTCGCTCACCGCCGCTCAGACTGCTCAGCGGCTGGTCGCGCAAAATCTCCGGAA
>Ga0315288_10010007_pt1 | contig 11945 bp, 13 predicted proteins | sample YL17G11_20_MG_FD_203454 | JGI IMG/M metagenome (GOLD analysis project Ga0315288, IMG submission 203454) | Sediment microbial communities from Yellowstone Lake, YNP, Wyoming, USA - YL17G11_20 | ecosystem: Environmental > Aquatic > Freshwater > Lake > Sediment | place: USA: Wyoming | collected...
ATTGGAGGGATAACTGACAATGAAGCTATCCGAAAAAATGTCGCGATTAGGAACCGAGACTGCTTTTCAGGTATTGGCCAAAGCGCAGGCGCTGGAGGCCAAAGGCAAAAACATCATTCACCTTGAGATTGGTGAGCCGGACTTCACCACGCCTCAAAATATCCGCGCCGCGGCTGCCGTAGCGCTGGACGAAGGGTATACCCACTACTGCAACTCGCAGGGAATGGTACCCCTCCGCAATGAAATCGCTAAAGAGCTGGGCCGGACGCGCGGCATTTCCATTGACCCCGGCCGCGTCGTGGTGACGCCGGGCGCCAAGCCCATTATGTTTTACGCCATCATGGCCCTGCTTGAGCGCGGCGACGAAGCCATCTACCCCAACCCCCTCTACCCGATTTACGAGTCAATGATTAGGTTCACCGGTGCTAAGGCCGTTCCCATCCGACTGCGTGAGGAGCTTGGCTTTCGGTTCGACATAAACGAGCTGAAATCCAAGATAACGCCACGCACCAGGCTCATTGTGCTCAATTCTCCCCACAACCCCACCGGCGGCATGCTTGAGGAAGCGGATATCCGCGGCATAGCCGACCTTGCCCGCGAGCATGATATTACCGTTTTTTCCGACGAGGTTTATGAGAACATCGTCTACGAAGGCAAGCATTTCAGCATCGCTAGCCTGCCCGGGATGCTGGACAAGACTATCCTGCTCAGCGGCTTTTCCAAGACTTATGCTATGACCGGCTGGCGACTGGGCTACGCGGCAATGCCCAAAGAGCTGGTCGAGCCCGTTGTCCGCCTCATCTCCAACAGTGTCTCCTGCACAGCGCCATTTACTCAGGTAGCCGGCATCGAGGCGCTCACCGGCCCGCAGGACTCCATTCCCAGGATGGTCGCTGAGTTCAAGAGGCGGCGCGACCTCATCGTGGATGGGCTAAACAGTATTCCGGGTATACACTGTTTCCGACCCAAGGGCGCCTTCTACGTCTTTCCTAACATCCAGAAGCTGGGCGTCTCGTGCAACGAGTTTGCTGACGTCCTGCTGAACGAAGCGGGCGTCGCCACCCTTCCCGGCACTCACTTCGGCAAATACGGGGAAGGCTATATCCGGCTGTCCTATGCTAACTCGCAGGAGAACATCAGAAAGGCGCTGGACAGAATAGCCGACGCGGCAAAGAAGTTCGCGCTTAGCGGCTATTCTTCAGAAGCCGTCCACGGTAGTCTGCTGCAACCCTGATATAAAGGGAGTCAACGGGAACGATTTACCTATCTTTGGCTTGCTTCCGATGGGAGACCCCTTGAATCGAGAAGAGCCTATTCCGGTGGCCAGAGGGTAACAATCGCTTGGAAAGTATGATTCGCAAAATAAAGAGGCTGGACATCCCGATACCGGGGAAATCCAGCCTCTTTGAATTCTGTCGGCCGTGTCCGAGTAAATCTAACTCTTGCCAATTCTGAACATCTTGGTGCCACACGCTGGGCATATTCCTTGGATTGCTGGTCTGCCGTTCTTCATTGTTATGCTCTTTGGGTTCTTCATCTCCTTGCTTGAGCGACACTTCATACAGTATGCTTTCATCTGAACACCCTCCATTTTCGATTAGAAGGATACACTACCCTTTGCTACGCTGTCAATATATGCAAGATGCACATCTTGGCTTGATGTTGGATTAGAATGAGGTTCACAGTGGTTCGAGTCCTCTTGGGAGGGGTAGGTTTACCATTGCATTGGCGATAGTCGTTCGCTTCGTTGAGCATATTCGGGTGGCACGAGGAATGGCCAACATAACCGCCGATGTCCGCTTTGATGACACTCAAGGTGATTTTCACTACTCTCTCTCGCGCATTTCTGCGAATTTGCGGCGTCCTAGGCAACAATTTGTCCTTCGGTCCAATTCACACATAAAAGTCCTGTAAGGCTGGGCCACAAACACTCTGGAGACTCTAATTCAATAGCAAGTCGTTGCCCAGCCAGTATGCCTCGACCACCCGGGCATCGAAGGCGTCGGGAATATCGTTACTGCTGGCGATGAGCTTGAGGTAGGGATAAGCCGCCTCAAACTTCTGTAGTATGACCACCAGCCCGGGGTCGGTGTGCTGAGCGGCGCAATACTCGAAGAGCGTGCGGTTCTCATTGCCGCCGCAGTAGCCCAGCTTATTGGGCATAAAGGCATACCGGGCGAATTTTACCGTCCCGTCAATCATCTACTTCTCCATTGGTAGGGGCAACTCCTTGTGACCGATTCGGGGCGCAACATACCAGAGAGCGAGCGTCAAGGCGCTGATGACCAGCATCCCGAGGATTTGCTCGACGGTGTATGTCCTGGCGTCAAAGACGGCATAGAGCAAGCTGGTGATGACCGAACCGAGCACCAGAACGCTGGCAACCACTGAAGCCGGTGCGTGTTTCAGACCGGCGTAGTAGCCGGATACGTAGCCGAGCAGAAGTACTGCAGTGGCGGCAATCCAGAAATACTGCTGGCTGTCCAGCGCAACCAGACTGGTCAGCTTCCCGGTGAAGCCCAGGTAGCCGAGCATCACGATGCCGCCGAAGAACATTCTGCCGAAGGCGGCGACGCTGGCGCTGACGTTAGCCATAACTTTCTTGGCAATGACGGCTTCTATCGCCCAGAGCAGCGTGGCGACCAGTACCATCACCTCACCGGTGCCCATTGCCCAGGAACCGGGCAAGCCGAGTAACAGGATATTGCCTCCGATGAGGGTCGCCAGCGCGGCAATGTGAATCTTGTTCAGCCTCTCGCCGAGGAAGGGTACGGCCAGAATGGCAACCCAGACGAAGAGCGTCTTGTGAATAAAGCCGGCAGCGGCGGCATTGGCCAGGGTGAGTCCCTTGAAGAAGAGCAGGAAGGGGACGCTGCCGCCGATGGCACCAATCGCGCCGAGCGCCAACCACTGCCTCCCGGTAAGTTTCTTCAGTTCGGGCAGGGATTTGGGCGCTATTAATAAGGCAAAGAGCATCAACGCCACAGCAACATTCTTCATGGTCGTGAAGACGAATGGGTCTTTCATCTGCATCACGGCAAACTTGTTGATGTAGACGGAAAAACCACTGACAATTGCGGCCGCCAACGCAAACAGAATTCCTTTTCTCATACCAACTCCTCCTACTTACTCACAACACCAGCGAGAGGCCGGTCCGGTATGGCCTCAGCTTCCAGTATCTCGCGGTAGATATTCATAATTTCGGTTGCCTCGGCTTCATCAATCCGGGCGATAGCCGTGCCGAGATTGACCAGGACCCAGTCGCCGGCCTTGATTTCCGGAAGTAGTTTCAGACTGATTTCCTGCTTTGTCCCGGCGACCTCAATCACCGCCCGGCGGTTCTCTTTGACTTCAAGCACTTTGTAAGGTATGGCAAGACACATATTGTCACCTCAATCGATTACCAGGTTTTCCAAATAGACCTCTTCGCCGCTGACCACTTCCACGTTCTGGCTGCCGCAGGGGCAGACCAGGCGGTGATGGTCGTCTCCGGCGATGAATTCTTGTCCGCACTGGCGGCATCTCGCCTTCAACTCCAGAGGCTCAATTTCAACCTTTGCCTCTTCAGCGATGGTACCCTTGGCAACCGCTTTGAAGCAAAAGTCCAGGGAATCCGGCGTAATGTGGCTGGCTTTCCCCAGCTTAATGCCCAGCGTGTAAATCCTCTTCGCTTCGTGCTTCTCCGCTTCCGCTAGGGCCCGGTCTAAGATGCTCTGCGCAATCGCAAACTCGTGCATTAGTTTCCATTCACCTCCCGCATCACCATATCGGTTACGACTGGAATTACCCGCTCCACGCTTGGAGTGCACCTATCACTGAAGGTGTTCACATCCGCTACTTCAATAGCATAGATGACAATCTTGCCGGGTAGGGGAATGCTGAGCCGCTTGCCCAACTCCAGGACGGTGGCGAAATTCAGGTTGTGGGGGGTGCTCTGGTTTTTAGTGTGGTCGAAGGCTTCCGGCTCCAGTCGGTACACTCTTCCCACCTTGCCATTCCGCGTCTGGATGGCATCGATGATGATTGCCCTATCGTAGCCGGTGAGCAAATCGAGAAAGTCCAGACCGGCCACGCTCGCTTGCGTCACCTTGACATCCGGTCGATTTAATCTTTCTTCCAGAGACTGCGCAACGTAATGACCGATGCCGTCATCGCTCAGGATGGGGTTGCCCAGACCGAGAATTAGTGTTTTCATCTATTACATTCCTGTGTCATTGCCGTCTACATTAATGTCATTGCGAGCGAAGCGAAGTAATCCGTACCCCCATCAATCAGAGACGGATTGCTTTGGGGCTTCGCCCCTCGCAATGACAATCCAAAGTAACACTCCTAGTGTTCATGCAAATGCTGGCCGAGCTTATTCACCACATTGCCCTGGCTATCACGGATGGTAACCTCAAGAGGCAGCTCGCCGGGGAGGGAATGGGTGGCGCAGCCGAAGCACGGGTCGTAAGCGCGCCACGACATCTCGATGCGGTTGAGCAAGCCCTCCGAGACTTCCTTGCCGCCCTTAATCAATCCCATCGCCGCTTTTTTGATGGACATACTAATGGCGGCGGCATTGTTGACCGTAGCCACAATCAGGTTTGCCTTCTTGATGATGCCCTTGTCGTCGGTGGTGTAGTGATGAATTAGAGTGCCCCTCGGCGCTTCAACCACCCCGACGCCCTCGTCCGGCGTGGCGGTGGGGATGGTGCGGATGTTCGTACTGGTGATTTCCGGGTCTTTGCTCAGTTCTAGAGCTCTTTCCGCGGCATAGAGGAGCTCAATCAGGCGCGCCCAGTGGGTGGCGAGGGTGTGGTGGACACGCTTGCCGTGGAAGGTATCGAAGAATCTCTGGTACTCTGCTTGAGCCAGCGGAGTTGCCATACCGCTGGCGGCGTTGAGGCGGGCGAGCGGGGCGACGCGGAAGACGCCGCTGTCCTTGCCATCGACGAAGCCTTTCCAGCCGATGGTCTTGAGGTAGGGGAATTTCATATAGGACCATGGCTCGACGTGCTCGGCAATCTGGTTCAGGTACTCTTTCGGCGCAAATTTGGCGAACTCCTTGCCATCGGGGTCAACGACTCTCAGCTTACCATCGTAGAAATTGACCTTGTTGTTGTCGTCGACCAGTCCCATATAGTAGGTCTGATGAGTGTAAGTATCGCTCATTATCATATCGACGTAGGCTATGTTCTTGAGGACGATGTCATCGAAGACCTTGAGGGAGAGCCTGGCGAACTCGATGGAGTCTCTGGAGATTTGCTCGACTTCCTTGCGCTCCTCCTCGGTCAGTCCCTTGCTGACCCCGCCCGGCATACCGAAGACCGGATGGACGGCGCGCCCGCCGAGCATATGGATGATGTGGTGGTTCTGCTGGCGGGTCTTGATGACCGCCCCACCCAACTCCAGCCCCACTTTGGCGATAACGCCCAGGATGTTACGCTCCGCCACCGGCGCCTCTGGTCCCATGATGAAGTCCGGCCCGGCGAGGATATAGAAGTGGGTGGAGTGGTCGGTCACGTAGAAAGCGCTGTAGAGAAGCTCACGTAGCTTCTTAGCGGTACTGGGCGGGGTAACATGGAAAATCTCGTCCAGTGCCTTGGTAGAAGCCATATGGTGGGCTTCCGGACAGACGCCGCAGATTCTCTGGGTGATTTGCGGCATATCCTCTGCCAGCCGCCCCTCGGTGAATTTCTCGAAACCCCGCAACTCAGGCACCTGGAAGTAAGCATTGGCGACATTACCGGCGTCATCGAGAAAAATCTCGATTTTGCCGTGACCTTCCAGCCTGGTGACGGGGTCGATGGTTATTCTTTTCATTAGACTTTTGCCCTCCTTAGCAGGGAACCGGGCAGGCTGTAGCGGTAGAAAGTGCCCACCGGGTCGCGGATATCCTCAATGATTTTCTGTATTTCATCGGGTTTGTTCGAGTCGATAACGGAGGCGACTGCGCTCAGGAAGTGCGCCCCTTGGTCGACGACGCCCTCTACGGGACCGTAGCAACCGGTGCAGGGCATATTCGCCTGCGGGCAGGGGGCTTTGCAGCCGCCGCGGGTGGCGATACCGGCGCAGAGGAGACCCTGCTCCAGAAGGCACAGGTCTTTCTCCGTGGCTATCTCGTAGGTGCGATAGAACTTTTTGACCTTCTTCACGTTGCGCTGTCGCGGGCAGTCGTCGCAGACTGATTTGGCGCTGTGGGAGATGACGGCGCCCTCGGGTGGCATCTTACCCTCGATTAAAGCTTCCAGGGCCAGCCAGGTCGTTCTCTCCTCCGGCGGGCAACCGGGGATGGTGTAGTCCACTTTTACCGTCTGTGCCAGCGTCTTGACCGTATCATAGAACTCGGGGAGGGTCAGCTCACCCTCGGCCACTTTGGCGCTGGTCAGAGGGACAACCTTCTGCTCGTTGCTGGTGGACGGTGTCTCCAGGTAAACGCGATTGAAAATCAGCTCCTTATTGAAGAGGTTAGCCAGGCCGGGGACGCCACCGCCGTAGGCGCACGCCCCGTAGGCAATCATGATTTTCGACTTACTGCGCAGGAAATGAGCGATATGCTCCTGCTCGGAGTTGCGGACGCCACCGTTGAAGAGGCAGACATCAATGTTGCCATCGGCCATCGTTGCCACATCCTTGTACTTGACATCCATCGCCACGGGCCAGAAAACGATGTCCACGGCCGCCGCCAGCTTGAGCAGTTTATCGCCAATCTCCAGCTGGCCAATCTCACAGCCGCCGCAGGACGCCGCCCAGTACAGCGCTACTTTAGGCTTTGACATTCTTGCCTCTATTCTGATGGAAAGGACCCAGCCTCCTGACCTGCTCCGTCATCTCGTTGACGATGGCGGCGAAGCGGTCCCCCTCGGAAGCGGAGACCCATTCCAGGCGTACCCGCTCATCTTCAACGCCTAGCTGGGCGAGTGTCTTCTTGAGCAGGGGATAGCGGCGCAGGGTCTTATAGTTGCCTTCGGCGTAATGACAATCGCCGGGGTGACAGCCGAGGATGACGACGCCGTCCGCTCCGGACTCGAATGCTTTCATCACGAAGCTGGGTTCGACTCTCCCCGAGCACATCACGCGTACCACCCTCACGTTGGGCGCGAATTTCTTGCGCGATATGCCGGCTAAGTCGGCGCCGGTATAGGAACACCAGTTACACAGGAAGCCAACAATCTTCGGCTCGAAGGTTGTCGTGGTCATACTAACACCCCCTCGATTTCAGACATGATTTGTTCGTCAGTAAAATGCTTGCCCTTGATGGCACCGCTCGGACAGGCGGCAACGCAGACGCCGCAGCCTTTGCAGACAGCCTCGTTGACGCGCGAGACCTTCTTCGTCTCGTCGTAGGAGATTGCCTTGAAGGGGCAGAGCTCGATGCAGACTTTGCAGCCGGCGCAGTGCTCTTCGTCAATCGTAGCGGTCGCCGCTTCAATCTCAACTTTGCCTTTGCTGATGAGCGCCAGGGCGCGCGCCGCCGCCGCTGAAGCCTGGGCAACCGTGTCCGGAATATCTTTGGGTCCCTGGCAGCAGCCGACGATAAAGACGCCATCCGTCACCGTGGCGACGGGGTCGAGCTTGGGATGCTTCTCCAAGAAGAAGCCATCCGCTTTGCGACTCAACCCGAACGTGCGGGCCATTTTCTCGGTATCGGCCCTCGGCTTCAAGGCACAGCTCAGGATAACCATATCCACGGGCAGTCGCCGCTTGCGGCGCACCAGCGTGTCTTCCACCAGGACAATCAGCTTGTCTTTTTCCTCCGGCGACTCGGCAGTGTCCGTGATTTCACCGGCGCGACCGCGGATGAAGTTCACGCCTTCCTCCTGGAGTCGCTCGTAGAACTCCTCGTAGCCGGAGCCGGCGCAGCGCATATCGATGTAGAGCTGGTAGACATCGGCATCGGGGAGTTTCTCCCTCAGCAAGTGCGAGTATTTCAGCGAGTACATACAGCAGACGCGGGAGCAGTACTTGTGATAGTTCGCGTCGCGGCTGCCGACACAGTGCAGGATGGCGACGGCTTCCGGTTTCTTGCCGCTGGCGAGCAGAATCTCGCCGTTGGTGGGACCGGAGGCGTTGGAAATTCTTTCGAATTGAAGTCCCGTGACGACGTTGGGCAGGTGGCCGTAGCCGTACTGGTATATGACCGATGGGTCGAACTGCTGGAAGCCGGTGGCAACGATGATGTTACCCACATCGACCTCCAGTATCTCGTCCTTTTGGTCGAAGTTGATAGCGCCGGTCTCGCAGCCGGCGATGCTCTTATTGGGAATGCCTTTCTGGCAGATACGGCAGATATCTTTCCCCTGGGCGCGGCCCTTGAGGTGGCGGCAGTTCACCGCATCGATGACGACCTTGTTCGGCACGGCCTGGGGGAAGGGTTTGTAGACGGCTTTGCGCTGTCCCAGTCCCTGCTCAAACTCGCTGGCGACCTTGGTGGGGCAGATTTCCTGGCAGCGCCCGCAACCGGTGCACTTGTCTTCGTCAATAAACCTGGCTTTCTTCTTAATTCGGACCTTGAAGTTGCCGATGTAACCGGACACATCTTCCACTTCGCTGTAACTGAGCAATTTGATATTGGGGTGCTGTCCGGCGATGGTCATCTTGGGGGTGAGGATACAGGCGGCGCAGTCAAGGGTAGGGAAGGTCTTATCGAACATCGCCATATGCCCGCCAATACTCGGCTCTTTTTCCACCAGGTAGACCAGATTGCCGCTATCGGCGACCTCAATGGCGGCCTGAATACCGGCCACCCCACCCCCCATCACCAACACATTCGGGTTTACCGGTACTTCTCTGGCCTCCAGCGGCTCGTGGTGATAGACACGGCGGACGGCGGCGCTGACGAGGGCTTTAGCTTTCTGCGTAGCCGCTGCTCTATCGGTATGCACCCAGGAGCAGTGCTCGCGGATGTTCGCCATCTCGAAGAAATACTGGTTCAGACCGGCGTCCTGTAGAGCGCGGCGGAAAGTGGGCTCGTGCATGCGCGGCGAGCAAGATGCCACGACAACGCGGTTCAGTTTGTTCTGCTTAATATCATCTTTGATGAGGTTCTGCCCCGGCTCGGAGCACATATATTTGTAGTCGCGGGAGACAACGACGTTGGGTAAGTCCTTGGCATACTCCGCCACCTGGGCGCAATCGACCGTATCGGCGATATTGCTACCGCAGTGACAGACGTAAACTCCGATTCTTCTCTCTTCCATTCCTTGCTCCTTAGGCATACTTTGCCAGCACCTTTCCGGCAGAGACGATATTTGTCTTGAAACCCAGTTCCTTCTCCCCCAGCCCGAAAGCGATGCCCATCAGTTGGGTGAAGAACAGGATGGGTATTTTGAAATCGGTATTGAATTTCTTGTTGACCCGGCTCTGGTAGACATCGAGGTTGGTCTGGCAGAGGGGACAAACAGTGGCAATACATTCCGCGCCATTGCTCCTGGCAGAATCAAGGAGCTTTCGCGACAGGTCAAGCGCAATGTTCTCCTCCGAGATAACCAGCGACCCGCCGCAGCAGCGGCTCTTCAGCGGGAAACTGACAGCCTCTCCGCCCAGGCTCTCGATGAGTTTGTCCAGCGACTGTGGGTTTTCAGGGTGGTCAAAGCCAAATTTCGGGCGGACGACCTGACAGCCGTAATAGGCGGCAACCTTGAGTCCGGCAAGGTTCTTCTTTACTTTCGCGGTAATGGCGTCATAGCCGATGTCATTGACGAAAACATCGAGTAAATGGCGGACTCTGACCGTGCCGTTGTATCTGAGACCACCGGCCGCCAGCGCTTCGTCCACCTGGGCTTTGACTTTGGGGTATTGCTTTAGATAAGCGTTGGTGCGATTTAACATAACGTAGCAGGAACTGCACGGCGTGACCAGGTCCTTGCCCTTCTTTTTGGCAAGAGCCAGGTTGCGAGCGGAGAGCGCCAGAGAGGTTAGCTCATCGAAGGAGCTATAAGGGGTCGAGCCACAGCAGTTCCAGTCTTCCAGTTCAACCAGTTCCGTGTCCAGGACTTTGCTCACCGCTTGAGAGGACGAACCGTACGCTTTGGCGCCGCCTTCGGACGATGAGCAACCCGGGAAATAGCTAGCTTTCAATGCGCACCTCCTAGTGCCTCCGCCTTCTCGACGATGGCTTTGAGCTGTTTGGTCCCTTCCGGGGTGAGGCGCCTTGCCTTGACACTGAGTCGTCCATGTCTGATGAGGCTCAGGACTACCGGCATCAGCCGGAGGCCGCGCAGCGGGTTGGTCAGCAGGTAATACCAGGTCATAAAACCTAACTCGGGCAGGCTCCCGAGACTGTACACGAAGTCGGTAAAGCTGCGGTACATGGCCGGGGTCAGGGTACGGTGGTGGGGGCTTAGTCCTTCTTTGGTGGCGATTGATTCCAGGGCGTGCATTAGCTCGGTGGGATTGATACCGCGTGGGCAGCGTACTGTGCAGAGGTAGCAGGAAAGGCAGTACCACATCGAGTGGGAGGACAGGACTTCATGGCGGTATCCCGCTCGCGCCAGAGCAATGATTTCAGAAGGAGTGTATTCCATCTTATCGGCGTTGGGGCAGGAAGCGGTGCAGGTGCCGCACTGGATACATAGACGGATACCTTCCCCGCCCGGGATGGCGCTGATTTCTTCCACGAAGTTCTTCCGTTGTTCCATCAAGTCTCCTTATTTCAGGCACGTTTCAGCCCAAGGTTAGTTGGAGATTTCCCTGAGGCGCTGGTGAGGATTATAGCTTTGTGAGGAGAAGGGCTTATAGGTTAACCCTCAGGGGCAACTTCTTGAACGGCCTCATACCTTGTATGTCCTCACGCCAGCTACGCCCCCTTGGGGGATTTTTTAGACAGCCTGATATTATTATAATAAGGTTCCTTACTTTTTTGCAATTCCGGGAATGGTTTTGCCTGTCAAAAACCGCCTTCTTTGATCCACCCCTAACCACATACTTTGACCCACCCGGGTGATTAAGTTTGTACCACTTCTAGTTCATACTGTCAACACCTCCTTCCGCCGGTGTGGCGAGAGTCTTTCACGGTAGCTGGTACCCTCGATTACAATCTGGTAGCTGGCATTAGCCAGGCGGTCCAGGGCACTGTTACCCAGCATCAACAAACGCAACGCGTCAGCAGAAGCAATAAAGGCGCTAGGCGAGGGGGCCGCTTCATGAACTTGCAAGGTGGTGGGGTGCGGATAACCGTAAGGAACTAACTGACCTTGAGCAGTCCAAGATAGAAGCAATCAGGGAAATCAGCAGGCCGGTTCAAAGTCTCGAGGTGAAAAGGGTCGAACTTCTTGTTGAATTTGGTAACTCCTCTCTGCCACTCTTCATCACCCGGATTGGCGGTCGCTAGCACGAGAAGGTACTTACCTTCATTCTGGACTATCGCCAGTTTCCTGACGTCCTGGTTGACCCCTGCCGAAGAGGGGTCACTAAAATAGAAGGAGGGATCATAGGTCACACTGTTTTGCTGGCCTATCAGCCAGTGTTTGATTTCTATCCATGCAACTCGGGTACCAGTCTCGGTCTTTAGCGCCAGCCTGAAATCAACTCTCTTCCGCTTGTCACTGAGGAGCTTCTCTTCCCGCTCGAAGTCGATAATCTTTCCCTGACGTTTCTGCTCGTCCAGAAATCCCAAAAACTCGCCTTTGAGCCAGCCATCTACCTGAATGCCGTGGCGACAGAAGCTCTGCAAATAACCCTCACGAGTCTCTAAGGCTTGGGAGAAACCAAGGATCAGATTGAGTACTTCTTTATCCGGACCGCTTGTTACCATCTCATGGCCGAATTCTTGGGCAAGCTGTAGTCGTAACAGTCAACAGCTTACGCTCGTGCTTGGCCTTTGTCAAGCTCCCCATGACCTGCCCCCAATAGCTGTACCACTTATAGAGTTAGAGTAACGAGCATTTTAGCTTCAGGTGCCGGTGGCTTGTAACCCAGTGAGCTGTGAGGTCTGACCTGATTATATTCCTTCCTCCACTCCG
>Ga0315288_10010008_pt1 | contig 11944 bp, 11 predicted proteins | sample YL17G11_20_MG_FD_203454 | JGI IMG/M metagenome (GOLD analysis project Ga0315288, IMG submission 203454) | Sediment microbial communities from Yellowstone Lake, YNP, Wyoming, USA - YL17G11_20 | ecosystem: Environmental > Aquatic > Freshwater > Lake > Sediment | place: USA: Wyoming | collected...
TCGTCCTTGCGGGTGTCGATGACGTAGAAATGCAGCCGGTTCGGCTTGTCCTCCCATTCGTATTGGCTGCCCGAGTCGAGCCCGGCGTGGAAGAGAGCGTCGTTAAGCTGCCGGTAATCGGCGATCGTCCGCATCACCTTTTGGCCGTTGGGCTTGACGTAGTCCACCACGTTGATGTCTTCGGGGTGGGCATCGATGACCCAGATGTAGCTGTTGAAGGCGTTGGGGCCGCCGTTCCGGCCTCGCAGGCTGTCTTTATTCTTGGCGATGAGGACCCCGTTATCGGGGGTGAACGAATCGTAGCCGATCCGTTGGACCACTTCCAGGGTGTAGGAGTTGTAGTTCGGTGTTCCCGGGGAGAGGGGATTTATGGCTGGGTCATCCGGTTGGGTTCGGTCGCCGGGCTCAGGGCCATCAAGCCTGACGAGGATACCGGCGAAAGTGCCGGGAAGAGGATCTACCGCTCGGGCCGTGACTTCGGCCACCTCCAACCCGGATTTGGCCAGGCCGTCTCTGTTCAGCCGCAGGATCTGCGATTCGGAAATGAACTTGTTCTCCAGACGATTTCGGACCATCAGTCCCGCGGGCATCGCCGCGCCTTGAGTCGGCGGCACCACCCAGCGTTTGTGGGGTCCTCCTGGTCCGTTGAAGCAGCCTCGATCCATCATGTCCCAGGTGCCGGCGGCGACCCTCCGGAAAGGCTGGACATAAGGATTGTTGTTGAGGTCGGGCAGGCGAAACGCGAAATGACCGAGCTCATGGGTGATCGTGCCGGAGTTTTCGCCCTGGCGCATGGAGGACAGGCCCCATTGCTGCGAGCCTGCCAGCCAACTCGTCCACTCCACGTACCGGGTGGGAATCCAGCAGGGCTTGTCCGGATTGGGATTGCCCCATTCCCGCGGAATATCTTCCTTGGTATTGAATTTCATTTCGCCGAACTCTTGCCAAACGCCTGTCTCATCGTAGCTCGCGTAGAGGCGCAGGATGGCGTCGTAGTTTTTGCGGACGTCCTTCCCGACGGCGGCCGTCCAGACGGCGTCGCAATCTTGTTCCATGCGTCCGTCCGCTTTGCTGCCGTCCGGGGTTGCATCATTTTGGCCATACTCGTTGAGGCCATAGGCCCAAATCGGTCTCGGCATCCGGTATGGACCGAAAACGTCGACCTCGGTGATGCCGAACTTTCCCCGGGACTGCTCCATCCAATAGCCGTTGATGGTCTGGCCGTGGTTGGCCTCGCTCGGCTTCATGAAGAAGTCTGCGTAAAACTGGGAGACTTTTTCGCGGGCGACGGGATCGATCTGCGGGTTTCCGAAGGGGTCCGATCCTTTGGGGAGGCTGATCACGAAGGGCTGATCCGGAAAGTCGATGGCCACGACGGCGAGACGAAATCCACGTTCCGGCTTGAGGGACGGGTCCGCCCAATTGCGGCCCGGGATGGGACGATAATCATCCCAGGTCATGAGGTCCTGGTCCCGGACCTTTTGGGGGTCGAGGGGCGGCAGGGATGCGCTTTGACTCTGTCCCGGATTTCCGGCCGTCGAGATCAAGAGAACCAAGCAGATGCTCGCGAAGCCAAGGATCCATGGGAGCCGTCTTTTTCGGGCAAGAAATCTGGAACAAGAAGACGGATTCAGGAATGTTTTTTTCTCGGCCATGATTTTTTCCTCCATGCGAGTCCCTGGAAATGAAAACGTTCCAGGGCGGTCCGCCGTCTCTCCCGCTGAGCCGGCGCACGTTACTTCCCAAAGATTCACGCTGCCGTCGTTGCGGAATGATTATAGAGCCGGCCGAAGATGCATGTCAAAGGCTCCAACCCGGACGGCGTCTGGAACGGAAACGGATTCGCGTCCGCGAGCACGATCCGGAATCACGTCGACAACATCCCCCAGAAGCTCGGTGTCCGGAACCGGCTTGAGCTGGTTAACCTGATCGGCAAGGACGCGCAGAAGAAAAATTAGCCGGGACGGCTCTCCGGAAGGCCCGGCTGCTCCTGGCGCTGGCGCGGCTGACGTTTCTTGATCTTGAGGGCAAAGTCGGCTGCCGCTACGGCCTGGACCGCGCGGAGCAGGAGACGAAGGAATCAGCGAACCGGCGGACGGCCGGCAACGGCCCCGGCTTTTTGAAAAACTCCGGCCAGCACCCGGGCGCTGAACTCCCATCGAAAGGCGGCGGCTCGCCTCAGGCCCTCGGCCGATAATTTCGTTTTCAAACCGGGGTTCTTCAAAACGGACTGTAGACCCCGGGCGATGTCTTCAGGCCGGAGCGGATCGACATAGAGCGCAGCCTTGCCCGCCACCTCGGGGAGAGCTCCATGGGCCGAAATGACGACCGGCGTCCCGCAGGCTAAGGACTCCAGGACGGGCATGCCGAAGCCTTCATGCAACGACGGCAGGGCAAACAGCGCAGCCTCCCGCATCAGGGGGGCGCGGTCTGCATCAGCGATGTAACCCAAGAGCCTGATCCTGGATGTCAATCCCAGCCTGCGAATCGTCTCCGGGATATCCTGGCTTTTCCAGCCCGGACCGCCGGCGATAACCAGGGTCACGCGGCTCTTGAGGTCATCCGGCAGCAAGGCATAGGCTTCTATCAGCCGCGGGAAATTCTTGCGGGGCTCGAACGTGCCCAAGCAAAAAATATATCCGGGCTCGAGGCCGTACCTGTGCCGGGCGGCCTGTAGGGCCTGGGGAGGGATGTCCGGACGGAAGCGGGAATGATCGACGGCCGGGTACACGGTCGTGATTCGTTCGGCCGGGACTCCGTAGGCTTGCTGAAGCTCTTTGCTGACGTAATCGGAGATCACTACAACTTGAGGAGCGCGTCTCAGGGTTCGCGGCAGATACCTCTTCAGATAGAGATCGTCATGGCCTTGAAGACTGTTGGGGTAGCGCATGAATCCGAAATCATAAATGACGGGAATACACGATCCGCTCAGCAAGGGCTCCCCGACGTAGTTCGGAAAAAAATAGAGGCGGTTGCCGGGTAACTCGAATAGATCCAAGGGAACCGGCGGCCGCAGGCCGATTCGCCTAAGCCAGGCATAAACTTGGCCGGGCACGAGTCGATGATGAACCTCAAGCGTTCCGTCTAGGCTCCGACTCAACTGCACTAAATAGTCCTCTTGCGGGCTCGGCTGGGACTTCAAGAAAAATCGGTAGGCAAGGATCTTAATCGGGTAGTGATCCGGAAGCGCCGCGTACGCTTTGAGAAGCTCCCGGGTGTAATAGCCCACTCCGCTGAGAGGTGGAAACAGACCCATCGATTCGACGATGACCTCAGGAACGTTTGGAGCGGTCATAGGGTCAGGTATCAACCATTAAGGCTGTTCTCCTGATTGTCTTCAATCCGACTGTCCAATCCGGATATGGAGCCGAATTAAACCCTAACACATGGTCCTATTTTCGTCAAGAAAACCTCACGAATGAGCCCTAGCCATAAACTGATCCTGCCGTTTGCTATCCCTTCGAGCCTTCCAGGAGGTTATGAGCCTTTTTGGAATTGAATCGGGGCGGCCGTATCGGATCCTCCCGGCGGTCCGCCGCTGACGGGCCCAATACGGATAAGGTGACGGTGAGTTACTTCTTCACTTCCGCCTTGAGGCTCCAGACGAGGTTTCTGATCAAAGACTCGATGTCCTTTTTGCCTTTGGGGGCAGTGACCTTGAAGGTCATCGTCCCGGATTCCTCGTTATAATTTTGTTCCAGCAGCTTGTATCCTTCAGGCAGGTCTTTCTTCAATTGGGCGACCGCCCAGGCGTAGGCCACGCGTCCTTCCTCGCCCGCTTTGCCTGTGGCGACGAGCTGGATGGTGACGGTGTCATCGGCGGTGAAGGAGGTTATGGTCTTGACCGTTGCCGCTTTGACGCCTTCCGTGATCTGGAGCGCGATTTTGCCCTTGGTCTCGTCCTTGACGATTTTCTCCACCACGGCGGCTACGCCGGGTTCCTTATCGATCTCGAGCCCGAGCTTGGGCAATTTTTCCTCGCTCGCCTTGAGCATCGCTTCGAGTTTTTCCAGGGACTTTTCGAGGGCGGAGAAATCGGTCTTTTTCTCTTTGACCGCCGCGACCTGCTCCCGGATTTCGCGGACCTTCTCAAGGATTTCTTTGTCTCTGGCTATGGTGAAAACGTGCGTTTTTCCGTCTTCACTTATCCATGTCCCCGCGAATGGCTTTCCGGAAAATTCCTTGGCGATCCTGAGCGTACCCTCCCTTACGGGTTCTTTGATGGTCCAGGTGATGGTCGGATTGACCTCTTTCACCGTCTTGACGACGACATGGACGCCGCCTTTCTCGTCTTCGCCTTCCTTAGTGATATGGAGCTTTCCGCCGGCGACGACGGATTTCGGGGATATGTAATAAACGACCTTAGCGCCTTCCTTATCGCCTTCCTTTATGATCTTGTAAACGCCGCCTTCTCCGATCTTCAGGGCTTTTCCCTCTTTGATGAGCTCGAGGCCTCCCCCCTTGATTTCCAGGCGCAGCGGCTCGCCCTTCAGGACCTGGATTTCCTTGCCTTCCGAGGTCAGAACGAGGACATGGCCGTCCTTGCCGGTGGTGATGGTCAAGGGTTTGTCCAGGGTGAGGGTTTTGACCTCATCGCCCTGGGTGATCGTGATCTCGATCGGTTTCTTCCCGCCCTCCTTGGCCTTGATGACGATCGTTCTCTCGACGGCGGGCTTTTCCTTCTCCGCTACCTTGACTTTCTCTTTTTCCTTCTCTTGAGCGGCTGGCTTCTCCGCCGCCTTCTCTTGCGTTTCGGCAGCGGGCGGGGCGATATCGAGCGATCCTGGGGCGGGCGCCGCGGTTTCGACGGCAGTCGGTTCGGCAGCCTTATTTTCGACTCCGACGGCCGGACGGGCCGTCCCGACGAAGGCCACGGCCAGGACGACGGCCGCGGCCAGCATGATTCTTGTTTTCATCTTGACCTCCTTGAGGGTTAGTTTTTGTTTGAGGATAGTTGCCAGGCGTTCGTTAAACGAAGGCTTTCCCAGCATCCCGAGCAGCGCCGCCGAAGTGTTCCAGCGGAACCCGGCGGAGCGCCGGAAGGCGAGGAGGCTGGCGGCATATATCGACGGCTTGATCCCTGCGCGAAGGACCAGCTCGTCACAGGCGATTTCCTGCTCCTTGCGGAGCTTTCGGTAGACAATCCAGCTTAGCGGATTCCACCAGAACACGGCCAGGCTCATGCGGACGAGCAGCATAACCAGGAAGTCCGCCCGCTTGACGTGAGAGAGCTCATGGAAGCAGGCGGATGAGCGCTCTTCGTCCGTCCAGGCGTCGGTGTCGGCCGGCATGAGGATGACCGGTTTCCTCCAGCCCCAGGTCAGAGGCACGAAGACCTGCGGGTGGCTCTTGAGGCGGATTTTCCGTCGGAGCGAAACGAGCGCCAGGAAGCGCTCGAAGAGAAGATGCCAGACAGGATCGGCGAGCGCCGTTCCCTCCCTTGTCAACTTAATGGCACCGGACAGGCCGATGGCCAGTCTCATGACGAGAATGACGAGGCCGGCTGACCAGAGTGCGATGATAGCGATACTGAGAACGCCGCGGACCCCGGAGTCCTCACGGGCATCGTGAAGGCCGGGATACGACACGTCCAGAGGCGGGGGAGAGGTGGATTCGCCGGGCCGGAGTTTCGCGCCCAGGGCCGGAAGTCCGGCGGGGCGTTCGCCCGTCCCGTTGGCGACTATCGAGCGCGATAAGTCCGGAACCTCGACGGGCTCCGGCAGCGAATTTCGGACATGCTGGGCGAGCTCCCGGCCCCCCGCAGCTGCCGGCCTAGCCGGAAGGAGCGAAGTCTTCCATCCGACCGGAGCGAGGGAGAGGACGGGGAGGAGCAACAATCCGATCAAGGCCAATGACAGCACGAAATGCCTGAAGGCGGCCGGACGGCGCCTCGAGGCTGCGGCGGCGAGGACGGCTAGGGTTAGAACGATTGTCGTTTTCAGGAAATACTCGGCGACGAGGCCGAGTGTTCCCGGAGCGGAGAACCAACCCATGTCAGCGTCCTTCTTTGCGGGCCTTTTCGATGAGCTTCAACAGCCGGCGATAGTCGTCCTCCGAGAGGCTGTCCTCGGAGATGTCGAGCAGGGCGGCCACGACGTCCTCGGTCGAGCCGTCGAAAAACGTCCTCATCAGGTGATTGAGGGCGCTTCGCCGGGCTTTCTCCCGGGGGAGGAGGGGCTTAAAGACGTAGCGGGGCCCGTCCTGCCGGTGGGCCAGATGGCCCTTCTGCTCGAGGACGCGCAGGAGCGCCCGGACCGCCGAATAGCTCGGAGGCGAAGGCAGCCGCTCGAGCACCTGGAGGACCGTCGCTTCTTTCATCTCGTAGACGATGTCCATGATCTGCCGTTCCCTCCGGCTCAGGCTCTTCTCGTTCTTCATGCGCCGCGCCTCCGTTGCTTATTTTTGTGCTAAAAAATTAGCATGCTAAAATATTAGCACCTTTTTTCGGGCTTGTCAAGAGGTCCTGCTAATTTTTTAACATCCACGAATTTTTAACTCCGGCCTTGTTCGGATGGTTGCATCCCCGATGAATATAGCCTTCCCTGGCGAAAGGCCGCCTGGTCGGCCAGCCAATACAATGAAAGCCTCATCGGCCTCAATAGGCCCGGCCTCTTGGGTCCCTATCATCCTGTGATCCGCCTCCTAACCAAAGAACAGTTCGAATCCCTGGGCCAGAGAAGAATAAAGCCCCGCGACAGCTTCCCAGTCCTTCGATGACCTCGTCTTGGTTGGCAAAAGCGGTGCCTCGGGTCAGCTTCACTGATCCTTGACATCCAAACCCTGCAACTATATATTTCGTGAAGGGATTCTTATCAGATGAATAGAAAAGAGCTGAAGACCACAGAAGACCTGCTGGCAAAGGCCAAATCTGATAAAGAGGTGTTGGCCGTGATGCTTTATGGCAGCGAGGCCCGCCAGGAACAAGTCTCCACATCAGATATCGACATTTGCCTTGTCCTCGATCCCAAACCTCATCGGACGAAAAAGGATACTTATTCCCAGAAGCGGCTTGAGTATCTCAAGGACTTCGGTTTCGACATCCAGGTTTTCCAACAACTTCCCCTCTACATTCGTAAAAGAGTCCTCAAAGAAGGACGGATTCTGTTCGTAAGAAATGAAAGGATTTTATACGAATTGGCCTGGAGAACTGCCCAGGCTTTTAATGACTTTAGGCATATCCATTCGGCCTATCTCAAGGCGGTAGAATCCGGTGGATAAAGAGCGGATTCTGATTAAAATAGACCGGCTGGACGGATATCTTCATGAACTCCAAGATATCATGCCTGAAAATTATGAAACGTATCAGAAAATCGAAAAAAAACGTGCCTGTGAAAGGCTTCTTCAAGTGTCGATAGAATCGGTCCTGGATATCTGTGCTCAGTTTGTTATCGAACTCCGGCTGGGACTTCCTTCTGAAGAGGACGATATTTTTGAAAAACTAGAGCAAGCTAAAGTCATGTCTTCTGCGGCAAAAGAGAAACTCAAAAGGATGAGAGGCTTTAGGAACATCCTCGTCCATGAATATGGGCGCATCGATGATCGAATTGTCTACGATCTATTAAAGAATCACATGGAAGACTTTGACTCTATCAGGAAAGAAATTATTGCGGCTCTCAAGCTGTTCAGGACGACCGGGAGCGGGAAAAAAAGAGCTTTTCGAAAAAAGCCCGTGGTATAGAGGTTCGTCATTCCGATTCCGTATGCGGTCGTCTGGTATTGGATCATCGCCGGCCTGATTCAATCTGTCTTGACGGGAATCATCGCGGCCCTGGTCTATAAACCAAAAGCGGCATAGTCCACTTTTAGGAAGACCGCTTCCCAAGAACTCCGAAGAAGGAGGGCGCTGTCCATGAGAAAGCCTACTGCCAAAAGGAATGTGTCGACGGCGACCTCCGATTCACTGGAATCGCTGCCCAACATCGGCAAAACCACAGCCGTGAAGCTCCGCCGGATCGGCATCACTTCAAGAAAAGAGTTTCTCAAGCGCGACCCGTACCAGGTGTTTGAAGAATTGAGAGAAAAGGTAGATCCGACATTATGTCGCTGCGCCCTCGCCGGCATCGTCGGGGCCAAGAAGGGCGTCGCCTGGCATAAGATCACCAGGGACTCGGCCAAAGAGTATGAAAAAAGACATCCCCGGCACGTCTGGGGGAAGTGCTGAATCCCGTCATCTGGAGAAGCAGAAGGGCATACCATCCTTCAGAAGGGAAAGAAATTCGTTGTGGCCGATTATAAGAGCCGATTGGCCTATCCTATTGGAGAATAAACAAAATAACTTCGTATCAATAACGTCTCTCTTTTTTTATTTTTGGAAGGTTTTTCCGTTGACAATACGTACGCAATAGCGTACCATAGCCTTGGAGGCTCTCATGACCGTTCTTAAAGCCAGCACCGCGCGGGCCCGGCTGTACCGTCTGATCGACGAGGCGGCCCTTTCTCACGAGCCCGTGCTTATTTCCGGAAAGCGCCGCAACGCGGTCCTTCTCTCCGAAGACGATTGGAGATCGATACAGGAGACTCTATACCTGCTGTCCATTCCCGGCATGCGCGAGTCCATTATTAAGGGGCTCAAGTCACCTGTGTCCAAATGCTCCAAGAAGATCGTCTGGTGACCTGGAAGCTGGTCTACACACGACAGGCGCAGAAGGACGCCAAAAAACTGGCAGCGGCAGGTCTCAAAGACAAGGCCGTCGAACTGCTGGAAATCCTCGAGCGGAATCGCTTCGAGACTTCGCCTCCCTATGAGAAGCTTAAGGGCGACCTGACAGGCGCCTGCTCGAGAAGGATCAACGTCCAGCACCGTCTGGTCTACCAGGTCCTTGAAAAAGAGAGAATCGTCAAGATCATCCGCCTCTGGACCCATTACGAATAACCGGCCCGCGTTTGCGTCCTCTTCGCATGTCATCAAGAACCCACATCAGCATCCGGTGAAGCGGCAGAGGATCCAAGCCTTGTGGCGGGGGTTCGTGCGCGCTGCGAAAAAGGAATTTCGTATCCCTAATAACCTCGCCTTCCTCCAGGTCGACTTGACCGATCCGGAGTTCCTGCGTATCACGCGGGGCATCGTCCCGGAGCACGACATGGTGGTCGTCGTATACGGTGACACCCAGTCGGGAGCCGCCCAGAACAAATCCACGAGTTTCTCAACAGCCACATCCTCCCGGCGATCCGCCGCCTCAGAGAGTTTATCAGGAAGTCTTGATGGCCGCCGAGGCCGGCAGTGAGTATGTTTCTTGATTCTTTCTTTAGGCGGGAGGAGAGGCCTGGCTGATTTCCTGCGCTTTTTGCCTTGTCAGCGGGTTCCCGGCTCGCCCTCCGCTATCTTGAGCTCAATTTGACATCCGACAACGCCCCGAATTATCATCTCCAGCGATGGGATGAGGCAAAATCAGTGCCTGAACGATCATCCGACCGGCGCAACAGAAAACGAAATTCTTATTATCCGAAGTCAGTAGTATCTACTCGAGAAAATTGAAAAGTCTTCCATCATGCACGTAATACAGAAGATACGCCTGTTTTCGACCGTAATCGATTTGAACTCAAATTGTATATTCTTGCCTCGTAACTTCAATTATTACAACACATATATTCGCTAAAAAATCTCAATTAGACAGTACTGATCCGAAGTAGCTATTTCTTAAAAATTCGATTTTGCCCCGAAGCCCGCCCGAGGTCGGGGAACCGTGAAACGGCATAGAGCGGGTAATTATGGATCCCCCCGTCCTTCTTGAAGTTCATCGGAGTCGAGCGGGAAAGGACGGGCGGCGCGAATTTTCCGGCATAGACCAGCAGACTCTTTTTCTTGGAACTCGCCCCGGCCTTGACTTCCAGGGGATAGACGACGTCGTCCCTCCCGACCACGAAATCCACTTCGGCCTGGTTCGCGCTCGTCCAGTAATAGAGATCACGGCAGCCGTACGCGACGAGCTCCTGGGCCACATAGTTTTCGACGAACGCCCCGCTGTATTCTGAGAACAGGCGGTCACCTTCCACGATCGTCCTCTCGGTGAGGCCCAACCGTGCGCCGAGGAGTCCGACATCGAGAAGATAGATCTTGAAGGCCTCGTCCTCGCGGTAGCCGGAAAGCGGCAATTTGGGGCATTTGATGTTATAGCACTTCAGGACCAGCCCCGCGTCGGCCAGCCACTGGAGCGATTCGGCGTAATCCCGCGCCCTGGCGTGCTTGGCGACGTCCGCATAGCGGAACTTCTTGTTCTCCTTGGCCAATTGCCCGGGCACGGCGTCCCAGATCCGACCGAGGCGGACCGCCTCGGTCTTGGTCGTGTGCTTGGCGAAATCGTGGATGTGTGCGTCCAAGATCGCTTCCTGGACGCGCCGGACGCGCTTCAGGTCCCCGCTTTCGGCGTACAGGGCCACGGCCTCCGGCATTCCCCCGACATAGTAATAGAGCCTGAGGTCGTGGAGGAGGGCCTGATGAAATGCCTGTTCTAGCGGTTCGAATGCGGAGCGGGAGTCGATGATCTTTCGAAGACCGGAATGGCCCGTGGCTTCGAGGAATTCCCCGAAGGACATCGGAAGGAGATCGAGGAACGCGACCTTGCCAACGGGGAATGCCGTCGATTTCCCGACCTTAAGCCCCAGAAGGGAGCCGGCCGCCGATACGTGATGCTCGGGGGCCTGTTCCTGGAAATATTTCAGGCTGTTCAGCGCTTCCGGACAGTTCTGGATCTCGTCGAAGACGAGCAGGGAGCGACCCGGGACAATGGGCTTTTCCGAATAGAGAGACAGGTTCTGGACGATGAGGGCGGGATCGAGCTTCCCTTGAAAGAACCCCGCCAGGCCAGGATCCTGCTCAAAATTGAAATAGGCGATATTCTTATATTCCCGGCGACCGAATTCCTTAAGCAGATAGGTCTTACCCACCTGCCGGGCCCCGCGCAGGATGAGCGGTTTTCGAGCCGGGAGGTTTTTCCAGGCCAGTAAGTCGCTATAGCGGTCCCTTTTCATGCCCAAAGGATATAGAGAAAAGTGAAAATAGTCAAATATTTCGTATGATATATGTGAATATCATACTATTTTTTGTGTCTTTATTGTGAATTGGCTGGCCGAACAACCTAGACCCTAAGATTCAGCGCCCTTGATGTCCCGTGCCGTCGTCTGAGATGTCGCGGACTGGACGTCCACAAGAAGACGGTCGTCGCCTGCGTTCTTGTCCGCAAGGGAGATGATTGGGAACGGGAGACACGGACGTTCTCCACGATGACCAGGGGGCTACTGGGTCTTCATGACTGGTTGAAAGCCTGTGGCGTCACGCACGTAGCGATGGAGAGTACGGGCGTCTTCTGTTCCCGCCCTCTGGGCGGTCTCCCTTTTATTCGGCCTGTTCTTCAACACCGTTTTCGTGTTGTCCCTCCTTCTGCCCTCGGTCAAGATCTTCCGCGAGGATACGACTATCGGCGGGCCGGTCATGATCGAGGCGAACCCGGACTCGGTCCGCCAGGCCCTGCTCAACCTGGTCGACAACGCCATCAAGTACAGCGCCGTGCAGCCGGCCATATACTTCCAGCATAGTTAGGATGGTGATTCTTTGTCCGGAGCAGGAATTCACCACATCGAAGAAAAACGAAATTCTTTCTATGATGATGTGATGCAAGGGGTGTTTTCTATTTTCTTCTCCTTTCTTCTCTTGCCTTCTCTTTAGGTCTTGTGGACCATCCTTCTATCCGTGCCCCTAGCCCGAAGGCTATCCGTGCCCCTAGCCCGAAGGCTATCCGTGCCCCTAGCCCGAAGGCTATGTCCGCACACACTCTAACGTCAGGTCCCGGCCCCTTAACCTATACCACAATGCAGCCGTTTCCGGCCCATTAAGGAATTTCTCAAGGCGGCCGAGTTATCTTGGATAAGCAATGTAATTCCGTCCCTCTTTCAAAACCTTATAGATGATCGTCAGAAGCCGTCTGGCGGTGGCCACTTTGGCTTTGTT